>Ga0114964_10000340_pt1 | contig 36504 bp, 32 predicted proteins | sample C_131016_MF_Meta_FD_92638 | JGI IMG/M metagenome (GOLD analysis project Ga0114964, IMG submission 92638) | Freshwater microbial communities from Lake Croche, Canada to study carbon cycling - C_131016_MF_MetaG | ecosystem: Environmental > Aquatic > Freshwater > Lake | place: Lake Croche, Canada...
ACGATTGCCGACGGAGGATTCGCCTAGTGGCCTATGGCGCTCGCCTGGAACGCGGGTTGGGTTAATAGCCCTCAGGGGTTCAAATCCCCTATCCTCCGCCACCCGTCCGAGGTGTGAGCACGACTGTGTCTGGTCCGCACCTCGGATCGCATCTATCTCAAGGAGAGGTATGCAGCGGCGCGCCGCGACGACACTGCACCTCGCCCTGTCAGTGGTCGGCGCCGTCCTCTACGTTCTTTTCGTCCTGCCCCGCTGGTGGGTTCTGACGGGCGACTTCCCCGACACGCTGGCGACCGTCGGTCGAGTCACCGCGGGCGTGCCCATCGCCTTGGCTGCCGTTCCTGTGATGCTCAACCTTCGGCAGGCGATCAAGCCCGAGTTGGGTACTCCCGAACTGGCACTGCGCCTGCGTGCGTGGTCGGCGGTCATGCATGTGGTGGCCGGCGTCGTGATCATCCTGACCGCTATCGCGGAGATCTGGATCAACAGTGCCGCCGCCGGACCGTGGCTGTTCGCCGTCTACGGGGCGGCCGCGGCGATCGCGGTGCTGGGGATTGCGGCCTACTACCTGTCCGCCGTGGCCGAAAAGCCGCCCGCTGCAGAGAAACCCGCGAAACCTCCGAAGGAGAAGAAGGTCAAAGAGCGGACCCGCAAGCGCGGCCGGAAGACCAGCGATGAGGTCACTGCGGCGGAGCATTCGACGGCTCCCGATGAGAACGTGGACGAGGCCGTAGAGGAGACCGTCGACGACGCCGCAGAGGAATCGTCCGAGGATGGCGCAACGGCGACTGACAGCGCGTTAGAGGTCAGCGATGTCGAACCCGACGTCATCGACACCGAAGTCACCGAGATCGAGGCTGCCCGAATCGAGGACGAGCCCACCGCTGCCGCTGATGCGCCGGAGACTGCTGGCGGCGCCCTTCGTAACAAGCGGCCCACCGGCAAGAGCCGTCACCGACTGCCGCGCTGATCCGACGTCAGCAGTTAGCCCCGCAGGGCTGCGATGCGGCCGCCGGTTAGACCGGCACCACTATCGGTGTCGACGTTGTCCGGTTCGGCATCGTCACGGTGACGTTCGAGATATTCATCAACCCGAACGAGGTGAAGTTCTCAAACGCCGTGGCCGAACTGGTGATCTGCACTGTCAGCGAACCCGCATTGCTCGCACCGCCGTAGGTGTAGACGATGTCGGAAAGATCAAAAGCTTCAACCGTGTGCTCGCGGCCATCCAGTATCACCGGCACCGGAGTGACGATGTTGCCGAGTACCAGGCCGGTGCTGTTGTCCACCACCTGGGCGTACACCGCCCGGGTGGTGCCGAGTCCCTGATAGGTGAAGCTGACGGTCGGGGCGCCGACGACCTGAGTGTTCGGGTCTACGGTGATCTCAACGTTGATCGCGTTGCTCGCCGGGGCGCCGCCGCCGAGCGAGTACGGCAGGCCGCTGAGCCCGTTTGACCCGCCAATGAGGGGAACGACGGGGAGCAGTCCACCGTCGGAGCTACCGGTGATGTCCGCAAGGTCATTGAAATCGTCCTGGTAAGGAAGCAGATCCGACTCGTAGTGCCTGCCGAATTGGTCAAACCACTGGAAGTTCGGAATGGCGTCGGCAGGCGAACCGTCGCCTGCTACGTACGTGTCCAACCAGGCCAGCCCGGAATCCAGCAGGGTCGACACCTGGTCCGGTCCCACGATGTCGTTGCACACGCCGTGTCCACCGCAGAACCAGATCACCTTGGTGTCCGGTGCGAAGGGGTTCTCGAGGATGCTCTGCGCGCTGATGAGCGACTGCTGCAGAGGGAACAGAACGTCCACGATGCCCTGGGTAAGAAGCGTCGGTGCCTTCAGTTGGGCGAGCAGCGCGGTCGGGCCGCTACTAGCCAGTACCGCCTGCGCTGTCTCAGTGATCCACCCGAGCAGATCACCAGTGAGGATCGCGCGCGGGATCAGGGTGTTGACCCGGGCACCGGTAGTCAGCAGGGACAGGTACAGCAGGGATCCGTACGCCGTCTTAAAGGTGTTGTCCGGGTACAGCGAGGAGTTCAGCGAATTCCACGCGATATCGGGAACGATCGCGTCGATTCGCGGATCCGTTGCGGCTGCGGTCAACTGGATGCCGCCGCCGTAGGAGCCGCCCACCATGCCGACCTTGGGATCGCCGGCGACGAGTTCCGCCGGGGTCTTCTCGGCGATGAAGTCGACAACCGCGGAGACGTCGCGGCCTTCGTAGAACGGGTTATCCAATTGCAGGATTCCGCCGGAGTTGAACTCACCGCGCGGGGTCACTGTGACCACGTTGTAGCCGGCGTCGCGGAGGGGCCTGACGCCGAGCGTCTCGCCGCCAATGCCGAACTCCGCGTACGGATTGGACTGGCCGGCGCTGGCCAGGCCCGGCATGCTGATCGTGGTCGGCGCTACGTCGCTGGCCCCAAGGCCGGCCGCCGGGAAGAAGTTGGTGCTGATCCCGACGCCGTCGAATGAGGTGACCGTGTAGGTGTAGGCCACCGGGGTGTCCGCGGGCGCCAGAGTTGCGACGTTGGGACTAATGGCCACCAACACCGATGCGCCGATGATGGGTGCCAGCAGATCGCTGATCAGTGGCAGAGTTTGGAGCAGGTTGATGACCGGCGCGGCCACCAATCCGACGAGCGGGATGCCGGTGAGGAACGAGTCGAACCCGGTGACTTCACTGACCCGTACGCCGAAGTTCTGGACGCCCTTGCCTGCGCCAGTAGCCAAATTCCAGTTCGCGTAGGGCAGGATCGTGTAGCTCTGCGCTTGGACGTCTACAGAGGCGTTCGGGACGGTGCCCAAGCTGATCTTGCCGCCGATGTCACCCAGTGCGCAGTTGCCGCCGCAGGTGGCGCCGACGAGCGTGTAGGTCAATGTCTTCGTGCTGGTGGCATTCAGATTGCCTTGGATGACGCCGTCGACCCAATCCCACGTTGGGGTGACGGTGAGGCTGCCGCTCGTCACCGCTGCCGACGAAGTGACCTGTGGCGCAACGGCATTGGTGCTCGCCGCACCGAGAGTGTTCCGGCGCACGATTTCCAACAGCGCCCAGGATGCCGGAGAGTCGACAGGCACCTGCGGGTCGGTTCCCGCGCCGTCCGACAAACTGTCATCTCCCGGCGCCAGCGAATACATGACGGGGCCGATTTCCGGGGCGGGGGCGGGCTCGGGGTCAGGTTCTGGACCTGTCGCCACAAGTGCCACCGTTCCCACCGTTTCCACCGTTTCCACCGACGACGACGGGTCACCGACGACAGAGTCGGGCGAATCGGCGGGCGTGGTGTCGATCACGACACTGTCGGCCACCGCCGACGCGGGGGCTGCGACCCTCAGGGCCGCGGAGCGGCGCGCGGACGCCGCGGGCGCAGCGGCCGCCGAGGTCGCCTCCGTGGTGGCGCGCTGACGGTTGGTGGTCCTGGCAGCGGCACTCTTACCGGCGCGCGTTCCGCCGCGGCGCGACGGCGCACTCGACTGCGATGAGGTTGATTCGGCGGCATTCGCTGCGCCAGTCGAATCGGCGCCCCGGGTACCCGTATCGGCCCATGCCAACCCGCTCCCGGAGAACATGGCCGCGCCCACACCGAGGGCCACCGCCAATCCACCCACACGACCGACAAACAACGATGCGCCCATAATTTTCTCCTTCAGGAGGCCTGCAGAACCTGAAGCGAACAGTAGCCCTGCCGGTAGCCGCCTCAAGGCAAATTAAGAAAATCGTCAGCGGCAGGTCGGCACGACCCCCCGTGACGGCGTATTTCAGCACGCTGCGAACCCGCCGACTGCGTGATGATGACTTCTGTTGAGGCACCCACGGGCAAACGCAGGTGGGTCACCAGATGGCGAAGTCCGTGGATCCGATGCGATCGGGCGCGGCGTAGTTGATGTAGACGGCGCCCTGTTGAAACGGGGTGTATCCGGTGTTCATCAGGTCACCGTCACCGACCACCTCCGGGTTATTCGACCCGTTGATGGTGTAGGAGTACAGCAGGGTTTGGCCGTCGGCGGTGTACACCGAGATCTTGGTGCCCGACGGCACCGAGGTTCCGCCGCCAATCAAATTCGCCGGCAGCGTCCCGTAGACACCACCGGTGTCGATGATCGAGTACGCGGCTTGCTTGGGTCCGTCGTCAATACTGACCTGGACGTTGGCGTCGGGCGCACCCGGCACCGACACCCGGGTGGGCAGAGGGTTGGGCCCCAGAACCATCACACCGAACAGTCCGAGGAATGCGCCTTGATACAGCAGGAAACCGTCGCTGAGTTCGCCCGGTAGCGACGTGGTCGGGATGTTGTAGCCGTCCGGACCGGGGCCGTAGGTGTTGGCGCCGACGCCGAGGATGCCGACCGTGCCGGTCGAACCCACGAACTCCTCGAACGCCGCGGCGTCCGCGTCGTCGATGACGTTCACTGCGGTCGGAGCGGTGACGGCACCGCCGCCGAAGTCGACCGTGGTGATGTAGGTCGTGTAGTGAAACGTCGTGCCCAGATCGCCGCTGAAGGTGATCTCACCGTTGGCGACCTCCGGACCGAGATCGCCGGGAGCGGAGGCCCGGGTGACCAGCAGACCGGAGGAACCGGTATCGACCAGCATCGGATTCCTCGGGCCACCATTGATGGAGACGCCCACCGCGGGCTCGGTGACGGACTTCATCTGAACCGGAACCAGTGCGTAAACCTTGCCGTTGCTACGCGCTTCGGTGAGGACTGACGCCGCCGCGGCAGTGGATGCGCCAAGCAGATTCACCAGGGGCAACAGCAGTGCGGCACCGGACAGGCCTGCCTCGGCCAGTGTCGGCAAGCTCATGGTGGCCAGCAGGTTGACCTGGGTGATCTGGTGGATGATCGGGATACCCACCGTGCTGGCGACGGCCTGTGACGCTCCCGGCATGTTGTTCTGCCAGGCCGACAACGACCACGCGGCTTCGGCGAGGAACAGTTGCGGAACGATCGACGCGACGCCGGCTGCGATGTTTCCCGATCCGAAGGTCTCCTGGTTCAGTAACGCCTGCGCGTCGGCGATCTGCCCCATGGCGATCTGCACATGCGACCCCGGAACGATCGGTTGCGTCGGCAGATAGGAATCCATGTTGTAGGACGGATCAGCGGCCGCAGTGGGCACCGCGACCGCAGTCGAGCCCGCCGCCTTCGGGGCCGGGGTGCCGACGGTCGACCGGTTCACACCGCGGCGTGCCGCGGATGGTTTCGGTGCGGACGCCACCGGCGCCACATCGGCAGCAGGCTGGGGACTGACGACGCTGACCGCGGCACGCAACGGCGCACTCGCGGTCGCGGGCGCGTTCGTGGGTGCGGCGGTTCCGAGCGGCGGCGCGACCCGATTCCCGCGTTCCCCGGCGGACGACGCCGCCGCGATGCGCGAGGCGCGGGCAACGGGATTGCGGCGGGCGGACGCACCCGATCGTGGTGTCGACCCTGACGCGGGACTGCTGATGGCGCTGTCCGAGGCACCGGCCCCTGCCCCGGTATCGGCGAATGCGACCGCCGTGCCCCCCACCATCGCGGCGCCCAGTCCGAGGGTCACCGCACCTGCCCCGAGCCATGCGTACGGCTGGATACGGCGGTGTTTCGACACGGAAAGGCTCCCTCGGGTCGTCATCCAGTTACCTTAATATTTCCTGAGAAATCTAGCATGCTTTCCTGAGAGCCGATGGTACCCGCGGTTTGGAGGAGCTCTCAGGTCAGCCAGTCCGAGCTGCGCGTATGACAGGAATATCCGCTCGGTCGTCGTACATTCTGTGTCAAATGTGCACCATGTCCGGAGCGGGTCGTTTCGCGCCCAGCCCATCGGCAGATCTACACATCGGCAACCTGCGCACTGCAGTGCTGGCGTGGCTCTTCGCCCGATCGTCCGGACGCAGATTCCTGGTCCGCATCGAAGATCTCGACGACCGTGCCCATTCAGAGGTGGCTCGTCGCCAACTCGACGACCTGGCGGCGATCGGGGTGACGTGGGACGAGGAGCCACAGTGGCAGTCGCACCACCGGGAGCGCTACGACACAGTGATCGCCGAGCTCGTCGACCGCGATCTGGTCTTCGAGTGCTACTGCAGCCGACGGGACATCCTCAACGCAGCACGGGCGCCGCATGCCCCCGAGGGCGCCTATCCGGGCACCTGCCGCGACCTGACCGACGCCGAGCGCACCGCCCAGCGCGACGCCGGGCGGCCACCGGCTCTGCGACTGCGTGCCGGGGCACGCGAATACACGGTGACGGATCTTCTGCTCGGTCCCTACACGGGTGTGGTCGACGATTTCGTATTGCGGCGTGGCGATGGTGTGGCGGCATACAACCTCGCCGTCGTGGTGGACGACGAGCAATCGAGCATCGATCAGGTGGTGCGCGGTGACGATCTGCTGTCATCCGCGCCGCGACAGGCCTACCTCGCCGAGTTGCTGGGCTACCGCCGAATGGAATACGCCCATGTTCCGTTGGCGCTCAACGTCGACGGCAAGCGACTGGCCAAGCGCGATGGCGCGGTGACGGTGGCCGAAGTCGGCACCGCGCAGGCATTCGAGTTGATCAGCGGGTCACTGGGCTGGCCTGCGACCGATATCACGGAATTGTTGGCGCAGTTCAACGCGTCGAGAATTCCGCGGGAGCCGTGGGTTTTCCGGCCGACCTGAATTCAGGCCGGTAGCTCCATCTGCCCCCAGGGCGAGCCGTAGGCGGTCAACAAGTCCAGGAACGGCACCGGCTCGAAGCACTCCGGCCCGAGGATGCCGACGCCGCTCCACGTGCCGTTGGCCAGAAGTTCAAGCGCCACAACGGGATTGATCGCGGTCTGCCACACAACGCACTGATGGCCATACTCAGCCATCGCCCACTCGTTATCGACCACGTGGTAGAGGTAGGTCGAGCGGGGCTTGCCATCCTTGCCGGTGCCGGTGACCCACAGACCGGCACAGGTCTTGCCCTTCATGTTCGGACCGAGCGTGGCCGGGTTGGGCAGGCAGGCCGCCACGACATCGCGTGGGCTTACCTCCGCGGGGCCCTTGTCGGAGCCGACCGTCACCTTCTCGGTGCGATCGAGACCGAGTTTGTGCAAGACCTTCAGTACGTCGATGAACTCCTCCCCGAGTCCGTATTTGAACGTCACCCGCTTGCAGTCGATCCAGCGCGGCATCAGCAGAACTTCTTCGTGCTCGACGTTGACGCACTCCACCGGGCCGATGCCTTCGGGAAAATTGAAGACCTCTGGCTCACTGAACGGTTCGGTGACGAACCAGCCGCGGTCCTTCTCCCAGATCACCGGCGGGTTGAGGCATTCCTCGATGGTGGTCCAGATGGAGAACGACGGTGCGAAGTCGAAGCCCTCGACGGTGAGGTTGGCACCATCTCGAACGCCGAGTTCATCGATATCGCTAAACATCGTGTCGGCGGCGTAGCGCGCGAACACGTTGGCAAGACCAGGTTCCACACCGAATCCGACCAGCGCCAGTCGGCCGGCCGCCTTCCACTTCGGCTCGGCCGCGAACTGCTCGTCACCGAGTTTGACTCCGGTCAACTCGTACGGCTTGTCGGGGTGACGCTGCGACAGACTCATAGCCATATCGAGGTAGTCGGCACCACCGGCCAGCGCACCGTCGAAGATCGGCATCACGAAGCGAGGATCGACGGCGTTGACCACATGGGTGATTCCCGTGTCACGCACGAGCGCCGCGACCGCGTCCGCCGAACTGGCGTCGATGCGGATGGCACTGAAACGCGGATCGTTCACTGCGTCGGCGGCCTGTTGAGCCTTGGCCCCGTCGTAATCGGCCACCACGATGTGTTCGAAAAAGTCCCGCCGCACCGCGATCGAACAGAAGGCGGAGCCGACACCACCTGCGCCTACCAAAAGAATCCTCATGGCAAAACGGTACTAATTGCGCCGCGGTCCCGCAGGGTTACACCACGACGTCCAGGCTGACCATGCCGCGCAGCGTGACGTTGGGCTTATAGACCGGCGGATCGGAGACGAATCGTGCGTTAGGGAATCGCCGGGTCACCGCTGATAGCGCCACTCCTGCCTCGAGTCGGGCAAGCGGTGCACCCAGACAGAAATGCGGGCCGAGGCCGAATGCGAGGTGGCGAACCGAGTTCCGGGTGGGATCGAACTCATCCGGCCGTTCGGTCACCGCCGGGTCACGATGTGCGGCGGCCAACAGCAGCATCATGCTGTCGCCCTTGGGTATTCGCACCTCGCCGATGCTCATGTCCTCCCCCGCAATGCGGCCGACGAGTTGTACCGGCGGATCCCAGCGCAACGTCTCCTCAACGATCGCTGACGCGCGGTCAGCGTCCTGGCTCAACGCCGACCAGTGCTCCGGGTGGCGCAGCATGGCCAACACCCCGTTGGCGATCAGGTTGACCGTCGTCTCGTGGCCGGCGATGAGCAGCAGGTTGCAGGTGGCGACGATCTCCTCTTCGGTGAGCTGATCGCCGGCCTCCTCGACCGCGATCAACCCCGACATGAGATCTTCGCCCGGATCAGCCCGGCGCTGCCGCAGCAGGTCCCGCAGATACCCGCGCAACCACAGCCCGGCCTTCATCCGCTCCTCGACGCCCTGTGGCTGACCGGTGAACGCAATAAATGGGTCCAGGCCCTGGGCCAAAAGGGCTGATGCCCAACTGAACTGAGCCTCATCCTCGATGGGCACGCCGAGTAGCCGACAGATCACCGCGACCGGCAGCGGATACGCCAGATCAGCAATGACCTCCATGCGGCCCGCAGCAGCCACCTGGTCCAGCAGTCGGTCGACCAACCCGGTGATATCGGATTCGAGTGCCCGCACGACCTTGGGCGAGAACGCCTTGCTGACCAGTTTGCGCAGCCGGGTGTGGTCGGGCGGATCGAGGAACAGGAAGCCGGGGGTGCCGAACGGTCGTGCTTCCTGGCCGGCTGCGACGGCGCGCTGGGTAACCGTCGACTTCAGCCGGTCGCTGCATGACGCCGGGTGTCGCAGCACCTCGTCACAGTCGTCGAAGCCGGCGAACACCACCAGATTGGACTCCGGCATCAGGATCGGACCGCTTTCCCGCAACTGCCGGTACACCGGGTAGGGATCGGCGCGGTGGGTGGGATCGAGCAGTTGCGCCAGCAGTGTCGCCGGGGAAGTGGCCATCTACCTATTGTGCGGGTGCCGCGTAGTAGCGGCCCAGGAAGTCCTGCGCAAGGTCGCCGAACTCGTGTGCGACGATGGCAGCCCTGATCCGGTCCACGAGTCGGATGATGAAACGCTCGTTGTGGATGGTGCACAGGGTCGCAGCCAGTATCTCCTTGGCCTTGAACAGATGGTGGATGTAGGCGCGGGTGTAGTGGGCGCAGGTGTAGCAATCGCACTCGGCGTCGATCGGGGTGAAGTCACGCCGGTAGCGCGCACCGGTGATGTTGTAGCGGCCGTCGGGCGAGTACACCGCTGCGTTACGTGCCACCCGCGATGGCGAGACGCAGTCGAAAGTGTCCGCACCGGCGGCGATCGCGGCGAATAGGTCGTCAGGCTCGCTGATACCGAGCAGATGGCGGGGTTTGGAATCGGGAAGTTCGTCGGTGCACCAGCCGACGATGGTGGCGAGGTTCTGCTTCTCCAGCGCTCCCCCAATGCCGTATCCGTCGAAACCGCGACCCTCGTCGTCGACGATGCTCTCCAAGCCGCGGCAGGCCTGGCGGCGCAGGTCCTCGTATTGAGCGCCCTGGACCACTCCGAACAGTGCTTGCGCGGGGTGCGTCGGTGCCTCAAGGGTTGCGAGCCGACGGTGCTCGGCGAGGCAACGGTGCGCCCACGCCTGGGTCCGGGCCAACGACTCCTCCTGGTAGGAGCGGGTATTCATCAGTGTCGTCAACTCATCGAAGGCGAAGATGATGTCGGCACCGAGTTGATGCTGGATCCCGATGGACACCTCGGGAGTGAAACGGTGGGTGGATCCGTCGAGATGGGAGATGAACGTGACGCCGTCCTCGTCGACATGCGACAAACGCTGTTTGCCCTTGGCGACGAGATCGTCGGCCTGCACCCGGTCGACGTCCTCCATCAGCACCTTGCGGAACCCCGATCCCAACGACATGATCTGGAACCCGCCGCTGTCGGTGAACGTCGGGCCGGGCCAGTTCATGAATGCCCCGAGACCGCCGCCTTGCGCGACGATGTCCGGACCCGGTTGCAGGTACAGGTGGTAGGCGTTGGCCAGCACTGCCTGTGCGCCGAGTTCACTCATGGTCTCTGGCAGTACCGCTTTCACGGTCGCCTTGGTGCCGACCGCGATGAACGCCGGAGTTCGGATATCTCCGTGCGGGGTGTGGATGACACCGCTACGACCCCGGCCGCCCGGCAGATCGGCCTCGATGGTGAAAAACGGGGGCTCGGTCACTGGGTTATCTAACCAAGAGCCGAGGGCCAATAGGCCATAGCTATTCGCGGCCCAGAGGACTAGTACTGGATTGACGTGACCCAACGGGGGACCCGTAGCGACGAGGGGAGACAAGAAGTGATTCGAGAAGTACTGGCTGTCGCCGGCAGTGCGGCAATATTGGTGACCGGGCTGAGCGGCTGTTCGAGCGATAAAAAGTCGGAGAGCACCTCCAGCGCCACTGCGAAGCCGACGGCGTCGGCCACCGCATCGGCGTCGGCCGGCGGCGTGAGTGCCGCGGCTGGCGCGGGCACCGCGACGGTGACCATCGACGGTCAGCCGCAAGACATCCAAGGCCAGGTGGTGTGCGCCACCGCAGGCGGCAACGTCAATATCGCCATCGGCCAGGCCGCCACCGGCATCGCGGTGATCATGGCCGAGGACGCCTCCAAGGTGACCTCGGTGGGACTCGGCAATATCAACGGTGTGGCGCTGGGCTTCCAGGATGGTGCGCCCGGCGGCAACGCGTCAGCCACGAAGGACGGCAAGGCCTACAAGGTCACGGGGACCGCCAGTGGTGTTGACATGGCCAACCCGATGCAACCGATGACCAAGCCGTTTGAGATCGACGTCACCTGCCCCTAGCGGGCTTGGTGGCGGCGCGCCGACGGGGTGCCGCTTTTTTCGTCGCGGTTGTTCTCGACGGAACCTGTACCACTGCCGTTCCCGTCGCACTCTCGAGATCGGCCAACGACGCCTCGAGATGGCCCAACAGCCGTTGCAGGCTGGGTACGCTTCGGCGACATCCCACCAGGCCGAAGTCAAGATTGTCAGCATTGTTGGACACCGTGATGTTGACCGCCTGTCCATCAAGGGCGATCGAGAACGGATAGTTTCCGTCGAGTCGGGAACCGTTCCAGTACAACGGTTCTCGCGACCCGGGGACATTGGAGATCACCAGGTTGAATGGCGAAGCGGCAGCACCCAGGGAAGGAGACAGAGCGCTCAACAGCAGTGGTGACATATTGAATGCCGACAGTGCCATCCGCTGAAGCTTGGGCAGTTGGGCGAACACCTCTTTGTTGTTGCGCATTGATGCGCTGACCGCTTCGAGGCGTCGTGCGGGGTCGGCGAGGTCCGTGGCCAGACTCACCAGCACCGCCCCCACCTGGTTACCACCGGTGGAGCTTGGATCAGTGCGAAGGTTCACCGGCACCATCGCGATCAGTGGCTTGTCCGGCAAGGCATTCTGCTCGATCAGGTACGCCCGGAGAGCGCCACCGCACATGGCGAGCACGACGTCATTGACCGTGACCCCGGCGGCCTTCTTGATCGCTATCACCCGTTGTATCGGCCAGGACTGTGCCGCGCACCGTCGCGCTCCACCGATCGGAACGTTGAATATCGTCCGCGGTGCCCCGAACGGCAGGGTCAACTGCTGTTCCATCAGGCCTTTACGGGCCAGGCTGAAAGCCGAAGGGCCAAGTCCAACGATGCTTTCAGCAATCTTCGCCAGCTCACCCAACCTCGATGAGCCTGGCCCGGGCGACCGCGATGACCGGTCATTAGTGCCCCACGGAACCCGCAACTCGTTGTCCGCCGGATCGGTGGACAACGCGCGTCGCATCATGGCCATGGCGCTCACGCCGTCGACGAGAGCATGGTGGATCTTGGTGTAGACAGCGAAGCGTCCATCGTTGAGGCCCTCGACAAGATGGCTCTCCCAGAGCGGACGATGCCGGTCCAGCAGTGTTCCGTGCAGGCGTGAGGTCAGTTCCAGTAATTCGCGGACGCGGCCGGGCGCGGGCAGTGCGGACCGGCGCAGGTGATACTCGAGGTCGAGATCACGGTCGACGGCCCAGGTGAGATTGGCGATCCCGCCCAGCACTTCGGCGGGGTGCTTGCGGAAGGTTCTACTGACGTCCTCGCGCACGACCAGTTGCTGATAGATGTCGCGAATGTAGTCGGAGCCGGCACCTTCGGGCGGGTCGAAAACCTGCAAACCGGCGACGTGCATCGGATGCTCGCGCGACTCTCCGAGCAGAAACATCGCGTCAAACGGCGATATTAGTTCCATCCGCTGGCCCCTCGCTCGTCACCGCACGCCTGAGTGCTCATTAGAGCGGTATGAACCGCCGCAGGGCCGAGCTTTGACCAAGCCGGAACAGATTTGTGGCTGTCGCGTCAGGTTAGGCGACGTTGGGCGCGCTGGAACTTCCGATCTGGGTCAGGTCGCGCAGACTGTAGGCCGTCACCGCGGAGTCAGAGACCGCGTAGAGGACGTCGCCGATGCGGACGGTGCGGAACACCGACTGGTCGGTATGGATGTCGCCGATCACTTCGAGCCCGGTGGACGTTACCCGCATGACTTTCAGGAGTTGTTCGGAGCGATAGGTGCCCGTTCCGGCGTCGTATCCGCTGCCGTAGACCGGGACCACCAGAAGACCGTCCTCGGCCGAGTAGAGCAGGGCGTGATGGTCGAACTGAGCGTCAGACCATGACCACTGCGTATTTTCGGTCAGGAATTGCCGGGTGATCTGGGTCGGATTGGCGCCGTCACTGACGTCGAACAGTGTCGCGTGCACGTGGGTGTTCCACGAACCTGCCTCCCGCTCCTGTCCGATGCCCACCAGCAGACCGTCACCGACAGATTGCAGGTAATTGGAGAAACCCGGGATCACCAGTTCGCCTAGCAGGGCGGGGGCGGCCGGGTCACTGAGGTCGATGGCGAAGAGCGGATCGGTCTGCACGAAGGTCACAAGGTAGGCCTTATCGCCGACGAACCGCGCCGCGTATAACTGCTCGCCCGGCGCCAATCCGGTCAGACTTCCGGTCACATCGAGGGTGTCCCCGACCGTGTCCAACACGTACACGCCGTTGTCGTTGCGGGTACTCCAGATGTCATCGGCATAGTGGGACGCGGTGGTGTGCGTGGCGACGTGCAGGTAACCGCCCTGCTCGTCCATCGCGAACTGGTTGATCAGCGTCCCGGAGACAACTCCACTGGCCTGCCATGCGACATTCGTTCCGTCGATGGTGAACCGGTCGATACGGGTGTCATTGGATGAACCCGAATCGGAGTACTGGTACTCCGTCGTGCCGATGTACATGGCGTCGTGGTTCATGTAGACGGTGTTGCCGCCGCCGGACACCAGGGTGCCCACGCTGTCGTCGAAGGACGAACCGGCCGAAGTATTCGCCGAATCCACCGACACCAACGTGAGCACCGACTGCGCATCGCCGGTGTGCGGACGCACAATGTCCTCAGCACCGGCGACTAGGCCGAGATCGACCGTATTGCCCTCTGCATCAACGCTATAGGCGTGCGGCAGTGAGAGATCAACGATCTGGTCGCCAACTCGCGCGACGTACTCATCCCACGTTTCGTAGGTCCGGTTGGCGGTGACAGTCGGTTCCCACCCCCAGTAGGCCTGCTTCGCTATCGAAGTTGTGGTTAAGAGTTGGCCGTCGACGAGTTCCATCGTGAGTTGGCCGTCGACAGGTTCAACCGGATCCGGCGCCACGGGGGTGTCCGTGTACTGCGGTGCGGGAAGATTCAGCCCGCGCTGCAGGACGACGTACACGACTCCGTCGACGGCGCGCGCATTCTGGAACCCACCATCGAACATCGTCTGCGTCACGACCGTCGGGGCCGTCCGGTCGGTGACGTCGTAGACGGTCACCGTGGTCTGCGGGTTCCATTGCCAGGGCATGCATGCCATCCGCACCATCGGTCCGTACCAACCGGAACCGGATTGGGTGATCACCGTCAGCCGGTCGCCGGCCAGGAACTCACCGACCACGTTCCCGGACAGCGATGACTGGGACGCCACCGTCCGGTCGGTTCCGACGATCGAGAGTTGGCCGTTATGGGCCACGTAGAGGTAGTGGCCGTCGGTCTCGACGAAGTCAGCCTCGTCGACGCCGTTTACCTGGGTGTTGGTATCCGAGGTGACGCCCGGCGCAGAGACGGCGCCGGTCACCTTGAGGTAGTCGTACATCCACGGTCCGCCGTTGCCGTACACCGGAACGGTCTGGCCGAAGAGGCTGCCGTACTGCTTCTTGGCAAGCCCCAGCAGGTAGTCCCGAAGTTCCTGATCGGTGTAGTACGGCGATACCGCGGTGTCCGTTGCCTCTCCGGTCGTCTGTCCCGGGTTGAGCGTGGGGAACAAGTCGAACATCGTGCGGCGGACCAACAGGAGCGCGCCCTGCAGAAGTTCGGTGAGCGGGTTGGTTGGCAACCCGGAGAACCAGTTCGAGGATGAGTCGAGGAACCCGGTGACCAAAGCTCCCATCGTTGCGGCCGGCATGGCCTCGATGGGCGTTCGAAGGCTGGTGGCCCGCGCCGCCCTGGCCGCGCGGCCACGAAGGCCGGGGGACGTGGCCGTCGCAGCAGCCGCAGGTGGGGTCGCGATAGTTACTGTCGGTGCGAACGCGGGCGGAAGTGTTCCGGACCCGGTGCCCGCAGTCGGCACCACGATGACCGGGCTCGTCGCTGTCGCAGGCTGGGCGGGCTCGGAATTCGTGTCGGATTGCCGCCCTTGCGGCCGGACGCGCCGAGTCGCCGCGGAGGCACTCGCGCGGCCTCGCGGCGCGCCGGGGCTGACGACGGTGGCCGGATCGGATGACGGCGAGTCGCCCCGCCGGGATGCTCCCCGGGCCGCTCTGCCGGCATGACCGGTCGATGTTTCGGCGGTGACGCTCGGGGTCGACACCGACGAGGCGTCATCTTCGCTAGGGGTCGCAACAGCGAGACCTGCGCCGGGGGTGCCTGCCAACGCCACTCCTATGGCGAAAGCTGCTGCTCCAGCCCGCGTGACGCGCTTGTTCACCGACATCGGAATACCCCTGTGGTTGCCCATTACTGAGACTTAGCTGTGATTCGCCAAAACAGTAGCTGTGAACGCTGTCGTGAGTCAACGTCGGCGCGAATGCCCGGCCGGGTACTGATGGCGGTGGCGGAGGGATTTGAACCCTCGGAGGGGGGTTACCCCTCACACGCTTTCGAGGCGTGCTCCTTAGGCCGCTCGGACACGCCACCGCGGGAAAGCTTACGGATCACCCCGGGCTACCCCAAATCGCGGTGGCGAGCGAAAAAGCCGTCCAGCAATGCCGCGCAGTCCTCGGCCAGTACGCCGCCGCGCACCTGGGGCCGATGTGTCAGCCGACGGTCCCGCACTACGTCCCAGAGTGAGCCGACCGCTCCGGTCTTGGGCTCCCACGCGCCGAACACCACCCGCGCCACCCTTGCCATGACCAGAGCGCCCGCACACATGGTGCAGGGCTCCACCGTCACCGCAAGCGTGGCGCCCTCGAGTCGCCAGCCGTCACCGTGGCGGATCGCGGCGGCCCGCAGAGCCAGGATCTCAGCGTGAGCGGTCGGGTCTGCGAGTGCCTCTCGGGCGTTGGCGGCACGTGCCAGTTCCACACCGTCGGCGTCGAAAACCACCGCGCCGATCGGAACATCATCGGGGCCGGCGCTACCGGCGGCGGAGATCGCCGCCCGGATGAGGCTTTCGTCGCCGAGTGCGCTCACCGATCGAGGCGGTCGAGGACCGCCGAGAACTCCTCGGCGAATCCCATCTCCCGGGCGATACGGCCCAGTTGCTCGTCGGCATAGAGGTCGGTTTCGGCGAGAATCACGCCGAGGACGGCATCAGACAGTCCCACATCGGCCAGCACACCGAGGTCGCCCTCCTCAAAGGGATCGGTGTCCTCAAGATCCTCCGCGGCGATATCGGCATCGAGTTTCTCCAGCGCCTCGGCCGCGATGTCGTAGTCCAGGGCAGCGGTGGCGTCGGACAGCAGCAGCCGGGTTCCCGACGGCGCAGGCCGGATAATCAGGAAAAACTCGTCATCGATATCGAGTAGTCCGAACACCGCTCCGGCACTTCGCAACTCCCGCAACTCTGTCTCCGCGGCGGCAAGACTGGTCAGGGCCGCCGCGCTCATCAGTGAACAGCGCCAGGTCGCGTTCTCGTGAATAACGGCCACAGCGAAGCCGTCCAGGATGTCGCCGGACCCCGGTGACCCTGGCTCGCGCCCAGCCCGCTGTGCCTCCATGGCCGCTTACGGTAGTCGCTGACCAGGTCGGTTGACTAGCTGATGAGCGAACCGGAAATCCGGTGTGCCAACCTTGAATGCGTGACGAAGACACCCGTTTGCGTGCTCGGACTCGGCCTCATCGGCGGGTCGGTGTTGCGCGCGGCGGTATCGGCTGGCCGCGAGGCGCTGGGATACAACCGCTCGGCCGCGGGCGCCGAGGCGGCCCGATCCGACGGATTTGCCGCCACCACCGATCTCGCGGAGGCGCTCGGGTGGGCCACCGAACGCAATGCGCTGATCGTGCTGGCAGTCCCGATGCCGGCGGTCGCAGCCCTGCTCCCACGGATCAGGACACGTGCCGCGGAATGTTCGCTCACCGATGTCATCAGCGTCAAGGGTGCGGTGCTGGCGCAGATGCGTTCGGCCGGGCTACTCGAGCGTTACGTCGGCGGCCATCCGATGGCCGGCACCGCACACTCCGGCTGGACGGCCGGAACCGCCGAGTTGTTCACCGGCGCGCCATGGGTGGTCAGTGTCGACGACCACGTCGACGCCGCAATCTGGGCACAGGTGATGCACCTCGCGTTGGACTGCGGCGCGGTGGTGGTGCCGGCGAAGTCCGACGAGCACGACGCAGCTGTAGCCGCCATCTCGCATCTTCCACACCTGCTCGCCGAGACCATGGCCGCGACGGCAGGTGGGGTTCCCTTGGCTTTCGCACTGGCAGCGGGATCCTTCCGTGACGGCACCCGGGTCGCGGGCACCGCCCCCGATCTGGTGCGTGCGATGTGTGAAGCCAATGCAACACAGCTGATTCCCGCAATCGACCGAGCACTGGAGATCCTCAACCGCGCCCGGATTTCGTTGGCGGACAACGGTTCCGTTGCCGAATTGGTCGATACCGGGCATGCCGCACGCGTACGGTTCGATAGTTTCGTGCGCTCGGAGATCATGACAACCGTGCTCGGAGATGAGAAATGGCGGGAGGAGCTTGCCGCCGCCGGGCGTGCCGGCGCGGTGATCAGATCCGCGCTGCCAGGCCCGGGTAATCGAGGATGAACCCGTCGTCGTCCACTATGACGGTGGTCTCGGCTACGGGCGAGTGCAGCTTGATTCCGTCGCCGCTATCCGGGCCCGAACTGCTGTAGGCGGCAGTCGCCGGGCCCACCGTGAGTTCCGGCAGGTTCACGTACACCAATGGCAGGGTGACCGAGTCGGCGCTGCGGTGCAGTCCAACGCGGCGGATCGGCAGCGCATTGAAGAACGGGCTCAGCACGACATCGACATCCAGCGCGCCGTGGTAAGCGTCCCGGGATTGGCCCTGGTGGTCGGTGATGAGCCACATGTTCTCCTCGTCGCGGGAGATCGACAACTGTCGATCGCGCTCGGCAAGGCTGACGGTCAGCGACAGCCGCGTAGTGGCACCGTTGTCGTCAGTCACCAGGTCGTAGGAGGCGCTGAACGCCGGATGGGCGTCGGTGGCCGCGGCGGCGATCCGTCCGTAGGCCTTGATGCGGTTGCCAGAAAGCTGGATCCGGGTCGACTCGATCCGGGTGTTGTCATGGGAGCGCCAGGTCAGAATCGCCGGCCACCCACTCGCGCTGCCGCCGTCGGGTTCAACTACCACCCTTCTACGTTAGGCGACGGGTCCCTGCCGCTGTAATCGGGCGTCCTACCCCGCGGTCGGGCTTCCAGCAGCACCTCGTCGTCCAGCAGGGGTTGCGGGATCGGTCGGCGCAGTCGCCCGGTTCCGGGAAGCGAGGCCCACACCGCCAGGGCAAGCAGACCGTCGAGCAGTAGTGCCAACACCGTCACCAGGATCGCCCCCACCAGAGCGATATGGAATTGGCGGACTTTGATGCCGTCGATCAGATAACGGCCAAGACCACCCAGACTGGCGTACGCCGCGACCGTCGCGGTCGCCACAATCTGCAATGTCGCCGTCCGCAGGCCGCCGAGTATCAACGGCAGCGCGTTGGGAACCTCCACCCGCGTCAGCACCCGGGTTTCGGTCATTCCCATCGAACGCGCGGCATCCACCAGATTCGGATCGACGTTCGCAATCCCGGCGTAGGTGCCGGCCAGCAGAGGCGGCACACCCAGCAGTGTCAGCGCGACGGTGGGCGGCAGCAGTCCCAGCCCCCAGAGCAACACCCCCAGCAGCAGCACCCCCAGGGTCGGCATCGCCCGCAGGGCATTGACTCCGGTGACCACCAGGAAGGATCCGCGACCGGTGTGCCCGATCAGGAGTCCGATGGGGATCGCGATCAACGCCGACACCGCGACGGCCACCCCGGTGTATTGCAGGTGCTCGAAGATCCGAGCGCCGAGCCCAGATTTACCGCCCCAGTTGTCGGCGGTGACGATGAAATTCAGGGCTTGCTGAAGAAAGTTCACGTCGCCGCCTTCGCCCGTGGCTGGATTGTCGACGAAGTACGCGTCCATGGCGTGATGATTCGCCCAACCAGCAGTATCAGGACGTCGATGACGATCGCGATGAGGAATACGGCGATGATGCCTGCGACGATCTGGTCGCTCTTGTCGGCCTGATAGCCGTCGGTGAACCAGGTTCCCAGCCCACCGATCCCGATCACCGAGCCGACGGCGACCATTGAGATATTAGTGACCGCCACTACTCGCAGACCGGCGATGAGAACCGGAACTGACAGCGGCAGTTCAACTTTGAGCAGTCGGCCCAGGCCGGTGTATCCAACGGCAGTGGCGGCGTCGCGAACTCCGGCGGGTACAGCATCGAGGGCTTCCGGCACGGCGCGCACCAGCAGGGCGGTGGTGTAGAGCGTCAGTGCCACGATGACGTTGGCCTCATCGAGGATTCGAGTCGGGATGATCAACGGCAGCGCGACGAACAGGGCCAGTGACGGAATCGTGAAGATGATGCTCGCGGTGAGCGTCGTGATCCGTCGCAGCGCCCGACGCCGCCACACAAATGCGCCCAACGGCACCGCGATCAGCAGTCCGAGCGCAATGGGAATCAGCGAGAGCCTCAGATGAATGAGGGTCAATGCCCAGGCGGTATCGAGATGCGTCAGCAGGTAGCGCACGCGTGCTAGCCCGTCTCCTGCTGCGGTATCTGCCGTTGGGCATCCAGTGCCGCGATGACATCGTCGGCCAGTACCCCGCCCACCACGGCGCCGGCGTCGTCGACGGCCACACCGATTCCGGACGGCGACGACAGCGCCGCGTCGAGTGCCACGCGCAGTGTGCCGTCGTGGCGAAGCAGTGATCCTCCGGCGGTCACGCTGTCGTACAACTCGCCTCCAGCGCGATGATGTTGCACTCCGGCGGCGTCGATCCAGCCGAACGGCGCACCGTCGGCACGGGTGACCAGGCGCCACTCGCCGGACCCCAATGCCAGTCCGTCGACCTCGTCTTCGGTCACCGTTGGCACCGGCCGCAATGTCAATGTTGATGAGGTGAGGAACTGCAGGGCGCGATAGCCGCGGTCGGCACCGATAAATTCCGATACGAAGTCGTTGGCCGGATTCGACAGCAACCGGGCTGGTGCGTCGTACTGCTGGAGCGAACCGCCGCTGCCGAAGACCGCGACCGCGTCGCCGAGTTTCACGGCTTCGTCGATGTCGTGGGTGACAAAAACGATGGTCTTGCGGAGTTCGCTCTGCAGACGCAACATCTCGGCCTGCAACTCGTCTCGGACCACCGGGTCGACAGCCGAGAACGGTTCGTCCATCAGCAGTATGGGTGGGTCTGCGGCCAGTGCCCGCGCCACTCCGACACGCTGCTGTTGACCACCGGATAACTGCCCCGGGTAGCGCTCACCCAGCTTGGGATCGAGGCCCACCCGTTCCAGCACCTCATAGGCTGCCCGCCGGGCCGCCCGCCGGGACTGCCCCTTGAGCACCGGCACGCAGGCGACGTTGTCGATCACCCGTTGATGCGGCATCAGGCCCCCGCTTTGGATCACGTAGCCGATACCGAGGCGGAGCTTCACCGGATCGACGGTCGACACATCGTGTCCATCGACAGCGACCGTTCCGGAGGTCGGCTCGACCATCCGGTTGATCATCCGCATCGACGTGGTCTTGCCGCATCCTGACGGACCGACGAAAACGGTCAGGCTGCCGGCCGGGATCTCCAGGGTGAGGTCGTCGACCGCGACGGTCCCGTCCGGGTAGCGCTTGGTGACACCGCCGAAGGTGATCATCGACTACTTCCCCATCGGCTTATCGAATCCGTTGTCCCGCACCCACTTCAGGGCCGCCTCATCAGGATCCACCCCGGAGTTGCCCGCGACCGCGGAATTGAGTTCGGTGAGGCCCTTGGTGGTCAGCTTGGCCGACACCGCATCGAGGATCGACTTCAATGCATCGGACTTCTTCTGTGAGCTCACCAGCGGGACGACGTTACCGGGTAGAAAGTTGTTCTTGGGATCATCGAGCACCACGAACTTATTCTGCGGAATCGCCGGCGAGGTGCTGAAGATATTGGCGGCGGTGACGGTTCCGTCTAACAATGCCCGGACGGTCGCAGGACCGCCACCGTCGCTGATCGAGACGAAGTTGTCCGACGCGATGTCCAGTCCGTACGCGGCCTTCAATCCGGGTAGGCCCACAGAGCGCTTGATGAATTCCGAGGGCGCCCCGAATTTCACCTCCGCCGAATGCGGCGCCAGATCGGCGATGCTCTTCAGCTTCCACTTATTCGCGGTCGCTTCAGTGACGGTCACCGTGTCGGTATCGTCCGCCTGCGCCGGCGTCAGTATCGACAGATCACCGGGCAGTGCGCGCAGTAGCGCCAACTCGACTTGATCGGGAATGGTGACGGTGCTCTTCGGGTCGACGTACTGCAGCAGGTTGCCGGTGTACTCCGGCACCAGATCGATCGAGTGATCCCGCAGTGCCGGGATATAGGTCTCCCGGCTGCCGATGCCGAACTTCCGCACCACCGTGAAGTCATTGGCCTCCAGCGCCTGGGCGTAGATCTCCGCGACGATCTTCGATTCCGGGAAATCCGCGGAACCCACGACCACCGACCTCAGGTCGGCCGACGCCGCTCCGCCGCCCAGTGGGTTGGAACTGCCGCAGCCAGCAGTCAGGGCGATCAGGGATAGCAGTGCGACACCAGCCCACCGCTGCCGCGCCCGCTCAGGACTGTTCACACCCGTCTGACGAACACCCTTCTGACGCACGTGTCTGACAGTAACCGCGCCAGAACGGACCCACCATGGTTTAGATCACCACTCGCGCAAAGACAGCAACGACTCGGTGGTCATCCGTTACGGTCCCGTAGCCGTATTGATTGTTTCCTTTTCTGCCCCATTGGGGTGAAGATGGCCTTATGAGCAGCAACCCTGAGGGCTTGCCCGACACGTCGGTTCCGCCGTTGCCTGAACCGGAGGCAGTCAATCTCCCCGCGGCTGACGCAACTTCCGAGGTGAAGTTCACCAGGGCCGCCGCGCTCTGGACATCACTGATTCTCGGGTTCCTGATTTTGATCGTTCTGTTGATCTTCATCGCCCAGAACACCGCACCCACGCCGTTCACCTTCTTGAACTGGCACTGGAATCTGCCGTTGGGTGTGGCGATATTGCTGGCCGCAGTCTGCGGCGGTTTGATCACCGCACTGGTCAGCGCAGCGCGGATCTTCCAGCTGCGCCGGGCGGCGAAGAAGAACTTCGCGGCGGCTCGGCTGCGTTAGCCGGGGCGTTGGTGGGCTATGTTGCGCGGCAATAGATCCCACACATGCTCGACGTTGTTGACACCCCCGACGGTGACCCGGCCACTACGGGAGTACCGCAACTGCGTTACCGACGCATAGTCGATCGGAAACGACAGCAGGTTCGACGTCCCCAGGATTTCGTGGAGGACAACATTGATGACACCGCCGTGGCTGAACACAGCAATCGTGTCGGCGTGATCAGCGGCGGCAACGATATCGGCCAGCGCGCCCCGAATCCGGTCGCGGAAAGCGCCGGTGTCCACCGCGCCCGGGAGTTCACCGGCGGCCATTCGGGCCCAGTCCTCGGGTCGCTCGACCCGCACCTGCTCAAGTGGTACGTAGTGCGACAGTGCGCGGTCATATTCGGCCAGCCGGTCCTCGACGTCGACGATGAGGCCACGGGCAGCAGCCACCGGCTCTGCGGTCTGAAACGCACGGCGTTGCGGACTGCTCACCAGCCGGCTGATCGGGTATCGGGCCAGCGCATCAGGCAGGCGGCGCGCCTGCTCCCGGCCGCCATCAGTCAACTCCGGATCGGAGCCTTCACCGGCCTGGGTCCGAAGCGGCAGGGCGTGCCGGATAAGCAGCAACTGCATGGCGTCCTCTCGTTACGCACGGCCGGGTGGATTGGCGCATGCAACGATAGGGCCACTGGCGAGAGTTCGGGGATCGGGAGTTGATGAGCGCCGATAAGAGCTATGCCGAGGCCCTGTTCGACCTCACCGATCGGGTCGTCCTGGTGACCGGGGGCAGCCGCGGGCTTGGCCGCGAGATGGCCTTCGCCGCGGCACACTGCGGTGCCGATGTGGTGATCGCCAGCCGCAAGTACGACAGCTGCGTTGCCACCGCTGCCGAGATCGAGGCCGAAACGGGCCGAACAGCGTTGCCCTACGCCGTACACGTTGGCCGATGGGCTGAGCTCGACGGACTCGTCGACGCCGTTTACGAGCGGTTCGGCAGGCTCGACGTACTGATCAACAACGCGGGCATGTCACCTACGTACGACGCGCTGACCAATGTCACCGAGAAGTTGTTCGACACCGTCGTCAACCTCAATCTCAAGGGCCCGTTCCGACTTTCTGTATTGGCCGGCGAACGCATGGTCGCCGATGGCGGCGGGGCGATCATCAACGTCAGCACCCATGGTTCATTGCGGCCGCATCCGTCGTACCTGCCGTACGCTGCGGCGAAAGCCGGGTTGAACGCGATGACGGAGGGTCTCGCCATCGCCTACGGACCCACCGTCCGAGTCAATACCCTGATGCCCGGCCCATTCCTCACCGACATCAGCAAGGCCTGGGACTTCGGGGAAATGAACCCCTTCGCCACTTACCCACTGCAGCGGGCCGGCGAGCCCGCCGAGATCATCGGTGCGGCATTGTTTCTGATGTCGGACGCGTCCAGTTTCACCACCGGGTCGATCCTGCGCGCCGACGGCGGGATGCCCTCCTAGCCCTACGGAGTGACGATGTTGAACTTGGGATCCGGCCGGTCGAGCACACCGAGCAGGGCCTGCAGTGCGCTAGCATCGCCGGTCACCTCCAGTCCCGGCGAGTCGAAATCACCTGCGGCGGCGGCCATCAGCCGCATCTTGGCAGCCAGGGTCACTGTCGCAGCAGCGGTCGACGGATCGGCCGGGCGCTTGCGCTGAACCAACACACCGTTGCGCAAGGTTATTCGGTAGTTGGCAGCGAGGTCGGTGAATGTCACGTCGAGTGCGAGATCAAGTTCCCACGCGCGCGGACCGTTCACCGAGATGGCCAGGATGTCGAACATCTGCTCCGGGGTGAGCTGACTCAGCATGGTCAACGAGGTGGTGCTCACCGGTGTTCCAAAGTTGCCGTCGCGGAGTTCGGTTGCCCCGGAGAGGAAGAAGTTTCGCCAGGTCGCGCATTCCGCGCCGTAACCCATCTGTTCAAGGGTATCCGCATAGAGATCGCGGGCCGCGACATTGCTGTCATCAGTGAATACGGCATGGTCCAATAGCGTTGCAGCCCAGCGGAAATCACCGGCATCGAAGGCCTCCCGGGCTACCTCCACCACCCGGTCGATTCCGCCGATCGCGGCTACGTACCGGGGTGCCAAGGCCTCGGGCGGATGCTGCCAGAGCCGACCCGGGTTGCCGTCGAACCACCCCATGTAACGCTGGTAGACGGCCTTGACGTTGTGGCTGACCGAGCCGTAGTAGCCGTGGGTGTGCCAGGCCCGCTCCAGCGCCGGCGGCATGGCGAAGTTCTCGGCGATCTCGATGCCGGTGTAGCCCTGGTTGAGTTGGCGCAGGGTCTGGTCGTGCAAATAGGCGTAGAGATCGCGTTGCAGGCCGAGGAATTCCACGATCCGTTCTTGGCCCCAGGTTGGCCAATGATGTGACGCGAATGCGACGTCGGTACGGTCGGCGAAGCTGTCGATGGCTTCGGTCAGGTATCCCGACCAGGCTCGTGGGTCGCGCACCAGTGCACCGCGCAGGGTGAGCAGATTATGCAGATTGTGGGTGGCGTTCTCGGCCATGCATAGGGCCCGGTAACGCGGAAAGTAGAAGTGCATTTCGGCCGGCGCCTCGGTCCCCGGTGCCATCTGGAACTCGATCTCGACACCATCGATCGTGTGTATCTCGCCGGTGGTGGTGATATCGAGGGTCGGCACGATCACCGCGATCTCCCCCGTCGACGTGTTCTGGCCCAGGCCACACCCCACCTGGCCGCGGGGCCCGCGTTCCAGCACGGTGCCGTACATGTAGGAGGCCCGACGGGTCATCGCGGTGCCCGCATAGATGTTCTCCTGCACGGCATGTCCGATGAAGCCCTCCGGCGCCAGGACAGCCACCCGGCCCGCATCGACGTCGGCCGCGGTGGTCACACCCAGCACGCCACCGAAGTGATCCACGTGGCTGTGGGTGTAGATCACCGCCACCACCGGCCGATCCCCGCGGTGTTGCCGATACAGGGCTAGTGCGGCGGCGGCCGTCTCGGTGCTGATCAACGGGTCAATGACGATGACGCCGGTATCGCCCTCGATGAAGCTGACATTCGACAGGTCCAATCCACGTACCTGATAGATGCCCTCGACCACCTCATACAGACCCTGTTTGGCGGCAAGTTGCGACTGGCGCCACAGACTGGGGTGGACCGACGGCGGCGCATCGTCTCGGAGGAACCCGTATGAGTCGTTGTCCCAGACCACCCGTCCGTCGGCGGCTTTGATGACGCAGGGTTCCAGCGCGCCGAGGAACCCGCGGTCGGCGTCGTCGAAGTCGGTGGTGTCCTCGAACGGCAGCGAGTCCTTCACCTGCGCGTTCATGGTTTCAATGTGCGGTGCCGGAGCTTTGGATTGCATCAATGAATCCTTCCCTATATCCGGCGGGTAGGCCATGATTGCGCCGTGATAGCGCTGCTGCCCGGCCTGACCCGTCGCAACCTCGGCACCGAGGTGCTGGCCGGGATCACGCTGCTTGCGATCGCGCTGCCGCTCAACATTGGCTACGCCCAGATCGCCGGTCTGCCGCCGAGTGCTGGTCTGTACGCGTTGGTACTGCCCTCGGTGGTGTTCGCCGTGTTGGCCTCGTCGCGGCACCTGGTGGCGGCCCCGGATGCGGCCGCTGCGGCACTGGTGGGCTCGGCACTGGCCGGCTTGGCGCCGGCCGGCAGCCAGCAATACGCCTCGATGGCCGCCGCCCAGGCGATCGTCGGCGGACTGCTGTTCGTTCTGTGTTCGGTGTTCCGCCTCGGCTTCCTTGCCGACTTCCTGTCCAAACCAATCCTGATCGGATTCGTCGGCGGCCTGGCCACCGACATCCTGCTCAGCCAGATCGCCAAGATGATGGGAATCAAAGTGCCCAGCGGCGCCGAGTTTTTCCAACGACTGGTCGCACTGGTCACCAGGATCGGCTCCGTGCACTGGTGGTCACTGGGGCTGAGCGTGGCGGCAGTCGCCGTGCTCGTCCCAGCCCGGCGCCGTTGGCCCACCGTGCCGTGGGCACTGCTGGTGCTGATGGCCGCAACCCTCGCCTCCACCGCATTGCACCTGACCGACCACGGTGTCGCGGTGTTGGGATCGGTGGCGTCCGGTCCGCCGGTGCTGGCGTTCCCGCGTCTCGACTGGCACCTGTGGGTCGCGGTGATCCTGCCCGCCATCGCGATCACCACCGTGACCGTAGGAGAGGGACTGCTACTCGCCCGGTCCTATGCCGACAAGTACGACTACACCGAGTCACCCAACCGCGACCTACTCGCTTTTGGAGCCGCCAATGTCGCCTCCGGGATGTCGTCGGGGTTCACCATCGGCTCATCGACATCCCGTGCCGCGGCCATGGACCAGTCCGGTTCACGTACTCAACTACCACTGCTGGTGATGGCCGTCGGAGCGCTATTGCTCCTGCTGTTCGGCGCCGACCTCCTGGCCGGGATTCCGTCGCCGGCTATCGGCGCGATCGTGGGCGTATCCGTCGTGAAGCTCATCGGATTTCGCGAGTTTCGACATCTTTGGAAGCTTTCTCGTTTCGAATTCCTGGTCGCTGCAACGTGTTTCACCGGGGTGCTTCTGATTGGCCCGCTGGCCGGGCTCGTACTGGCCTTCATCCTCTCCTTGATCAACCTGCTGCGTAAGGCGGCCCGTCCGGCGGTCGATGTATTAGAAGGCTCTAACGACCCGCACGTCTCACTGACGGTGTCCGACGATGGCGACGGCGAGACGGTGCCCGGAGTGGTCGCAATGCGGTTCGCCGCCCCGATCTTCTTTGGCAACGCCCAGACCCTCAGCGCGGCTATCCGATCTGCTGTCACTCGTGCTCCCAATCCGGTGTCGACGTTCATTCTCGACATGGAGGCCGTGACCGACGTCGATATCACCGGCGCCGAGACGTTGGCTAAGGATCTGCAATGGTTGCAGGGCAAGGGCATCATCTTCGCCTACTCAAGGGTTCGTCCGAAACTGCTTGCAAACCTGGACCGCATGCATCTTCTGCGGGGGCACAGCGTTTTTGACACCAACCGCGCCGCTGTCGCGGCGCTGAGGCCCGATGGCACCGCCGCCGCGGCGCTGAGGCCCGATGACACCGCAATCAGTCCGTCATCAGCGGCAGACGGACGGTGAATTCGGTGTTGCCCGGCGCACTGCGAAGCGCAATGGTGCCGTTGTGCGCTCCCACGACGGCGGACACAATGGCCAGACCCAACCCGGTCGAACCATCCAGGTGCGAGCGAGCAGTGTCAGCGCGGGCGAACCGCTCAAATACCTCGGGTTGCAACACAGCAGGGATCCCCGGCCCGTCGTCCATCACGCGGAGGATTGCACTATCGCCATCGGCATTCAGCGACAGCGTGACCGTCGTACCGGCCGGAGTATGCACACGGGCATTGGCCAACAGGTTGGCCACCACCTGATGCAGTCGGGCGTCGTCGCCGTAAACCAGCAGCGGTTCCGGTGGCACGTCGAGATTCCAATGGTGGTCCGGCCCGGCCGCGTGGGCGTCGCTCACCAGGTCGGCGCACAACCGGGCCAGGTCGACAGGTCGACGTTCCAATGGTCGGCCGGAGTCCAGGCGCGCAAGCAGTAATAAATCCTCGACAAGCCTGGTCATTCGCTGCGCCTCGGACTCGACCCGGCTCATGGCGTGGGCGACATCGGCAGGAACCTCGGCTCGATTACGTTGCGCCAGTTCGGTATAGCCACGGATCGCGGCCAGCGGGGTTCGAAGTTCGTGGCTTGCATCTGCTACGAATTGGCGCACCCGGCTCTCACTTGCCTGGCGGGTAGACAGCGCCGCGGAGATGTGATCAAGCATCCGATTGACAGCCAACCCGAGTCTGCCAACCTCGGTATTGGGGTTGGCGTCGGCTTGGTTCACCCGAACCGGCAGTGCGACCTCACCTCTGTCCAATGGCAGGTTGGCCACTGCTCCCGCGGCCGCCGCCACCCGATTCAACGGGGCCAGCGCACGGCGGATGATCAGGATGCCCACCACAGTCGCGGACAACAACGCGAGGGCGGTCACTACCGCGAAAATCAGCGCCACCCGGGTAAGCGTCTTCCCAATTCCCCGCATGCTCACACCCACCACCAGCGTGTTGCCGGTCTGCCGACCGGGTGTGGCGATCACTCGATAACCGCCGAGTCGGTCGAGGTCCCGCGTGACGGGATGACGACCAACTCTCACCCCCGCCAGCTGGCTGGCGGCAACCGGGGATAGGGCGTCACGTTCGCCCCCGCGGTTGAGCACACCGGCCTTGGTTACGGTTCCATCGCTGACCACCGCGGCCACCATCCCGATTGGCTGGCCTGGGGCGTCGAGGAACTCCGGCCCCGGCCCCGACATCTGCGGCCGCCCGTCGAACCACGGCGGCGGTGGCGGTAACGGTGGTGCCGGTGGCGGCATCCCGTCTGGGGCTGGCCGCGGCCGGTGATCCATCATCGACGAGCGTTGCGCGATCTGGCGGAGTTGACCATCGAGATCACCGACCAGGTATCGGTAAAGGGCGAACTCGGTCGCCCCCGCGATGCCGACACAAACCATCGCCAGCAGCGCCACCTGGCCCGCGAGCAGTCGCCCGCGCAGCGACCACGGCCTAGAGCGCAGGTTTGAGAACATATCCGGCACCGCGCAGCGTGTGAATCATCGGAGAACGTCCGCTGTCGATCTTCTTGCGCAGATACGAGATGTAGAGCTCAACGATGTTGGACCGACCACCGAAGTCGTAGCTCCACACTCGGTCAAGGATCTGCGTCTTGGACAGCACCCGTTTGGGATTGTGCATCAGAAAACGCAGCAGTTCGAACTCGGTGGACGTCAGCACGATCAGTTCGCCCGCACGGGTGACCTCGTGGCTGTCCTCATCGAGAATCAGATCGCCAACGACAATCTGCGCGCCGTTGCCTTCCGCGCTGATTCCGGTGCGCCGCAACAACCCTCGCAATCGGAGCACCAGCTCTTCAATGGAGAACGGCTTGGTGACATAGTCATCGCCGCCGGCAGTCAACCCGGCAATTCGGTCCTCGATGGCATCCTTGGCAGTCAACAGGAGTACCGGAAGCGCAGGGTTCTGCTCTCGAAGTTTCCGCAAAACTTCCAGACCACTCATGTCGGGCAGCATCACGTCGAGTACCACCGCGTCAGGGCGAACGTCGCGAGCCGAGGACACCGCCGACGCACCGTCTGCTGCAGTGGTGACACTCCAGCCCTCGTAACGCAGTGCCATCGACACCATCTCGGCGAGCACTGCCTCGTCGTCGACCACCAGAATTGTGATCGGACTGCCATCAGCCCGACGCATCACGACGCGTCCCAGCGCGCTGGAAGCCGCGGGTGAGGTCATCCCTCCAGTATGAGAGCACCAATGAGACGGCACTATGCGATCGCTATGCGCCGGCTGTGAAACGCCTGCGGCACCTAGAATCGGCCCCGTGAGTTTTTACGAGGTCATCGAGACGGTCGGCAAGACCATCGACGCGGTCGGCGTGGCGGTGATCGCCGTCGGGGCGTTGATCTCAGCCGCTGGCGCGGTCCCCCGGCTGCGCAACGCAACCGGCGATGTCTATCGGGTGTTTCGCCAGCAACTCGGCCGATCGATCCTCCTCGGCCTGGAGTTTCTGGTGGCCGCAGACATCATCAGGACAGTGGCCGTGACCCCGGATGCCCGGAGCGTCGCAGTACTCGGTGGGATCGTGCTGATCCGGACGTTCCTGAGTTTCTCGCTCGAACTTGAGGTCACTGGGTACTGGCCGTGGCAGAAGAACCGTCAGCAGCAACAGGCCACACCTCAGTTGGGTCCGTGAATACCCAAAGCCGCCAAACCCGCCGGGCAAGGATTACCGCTGCCCTGCGAAAGACCCGGCCCACCGCACTTGCTCCTCCGGATTCCTATCCTCCGACCGAAGTAGCGGCAATGTTGCGTGAGATAGGCGTCGCGCTCTCGGAGGTCGTACAGCCGATACCGATCATTCAGGGCAGGCTGGAGACAATCGCCGCGAAGTACACCACCCAACCGGTACGGCTGGTGGTGCTTCCCACGGTGCTGCTGATCCAGATCGGGGATGCGGCGTACCAAATCGACGGCTCGACGCACTCATCCCTACAACTCGACGCGGCGGGACGCATCGATCAAATCGCCGATCTGGCCGAGGCGGGGGCAATCACGCCGACCGATGCCGTCGCGGCGGTTGCCGCCGCCCGCACGATGCCGCCGCGCTTCGGCCGGTTCACGACTGCTATCGGATATGCGATTACCGCATTTGGTTTCGGCATCATGATCAACCCGACCTGGGCCGCGCTGCCGGGTTATCTGTTCCTCGGTCTGGTGGTCGGATTGATCGTCGCGTTCGGTGGACAGTCCCCCACACTGTCGCCGATCCTGCCCACCCTGTCGGCATTGGTGGTGACCCTGCTGGCCACCTGGTTCGTCGCCAACACCGCACACGACGGTCTGCTACGCGTGATCAGCCCTGCCCTGGTGGCAACGCTGCCCGGGATGGCGCTGACCACCGGCGCTATGGAACTGGCCAGTTCGGAGATCATCTCCGGGTCCAGCAGGCTGGTCTACGGAATTTCCCAACTGGCGCTACTGCTATTCGGTGTGATCATCGGCGTGCACATCGCCGGCTCTGAGATTGCTCCCCAGTCCCCGTCCCCCCAAATGGGCCCGTGGTCGCTGTACGTTTCGATCGTCATCGTCGCGATCGGGTTGTCGATCTACCTATCGGCGCCCCCAGGCTGCCTGTTCTGGCTCATGGCTGCGATCGCCGTCGCGATTCTCGGCCAAAAGTTGGCGACCGACATCCTCCCCGCCGCACGATCGGGGTTCATCGGCGCAATGCTCTCGGTGATTTTCGCCATGCTTGCCACCCGGATCAGATCAGCACCCCCGGCGGTGGTGATGTTGCTTGCATCATTTTGGTCGCTGGTGCCCGGCGCGACGAGTTTCATGTCGGTGAGTCAGGCGGCTACTGGCGATGATGCCAACGTCGCCAGTCTGGGGGCAGCGGGTGCTGCGATCGCCTCGATCGCGCTGGGAACGCTGGTCGGCTGGAGCATCTTCCGCACCATCGATGCCCGGACGCCGTGGGCGAAAGCCATCGGCAAAGCGGCTTAAGGCAGGTCTAGGCGAATAACTATCACGGAGCGAATCTCTGCGTTTGGCGAGGGTGAATGACCCACAGCCACAGGGCAACCAACACCAGAGCGCCAATCCCTGCGTAGAGGCCGACCCGCTCGGGAAAGGCCGGGAATGGCACGAAACTTCCGTAAAGGGCCAGGCCCGGAACCACCGTCGCAAGTGGGAACACGATCCAACGCCACCATGGCTGCGTGGTATTCGAGAGCCACATGAGACGGACCGCCCCGACGGCGAGCCCGGTGTAGACCAGGACGAGCAGCAGGCCCTGGGCGGTAGCCGTAACGAAGAGTGTCTGGAAGCGATCCCCGGACGGAATGAACAGGCCGGCCACGATCACCGACAGCGCGCAGCCAAGTACGAGAGTTGCGGCATTGCCGGGAGCACCCCGGCGATTGGTGACTGCCAACCAGCCCGGAAGATACCCGGCCCGGGCCAGCGAGTAGATGCCTCGCAGAGCCGCGACTGTGAAACCGATGCAGGTCGCCGAAAAGTCCACCAGCAGAGCCGATCTGATCCAGAAAGCGGCCCAGGGCCCCAGCAGTTCACCTGCCATCACAGCGAAGCCGTCCAGAGCATCCCCCCACGTCTTCGCGACGTGCTCGGGCCCGAAGTAGACCGTTCCCGCATAGGAGCAGAAGACCAACAGGATGCCGGATCCAACAACCGTCCCGACCAAGGCAATCGGGATGGCACGCCGCGGGTCGCGGGCCTCCTCGGCCAGCGAGCTCACCGTTTCGAATCCGCCAAAAAGCAGAATGCAGAACAACAACGCCGCGAAGAGGTCGCCCCGGTGGGGATTGCTCCAGGAGAAAACCGCCCAGGTGTTGGCCGATCCCGCGTGGATCACCGCAGCCGCGGCGGTGAGCAGGAACGGAATTACCGAAACCGCCACGATCACCAATTGGACCTTCGTTGCTAGCGAAGCCCCGCGAACATTCAGCCACCAGGCAGCGCCGCAGACCAAAAGCGCACCGGCCCACCATGGAAGACCGATTCCGAAATACAGCACTGAGAACCGCGAAATGAGTTCTCCCACAACGATTCCAAAACCGGCTGCTCCGGAAAAGAGTAACGACAGCACATAGATTCCCAAGGCGCCGGTGCCAGCCGTCGGCCCCCAGGCACGGGCCATGTAGTCACCCATCGCCCCGGCACCACCAGTTTCGGATGCATAGAAGGCGACGACAAGCGAGAAGGCCATCATCCCGGCCGCCGCCAGCGCGACGGCCAGTGGGCCAATCGCTCCTGCCAGAGCCGCCACGATACTGAGGAAAAGGGCGATATCGATAAGCGGGCCGATGGAGAAGGACTGCCCGACCAACTGCATGAGGCCCAGATGACCGGTGCGTAAACGGGCCGAGTCGGGGCCTGCTGTCTCAGACACGGCGACATCCTATGGTTACGAGATTCTCAATCTATGCCCCTACCTCTCCGTCGAGCGCGGTCGCGATCCTCTCGGTTCGGCTGGAGTATCTCCTGGACCGTCGATCGCCACTCGCTGTGGGCGAGGGCGATTGCCAGTCGGCAGTGCGGTAACTTCGCCTGCGTGGACATCCTCAACCGCGACATGGTGGCGGTAGCAGACTGGATGTCGCAGCAGCGTCTAGGCGAAGGGCCGATAGACAACGTCGCGGCGATCGTCGGTGGCACCCAGAACATCATGCTGAGGTTCACTAGGGACGGGCGCGAGTACGTGTTCCGCCGCGGGCCGAAGCATCTTCGCCCGGTCAGCAATTCGGTGATCGTTCGTGAGACCCGGGTACTTCGAGCGCTGGCCGACACCGACGTTCCGCACCCGCGTCTCATCGCCGTGTGCGAGGACACCTCGGTGCTCGGTGACGCGGTCTTCTATCTGATGGAGCCGGTGACGGGATTCAATGCCGGCTCGGAATTACCGGCGCTGCACGCCGGCAGCGCAGACATCCGCCACGATATGGGTCTGTCGATGGCAGATGCCGTTGCGCGCCTCGGTGCCGTCGACCATGCCACTGTGGGACTTGCCGACTTCGGCAAGCCGGAGGGATTCCTGGACAGGCAAGTGCCGCGCTGGCTCTCAGAACTCGAGTCTTACGCGAAGTTCGAAAATTACGCAGGGCCGGACATCGGTGACGTTGACGCCGTTGCGGCCTGGCTTCGCGAGCACCAGCCATCGACGTTCTCCCCGGGCATCATGCACGGCGACTATCACGCTGCCAATGTCATGTTCGCCCCGACCGGTCCAGAGGTGGTGGCGATCGTGGACTGGGAGATGTGCACGATAGGCGACCCATTGTTGGACCTCGGCTGGATGCTGGCGACGTGGTACCGCCCGGGAGACTCACCGGTGTTGCCCAACGAGTTGATGACCGCGGGTGGCCTGGCAACCCCAGCCGAACTGGTGGCGCGTTATGCGCAGAACACCACTCGCGATCTCTCGGATATCGACTGGTACACGGTGTTGTCCTGTTTCAAACTCGGCATCATCCTGGAGGGCACGCACGCGCGCGCCGCAGCGGGCTTGGCGCCCAGGGAGATTGGCGACGTACTACACACCGCGACCGTCCGATTGTTCGAGCGGGCAATTGCCACCATGGATGGAGACTTCAATGATTGATTTCGCGATACCAGCCGACGTCGCGGCGCGACGCGACCAGATCCGGGCCTTCGTCACCGACAAGATCGTGCCCTTCGAGCGAGATCCGCGGCTGACCCGCCACGGCCCCAACGAGGACCTGCGCACCGAGCTCGTCGAGTTGGCACGCGAGGCCGGCCTGTTGACCTTTCAGGCGCAGCGACGGTTCGGCGGCTGGGAGCCGTCGCACCGCGATCAGGCTGTTCTGTTCGAGGCGGCCGGGTGGTCGACACTCGGACCGGTCGCGTTGAACTGCGCTGCGCCTGACGAGGCCAATATGTACATACTGTCGAAAATCGCCAACACCGAGCAGACCGAACGATTTCTGGTTCCGGTGATTGAGGGCCGGCAGCGGTCGGTGTTCGCGATGACCGAACCCGGCGGCGCCGGCTCGGATCCTGACCAGTTACTTACCGAGGCTGTATTCGATGGCAATGAGTACGTGATCAACGGTCGCAAGTGGCTCATCACCGGAGCGAACGGCGCCCGGACGTGGATCATCATGGCGCGTTTAGCGCCCAACGATCACAACGCGGGCGGCCCGACGCTGTTCCTCTGCGACGGCCAAACTCCCGGGATCAAACTCGAACGAGTGATGGACACCATGGACCGTAACTATGTCGAGGGACACGGTGTCGTGCGGTTCAACGATCTTCGGCTGCCCGCGTCGGCGCTGCTCGGCGAAGTAGGCCAGGCCCTGCGCTACGCCCAGATGCGGCTGGCACCGGCCCGGCTCACCCACTGCATGCGATGGCTCGGCGCAGCGTCGCGAGCGCAGTCGATCGCTATCAGCCACGCCCGCACCCGTACGGCGTTTGGCAAGCCGCTTGGCGAGCATCAGGGTGTGAGTTTCATGCTGGCGGACAACGAGATTGCGCTGCAGCAGTGCCGACTGGCTATCTGGTGGGCCTGCTGGACGCTGGACAACGGTGCCAAGGGCCGCCACGAAAGTTCGATGGTGAAGGCTGCCGTCTCCGAAGAACTATTCAAGGTTGCCGACCGGTGTGTTCAGGTTCTGGGCGGCATGGGGATCTCCGATGAGACCCCGGTAGGGATGATCTTCACCGATATGCGCGCCTTCCGTCTGTATGACGGACCCACCGAGGTGCACAAGTACGCGATCGCGCGCCAGATTCTTCGCGATCCTCGATGAGTGTTCTCGATTTGTTCCGCCTCGATGGTCGGGTGGTCATCATCACCGGAGCCTCGTCGGGCCTGGGGGTGTCATTCGCACAGGGGTTCGCCGAGGCCGGAGCCGACCTCGTGCTGGGTGCGCGCCGGGTCGACCGCATGGCCGAGACCGCGGCACTGGTCGAGCAGGCCGGCGGGCGGGTGCGAACGTGCCAGACCGACGTCGTCGATCCTGATCAGTGCCAACAGTTGGTGGACTTCGCGATGGCCGAGTTCGGTCGGGTCGACGTGCTGATCAATAACGCCGGCGTGGGCACCGCAGTGCCGTCGACCCGGGAGACGGCCGAGGAGTTCAGGTCCGTTATCGACGTCAACCTCAACGGTTCGTACTGGATGGCGCAAGCCTGCGGTCGGGTGATGAAACCCGGCAGCGCGATCATCAACATCGCCAGCGTGCTCGGCCTGACCACAGCCGGACTTCCGCAGGCCGCCTACAGCGCATCCAAGGCCGGGATCATCGGCTTGACAAGGGATCTGGCCCAACAGTGGAGCGGCCGCAAGGGAATTCGGGTCAACGCCCTGGCGCCAGGTTTCTTCGTCAGCGAGATGACCGACGAATTGAAGCCAGGCTATCTCGATAGCCTGATGCCGCGGATCGTCATGGGGCGGTTGGGTGAGGCCACCGAATTGGCCGCAACCGCAGTGTGGTTGGCATCGTCGGCCGCCGGCTACGTCACCGGGCAGACGATCGTCGTCGACGGCGGACTGACGATCGCCTAGTGCCGCCAGTGAAGCCACGACTCGTTTTCGTCGCGGCGCTGTGCTGTCTGGCCGCCATTGCCGGGCTGTTGATCGCCAACCGGTCGCATGAGCTCGAGGCGCAACCCACCGTCGCGGCGCCGTCCGAACTCCACGATCTCAACGAAGCGATACTCATCGACGAGAGCGTCGTACCTCCGCTGGAAGGGACGACCTGGGGCCGCATGGTTGCCGTACCGCGGGGCGCGGAGCCACCTGTCGTTCCGGCGTCGTGTGTGCTGTTTCTGTCACAGGGGACGGCCGCAGAAAAGGGGTTGGCGATGCGCTCGTCCAAGAACGCCTCGATCGGCGTCACACTGTCCGTTGGCGTACCGCGGCCGGACCTGCCAGCGCTAGTTGACGAATGCAAGGTCTTCACCTTCGAAGGTGCCGGTGCGAACTCCCGTGTCGAACTTGCGCCGATGCCCGTCGCCGGTGTGCCCGACGGGGCGATCAGCACCCTGATGCACTGCCGGACGAATAAAGCCGACCAGACCCTCGTCTGGGATATCGCATTGATTGTCGGGTACCACCGTGGCGTCCTGGTGACAGCGGAGTACACGCCGGGTCCCCAGGGCGGAGCGTTCGACAGTGGGCTCGCGTCCCGCCTGGGCGAGGTCTACCAGGCTCAAATCCAGAAACTGGACGCCTAGATCGTCAGATGAGTCCCCGGTAGCTTCCGCCGTCGATGTGCATGTTGATCCCCGACACGTAGCTGGCCTGAACCGAACACAGGTAGGCGCAGGCATCGCCGACTTCTTC
>Ga0114964_10000344_pt1 | contig 36329 bp, 30 predicted proteins | sample C_131016_MF_Meta_FD_92638 | JGI IMG/M metagenome (GOLD analysis project Ga0114964, IMG submission 92638) | Freshwater microbial communities from Lake Croche, Canada to study carbon cycling - C_131016_MF_MetaG | ecosystem: Environmental > Aquatic > Freshwater > Lake | place: Lake Croche, Canada...
CGTAGCTGCACCAAAGTCGGCTAAGATACGAGCAAAGTATGCTGCGTTAATTAAAAGTGGAGACTCGCATTAGCCAAGACATACAAAAAGGTTACCCATAATAGCCGTAGCTTGGGTCTGCCAAAAGGCGTTAACACCTCTACTCCGCACGTAGTGCTTCAATCGGGTCAAGGCGCGCGGCGCTTCTAGCTGGCAATACGCCCGCGAGCAAACCAATTATTGCCGACATCACCAAAGCACCAACCGCAAAACTCCACGGCGTATGTACCGGCAATTTTGGTAACACTAAGCGTAAGAGTTGCGCTAAGCCAGCACCTAGCGACAACCCCATCAACCCACCTAATGCGGCAAGAATAATAGACTCACCTAAAAATAAACCCAGAATGCTTTGGCGGCGTGCGCCTAAGGCAACTAGTAGGCCAATTTCATTGGTGCGTTCGGTCACAGAAATAGTCATGATGGTCACAATACCTACCGCGCCTACTAGCAAAGAAATACCGCCAAGCGCCCCAACGGCCATGGTTAAAATATTCAGAATATTGGACAGCGTTTTTAGCATATCTTCTTGAGTAGTGATGGTGAAATCCTCATGGCCGTGGCGCATGATTAATCTATCCTTTATTGCATCGGCGACTTTCACTGATGAAGCATTTTCAGCGTACGCTACATGAATCTCCACCAAGCCCTCACGGTTATAAAGTTCCAAAGCCCGCTCTGCTGGAATAAAGGCCGTGTCATCGAGATCTATGCCTAAAAACTGACCTTTAGGCGCCATCACCCCAATCACCCTAAAATGTAAACCGCCTATGCGAACTCTTGCACCTAATGGGTTAACGTCACCAAATAGTTCATTACGTAGTTTGGCGCCGAGCACTACAAATGCCCTTGAACTACCTGCGCCAGCACGCGGCAAAAAGCTACCGATATTGAGACTAGAACTAAATACACGCGGAAAGTCAGCGTCAACACCATATATGGTAGAACGGCGTAAGCGTCCATTGCCACCCACTTCGGAGTTACCCCAAACCAAAGGCGTGGCTGCAGTGACATTGGGCAACTGTTTTAGTGACAGGGCATCTTCCATGGTAAGTAGACGTGCAGTAGTCGGAATGCCTGAAGGAGGCTGGCCACCGGTTTTTACCTTACCTGGCGCAATAGCAATGACATTAGTACCAAATTGGGTGAACTCAGATAGCACATACTGATGCACGCCTTCGCCGATTGAAGTCAATAAAATCACTGCAGCAATGCCCACGGCAATGCCAAGCAAAGTCAAAAAACTACGAAGCCTATGTGAAACGATGGCTTGCAAAGCGAAGCGACCTGAATCAGCGAATCGCATCTACGCTCTCTTGGCTAGGGCTTGAATTGGTTCAAGTTCAGCCGCACGCCTCGCAGGCATCACACCAAACACCAAACCAGAAATCATGGCCGTACCTAATCCAGCTGCAACTGCCCATAGCGGCGGGTATGCTGGATAGCTAGGATAGATATGCCTCAGAATCGCTGCCCCTAAATAACCTAAAGCTAATCCAAGTAACCCCCCAGTGAGTGATAGCAGTAAGGCTTCTACCATAAACAACTCCCTGACTGCGGTAGCTGTTGCCCCCAAAGCTTTGAGTAAGCCGATTTCAGCGGTGCGCTGTGCTACTGATACCAACATAACATTCATCACTAAAATTCCAGCTACCGCCAAACTGATGGCGGCGATGCCAGCCACGCCAAGTGTGAGTACATTTAAAATCTTATCGAAGGTTTGAAGTACCGCATCTTGGGTAATCACGGTCACATCTTCTTCACCATCGTGGCGTTGCGTAATCATTTTAAGCACCTGCGCCTTAACCTCAGCAATCTGCTCACGGCTTCTCGCTTCAATCAAAATCCGAAACAAGGTATTGGAATTAAGCATGGCTTGTGCGCTGGCCACCGGCACAATGAGCAACTCGTCAGTGGTCATCCCCATGCCGCGACCACCTTCCACCAATACACCGACCACTCTCAAGCGCCTATCTCCAATACGGACAGTTTTTCCTAGTGGATTATCGCTACCAAAAATTTCACGACGAATCAAAGCTCCTAGAACCACTTCGCTAGTACCATGTCCAGAACGGTCTTGGCTAAGAAAACGGCCTAATGCAACTTTTAGTTGGCGTACCTGTAGGTAGTTTTCATTCGTGCCTAGTAGCATAGCTTCACGCAACTTGCCATCTGCATTAATTTCGGTGGTGGCCACAACAATGGGTGCAATACGAACCACTCCTGGTAGGCGTAATAACGCGTTGGCATCATCTACGGTTAAATCGCGTGGGGTGCTAGTAATTAGATTTGCAGGATTAAAGCCGCGAGTTTCAGAGCGACCCGGCAATACGATGACTAAGTTGGTGCCTATGGCTGAAAACTCACCCACCACATAGCGCCTTGCGCCATCACCGAGCGCAGTTAAAATAACCACCGCGGCAACGCCTATCGACATAGCCACCATTAGCAAACCTGTGCGAAGCGGCGCACCGCGCGCAGCGGTAGTGGCATAGCGTAAGGTATCAATAAGTTTCAAGCGTAACCCTATTTAGCTAACGACGAGCTTAAGCTGTCACTGACAATAAAGCCATCTTCCATTTTTATTTGGCGGCGTGCACGCGCACCAAGCACTGGATCATGAGTCACCACAATTAGCGTCATCCCTTGCGCATTAAGCGCTTCAAGTAAACGCACTACTTCCTCACCTGTGATGCGATCTAGATTACCAGTGGGCTCATCTGCAAGCAGCACTGCTGGGCGTTGCACGGTCGCGCGCGCAATGGCAACGCGTTGGCGCTGTCCGCCAGAAAGCTCATTTGGTTTATGTTGCGCCCTATCGGTTAATCCGAAGTCCTTTAGGGCCTTTACGACCAGTGTTGCGCGTTCAGCGGCAGGCATATCGGCTAAGGTGAGTGGCAATTCAATATTAGCAGCTGCGGTTAAACGTGGCACTAAGTGAAAGCTTTGAAAAATAAAGCCAATGCGCTTGCTACGGACCTGTGCCTGCGCGTCTGAATCTAAAGTGGTGACATCGTCCCCCTGAAGCTTATAGGTGCCAGCATCCGCACGGTCAAGTAGGCCGATCAAATTTAATAAAGTGGACTTTCCTGAGCCAGAAGGGCCCATGACAGCGATATACTCGCCTGGGGCAATATGCAAATTCACATTACGTAGTGCACGCACCTTACTGTCACCTAAATAGAAAGTGCGATTTATTTGACTAAGTTCAATGAGGTCTTGATTAGTCGAAGGCAAGCTAGGCATTATTTTGTCTTACTACTATTGGTTTCAGGTTTCACCAGTACGCCAACTTTAACCCCTTCGCGTTCCAGAGAAGCTACGATGCGATCTCCTGCTTTAAGCCCAGCAAGCACTTCGGTATACTCCCAATTAGTAATGCCAGTTTTGATTTCGCGCTGCTCCAATTTTTTACTCTCTGGATTAAATAGCAAGACTTTGTTGCCTTCTATCAGCGTTGATGTTGGCACTCGCAACACATGCTCGCGACTATCAAGAACAACTTCCACATCAGCACTATAACCAACCAGTAATTTTTTATTATCCACATCGCTATCTAGGGCTACTTCAACATCCACGGTGCGCGACTGCTTCTCAACCGCTAAAACATAAGGCGCAACACGCTTCACATGACCGACTAACTGCTTTCCCGGTAAGGCATCTAAAGACACGCGTGCAAGCTGACCCTTACGAATCTTAGGCGCATCGATTTCATCCATAGGCGCTTTAATATAAAGACAGGTGTCATCAATTAAATCGATTGCAGGTGGCATGACAATGCCTGGTGGAGACGGCGTAGTGTACTCACCTAGTTCACCAACAATATCTGCCACAACGCCATCAAAGGGAGCGATTAGCACAGTGCGGTTTTGCTCAACCGTAGTGACTTTTACCCGGGCTTGCGCCTGAACTACGTCGGCACGTGCGCCATCACAGGCAGCCCGACGAGATTGTGCCTCATAGCGAGATTTCTCTTCATCACTTTCTGAAACAAACTCAAGGGTGCGTAACTTACTCATGCGGGCAGCATCACGCTCAGCATTCTCCGCTATTGCGCAAGCTTCGGCGATACGCTTACGGCTACTTTCCACTTGGGTTTGGGCTAGTTGACTTTGAGCTTGCTGATCGTCATTCCAAAGCCGCATCAACACGAGGCCTTTTTTGACATGCTCACCTTTCCTGGCACCGATAAAAACAATTCGACCTCCGCTGATTGGTGACAACTTGGTACGCTGACAGGCTTCTACGGTTCCAGCGCGAGTGTTGGCCACACTGGATTGCACGGCGCCCAAGGAAACCTCAGCCAGCGATACTGCGACTGGCTGTGGGCGGTTAAACCACCAAACGGCAGCGGTAACAACAGCAATCAAACTTAAGATAATAAGAATGCGACGCATAAAATTTACATTAAAGATGAAGTGTTAAGACTAGCAGTTTAAACAATAACAGCATTTGATCTATATCTAACACCTAATGCATACTTACTTTTGCCAAGCGTCACGCAAGGTGACCGTGCGGTTAAACACAGGTTGCCCAGACTGACTGTCCCGACTATCGGCCACAAAGTACCCATGACGCTCAAACTGAAATTTATCTTCAGGCTTAGCGTCTTTTAAGCTAGGTTCTAATTGAACGCTAATCACTTTCACTGACTCAGGGTTGATATCATTCAGGTAGTCGGTATCACCCGCGCCCGGATGCGCCACTTTAAATAAACGATCATACAAACGTACTTCAGCTGAGCAAGCATGGTCTACAGAAACCCAATGAATGTTGCCTTTGACTTTCACGCTATCAGAACCTGGCGTTCCAGATTTCGTGTCCGGTAGATATTCGCAATGCACCACAGTCACATTACCCTCAGCATCTTTTTCACAGCCAGTACATTTGACCACATACCCATAACGCAAGCGCACCATGCCTTCTGGTGTTAAGCGGAAATAACCTTTACTTGGCACTTCCATAAAGTCTTCACGCTCTATCCATAGGGTTTTAGTGAGGGGTACCACACGTTTACCTAACTCTGGTTTTAAAGGATGGTTTGGTGCAAAGCAATCTTCAGTTTGATTATCGGCGTAGTTATCAATCACGAGCTTAATTGGATCAAGCACTGCAATACGACGCTCTGATGCTTCGTTTAGAACCTCACGCATACAATCTTCAAGAATGGTGTATTCAATCCAAGAGTCTGCTTTTGACACCCCAATACGGTCCGTAAATAATTTAAAGCCTTCGGCTATGTATCCACGACGGCGTGTACCGGCGATGGTAGGCAAGCGCGGGTCATCCCAACCGTTCACGTGTTTGTTTTCTACTAACTCAATGAGCTTACGTTTTGACAACATCACATAGGTCAAATTTAGCCGCGCAAATTCATATTGCTTAGGGAGTGGGTCAGCTAATAAACCCGCTTCAGCTAAACGTCCCAAAATCCAATCGTAAAATGGGCGTTGATCTTCAAACTCTAGCGTACAAATTGAATGGGTAATTTGCTCCAAAGCATCTTCAATGGGATGAGCAAAAGTGTACATTGGGTAAATACACCAAGTGTCGCCAGTATTGTGATGGTGCGAGCGTTTAATACGGTATACAGCAGGGTCACGCAGATTGATATTAGCTGAAGCCATATCAATTTTAGCGCGTAGCACAAGGCTACCATCAGCATGTTTACCGGCACGCATTTCTCTGAATAAATTTAAGTTCTCAGTCACAGTGCGATCCCGCCACGGTGAGTTTTTTCCGGCTTCAGTCAGTGTGCCGCGTGAAACGCGCATCTCTTCAGCTGTTTGGCTGTCGACATAAGCATGGCCGTGTTCAATTAATGATTCAGCCGCACGGTACATAAAATCAAAGTAATCGCTGGCAAAAAACATATGCGAGCCAGCAGGCGTCTGCCAATCAAACCCCAACCACTTCACGGTATCGCTAATACTATCAACGTATTCTTGGCTCTCTTTTTCTGGATTGGTATCATCAAAACGCAGATGACATACACCACCATAATCACGCGCTAAACCAAAATTCAAGAAGATGCTTTTGGCATGTCCGATATGCAAATAACCATTAGGCTCAGGTGGGAAACGCGTGCGAATTTTAGCTGGATCAGGCTGACCTACAGCGTGATGTGCCGCATCGCCAGGACTACCAGCCCATTGACGACTTTTGTATACGCCCTGCTCTAAATCTCTTTCCACAATAGCGCGGATAAAATTAGAACCGAGGGGGATGGGTGTTTTTTCTGCTGACATAAGTATACTTCAATGAGTGAGTGGTCAATATAGATGCTATTTTACACGCTTGCGCTAAAAAGACCTCGCCTGAACTGTGCAGAATGCCGATGATTTGAATCCTATTCCCTGTGCTAAAATTCCTAGTGATATGAACGTGCTCACTTTCCCCATTTTAAGACTGCTAACCGATGGAAAATTTCATTCCGGCGAAGCCATTGCAGCACAGTTGAAAACAAGTCGCGCCACAGTCTGGAACGCAATCCAAGATGCTGAAGCCCTAGGGATTGAGATTTTTTCAGTACGGGGTCGCGGTTACAAACTTCCCGAAGCGGTCACGCTACTAGACGAACAAGCTATTATCAACGCCATAGGGGAGCAGCGCGCTTGGTTTAAGCTGGAAGTGCATGACCATCTAGAGTCTACTAATAGCTATTTAATGAAGAAAATTGGTAGCGGACAAGCCCACGCTACTTGCGTGGCCACTAATTTACAAAGTAAAGGGCGCGGACGTCGCGGACGTAGCTGGCAAGCTGGTCTTGGTGCCAGCCTCACTTTTTCTCTTTTATGGCGCTTTCAATGCGGTGCATCAGCACTATCAGGTTTAAGTTTAGCTGTGGGTGTAGCGCTAATTCGAGCACTGCATAGCTTAGGCGTGAACCAAGCGCAGCTCAAATGGCCTAATGACATACTTATCGGCCGCGAAAAGCTAGCCGGTATATTGATTGAACTACAAGGGGATATGGAAGGCCCTAGTGCAGCCGTGATTGGAATCGGTATTAATTTGAATCTACCTAAAGCAATCAAACAGCATATAGACCAACCAGCAACAGACTTAGCCAGCGTTACTTCGCAAGCAATCAATCCTAATGAACTACTAGGTGCACTGCTAAAACATTTAGCTGAGGTGCTCAGTGAATTTGAACAACAAGGGTTTGCACATGTGCGCGATGAATGGATTCAACACCACGCTTATCACCAGCAAGCGGTAAAAATGCTACACCCTGATGGTCGCGAAACGCATGGCACGGTGATTGATGTGGCTGAAGACGGCATCCTCTTAGTGAGCACTGCGCTCGGTGAGCAGCGCTTTTCCTCAGGTGAAATCAGTTTGCGTGGTGCTGAATGAACGCTATAGACAATACGCCTAAACTCTTAGCCATAGATGCTGGCAATACTCGGGTTAAATGGGGGTTATTTAATACTTCAGGCAAGATGATTGAATCTGGAGCAACAGCTAATGCAGAGCTGCAGAGCATTCAACTACCTAGGGCAACACGTGTGATTATTTCCAATGTGGCGGGCAATATTATTGCAACGCAACTAAAAGCTTTAATAGCCAATACGTCCAATATCATCTGGTTAAGCGCTCAAGCTTCTGCTTGCGGGGTACGGAATCAATATCAAACACCAACCTTGCTAGGAACTGATCGCTGGGCGGCATTGATTGCAGTATGGCAAATAAAAAAATCGCCCTGCATAGTAGTCAATGCTGGCACCGCGGTGACCATTGATGCCTTAACAGTCGACACGTCAAATAACCAAGGTCTATTCTTAGGCGGATTAATTCTACCTGGCCTTGATTTGATGCAAACTAGCTTGGGTGCAGCCACCGCACAATTGCCAACAATTAATCATGATAATGGTTCTGCCAAGTCCATCAAGTTCTTCGCAACCAATACTGCAGAGGCAATACAGTCTGGGGCGCTAAACGCTGTACTCGGTACGATTGCGCGCATGGCAACAGCATTGCAGGAACATTGCGTGGGAACGCCTACCATCGTCATTAGCGGTGGCAATGCCCAGCTCATTGCAGAACAGCTACAACAAACATCAACCCTACCAGTCAGCTTGATTGAAAATCTTGTATTGCAGGGCTTGTATCAGCTTGATCATTTCATGGAAAATGAGTTGTCATGAGAGTGTTAGTTTGGCTGTTACTGCTGATTAATATTACGCTAATGTTAGTGTTTAATGCGGACTTGTTGCTGCCGAATAACGTAGCGCAGCCACGACGAGAAATAGAGCCGCAAAAGATTCAACTATTATCAGGACGGCAGTTAGCCGATCTTGCCAAAAATGATAGCGCAGAGAACGCGCAACCCAAATCGCTACCAACACCTCTCGTGCAAGCTTCTTGTTATGAATGGGGTGATTTCCCAATACTTAGCATTGCGAACGTGCAAGCCACTTTAGATAAATTACAAATTCCAACCACCATACAGGCAGCACCTCCGGCTAAGCGCTTCTGGATTTACCTGCCACCGTCCATCTCAACCCATGAGGCTGATAAAAAACTGGTTGCATTGAAAGCCAAAGGGGTGGAAACGGTTATTGTAGTGCAAGATGCTAAATGGAAAAACGCCATTTCATTTGGCTTATTTGAAGATGAGAAACTGGCCCTTCAATTACTCGCTGATCTTCAAGCGAAAGGGGTAAAAAATGTGCTAAAAACATTACGCACTGAAGAAAAAGATACTGCCAATCTATTGCTCAACAAGCCTAGCGATGCACAAGTGAGTGCAGTCAAACAATTACAAGCCCAATTCCCAGAAACCCACTTAAATCAAGTGGCGTGTCATGATTAAACTGGAAATAATTTATCTGGGTTGAGTATATTCCTAGGGTCAAAGGTAAGCTTTAGTGCCTTCATTAAGTTCATCGTGGTCTCATCAATCTCACGCGAAATAAACGGTCGCTTAGCCATACCGACACCGTGCTCGCCTGAAAGCGTTCCTTGTAAGGACAACACGAGACTAAACACTTCATCTAAGCATTGGTAAGCGCGAATCATCTCATCCGCATTATCTGGATTTACAAGAAGGTTGACATGTATGTTGCCATTACCCGCGTGCCCGAAATTCACATTAGCAATTTGATACTGCGCGGCCAACTTTTCCAAGCCAGTTAACAATTCAGGCAAGTGTGAAACAGGTACTGCAATATCTTCATTAATTTTTTTCGGGGCGATATCTTTAAGTAATGGTGACAACGCTTTACGGGCTGCCCATAGCGCTTTGGTATCCACAGCGACCTTGGCCTCGATCAAACCCTCTACTTGGCAAGCTTGCAAAATGGCAGTGGTTGCTTCGATAATTTCTTGCTGCGCACCATCCACTTCAATCATAAGGTAAGCACGCGCGTTTTCTGGTAATAGGTTTTTATGTCGACCACGTATCAAATTAAGTGCGCCATTATCCAAAAATTCTAATGCGCTGGGGGTATAGGGCTGCGCCATGATGGCAGCAATGGCATGCGCACAACTTTTAGTATCTGCAAACTCAGCCGTAAGCCCGCCGGTATATTTTGGCAATGGCGTTAATTTAAGCGTAGCTTCACAGATCACTGCAAGCGTGCCTTCCGAGCCAACCAGTAAACGTGTGAGATCGTAACCAACGACGCCCTTGCTAGTGTAGCAACCCGTACGAATAATATCGCCATTGCCGGTGACTGCTTTTAACCCCAGCACATGATCGCGAGCAACGCCATATTTCACCGCATGCGGTCCAGCAGCACAAGTGGCTAAATTACCACCAATGCTGCAATAAGCAGCGCTTGATGGATCTGGCGGCCAAAAGAAACCTACCCCTTTAATTGCATCTTGTAGTTCTTGATTGAGCACACCCGGCTCAACAATCGCCATGCGATTATCAGGATCAATGCTCAGGATATTATTCATGCGTTCTAATGAAAGCGCCACACCGCCCTTCTCAGGCACGCTGCCACCAGCGGTACCGGTGCCACGACCGCGTGGCACCACTGGCACTTGGTATTGATTACATAACTTAATTGCAGATTGTACTTCAAGAATAGTCAGCGGAAAAATTACGGCTATCGGCGCATGATAATTACGTGAATTATCATAGGCATAAGCATAACAGTCGACGGGGTCGGTGTATAAACGCTCAGCCGGAAATTCTCGGCTAAGCGCTAGGATTAGATCTGCTGACATACGGATTAACGCTTCTTGATATACAAGTCGGTAATCGTACCCTCTTTCATTTCAGCAGCAAAGCATACAGTCTCAGATAAAGTTGGATGCGGATGGATAGTTAAGCCTAAGTCATGGGCATCTGCGCCCATTTCTATAGCCAATACCGTTTCTGCCAGTAACTCGCCGGCATTCACGCCCACAATACCTGCTCCGATTAATCGATGCGTGGTTTTATCAAAGATTAACTTGGTAGAACCCTCAGTACGACCAACCGACAGCGCACGTCCACTGGCAGCCCATGGGAATGAGGCTTTTTCATATTCAATACCTTTGGCTTTAGCTTCAATTTCAGTCACGCCAGCCCATGCAATTTCGGGGTCTGTATAGGCTACAGATGGAATAGTAAGTGCTTGAAATTCAACTTTATGCCCTGCAATGACTTCTGCTGCGACTTTACCTTCATGTGTCGCTTTGTGTGCCAACATCGGTTGACCTACAATGTCTCCAATCGCAAAAATATGTGGCACATTCGTGCGCATTTGCTTGTCAACATTAATAAATCCCCACTCATTCACGGCCACACCAGCATGTTCAGCACCAATGTTTTTGCCATTGGGGCGACGGCCGATGGACACCAGCACTCGATCATACACTTGGGCTTCTTTAGGGGCAGCTTCACCCTCAAAGCTAACATGGATGCCGTCTTTTTTAGCCTCAATCTTGGCTACTTTGGTCGATAGCATAATGCTCTCGAAGCGCTTTTCCATACGTTTATGCAACGGACGTACCAAATCGCGATCACAGCCTTGAATCAGTCCGTCGGTAAATTCAACAACACTGACTTTAGTGCCAAGTGCGTCATATACTGTACCCATTTCCAAACCGATAATACCGCCACCAATCACTAACATACGCTTAGGAATATCAACCAACGCCAATGCGCCGGTTGAATCCATAATGCGTGCATCATCAGCTGCACCGGGAAACTTTGTCGCTTGTGATCCCGCCGCAATAATGGCGTTATCGAAACCTACCGTGGTGATTTTTCCATCAGTGGCAGTCACTGCAATTTGATGAGATCCAGTAAATTGTCCTAGGCCTTGCACAACGGTAACGTTACGTTGCTTCGCCATCGCTGCCAAACCACCAGTCAACTTACCTACTACGTCATTGGCTTTCCAATTACGTAATTGCTCAAGATTAATATTCGGAGAACTAAAACTCACGCCATGATGGGCCGTTTCTTCTGCTTCGGTAATCACTTTTGCTGTATGCAATAAAGCTTTAGAAGGGATACAACCCACATTCAAGCATACACCACCCAAGGTATCGTAACGCTCAATCAACACAACTTTCTTACCTAAGTCGGCAGCACGAAATGCCGCAGTATAACCACCAGGACCGCTACCAAGCACAACTACTTCAGCATGTAAATCACTAGATGTCAGTGGTTGGGATGCCATGGTCAGCGGTTGAGGGCTAGGCGTTGTAGATTGCGGACTAGGGACTGAAGGTGCTGGTTTAGGCGCTACTGCAGCAACACTAGGTGCGGCAGTGGAAGCAGATTCATCTATTAATAGTATCAGGTGGCCTTTGGCAACCTTGTCGCCAACTTTGACTTTAATTTCTTTCACTACCCCAGCTTGCGCCGATGGAATGTCCATAGAGGCTTTATCAGACTCAACGGTAATCAACGAGTCTTCTTTGGCGATTACATCACCGACTTTAACTAATACTTCAATAACATCTACGCTATCAAAGTTCCCGATATCGGGTACTAAAACTTCCATTAAATTACTCATGTCTACCCTTACAGTAACAATCTACGAACGTCAGACAACATCATGCGCATATGGCTAGTAAAGCGCGCGCCATCCGCACCGTCAATCACACGGTGATCGTAAGACAATGACATAGGAAGAATCAATCTAGGCTCAAAGCTTTTGCTTTTTGCGTCATAGACAGGCTGCATGGAGGAGCGTGACACACCTAAAATTGCGACTTCTGGACAATTAATAATCGGTGTAAACATCGTGCCACCAATACCACCTAAACTAGAGATCGTGAAACAACCTCCTTGCATCTCTTCAATTTTCAACTTGCGCTCACGCGCTTTGCCAGAAAGCTCACCCAGATCACGAGCGATATCCAACACATCTTTTTGATGGACATCGCGCACGACTGGCACAACTAAACCATCAGGGGTATCGCAGGCAAAGCCAACATTGAAGTAATCTTTGAGGATTAAGTTATCGCCATCAGGAGACAGTGAAGCATTAAAGTTCGGGTAAGCTTTGAGCGCGTTCACTGAAGCTTTAATCAAGAACGCTAGCATCGTCAATTTAACACCGCGTTTTTCAGCGTCAGCCTGCATAGACTTACGGAACTCTTCTAGGTCTGTAATATCAGCTTCGTCAAACTGTGTCACATGCGGCGCCGTGACCCAGTTGCGATGCAAATTGGCGCCTGAGAGTTTTTTGATACGTGATAGTGGTTTAAGCGCGATTTCACCGAACTGGCTAAAATCAATCACTGGCATTGGCAACGCAGCTAGACTGCTAACACCAGCACCCATATTTTCGGTACGCGGTTTAGCCAACTCGCCTTTGACATAAGCCTGAACATCTTTAGGTAAGATCCGATTTTTAGCAGCGCTACCCTGCACTAGGGCCAAGTTAACACCTAATTCACGGGCAAACTTACGTACTGAAGGGCTAGCATGCATGAGCTTACCTGTGGCTACCACCGCACTTTCACCAACTGGCACCGGCGTTTTTGCAGGTGCGATAGTTTTTGGTGGTTCTGGGGCTGGTCTTGTTGGTTCAGGAATTGACGCTACTGGCTTTTCTGCCACCGCCGGTGCAACGACTGTTGCAGGTTTAGCCACCTCATCACTAACATCCATGCTTAAAATCACGCCACCTTGCGCTACCTTATCGCCTACCTTAATTTTAATTTCTTTGACCACGCCTGCGAAGGGCGATGGAATATCCATAGAAGCTTTATCTGATTCCACAGTAATCAAAGAATCTTCTTTGGCGATACTATCACCAGCTTTTACTAAAACTTCTATGACATCCACACTATCAAAATTACCAATATCTGGGACGAAAACGTCTTGAATCGCCATGTCTGCGTCTCCTTAAACAGTAGTTGGGTTAGGCTTGTTAGCGTCTAACTTATATTTTTTGATAGCGGCAGTCACCTGAGATGCCGGGACTTTACCCTCGTCAGCTAGCGCTTTTAGGGTAGCTACTACAACGTAGTAACGATCCACCTCAAAGAACGCACGCAGTGCTTCACGGCTATCTGAACGGCCGTAACCATCAGTACCCAAAGCGACAAACTTACCTGGTACAAAACCGGCAATTTGCTCAGCAAATGCTTTCATATAGTCAGTAGAAGCAATAGTTGGCCCCTGCGCACCCTTCATCACCTCAGCAACAAAGCTTAGTCGTTGTGGTTTTTCTGGGTTCAGCATATTCCAACGTTCAGCATCTAAACCATCACGACGCAATTCATTAAAGCTAGTCACGCTCCAAACATCTGCTGACACATTCCAATCAGTGGCTAATAAATCAGCTGCGGCAATCACTTCCCGAAGGATCACACCACTACCCATTAACTGCACTTTTTCGCCCTTAACTTTAGATTGACTAAAGCTGTACATGCCTTTGAGGATATGCGCTTCTATGCCTTTAGGCATTTCTGGATGGGTGTAGTTTTCATTCATCAAGGTAATGTAGTAATACACATCCTCTTGATTTTGCACCATGCGACGCAGACCTTCTTGAATAATCACTGCCAACTCATAAGCAAAGGTTGGATCATATGAAATACAGTTAGGAATAGTGGCCGACATCAAGTGGCTATGGCCATCTTCATGTTGTAAACCTTCGCCATTCAAAGTAGTACGTCCTGCAGTTGCACCTAGCAAGAATCCACGCGCACGTGAGTCACCTGCAGCCCAAGCTAAGTCGCCAATCCGCTGGAAACCAAACATAGAGTAGAAAATGTAGAACGGAATCATCTGAACGCCAGTGACGCTGTATGAAGTAGCGGCAGCAATCCAGCTTGAGAATGAACCGGCTTCGTTAATACCTTCTTCTAGAATTTGGCCATCTTTTTGTTCTTTATAATACATAACTTGGTCAGAATCCATCGGCTCATACAACTGACCCTGGCTAGCGTAAATGCCGAGCTGACGGAACATGCCTTCCATACCAAAAGTACGGGCTTCATCAGGCACAATAGGCACCACAAATTTGCCGATTTCTTTGTCGCGCACTAAGGTCGACAAGATACGTACAAAAGCCATCGTGGTTGAAATTTCGCGATCACCGCTTGATACCAGCATATTCTCAAAAGCAGACAGTGGCGGGATTGTAAGCTCATTGCCTTTGCGACGACGCGCCGGCACAGAACCACCCATTGCTGCCCGACGTTCAGCCATGTATAGCATTTCTGGTGTATCAGCAGCAGGCTTGTAGAAGGATAAGCTTTCAACTTGCTCATCGGTGATGGGCAAGTCAAAGCGATCTCTAAACGCCTTCAGTGAGGACAAGTCCATGCTCTTTTGTTGGTGAGTCGTGTTTTGACCTTCACCGGCATGGCCCATACCATAACCCTTAACCGTTTTTGCAAGAATCACGGTCGGCTGACCTTTATGGTTTACTGCAGCGTGATAGGCAGCATACACTTTATGCGGATCATGACCACCGCGGTTTAAACGCCAAATATCTTGGTCACTCATGGCAGCCACCATTTCTTTTAGCTCAGGATACTTACCAAAGAAGTGTTCACGCGTATATGCACCCCCTTTAGCTTTAAAGTTTTGGTACTCGCCATCCACACATTCTTCCATGCGTTTTTTGAGTAAACCATCTTTATCCATTGCCAACAGAGGATCCCAATAAGAACCCCAAATAACTTTTAATACGTTCCAACCAGAACCGCGGAAATCCGATTCCAACTCCTGAATAATCTTACCGTTTCCCCGTACAGGGCCGTCTAGGCGCTGCAAGTTACAGTTCACCACAAATATTAGATTATCCAATTTTTCACGTGAAGCCAGTGAAATTGCACCCAATGATTCTGGCTCATCCATCTCACCATCACCACAGAAAACCCATACCTTACGGTCACTAGTATCAGCAATACCGCGATCATGGAGATATTTCAGAAAACGGGCTTGATAGATGCCTGTAATTGGACCCAAACCCATCGACACAGTCGGGAATTGCCAGAAATCTGGCATCAACCAAGGATGCGGATAACTCGGCAAACCCTTGCCACCAGTTTCTTGGCGGAAGTTAGTTAATTGATCTTCAGAAATACGGCCTTCTAAAAATGCACGTGCGTAAACGCCCGGAGAAGAATGGCCTTGGAAGTAAACGCAATCACCACCGAAGTTTTCATTGGTAGCACGGAAGAAGTAGTTAAACGCTGTGTCATACAATGTCGCTGCAGATTGGAAGCTTGCAATATGACCACCCACGCCTGGTGATTTTTCATTGGCGCGTAGTACAGTCATAATTGCATTCCACCTAACCAAAGCGCGAATGCGACGCTCCATATCAGGATTACCTGGCAGGCGTTGCTGCAAATGGGTAGGAATGGTATTTACATAAGCGGTAGTCGCGTTATAAGGTAGATTGCTACCTGAGCGACGCGCTTTATCAATCATCGCTTCTAATAAGAAGTGAGCACGCTCCGTGCCTTCATTTTCAATAACAGCGGTAAGTGCGTCAAGCCACTCTTGGGTTTCTTGACTATCTATATCTGGCATCAATGACATTCAGTTAGTGCTCCGTAAGGCTAGATTGCTAAAACTTAGTGACTCGTAATGAGTATAATAAATAACAAAATTCAATCTAGCGGGTCTGATAGGTCGCGCTAGCCTGCAACCTAGGTAAGTTTCAAAAGTGGTAGTGTGGCTTTTTTAGCAGTTTTGGTCAAGTTTAGTAACGCTTTTAGAGGATTTAACACTTATATCTTATACACAATCTATGTGTTTTATATAAGACTTAAAGGATAACGAATGTCAGTAAAATTAATACAAAATGCAACAACTGCCAGTGAAAATTCATTAAAAGATGAAAAACATATACTTTTCGTATTGACTGAAACTGAAGAAAAAGACCTGCCTTTCGGCAAAAATCTTCACAGCAAACTGCTTCGGACTAAAGGTGAATATAAGGATTTAGCTAAGTCGCCATTAACAGTAGATTTAAATAGCACCGCGGTAGCAAGTTTTGTTGTGTTAAGTGACAAACTGAATATGTTTCAAAAGCACGCCTTATTGTGTAAAGCATTAAAACCTTTATTAAGCGAGCATCCTGAAAATGTCGCTATTTGTGTGTTTGGGGATGCCGAAACTCGCGAGGCAAATGCTTGCGCTAGCTATTATGTAACCTTAGTTAATGCAACTGAATTACCCAGTCATAAAAAAGAAAAAAAAGAGGTGGCCTTAAAAAACATCAGCATATACGGCTATCAAGCAGCGCATGATTACGGCTATGTGAATGCGCGCGTAGCTGGCAACGCCCTGTGCCGACAACTGACCATTACGCCACCGAACGCATTAACACCAACGATATATCGTGAAAAAATAGCTGCTTTAGCTAAAACACATGGTTGGGCACATCAAGAATTTGACATGCCCGCTCTAAAGAAAATGGGCGCGGGTGCATTCTATGCCGTGGGTCAAGGGTCTGTGCCTCAAGATGCTGCAATTGTGCATGTCACCTACACACCTAAGCTAGCGCAAAAACATGTGGCCTTGGTAGGTAAAGGTATTTGCTTTGATACCGGCGGACATAACCTTAAACCAGCAAAATATATGCAAGGCATGCATGAAGACATGAACGGCTCGGCGGTGGCATTAGGCATCATTCTGGCGGCCAGTCAAATGCAACTGCCCATTAAGCTTGATTGCTGGTTGGCGATTGCACAAAACCATATCGGGCCCGACGCCTACAAACAAAATGACGTGGTCATCGCGCTTAACGGTACTAGTATAGAAATTGTACATACCGATGCCGAAGGCCGTATGGTGCTAGCTGACACACTGACATTGGCTAGCCGCGAAAATCCGGACGCCATTTTAGACTTTGCAACACTGACTGGCAGCATGGTGGCAGCCTTGGGCGATAGAATGAGCGGTGTCATTAGCAACAGTCCACAACTGGCATGCCAAGCGGTAGGTGCTGGCAACGCAGCGGGTGAACGCGTGGTGGCATTTCCATATGATGATGATTACGACTGCGATTTAGATAGTGACATCGCCGATATCAAGCAATGCACCTTAGACGGCGGTGGCGATCACATTTTAGCTGCGCGATTTCTAGGTAAATTTATCGAAAACGATGTAGCTTGGCTGCATACTGATTTATCTTCAGCTCATCGCAAAGGCGGACTAGGTGCAGTGGATAGCAACACCAACGGCTTTGGCGTCGGTTTTGGGTTAGAACTTTTGAGTATACTATTGCAACAATAATTAAGCAGGGGCAACTTAAACGTAAGCACGAGCGAGAGGGAAAGCACCTCATCTGGCACGTTAATTGGAAGCAGTTAACCCGCAAATCCAATTTTTGTCATAAACTTGTCATAATATGTAACTATGATTGGTATCAGTTAAAACAGTTTACAAACTTTGATGGAGATATCATGAACACAACGCTCGTTAAATCTATGCGTATTGCAGCTTTAATAGCTGTAACATTCGCAGCTTCACATGCATCTGCTGCTGATAAAGTCATTGCAATTGATGGCTCAAGCACTGTATATCCAATTACTGAAGCCATGGCTGAAGAATTTCAAAAAATACAAAAAGTAAAAGTAACCGTAGGTGAATCTGGAACTGGCGGCGGCTTTAAAAAATTCTGTCGTGGTGAAACTGACATTTCTGATGCATCACGTCCAATCGCACAAAAAGAAATGGATGCTTGTAAAGAAGCTGGCATTCAATACATAGAGTTACCAATCGCTTATGATGCGCTGACAGTAGTTGTAAACTCAAAAAATGATTGGGTAAAAAGCTTATCTGTTGATGAGTTAAAAAGTATTTGGAAGCCAGGATCAAGTGTTAAGAACTGGAAGCAAGTCAACAGCACGTACCCAGATAAAGCGATGGGTTTATTTGGCCCAGGTACAGCATCAGGTACATTCGACTACTTTACAGAAGCAGTCAACGGTAAAGCTAAAGCTAGCCGCACAGACTACACACCTTCAGAAGATGACAATGTGTTAGTACAAGGCGTTTCTGGTAACGTAGGCGGTATGGCTTACTTCGGTTATGCTTATTACGAAGCTAATAAAGATAAATTAAGAGCGATTCCAATTATTGCAAAAGATGGTGCTCCTGCAGTAATGCCATCACCAGAAGCAGTTAAGGATGGCACTTACCAACCACTATCACGCCCACTATTCATCTACGTGAATGCAACGGCAGCTGCGTTTAAACCTGAAGTGAAAGCATTTGTTAATTTCTACTTAGAAAACGCACCAAAATTAGTGGCTGAAGTAAAGTATGTACCATTACCAGCTGAAGACTACGCTGCAGTTAAAGCGCACTATAAAGCAATGAAGCCAGGTACTGGTTTCGGTGGTAAAAATGAAGTAGGCATTAAAATTAAAGACTTAATTAATAGAATTAAATAAGCTATGTAAGATAAAAAGGAGCAGGTGATCCCGCTCCTTTTTTAATAACTACTATTATCAAACAGCTATACCTCGTTACAATCATATAAGTCCTAATATGAACACTGCTACTACTATGCCAAACAACATGATGAATTTGACCATTAGCACGCGTTTAGCTAAAAATTTACGCAGGAATATTAAAGAGCGCGTGATAGAGCTAATCCTAATGTTAGCCGCACTGTCTGCTGTATTTACCACATTCGCCATTGTTGCTATTCTTTTATACGAATCTTTTGGCTTCTTCAAAGCCGTTTCATTAGTCGAGTTTTTCACCGGCACCGAATGGACACCGCTATTTGAAGATGCTCACTACGGCATCATGCCATTAATATCAGGTACATTAACTACCTCAGCCATTGCTTTGGCGGTTGCTGTCCCAGTAGGCACTATAGGTGCCATTTATCTGTCTGAGTTTGCCTCACATAAAACACGTGAAATTACGAAGCCAATTTTAGAGCTATTAGTTGGCGTGCCGACGATAGCATTTGGTTACTTTGCCCTATTATTTGTCACCCCGATGTTGCAAAAAATATTTCCAGAATTGCCTGGTTTTAACATGCTAAGTGCTGGACTAGTAATGGGGGTAATGATCATTCCTTACATTTCATCGGTGGCTGAAGATGCAATGCGCGCCGTACCTATGAGTATGCGCGAAGGCTCTTACGCTATGGGAGCCACACGCTTTCAAACAGCACTAAGAGTTGTTACCCCTGCCGCGACATCAGGTATTGTGGCAGCTTACATTCTGGCAATTTCTCGCGCAGTGGGTGAAACCATGGTGGTGGCGGTAGCAGCTGGGCAACAGCCAAATTTAACCTTTAATCCGATGGATGGCGCGGCCACCATTACTGCTTATATTGTGCAAGTGGCAATGGGTGATTTACCGCATGGCAGCATAGGCTATCAAAGTATCTTTGCCGCAGGGTTAGTTTTATTTGCAATGACCTTAGGTTTTAATATTATTGGTCATATAGTGCGTAAGAAATATACGGAGAAATATTAATGGCAGAGCAAAACTCACAAACACAAGCCTCTGTGCTCGGCGACTTAGATGCAGTACGGGCAATGATACGCCGTCACAAACGGAGTGACATTCTTTTTGCAGCCATCGGTTTAATTGCATTAATGATTGGTTTATTGACTTTACTGACCCTTTTTATTCAACTAGTGTCTGATGGTTACCCCCGTTTTAACCTACAGTTTTTTAGCGACTTCCCCTCACGCAGACCTGGCAGTGCTGGGATACTCACCGCTTGGGTAGGCTCAGTACTAGTTATGTTAGTGACTTTTTTTACAGCAGTCCCAGTAGGGGTTGGTGCTGGGGTATATTTAGAGGAATATGCACCTAAAAACTGGTTCTCAGATTTAATTGAAATTAACGTATCAAATCTTGCTGGCGTCCCTTCCATTATTTACGGATTGTTGGCTCTAGGTTTATTTGTATATGGATTAGGTTTGGGACAAAGCATCTTAACCGCAGGCCTAACCCTAGGCCTATTAATTCTGCCAATCGTTATTGTGTCTACCCGTGAGGCTATTCGCGGCATTCCCGTAGCCATTCGTGAAGCGGCCTATGCAGTAGGTGCAACTAAGTGGCAAGTGGTAAGTGACCATATCGTGAAGTATTCGCAAGGCGGTATTTTAACCGGCGTTATTATCGGGATGTCACGGGCTATCGGTGAGACTGCACCTATTATCACCATCGGCGCGCTGACTTTTATTGCATTCTTACCACCCTCGCCTATTTCTGATGTTGCCCCCTACCTAAACTTTGAATGGCTAAGCTCAGGCTTTACCGTATTACCGATTCAAATGTTTAATTGGCTATCACGTCCCGATCACGCATTTCATATTAATGCGGCAGCAACAGGGGCCATTATTATTGTGGTGACATTAATGATGAATGGCACTGCTATTTACTTGCGTTACAAAATTCGTAAAAACATTAAATGGTAAGCATTACCGGTTTTTTTGAGCCTAATAAAACTTAATATTAAAAGAGATCTTCATGGTTAATAATCAAACACCACTAAAAGCTGAATCAAAAGACCTTAACTTTTTTTATGCCAGCGGTCATCAAGCACTTAAAAGCGTAAGCATGCCGATTTATGAAAATAAAATAACGGCATTGATTGGGCCTTCTGGTTGCGGTAAATCTACATATTTACGTTGCTTCAACCGTATGCATGATTTGTACCCAGGCAATAAGTACGAAGGTCAAATTATTATGCATCCTGACAACACCAATATTTTAGAACATGGTGTCGATGCTATTGAAGTGCGTATGCGCATAAGCATGGTGTTTCAAAAACCAAATCCATTTCCTAAATCAATTTTTGAAAATGTTGCCTATGGCTTGCGTGTTCGCGGTGAAACGAACAAACGTACAGTGGCTGACAAAGTGGAAGAAGCGCTTAAAGGCGCGGCGCTATGGAATGAAGTGAAAGATCGTCAGCAGGATCTAGCATTCAACCTATCCGGCGGTCAGCAACAACGCTTATGTATCGCACGTGCGTTAGCTACTGACCCTGAAATTATGTTATTCGACGAGCCAACATCAGCATTAGATCCAATTGCGACAGCTAATATTGAAGAGCTAATGAGTGAACTTCGCCATAAGCTGACGATTTTAGTGGTAACGCATAATATGCAACAAGCGGCACGTATCTCCGATTACACAGCTTATATGTACTTAGGTGAAATGATGGAGTACGGTGATACCGATACCATTTTCACACGCCCTGCCCGTAAAGAAACTGAAGACTACATTACCGGTAAATTTGGTTAAAGCTAGACAGTTCTAAGTAGATACAAAAAAAGCCAGCATACGCTGGCTTTTTTGCATCTACTATTGGCTATTTACTAGTTATTGGCGGCCAGTGTTACGCTTACCAAGTCAGCAGCTACGTCTGGATTAACCACTAAATGCGCATAAAAATCAAGCATGCGCTCAGCTTGGAATTTTGCAGTCCATTTGTCTAATGCATATTCCTTAGCACGCAGACCTAACTCAAGTCTTTGCTCTGGGTAAATTAATAACTGATGGACTTTTTCGGCAAACTCTAATGTATTTTCTGCCGAGATTAATGCGCCGTGTCCTTCAATTAGAATCGATGCAGTGCCCAGTTCTGCAATTGCTACAACTGGCGTACCTTGAGCCATAGCCTCCAAAATGACTAAGCCCTGCGTTTCACTTTTAGACGCAAACACAAATACATCAGCGGATTGATAACAGGCATTAAGTTCAGTATTACGATCTAGATAGCCGATAAACATCACATTTTTTTCTAAGCCTAAAGTCTTGGTGAGCTTATGTAAACTCTCTTCGGCTGGACCTTCTCCAGTAATCACCAGCAATAGATCTGGGCGCTCATCCACCAACACTTTTGCCATCCACAATAGAAAATCAATATTCTTTTCAAAGGCCACACGACCCACATAAAGCAACATAGGGCGATCTAATGCAATGCCATACTTCTGGCGAAAAGCTTTTCCATCAGCGGGTTTAAAACTGTGCTCCTGCAAACCAGTAGGAATCACCTGCGCTTGCGCTTTTACGCCATACCCGCGCAACACATCCAACATAGGCTGCGAAGGCGCTACGATTGCGCTTACCGCATTACACTGGCGTTTCGAAATCATTCGAGCCATACCACGCGCCATTAATTGAGGCATCCACGGCAAGTAATGATGTAAATAATCTTCAAAAAAGGTGTGGTAAGTTTCTATGCAGGGAATCCCTAATTTAAGTGCTAGCTTTAACCCCAAGTAATGGGCCACAAATGGCGTATGTACATGAATCATGTCGTACTTTTCATCTAGCAGTGAAGGCAACAACTTCATGGCCTCACCATACTTCATTAACTTATCCTCAGGATCAAAGTAAATACTTCTGGCAGGGATACGCTTAATCCAGGCTTCATCTGAAGTTTCGACATGGTAATCCGGCGCAATCAGATGCACCTCATGCCCTAAGTTTTGCATTTGCTCAACAAAGGTTCTAATGGATGTCGACACGCCATTCACACGCGGAAAATACACGTCTGAGATAAATAGTATTTTGAGTTTTTTCATAGTCATCAATGTGCTTGTACCCTTATGTAGGCAATATAATCAATTAGTTAGCGTAACAATAGCGACTAATTATGACAACTTGATGAATATGACAAGGAAAATAGATTACCGCAATCTCTGTCACCAAACTATCAAGTAAATGTCACATGTTCTTAACGCTGGCATGTGAAATTAGCAGTATGCAAATACCCAATTTTTTAAAGAAGTATTACTGGTGGCTACCCTGCTGCTTGTATTCGGTAGACGCCAACGCTTGGGGCTTAATTACCCATCTGTATTTTGCGCAATCACTGCTCTGGGCGATGCCATTACTAGATCCTAGACTGCAAAATATTATTAAGCGCTTCCCTGAGTTGGTCATGGCCGGCGCTTGCCTGCCTGACCTAGCCGTTATCAGCCATCGTTTTCGGCATACCCATCTATGGGAAAATGCGCATCAGTTATTAATTAGCGCAAAAAGCGATGAAGAAACTGCACTTGCTATTGGTTATGCCAGTCATTTATATGTAGATGTCATTGCGCATAATCATTTCGTACCTGCGCATGAAGCAATGTGGCATAAAAATGATTTACTGACGCACATAACAGCGGAATGGGCCATGGATGCGCATTTAGCAGGTCATTTAAAAACCTCCCCGCGACGTTTGCTTACTGAACACAAAAGGCTCATTTCAGCATTTATTTCTCCACATTTTAGATGCACTGAAGCCGCAACAGATTTAGCTTTAAAGCGACTAGCATTTTGGGATGGCGTATTACGTAGCGTTAAATTACCGCATCTAATTTATGGTGTGGTACGAATCGTAGATAAACGTGTCTTTAAGCACTTTGTGTATTACATTGCTAAAACTCAAGTAGCGCTAGAGGACATCGGCAGTCTGCTAAACGGACATAAGCCAGCTTTTGAACCTGAACTTAAAAACCTAAGTGTGCAACAGCTTGATCATTGGCGTGAGCAGTGTCGCAGACACTTACACCTATCGCACCCTCTCCCCATCAAATACTTCGATCAAGCCGCCATTCTGCATTCAATTTAAATAACACTATACAAATAGCGAAGAGTATTTCTATAGACCGGATTTATTAAAATATTGCGCTATAATTCTTGAACAAACTTGATTTCTCAAGTTAGAATCTACAGGACGCTATCACGGCATGCCTTCCCATAAGAACTCCACCCTACTTCCTTACGCAGCTGATGGCTCATGCTTCAACTCGTCATTACGTTGCCCTAAATCTGGCTTCTATACCGTTGGGGAAGAAGGAAAAGAACTATCCTTTGAGCACTTTGATGCTGCTTTAGAGCATATTAAAATGATGTACACCCCTAGGTGGAGACGTCCTAATCAAGAGGGATATTGGGAGATTGTTTCTGCAGTCAAGTGGGAGTTTCCAAATCAAAAGTAACTAGACTACTCGCCTGAAATCTTCTCTTCAACTGACCCCTAAATAAACGTACAACGTTTTCGGGGGGCAGTTTACTAAAGCAACTTAGATGATTACAAAGCTCTTAAATTATCAACTCTGATAAAGTATTTTTTAGCATATGCCAACAGTTGCCCGTCCGTAGGATGATCAACCGTTTCAATTCCAACGACCTTTTCTGACACTTTGGCATCATGCTTATGGACATGCTTCAACAATTCTAATTTGGCCGAGCCTGGACCCACAATTAAAATCTCACTGGTGCCTGAGACAGCCTGAACGACATCATTTAAAAAGTTTAAATCAAGGCTTGCGTGCCCAGTACCTAAAGTTCCACTTTTTTGGTGCACATGCTTATGCTTAGAATTTGTTTTAATAATTTCACTGGCACTAGCTTCAGCATTAAATTGAATAACATGCGCCTCTTGATGATCAATCCAAACAACTACGTGACTTAAAGACATACTTTTCTCCTCATTGAAGCTTTAGTGTGGCTTAGTAGGCAGTAATTTAAATTGTTCTGTATCAAATGATATCAAATTAAAAGAAAAGAAATCCCAGCAATCAATGCCCCAATCAAAGCACCTGCAATCACATCGCTAGGGTAATGCAAACCTAATACGACCCGAGATAAAGCAATCATTAGGGTAAAAGGCAATAAGATGACAGCCAATTGCGGGTAATAATTTAAAGCCACAACACTAAAGATGACCGCATGCAAAGTATGTCCAGATGGAAAGCTGAATTTATCCAACGGCGTTCCGGTTAAGTAGATCTCTTGGCGCACGGCATAGGGGCGCGGGCGCAGCGTTTTACCTTTTAACCATTTATAGAGCAAGGTGCCGACTAAGCCTGCAACCGCCATATGTAATACTGGGAGCATTCCGTCATGACCTTTGAACACAATGATTGCAAACATCAGACCATACCAAAATAGGCCATCACCGCAACGACTGACTAGTCGAAATACATCGCGGATGACACGGTATTGACTGGTATGATTGACCGCAACACATACGTTACTGTCAAATCTATGCATGCGGTTTAGATATAATCGCATTCTATAGGTCATCTCAAGCTCCTTATTCAAATACACTTATTCATGTGAATGCATAGAATCGCATTCGAATATGAACAATTGATGAAGGAGAGATGAAGTTTTCTTGAAATTATTGGCTGACTTTGGGACTATTAATTCTTAACCTGAGGTTGCAATGACAACCACATCGGCAATGCGTTGCGCCAAAGTTTCTACTTGCAATTGATTTTCACCTTCAACCATCACGCGAATTTTAGGCTCAGTGCCTGAAGATCTAAGCAAGACGCGGCCAGTCCCTGCCAACTCCTTTTCAGCCATAACTACTGACGATTGAATATCCGCATGCTGATCTACATTAATTTTTTTATCTGTTTTGATATTAATGAGCACTTGCGGATACATAACCAAACTTGCACTCAGTTGCGCTAAGGTTTTTTTACTCTGAATTACCGCTTCTAGCACTTGCAAAGCCGCGACTATACCATCGCCGCTACTGTGCTTATCAAGGGTCAATATATGCCCTGAGTTTTCGCCACCTAATTGCCAACCACGCTGATTGAGTAATTCCATCACATAGCGATCACCTACTTGAGAACGCATGAAAGGAATATGCATCTGAGCAAATTTATGCTCAAGGGCAAGGTTGGTCATCAATGTGCCTACAATACCGCCTTGCAGTGTGCCTTGCTGTTGGCGTGCAGTAGTGATTATATAAAGTAGCTGATCTCCTTCTAAGAGACGCCCTTCGCTATCCACCATCATCACACGATCACCGTCACCATCAAATGCAATGCCTAGATCGGCTTGATGTTCAACGACCGCTTTTTGCAAAGCTAGCGGATGCGTCGTGCCAGATTCGTCGTTAATATTAAGACCATTTGGCTGATTGCCAATCACCACAACTTCAGCCCCTAGCTCGTGAAAGACGGGAGGTGCCACATGGTAAGTGGCGCCATGTGCACAATCTAGAACAATTTTTAACCCTCTTAAATCTAGCGTATTCGGAAAAGTGCTTTTACAAAATTCGATATAACGGCCAGGCGCATCTTTAATCCGGCGTACTTTCCCCAAACTAGCCGACTCCATCACCTGCATAGGCAGATCTAGTTCCGCTTCAATGGCATGCTCAATTGCATCCGGTAATTTAGTCCCTAAACTAGAAAAAAACTTAATGCCATTATCATAATAGGGGTTATGTGAGGCTGAAATCACAATCCCAGCCTGTGCACGTAAGGCGCGGGTTAAATAGGCCACAGCAGGCGTAGGCATAGGCCCCGTCATCAGCACATCCACCCCAGCCGCTGATAACCCGGCTTCCAGTGCCGACTCCAACATATATCCTGATATTCGCGTATCTTTGCCAATCAATACCGCCGGATGAGCACCTTTTTCTAGATTACTCTCAATACTTGTCAGCACGCGTCCTGCTGCATAGCCTAAGCGCATGACAAAGTCTGGCGTAATTGGCGCCACCCCTACTTTGCCGCGTATACCATCAGTACCGAAATATTTTTTTGCCATGAAAGTTCCTAAATTAAACCTTTTTATTCTTGATGTTGATCCATCACAGCCACCACTACTTTAAGCGCGTCTACCGTGGCTTTAACATCATGTACACGTAGTATTTTAGCCCCATTCATGACGCAAACCACTGATGCGGCAATGCCTGAGTGTAAGCGTTGCAGTGCATCACCGCCACTAATTGTCCCCAAGACCGCTTTGCGTGAAAGTCCTACGAGCAGGGGTGGGCCAATCTCAGTTAATCTCGCCAATTGCTGAATAAGCGCAATATTATCAATGGTACGCTTACCGAAACCAAAACCAGGATCCAGCAGGATACGCTGTTTAGCAATGCCATGGGCTAAAGCTACTTGGTATCTATCAATTAAAAACTGCCGCACCTCTAATACCACATCTTCATAAGTAGGCGCTAGCTGCATGGTTTGAGGTGTGCCCTGCATATGCATCAAGCATACTGCGACATGGCTGCTCGCCACTAAATCCAGCGCGCCAGGCTCCTGCAACGCACGCACATCATTCACCATATCAACACCGGCGGCAATCGCCGCACGCATCACTTCAGGTTTATAGGTATCAATAGAAAGAGGCACAGTACATACTTGACTTAGCGCCTCAATGACTGGAATCACACGACTCAACTCTTGGCCCAAGCTCACAGGAATAGCACCAGGGCGAGTAGATTCACCACCAATATCAATGATATCTGCCCCATCCGCAATTAACTGTAAAGCTCGCTCGACGGCTTTATCTACCGCATTAAATTGACCGCCATCGGAAAATGAATCGGGAGTTACATTAAGTATGGCCATCACCTGTGGGCGATGGAGATTGAGCTGGTAGTTGCCACATTGAAAAATCATAAGCCATTATACTCAATTAAAGTGCTGAAATTTGAGCCAAAAAAAGGGCTAGAAACCTAGCCCTTTAATCATACATCTAGAGTCACCTAGGTTTTCGCACTTGGCTGCGGAGCTGGCGCAGCACTGACTCCTGGCGAACCACTATCACGCGGTGGGTTAGGCTTACTTTGTGACGGTTTAGGTGGACGCACAGCCACCCCCGCCATAATGTCATTGATTTGATCGGCATCAATAGTTTCATATTCCATTAACGCTGCCATCATCGCTTCCACCTTATCGCGATTATCTTCTAACAGTGTGCGTGCAATCCCATATTGTTCATCAAGTATGCGTCGAATTTCTGCGTCTACTTTTTGTTGTGTGGCTTCAGATACGGTTTTTGCACTCATATTACCAAAGAAAGAATCTTGATTATCGCCAGCATAAACCATCGTTCCTAACGCATCCGACATCCCGTAACGCGTTACCATATCACGGGCTAATTTAGTAGCGCGCTCAAAGTCATTTGAAGCGCCCGTCGACATTTGATGCATAAATAATTCTTCAGCGATACGTCCACCAAACAAGATAGAAATTTCTTCCAGCATTTTGTCTTTGTAATTACTTATGCGATCAAACTCAGGCAACTGCCAAGTCAATCCTAATGCCCAACCGCGTGGCATGATAGTAACTTTATGTACAGGATCAGCTTTAGGCAAAAGCTTTGCAACAACAGCATGACCTGATTCATGGTAAGCGGTATTGCGACGCTCTTCTTCACGCATCACCATTGATTTACGCTCAGGACCCATAAAGATTTTATCTTTAGCATCTTCAAAATCTTGCATATCAACCGTACGTTTATTGCGTCGCGCTGCATATAAAGCGGCTTCGTTCACCAAGTTGGCTAAGTCAGCGCCAGAAAAGCCCGGTGTACCTCGAGCTAAAATATCAGCTTTTACGTCTGCATCAATGGGTACTTTACGCATATGGACCAACAGGATTTGCTCACGGCCTTTGATATCTGGCAATGACACCATGACCTGACGGTCAAAACGGCCTGGACGCAATAAGGCTTTATCCAACACATCTGCTCTATTGGTTGCAGCAATCACAATCACACCGGAACTTCCCTCAAAGCCATCCATCTCAACAAGCAATTGGTTTAATGTTTGCTCTCTCTCATCATTACCACCCCCTGTACCAGCACCACGACTACGACCTACCGCATCAATTTCATCTATAAAGATGATGCACGGAGAGCTTTTTTTAGCTTGCTCAAACATGTCACGCACGCGTGAAGCACCAACGCCGACAAACATCTCAACGAAGTCGGAACCAGATATGCTGAAAAATGGAACCTTGGCCTCGCCGGCGATTGCACGTGCCAACAAGGTTTTACCAGTACCCGGTGGCCCTACCATTAATACGCCTCGCGGAATACGACCCCCAAGCTTTTGGAACTTGGTCGGGTCACGCAAAAACTCCACAATTTCAGTCACTTCTTCTTTGGCTTCATCACAACCCGCAACATCAGCAAAGGTAGTTTGATTGGTGCTTTCATCTAATTGACGCGCTTTACTTTTGCCAAATGAGAATGGACCGCCGCTTTTGCCGCCACCTTGCATTTGACGCATAAAGAATACCCATACGCCAACCAATAAAATCATTGGAAACCATGACACAAAGAGGCTCATCAAAAATGATTGCTCTTCTTCTGGCTTAGCTTCCACCGTTACATTGTTTTTAAGTAAATCAGAGACCATCCATGGGTCAGTTGGCGCATAAGAATTGAATTTCTTACCGTCTTGAGTAGTGCCATGCAATACCTTGCCGTCAATTTGGACTTTTGAAATACGGCCATCTTTTACTTGTTGAATAAACTGTGAATACACAATTTGGTTGTCGGCACTGTTTTTTACACCGGTTAAATTGAAAATTGCCATGAGCACCATGGCAATCGCCAACCAAATGGCAATATTCTTAAATATGTTATTCAAAATCTCGTTCCTTTATTAAAAAGGTCTATTAAATTCAGTCAATCTTATTTAGAAGATTGTGTAGCTAGGCTACAATTTTATCAATCTTTAGACTTTATGCCACTATAGCCTTACGACCTAATCCTAACAAATAAACCTCACTACTCCTGCCACGCGATGCTTTAGGTTTACGTGTTACCACTTTATCAAACATTTTGCGCATGTTGAGCAAAATTTCGTCAAATCCTGCACCAACAAATACTTTGACCAAAAAATTACCGTTCGGTTTCAGCCAGTCACGGCTAAAGTCTAACGCCAACTCAGTCAAGTAGGCTGCGCCAGCCTGATCCACATCAGCAATACCTGACATATTGGGTGCCATATCAGCAATTACAAGGTCAACCTGCTTGTTATTTAACGATTGCTCTAATAATTTAAGTACGGATTCTTCACGAAAGTCACCTTGGATAAACTCTACGCCATTAATAGGCTGCATTTCTAGTAAATCTAAAGCAATCACTCGCCCTTGACCTTTTAATCGCTGCACTACCACTTGCGACCAACTCCCAGGGGTTGCACCTAAATCAACGATAATCATGCCGGGCTTAATGAGTTTATCTTTATCGTCAATTTCCGTAAGCTTATAGGCCGCGCGCGCGCGATAACCTTCCTTCTGGGCACGCTTTACAAATTCATCATTGATATGCTCGTGTATCCAAGCTTTGCTGGAAGGTTTTAGTTTCATCTGGTAAACTGCTCGCCTATATAAATCAATAAGATAACTCAAGAAGATAACCCCGTGAATTCAAAACAAATTAGCTACTTACGTGGCCTAGCCCATAATCTTAACCCTGTCGTCATGATCAGCAACAAAGGCCTGACTGAAGGCGTTCTGAAAGAGATCAATATCTGTTTAGACGCGCATGAGTTAATTAAAATTAAGGTAATGAATGATGATAAGGCATTGCGAACGCAGATGCTAAACGATATTTGTGAGCAAACGATGGCAACTGCAGTACACCATATCGGAAAACAATTGGTCATTTATCGCCAGTCAACCAAACCGAAAATTGTAGTGCCAAGCAAATAAATCAAAGGGCTCTATATGAGTTACTTTAAAAAGCGCTGTAATAAGCGCTTTTTTTGTCTCTTATTTTGCGCGCAACACCACCACAAAGCCTAGCAAACACTGGATCAAATAAGCGATACTGGCCACACCATGCCAAGTTTTGAATCGATCAGAAAAAACACTCTGCATCACATCACTTGGCAAGGCATCCGCCTTTAATTGCGCCAATAGTGGCTGAATACCAAAGTGGCCGGCCAACACCAACAACAGCATCAGTACTAGCGCCCAAAAATAACCTTGTTTTAATGCTTTGGTGCCGAAAGCGAATAAACGCTGTAGTAACAAGTATCCCGCTGCAAACATACCCAAATAAGAAAGATAATGAAAGAAGTTGCCCGCCAACTGTCCAGCTAATTGCTTATCGTCTAAGGTATCAAAGAGCACATAAGCCATGCCCCCGGTAGTCCACAAAGCCCCTACCCATAAGGTAATGACTATCAATGCAAATTTAGCTGACCAGTTATTCATAACGATCTCTCTTTAGCTTTTGGGGTATTATTTTATTAAATGTATTGTACGTCCAATATCTCATATTCCTTCACGCCACCAGGGGCAAGCACTTCGGCAACATCCCCTTCTGATTTACCAATGAGCCCACGTGCAATCGGCGAACTGATTGAAATCTTACCATTTTTGATATCAGCTTCATCATCGCCTACAATCTGATAGGTAATAATGCTACCACTATCTAAGTCTTCTATTCTTACTGTAGAACCAAATACACAACGGCCATCAGCGTGCAATGTCGTTGGGTCAATTATCATCGCATTAGAGAGCTTAGCTTCCACTTCATTAATACGACCTTCAATAAAACTCTGACGTTCTTTTGCCGCTTCATACTCAGCATTTTCAGACAAATCACCTTGCGCACGCGCCTCTGCAATCGCTTGGATAATGTACGGGCGATCTACACTACGTAAACGATAAAGCTCTTCTTTTAATAATGCGGCACCTTTCACGGTTACCGGTATTTGCGTCACTGCCATACGAATTTCCTTAAACTAAAAAACAAAACCACACCCGTTTAAGGCGTGGTTAAGTATTGCCATCTTACTTGATTAATTGGTATTTATTTTAACAATTTATGCAAATTCTGCAAAGACTCAACTTGCAGCTCTTGCATATGCGCCATGCCCACGCAAGCCGCCTTAGCTCCAGCAATAGTGGTGTAATAAGTTACCTTGTACTGCAATGCGCTACGACGAATTTCATAAGAATCAGCGACTGCACGCTTATCGTCGGTTACGTTTACAATGAAGCTGATATCACCGTTTTTAATCATATCAACGATATGCGGACGTCCTTCTGCCACTTTGTTAACCGAAGTCACTGTGAGACCGTTTGCAGTCAATGCCGCAGCGGTGCCCTTAGTCGCAACTAAACTAAATCCCAGTTCATGCAATGCTTGTGCAATCTCGACTACTTTTAAATAATCCTCTTTGCGTACACTAATAAACGCACGGCCACCTTCTGGCAACTTAGTAGAAGCACCCAACTGTGATTTCAAGAAGGCTTCAGCAAAGGTTGCACCAACACCCATCACTTCGCCAGTAGATTTCATTTCTGGGCCTAAAATCGTATCTACGCCTGGGAATTTAATAAACGGGAATACCGCTTCTTTAACTGAATAATACGGTGGAATAATTTCGCGCGTAACACCCTGCGATTTGAGCGAGGTGCCAATCATGCAACGTGCCGCCACCTTGGCCAATTGCAAACCACAAGCCTTAGATACAAAAGGGACTGTTCTAGATGCGCGTGGATTAACCTCCAACACAAATACCGTTTCACCTTGAATTGCAAACTGCACATTCATCAAGCCCACCACGCCTAAGGCCATGGCCATTTGTTTAGTTTGCTCACGTAATTCATCTTGTAACTTAGGTGACAAGCTATATGGTGGTAATGAACAAGCTGAATCGCCTGAGTGAACGCCCGCTTGTTCAACGTGCTCCATAATGCCGCCGATAATCACATCAGTGCCATCACATAGCGTGTCCACATCGACTTCTAATGCATCATTTAAGAATCGATCTAACAATACTGGGGACTCGTTAGAAACTTTTACCGCTTCGCGCATATAGCGCTCAAGTTGTGATTGCTCCTGTACGATTTCCATCGCACGACCACCCAACACATAGCTTGGGCGAACCACTAGCGGATATCCAATTTCCAAGGCTAAACGCACCGCATCTTCAGGCGTTCTGGCTGTACGATTAGGTGGTTGCTTTAACCCTAACTCTTGCAACATTTTTTGGAAGCGTTCACGGTCTTCAGCTTTGTCAATCGCATCTGGTGTTGTACCAATAATTGGCACACCCGCTTTTTCTAAATCGCGCGCTAGCTTGAGAGGCGTTTGACCACCATACTGCACGATTACGCCCACTGGTTTTTCTAGCGCAACGATTTCAAGCACGTCTTCCAGTGTAACCGGCTCAAAATACAAGCGATCTGAAGTATCGTAATCCGTAGAAACAGTTTCAGGGTTGCAATTCACCATAATGGTTTCATAACCATCTTCACGCATTGCAAATGCGGCATGTACACAGCAATAATCAAACTCAATGCCTTGACCAATACGATTAGGTCCACCACCTAAAATCATAATCTTCTTATTGTTCGTTGGTGCGGCTTCGCACTCTTCTTCATAAGTCGAATACATATAAGCGGTATTGGTTGCAAACTCTGCAGCGCAGGTATCCACGCGTTTATATACTGGGCGTACTTTTAAGGCTTGGCGATAAGCACGCACTGCATGCTGATCGGTATTAAGCAAAGTGGCTAAACGACGATCTGAAAAACCACCACGTTTTAGTTTTAACAAAGCAGCTTTGTCTAAGTCAGCAATTTGCTTGCCTCTAAGTGCTTGTTCACGATCAATAATGTCTTTGATTTGCACCAAAAACCATGTGTCTATTTTTGAAATATCGTAGACTTCAGCAACCGTCATACCCATTCTAAAGGCATCGCCCACGTACCAAATACGCTCTGGTCCTGGTACACCCATTTCTTTGGTAATTGTATCTAAGTCTGTGGTTTTTTCATCCAAACCATCTACACCAACTTCTAAGCCACGCAGGGCTTTTTGGAAGGACTCCTGAAAAGTACGACCTATTGCCATCACTTCGCCTACCGATTTCATTTGCGTGGTTAAACGCGAATCAGCTTGCGGGAACTTTTCAAAAGCGAATCTTGGAATCTTAGTGACTACATAGTCAATCGATGGTTCGAAAGAAGCTGGTGTAGCACCACCAGTAATTTCATTTCTAAGTTCATCTAAAGTAAAACCAACTGCCAGCTTGGCAGCTACTTTTGCAATCGGGAAGCCAGTGGCTTTTGATGCTAAGGCAGATGAACGTGATACACGCGGATTCATCTCAATCACAATCATGCGGCCGTCTTCCGGATTAATGGCAAATTGCACATTAGAACCACCAGTATCAACACCAATTTCACGTAACACCGCCAATGAGGCATTGCGCATTATTTGGTATTCCTTATCGGTTAGGGTTTGCGCTGGCGCTACAGTAATTGAGTCCCCTGTATGCACACCCATCGGGTCTAAGTTTTCGATTGAACAAATAATAATGCAGTTATCCGCTGAGTCGCGCACCACTTCCATTTCATATTCTTTCCAACCTAGTAGTGACTCTTCAATCAATAACTCTTTGGTTGGTGATGCGTCTAGACCGCGCTCACAAATTTCAACGAACTCTTCACGATTATATGCAATACCACCGCCACTTCCACCCATCGTAAATGAAGGGCGAATAATTGCTGGGTAACCGATACTTGGTTGCACCTGCAACGCTTGCTCCATACTATGCGCAATCACTGAACGCGCTGAACCCAAACCAATTTTGGTCATCGCTTCTTTAAACTTCTGTCTGTCTTCTGCTTTATCAATCGCTTCTTTAGATGCGCCGATGAGCTCCACATTATATTTTGCGAGCACGCCGTGCTTATCTAAGTCGAGCGCACAATTCAGCGCCGTCTGTCCGCCCATAGTCGGAAGTAGAGCATCTGGACGCTCTTTAGCAATAATTTTTTCAACCACTTGCCAGGTTACAGGCTCAATATATGTCGCGTCAGCCATTTCTGGGTCGGTCATAATGGTGGCTGGATTAGAGTTCACCAAAATAACGCGGTAACCTTCTTCGCGCAAGGCTTTACAAGCCTGTGCTCCAGAATAGTCAAACTCGCAAGCCTGACCAATAACAATTGGTCCTGCGCCGATGATTAATATGGATTTAATGTCGGTACGTTTAGCCATTAGCTAGCTTTCCTTTCTTGCATCAAGCTAATAAAGCGGTCAAACAAATAGCTCATCTCTGTAGGGCCTGGACTAGCTTCAGGGTGACCCTGAAAGCTAAATGCGGGTTTATCAGTACGTGTAATACCTTGCAGACTTCCGTCAAACAATGACACGTGCGTGGTTTTAATATTAGCCGGCAAACTAGCTGCATCCACCGCAAAACCATGGTTTTGACTGGTAATGTAAACACGTTTAGTGTCAACATCTTGGACAGGATGGTTCGCGCCATGATGGCCAAATTTCATTTTATGCGTTTTGGCACCACTTGCTAAGGCCAGCAATTGGTGACCTAAACAAATGCCAAAAGTTGGCATACCTGAGTCAACGATAGTTTTAATTGCCGCAATCGCATAATCACAGGGTTGAGGGTCACCAGGGCCGTTAGACAAAAAGACACCGTCAGGTTTGTAGGCCAACGCTTCAGCCGCCGATGTTTGCGCAGGCAACACTGTTACCTTACAACCACGCGACACTAACATACGAAGAATATTGCGCTTAACGCCATAATCAAAAGCGACCACATGGAATTTTGTTTCTGGCGCCGCAGCGTAGCCTTGGCCTAAAGCCCACTCACCCTCTGTAGCTACGTAAGCCTGAGTACAGCTCACAACTTTAGCGAGATCCATACCATTCAGCCCAGGAAAACCTGCAATTAAAGTTGCAGCTTGCGCTAAGGCCTTAGCCTCATCCGCTTCACCAGCGATAATCACGCCCGTTTGCGCTCCTTTTTCACGAAGAATTCTGGTCAATTTACGCGTATCAATATCGGCGATAGCGACAATTTTATTGTCCAATAAATACTCAGCAAGCGATTGAGAATTCCTAAAATTACTATGGGTCAGTGGCAAGTCGCGAATAATTAAACCGCTAGCATAAATTTGAGCAGACTCAACGTCCTCAAGATTCACACCATAATTACCGATATGCGGATAAGTGAGTGTAACAATTTGCTTGGTGTAAGATGGTTCGGTCAGGATCTCTTGGTAGCCAGTCATTGAGGTGTTAAACACAACCTCAGCGACAGTATGGCCAGTGGCGCCAATTGATATGCCACGAAACACAGTTCCATCTGCAAGTACGAGTATGGCGGGCAGGTTTTGTGACACAG
>Ga0114964_10000347_pt1 | contig 36247 bp, 29 predicted proteins | sample C_131016_MF_Meta_FD_92638 | JGI IMG/M metagenome (GOLD analysis project Ga0114964, IMG submission 92638) | Freshwater microbial communities from Lake Croche, Canada to study carbon cycling - C_131016_MF_MetaG | ecosystem: Environmental > Aquatic > Freshwater > Lake | place: Lake Croche, Canada...
CGAGTACAAAAACCAAGAAAAAATGATTTACTTAAAGTTTTTATTCTATCTATAAAGTATCCAAGATGAATTTTGATCACAATATTTATTGGGCAATTCGCAACCCTCCTTCCTCCAGTACCATTCTTCCTATAGGGCAAGAGCAAACCGATCTATATGAGATTGTGCCCCCCTTTGTTCTCACACTGCCGCTATGTCTAACTGATACTGTTACTCGAGAGTTTCTAGGGGGCACATTCTTGTCTCTTCTTCAAATGATTCACGAATTCTACCAGGAACCAGTGTCATTCGAAGAGTTAACCCGAATTATGAATCTGTCGGCATTCAATCGCAATCGGATGATTGCACTTATTGAACGTCAGGAAGCAGGGGAAATTATACGACGGATCCATGCCATAGGACCGGCTTCAACCTACGAAGGCATTCGTGACAATCTTCTATTGGTGGACCCGTAGTAGTGATTCCCTACTAGTATTCTTTTTTGGAACTACTGGTCTACCTCTGAAGTAAAAATATTTATCCTGAAATAGAAACATGGACCGCCAAATTCTTACAAATGCGCAGATCGCATCCATCGTAACGAATCCAAGGGTGTTAGAGGCAAAAGATCGGTTAGCTACCTCAAATACCGTTCGCTTTACCATGGACCTTCCAACGGAAATAAAAGCCGTATTACAGGAATCCTTGGGATTGGATCTTCCTGAGCAAGTTCCCATGCGATGGATTAAGGGAGATACCCCCTCTCACGTAGATTCTGGACAATCTTCTTTTGAACGTACCCACTTGGTCTACCTTACGGACAGTATTGGTGAGTTTCATTTGGGGGAAGAGTCTTTCCCGATTTGCAAAGGTGAAAGCTTCGTGTTTCCCCACGGAACCCTGCACGGAACCAGTCATACGGGTACGACACCTCGTCTTATGCTGGGTCCGATGAGTGAAGATGCCGATCCGGTGGGAGGAGTTGAGCTCCGTTATTATCCAACTCAAGCCGACGCCCTTGCAAATACAAATCTGCTTGGATATATTTTTAATGGTGGTGGTGGGGGTTTCTTTATTGTTGGGCAAACCACCAGTGGAACAACTGGAGGATTTACGCTTTGGCGTATTGCCGCCAACAGCACGGGGAGCTCTGACCCCCTTGTCCTGTATCCTAATGGATCTGGAATGACGAATGACGGTAACTATTACGTGTATCCCGACTCTGTTTGCTTTGGTAAGGGAACCATGATTCAGTGTGAAGGAGGATCCATACCGGTAGAAGAGTTGAAAGTGGGAATGAAGGTAAAAACCCTCAAACATGGATACCGAGCAGTTACATTAATGGGAACAAGTAACATCCATAATCGTGCCGACTCTGAACGAGTGCGAGAGCGGTTGTATATCTATCCCAAGGAGAATCTAATTCTAACCGGCGGTCACTCCGTTCTTCTTGACGATATCTCAGGAGATCAGCTTGAACGAATTAAGAAATCATTTGGAAAGATTTATTTTACAGAAGGAAAACTTCGTTTACTGGCCATGGATGATGAAACGGCAATGCCGTATCTCACTAAAGGAATCTTTCCCATCTATAACTTTGTGTTAGAGGCTCCTAATGAACATACAAATTATGGTGTCTTTGCCAATGGAAAACTAGTTGAATCATCGTTTCCTTATTGGGTAAAGAAGATGAATGTAATGTAATAATATCTAAAAAATTTAGATTATATTACCACCTCTTTCCACAATGACTATTATGCCCTCCGCAACAATACTCTTCTTGTTTAAATCCTGATTCATTTCTACAGCAACTTGAATCATGATTCTCACGACCTGTTGGAAGTTTAGAACCCGTAGAGGGATCACAATATTGTCCACAGAACTTTTTTCCACATTCCCAACACCAAGAACGTCCACAACCAGCTCCTACCATAAATCGACTGTTGGACTGTAAGCCACATGCAAAAATGTAGTTACAGGCTGTATCTTTCAAACACCATCGCTCACACCAAGGGCATTGTTTTGCATCCATTTGAATACTAGTAAGAATATAATTTAGATGTGTTTAGAGCAACCGCAACCGGCATGACCCGTAGCACCCGTAGCACCCGTAGCACCTGCAGTAGCATTGGTAGGTGCAGCAGGGCCTGAAGGACCCGTAGCACCCGTAGCACCCGTAGCACCTGCAGTAGCATTGGTAGGTGCAGCAGGACCTGAAGGACCTGAAGGACCAGAAGGACCAGAAGGACCAGAAGGACCAGAAGGACCTGCAGTAGCATTAGTAGGTGTAGCAGGACTTGATAGATTGGTAAGATCAATTACATCCATTGCACCGGTAGGGCCGTTCATTCCAGTAGAACCGTTCAGGTGAATGTGTACAGGTCCATTAAAATGCAGTGTAAGATTACCAGAAATATAAATGGACATTTTTAATCATAAGAGGGAAGATCTCTTTAGGATATGTTTATAAGCTCTGTATAGAGGTAGGGATGGAGGAACGTTTTAAGAAGGTGATTGAAAAGGCCTATGAGAATGAAAAAACCAAAATGAATTACATTAGTCGCATCATTGGGTTGATGCGAAAGATTGATGCAGATTCTCTGTTTACGGTGCTGGAAGATCCTGTTCGCTGGTATCCCAAGATTCGTGAAGCCTACCCGAGTATTCCTACGCGTCGTAATCTTCTCACCGTTTTTCTAGCCTTATTTGCCAAAGACAAGGAATTGGAGGAAGATGTAGGAGGGCCAGAAGTTCAGAAGAAATGGCGGCAATATCACGATGAATTGGGACGGTATCAAAAAACACAAGAAAGTAAAAGTGAACCTTCTCAAAAACAAGTAGATAAATATACCTCTTTTGAAGAAATTGAAACCAAATATCGCGACTTGGGAAAGAAATCTCCTCATGAAAGTTTAAAAAGTAGTCAACAATATTTGCTGATGTCGGTGGTCCTGCATTTGAAACCCAAACGTGCCGATCTTGGAAGTGTCAAAATCTATTATGATAAAAATCCTAATCGAACGGATGAAAACTATATTGTTCTTCGAACCCGTGGATCTTCTTTTTTAGTGATGAACTTGTATAAAACCAATAAATTTTATCATACGGTGGAAGAGGATTTGCCACGAGAATTGACAGATGATTTACAAACATCGTTACGAAGGCATCCACGCGATTACTTATTCGTTTCTAGTGAAGACAAACCGATGAGTAATAACACATATGCTAAATTTTTTCAAAGAGTTTTTTTTGATTTATTCGGACGCTCCACAGGGGCATCCTTAATCAGACATGGATTTATCAGCGAAAAATTAAATATTAGTGACATGACCTTAGGTGAACGGGAAGATGTGGCCAGAAAAATGCAACACAGTACAGCCTTGCAGGATCGTTACAGATTTGTAAAACCGAAACTCTGTCCTGCTCTGTGCCAAGATTACATTAAAGAGCATTACACTCGAAAAAATCACAACAATCATTCAAGTAAGAAGACGAGGAAGAATCGTGAACTACTCTAACATCAAATCATAATGAATGTTAGAGGTTTAAAAATGATATTAATTTATACTAATTATTTAATTAATATATAGAGATGTCTAAAAAATTTATAGAAGAAGCATTGTGTTGTTTTCCGAGTAAAGGATATGATTATTCATATGTAGATTATAAAAATTGTGATACTATTGTTAAAATTAAATGCCCAATACATGGATTATTTGAAAGAGTTCCTTATAATTTTCTTAAAAGAAAACTGGGGTGTCCTATGTGTATTAAAGATAAAAAAGCACTAGACGAACAAGATATTAAAAATAAAAATTTTATAATTGAAGCCATAAAAGTTCATGGTGAAAAATACGATTATTCAAAAATAAAATATATAAATTGTAAAACAAAAGTTATAATAAAATGTAAAGTCATGGATCATTCAGAATTTATGCAAATTCCCGCTTCTCATATTAGTGGAGCAGGATGTCCGACATGTGGTATTGAACGATCTGCTGCTTTAAAATTAAAAGATAAAGAATGGTTTATTTCAAAAGCAATTAAAAAACATGGTGATAAATATGATTATACAGATACAAATTATACCAAATCACAAGACTATGTAATAATTATGTGTAAAAAAGTAACACATATAGCATTTACTCAAAAAGCAAATAATCATCTTCAAGGAGATGGTTGCCCACAATGTGCAAAAGAAGAGGCAAGTATTAGACAACGTCGCACAAAGGAAGAATTGGTGAAACAATCAATATTGATTCACAATGATTTATATAATTATGATATGGTTATATATATTTCAAATCATATACATATATCTATTAAATGTAATAAATGTTTAAAAATATTTGAACAAACTCCCGCAAATCATCTTCGCGGAAATGGATGTCCAGATTGTGCTATTCATAAAAGAGCAATCGTACAAACATTTACGAAAGATACATTTATTAAACGAGCAAATATAATTCATTCAAATAAATATATGTATGATAATACAATTTATATAAATTCTCAGACAAAAATTATAATATCATGTTCTATTCATGGAGATTTCATACAAATTCCAAATAGTCATTTACAGGGATATGGTTGTAATCAATGTGCAATTGATAAAAATTCATTTGCTCAGCGATTTACAAATGAACAATTTATAGAAAAATGTTTAGAAATTGAAGGTAATAGCAAAAAGTATGATTATACACAAACAAAATATATAACAATGGGTAAAAAAATTACAATATTCTGTAAGCTCTGTTCTAAATTATTTGATCAATATGCAAACAATCACTTAAATAAAGAATATGGGTGTAATGCATGTTGTAATAACTCAAAAATATCAAAACCTCAAAAACAATGGTTACGATTTCTTGAAATTTCTAATCCAAGTATTGAACATGGATTAAAATCTGGAGGAGAGCACCGTATAAAAAATAGTAGATATTATGCCGATGGATATATTTCAATTAATAATACAATTGCTGAATTTCAGGGTTGTTTCTGGCATGGCTGTACAAAATGTTATCCTAGAGATGCTATAAATCCTAGAACAAAATCCACATTTGAAGATTTATATAATAAACGAATTATTAAAAAAGATCATTGTATTGCAAATGGTTATAAATATATTGAACTATGGGAATGCGATTGGAAAAATGCTATATCTTATTTAAGAAAGATTCAAAAATATTGGAGATCTACTAGAAAAATATTATTAACTCTTTCTACTACTTCTCTCTCCCCCGTTCTTACACACACGGATTAAAATTGATAGGGTATAAAATAGATTCATTTATAGAATTAGAAAGATGGCTCGACGAATATATAACAAAGATTTATTAAATGAAACAATCACGCGCGATACAGCAGTTTTAGTAGGAGATTATCCTACGCTTAATCTCAATACAATTTTATCATTTGTATGTAAATGTGGAGAAACTACAACTAGAAAATTCAATTATATTATAGTAAGTAGTGGTGCATTTTGTAGAAAATGTATTATAAATAACAGCAGAGATCAGGCAAAGAAAACATGCATTGATAAATATGGAGTTGAAAATCCATCGCAATTAGATACAGTAAAAGATAAAAAAATAGAAACAACATTAAAACATTATGGTGTAGAAAATCCATTTCAATCAGATAAACTTAAAGATAAAATAAAAGATACAAATTTGATAAAATATGGAGTGGAAAATCCTTTACAAAATAAAGAAATTATGGACAAGGTGAAAGAAACATGCCTTCAAAAATATGGTGCAACTCATAATTCAAAATCCGAAATAATTAAAGAGAAAAAGAAAACAACTTCTCTTACAAAATTTGGTGTAGAACATACTCTTCAAGTTAAAGAAATTAGAGATAAAGGTAAAAAAACAATGATGATGTTATTTGGTGTTGATAATGCAGGAAAATCATCAATTATAATGGATAAAGTGAAAGATACAATGATAAAAAAATTTGGTGTAAAAAATCCATCACAATCAAAAGAAATTGTATTAAAAAAGAAGGAAGATCATATAGCATTATATGGTGTTGAATATCCTGGACAAAGAACTGAAGTAAAAGAAAAAGCCAAAGCAACTAATCTAATAAGATACGGTGTAGAAAATGCAGCACAATCCCAAGAAATTCAAGAAAAAGCGCAAAAGAATGCCAAAAAGTACAAGGAATTTAAATTCCCTTCAGGAGCGATTCGTAAAGTGCAAGGCTATGAACCGATTGCATTAAGAGAACTTGTTGCAGCGGGATATACAGAAGAGCAGATTCAAACGGATCGCAAAGAGGTTCCACGAATTACTTATTATACTCCAGACGAAAAACGGCATTATTACTTTCCTGACATATTCATACCTCATGAAAATAGAATTATTGAAGTAAAAAGTACATGGACGTATGAATGCAAGGAAGATAATATTGAATTGAAGAAACAAGCAACCTTAGAAAAAGGATACAAGTATGAAATTTGGTGCTATGATGGAAAAGGGAGTAAAGTTGATCTATCAACCTATACATCTAAGAAAGAACCTATCTCTTCCACTCTTTCAATTATTTGATGCAATGAACCACTCTAACATCAATGAATCATGGATGTTAGAGGTGTTATTATATTTACTATACCGACGATTTTATTAACCTACTTTGTGATCCATTCCTGTTCTTCCGCTTCTCTACATTCCTCCACCAATAGATGCAGCTAGTCCTTTTTTTTCTTTTGTTCGGCTCCTCCCCGCAACCCTACCATTCGTTCGACTCGTTCATGTTTCGTATAGGTATGCGAACAAAGATGTTTTAATGCAGATGCCAAGTCAATTGGTACTTGATTTGGATTCGGTGCAAGTGTATTCATTTTATATGTACTAAATACAAAATCTACAACTGGTTTTACTATGCTTGGAATAGGAATAGTAGAACGTTCTCCTATTAATTCAGATACAGCATTCTTTGTATAATTCCATCCACCAAATCCACCTGGTGTAAATATACCCTCTCTCCATACATTTGCACATTCATCCAGATAAAAATGGGTGTGGCCACCATACGATTCATCGACGGTTGGTTTATACGTTGCATCTGCAGAAAATCCATACAGTGCGTTTGCTTGTGCTTGAAGAATTGTAGATACTTTAAAAAAATCCTTTGTTTTACAGGCGATTAAACAATCGAGACTAGGTCTTTGCGATTCTAGCAAAGGATATCTTGCAGTATCAAGAGGTGTCTCTGCACTGATGGGAGCTCCTGCAGCACGAGGCCCCCAATTACTTGAATAAGTTGTGTGGGTATCATTCCATAATTGTCCGTAATTATCAATAGAATGGGTTGTACTTCCAAATGGACCGTGTGATGTACCAACTTGTGCTACAATATAGCGATGTTTTAATGCAATTCTCATCAATTCATTTAATTTTACACCTTTCAATGGTTTCATAAATTGACTTACATCAAACACCGATTCGCGTTCAGCAATTTTTACACATTCTAAAATATAGTTTGTTATTTTTCTCTCATCCATGGGATACATCCAATTTTTATTTACAATATCAAAAATATCAGAATCGGTTAATTGTTTTGTAGAATGTGTATAACTTCTTTCTTTGATGGGGCACATTCGCTTTCCATGGGCATCTACACGTTGTGACCATACATTTCCAAAATTATCTATAAAGAACCATTCGTGAAAGGTTGGGTTACTTTTATATTGTTTTGCAAATCCATCTATAAACCAAATTCCACGTTCTCCCACTGTTTCCACCGATTTTACATATGCTTTTCCTCGGTCATCCATAGGATATGCATTTTGTGGATCATACACACCAGTGAACCATGAAAATGGTTCATATTTAATTTTACCATAATTTGGAGTATAAGTCATTTAGTATATTTAATGTGAGAAGCTTTATATTATGTTAAATACTCTAATATACATTATTTACATAATTATTTTTTTATATCTTGCACTCGCATTCGCCTTTTTTGCCGTGTAGAGCCTCCACCAGGATGTACATACCGCCAAATATTAAATTAAGCCCCTCCCCACACGTGGGGAGGGGCTTAATTTAATATCACGGTTCCGTAAGAATTAAATTAAGTCCTGTCCTTTGGACAGGGCTTAATTTAATTCTTAACGGTATGTTTTTAATTCAAACTCCATCAATGGGGTGACTTTTGGATTTGAAAATAGAACAACATGTTTTACTAAACTAATTTTAAAACTCTAACATCCATTCATATTGATTGTTAGAGTTTTTATATAATTTTCAGTACATTCCCAATTGCAACCAGTGTTGTATCAGTAGAGAGAGTAAAACTTCTTGCATAATACGCTCCATATTCACAAATGTAAATAGGAACTTCTGGTTTCAAAACGCATCCAAGAAGGTAAACATCTCCATACTGATCTTCTAAAACCCTCCGTATGGATACAACGGTTACTTGAACCGTAGCCTCTTTTGATACATTGTTAATTGTTTCAGTGTATTTCATTGTAAAGACGGTTCCAGGTGTCATATATTCATCTGTATCTGTTACATCCCCTTTTGATTCTACATAGTCCAAATCCAGGCTTAGATCGGATTCAAAAGAGGTGACTTTCGGCATTCTACTATTTGTTAGAAGTTTTTACGCTTGTAAATTTGAAATTATTATTTAAATTCTATATCTTTCATAGAATGACAAAATATACAGTAAACACTCCTCATTATTCATACATTTTAAATGTATTAGAAAAGAAAACTCCATTTCATACTCTTGAATTTTTAGTAGGAGATTCGAAAAATCCGTGTTTAACAGCTTCTCTATTTTTACCCGATATTGATGAACGATTTATAGATCTTATTGATACTTGTACTCTGCATACAATTGATGCATTAGAAGAATGTGCTATTAAATGGGATGAAAAGGAAAGTTTTGGTACAGAATTATTATATTCATTTATAAGTATTATTTCTGCAAATTTTACACATGTTACAAAGATTAAATTAACAGATGCTAGTTATATCCCTTGCAAACCGCATAAAACAGATACATTAGATTTATTAAGCTATAGTATAGCATTGTATGGTAAAACATGGTATGAACAAAAAGCAGGTGCTTATCTATATTTAGAAAAACACCAAACGCAATATGAAAAAGATATTAAAGAATATATAAAATCTTCTACAAAAAGTAAAATACCATTTTTAGATATTTATAAACGTATGATTGTGAACACCTATACACGCGAGTTTCAGGATGTTAAAAAGTATGAAACAATCTATGATGCATCTGAAACCTTTTTAGATTTTTTTAAAAAACTTAGTAAACTTGTTCCAGTAAAAGATAAATGTAAATTCTTTAAAGATTGGTTAGAAACATTTATTGCAGAATATATTCATGTAAATCGAGAATGGATAATACCTTTAAAATCAAATAAAACGTTAGAATCTGTTATAAATAGTACACATGCTAAACCAATGAATCTTAAAAAACGATCTAGAACACGTAAAAATGAACCCACTCCTAAAGATTTTTTAAGTTATTATACCTAGAATGCACCGTTCTATTACACTCAGCAATTATATGGAATTTACAAAGAAAGAATTACAAGACTTTAATGTTGCTCATGGTCTTGCACGATCTGCTCGAGAAACAAAAGAGAAAACAATGGTTAAAACTGAAAAAATATTAACTGAAATAATTAAATCTGCAGGAGTAGAAAATGTCACAATTACCATAGATCGTACTGCAACTTCTACAATTATAACAACAACAATTAATGAATGTTAGAGTTTTTAAAAATTGATACATAAACAAATTTTACTTATTTATGTAACTATACAATGGAAGATCTTCGATTGAGAAGAATAGCAAAAGCTAGAGAAACAGTCAAGCGTGATTACGAAGCAGCTATTGCTAGAAATGATGAACAGTTTGAAAAAGGATCTGCAAAGGCCACTGCAGAATATATCTTTCGTAATCAACGAGAAGATGCATTTAAAATTGTACATGAATTTTATACCAATAAACGTCGAGCAATTGGTGTTACTAAAAAAACAAAAGTGGGTGCTGATGGCTTGATGATTGAAATTGCTAAACTAATGACGACTCATTCTGATGATGACTTTGTAATTGATCATGAAAATGTTCGTATTATTACTGGAATGTCTAATAAAAGTTGGGAGGATGATATGAAGGAAAAAGCTCCTGAATGTTTTCGAAAACACATTTACCACCATGGAAAACTTGCTGATTCTGATTTGAAAGGATTAAAAAATGCATTAATTATTATTGATGAAATTGATACAGGAGATGGAGAAGGTCAAGTATTGCATAAAACATTAACTAACGCTGGTTTATGGAATATAAAATATATGATAGAACATAATTTACAATTTGTATTTATTAGCGCAACCATGCTCAAACAATCGTACAAACTCTTTCAATGGGGAGATATTCTTCAGATGCAATATAATATGGAAATTCCAGACTCTTACATTGGCCACAAACAGTTTCTAGAAAGAGGATTATTAGCCGAGTATTATCCTTTAAAAACAGATAAACTGGCTGAACAATGGATCAATGAAGATATTTTAGAAAATTATAAAACTGATTATCGCGTTCATATTGTTCGCATAAAAACTAAAATAGATTCCTCAGTTCTTCAAAAAGTATGTGATGCAAAGAAAATAATCTTTAAACTTCATACATCAGAAGAAAGATTAACAAAAGAGGAAGAAAAAGAATTCTTTAGCGATCCTCTTACAAATCATGTTGTATTGGCTGTAAAAGGTTTACTTCGACGTGCAAATCTAATTCCCAATTCTTGGAAACTGCGGATTGGGGCGACCCATGAATATTTTACAAAAAAACCAGATTATAATGTTCAAATTCAAGGTCTACCTGGCCGCATGACTGGATATTGGAAAAAAGAATTAGACGCTGGTCATAAAACAGGCCCTCATCGAACTGCTCTAAAAGCAATTACAGAATATGAAAAGGTATATGAAGATCCATTTGGATTAAACTCGTATATATCAGCTGGATTTACAAAGAAGGATGGTCATATTATAAAAATCAGTGATGGTATGCTTTGTCATGTAGCAGGAGTTGTTCCTGTTGATTTACCGACTGTTCCAGAGAAAGTGGTAGATATTAAAACCTATCGTGTATATTCAGATGAAGAAACTGCTAAAACAGTTTGTATAAAATTATATGGTAAATTTACAAAAATAACACCAGATGAGAAAGGATTCAAAAAGACCTCTTATCATGCAACTGCCGAAGTAATGTCTTTAAAAGATGCTATCGAATTAGTTCCCAAATCGTATGAATTGAAAAAGACGGATACAAAAGAGGGACGAGGTCGCAGAACTTATTTCCCTTGCTATACAGATATAACAGATAAAAGCACACTTCGCTTTGTTGTTATTATACATTCTAATGTGGATGCTGCAAAGATTGCTGATATTGATGCAAAATCTCTCTCCCCTATTCTATCAATCGAATGAAGATGGTAGAGTTTTTAAAAATATTTTTACACGACGGATCGTGTATCCACCACGGGTACAGGGGCAGAAGGGGGAACTTCCAACACCTTATACAACCGAGTTCGAACTTCGCGCAGCACATCCGCGCAGACAAGAAGGAAAAGAATGGAGGGCAGAATGGCCGCCACAATTAATCCCAACCATCCTGACGGAAGATAGGCGGTGAGGTAGCCTATTACGATGAAGAAACTCACCAAGCACCAATATCCAAATGCTTTATAGATAAATATAGTGAATGTAAGAAGATTTGGCATGGTTTTCCACATTGCAAAGAGTCCAATCAACCATGCAATCGTTAAAATCGCGGAGAAGACCCATACCGCAGAGGTGTAATATCCAATTGTCATTCTGGTTTGGTAGGTTCCAACTCCAAAGAGATAATAATATGGAAGTCCTGTGAATAGGGCCGCTACAATATTGTTAGAGGCTAATGCTTTGGTAATCGCATCATAACTCTTTCGCAGACCGCTACAATAGTCGCGACCCATGATTATAATATGAAATTGATATAGAGTCATAGAATATATATCAATTTTAGTAGAATAGGGATAGAGGTTTTAAAAAATAATACAATTCTATAACAAGTGATTACGACCGATTCTTCCGTGTTTTACGAGAAGCAACTTTTTTCCAAACATAATACGGCCGTGGCGTCCCTCCAGCATAATAAAAAACTCCTTCATATTTCATGGATGGAAACATTTGTTGTACAAATTCTATCATGCGTGTAGGATCTGCTTTTTCAATGTACAAGACTAAATGACCGTTTACTAATAAATGATTTACACAAACTTTTAAAAAAGGTTCCAAAAATTCTTCATAGAAGTGATCCAACGATTTCCAATCGGTTGCTCCTTTGTAGGCTTCAGCTGTAAAAAAAGGAGGGGAGGTAAAGACCAAATCAAACTTGGTAGAAAGTTTTACATCTTGAATTCTTGAAGAGATCATTTTAACTTTTGTGGTAGAGTCAGGATAAGCGTTTACAATATTTTCATACGGCTTTACCATTCCAGAATTGCTATCTATACCAACATAAACAGGAACATTCGCAATGAGAGCTCCACGGAGACGATCTCCCCAACCAGAAGTAGGATCGAACCATTTCTTTGGTTTGAACAACTCTAACACAGCTAGAATCATGGGAACAGGGTGAAGAGTGCATTCTCCCATTTTAGCACGAGCCACCCGCAATGGTACATTCTTTTTACGAGCATAGTCGGAAGGGCTAAACCTGGATCCTTCTTTCTTGCATTTCATTCGTTCTTGAAATGAAAATCTATCAGTTTCATCCAACAAGGCCCACATGTCCTTCCCTTTCACCCCTTTGTAAACAAGAATCTTATTTCTAAATTTTTCCAAATCTGGATTTTTTTTCATATATTCTTCTAATTCAGTTTCATTCATAGCTACTGTACTCATTGTAAAACTTCCTACACTTCTCTTAGAAAAACTAAATAAGTTTAAGAATTCTTGTACAAATATCTCTTACTTCAATACTTGCGTACAAATCTTGTAGTAACTCATAGCATTTCATTTTTACAACATTACTAAATCCTGGATAATTATATAGAAATTCTTGAATATAAGTGTAATTTAAAAGACAATTCATTATTGCAATAACCGCTTGGTTTTTTTCTGAAATAGTTTGGGCCAATGGAAATAAATGTAATAATTCATGTAAATCTTTTTTAAAATTTAGTTCCATTGTAAAATTAAATTCATAGTATAGAAAAATAGTTTTATCAATTTTTTTAATTTAATACTTGGCGGTACATTATTTTAAATTGCAAGATTTATTAATTTTTATAAGTAGGGATGCATTATTTACAAATCATATCCAAATGGTTTGATAATTCTTTAAAGAAGAAACTATATTTTGAAACACATGCTCCGATGTTTTACAAAGGAACTCATATTCCACGGTATCCTATTTTACAAGAAGATGGATCCTTTGTAATGAATCGATGGCAACGGCAACTAATTACTTCACTACATCCTACATCAAATCAAGAGATACTTTATATTGTAGAATTATTATTTGGTGCTGTTCTTACCACTTCTAAAAAACAAGTAAAACAATCTACAACTATTATTCCTATTAAATTTTTAATAAAGATTCCACCAATTGTGAAAGGTCCTGAACCAATTAATCATGGATGGTACAGTCCTGGAACTCGTAGAGCTTTAGAAGGAGCCATTCAATTGTACAAACCCAATATAATCGTGGAATTGGGAGTTTGGATGGGACAAGCTACTATGGGAATGTGTGAGGCCTCTACCCCTCGTAAAATTACTTATTATGGATTTGATCGGTTTAGTGATACAGCTACAGAACCAAAATATGTAGACGGACCAGCTGATTCTTTCTTTTTACATCATGGTCGATTAGAAACAACATTAGCAAATTTAGCTCCGTATGCAGCAAAAGGGCATGAGTTATACATTACCAATCGTAATTGCTACAAGGCGTTAGAGTATTTAAAAAAGCATAAAATTACACCTGATTTATTATTTATAGATTTTGAAAAGGATACAGTTCCTCTTCGAACTTTATTGAATGCATATATGTTAGAATTTCCAAAATTGGTAATTGTAGGAGATGATTTAGTTGTTGAAAGTGTTAAACGTGCAATAGTGGATATACCGCATCATAATTTTTACAATGCCTATGTGATTGCTCCTACCTTACATCCCAAAGAATCATTTCATCCTGCCAAGTATACTCCTATGAAAAATTTTATTGATACTCTTCCCAAAGAGGAACGAGATAAAATTTTATCAAATAAAGAGTGGAGTAGTTATTTTATGTAAGAGTGTAAATCATTTGTAAAAATTGATATATTATATAAACCAAACTATATAGAGTAATTAAGATGCCAAATACATTTTATATTGCGGAATGCGAGGAGTGGGGATCTACTATAAAGGTAGGAATCACTGAAACTCCTGAACGACGTAAATTTGATTGTTATTCTTATTTAAAAACGCCGGTTCGCTATATAGCGCTCTTTACATTGACAACACCTCTTACAATTCCATTAAATGATTTAGATCATTTTGAATTTCCAGATTGGATGAAGAAGAAAAAGAGATTTGGAGAATATTATGAGGGAGGAGCGGGAACTGAATTTTGGAATCTTATAAATCCTATTGAAACAATTAAACAATTTCTAACAGAAATGGGAATTGGATATGAAGTGGTAGAGGGCGATCCATATCCAATACGTCCTACATCAGATCGAGTTAGAACCTCTATACCGATCTCTTCCACGCTACTTATAGAATCAGCTTCTGAACTTTCTCTCTTAGAACGATTTATACAAGTTGTATTGAACGGATTACCCATGCGGCCCATTCAACTAGAATTATGGCATTCGTTTGAAATAAAACTACGTGAAGAAAAACTATTACGAGGAATTGTAAAATGGCCCACGGGTGTTGGAAAAACGATTGCAATTTTAAGTCTCTTTGTTCTTTCTTACGAGGCGCATAAAAAACGTACTCCTCGTACCCCCTTTCGCGGATTGTTCATCAGTCCTACCAATGATATTATTAGTACATTAAAAGTGCATATTGATAAACTATCTGCATTTGGATTAAACTTATTGTATGGAAATGAAGGAAAATTCAAGACTCTAACACTTTCTGAAACGGATGATTATATATTGATTACAACTCATGCATCTCTTACAAAGGAACCACTTGTTCCCTTTACTCATATCCATTATGACGAGTTACATCATATTACAGGAGATGTTTTATTTGAAGCATTGAAACTGATTCAAGCAGACATACCAATTATAACAGGGACTTCTGCAACTCCCCTTACAAGTTCTACAGTTCAACACAAACGATTACATGAACTCTTTGGAACTCCTACAAATAGTATAAGTCAGTGTGAAGTGGACTATGCCGTGCAGCAACAATGGATATCTCCTCCTAAATTTACTCTTTCAGTACAAAATCCTTTAACGCCAGAATCATTTATAAGAAGTCTTCGAGAAGAGATTCGACGAGATCGAGGAAGATGGAAAGGTGGAAAAATAATTGCATATCTACCTACATTAGCAGAAGTGAAACTTGCATATATAGAAGCAAAAAAACATACTGATTGGACCCCTTATCTTGCAAATGAATTTGAAGAGAGTGAAGATGCGATATTAGATACTGTCTTTGTAAAAATATCTCCTTCATCCTCAGAACTACATATTTTATTTGCATGTAAGAGGTATAGAGAAGGAGCTGATATCAAAGGAATTGATATGACCGTTGTATGGATGGGAGATACAATTTCTGCCTATATTCTTCTTCAAATTGTTGGAAGGGCTATGCGGTATGAAGGGGATGCCACTAAGATTGGACGGTGTATGATTCTTCGTGGTTCCTCTGCAGAAGAATCAGTTGAATCCATCTTTGATAAGATTTTACTTGATATAATCGAGTTAGTTCATCCAACTGGTAGTATCGATAAAAAACAAATTACATCTATTGTAAAACAATATATTGAAACTACAACAATTGAAACTCGTTCTCTTTCTATTGAAGAAACTGTACATCGATTGCAGCTCCTTTATAAAAGAATTTATATACGCGAAGGAAACCCAATTACCTACAAAGATGTAAGAGAGAATAACCGTGCGCTGAAGTTTCAATCAAGAGAACACTATAGGACGATTGGAGAAGAAAATAATTTCTATTATCCTGATCCAATTGCCGCCTTTCGTGAGGAGTGGGTATCCTGGGCAGACTTTCTATCCATCGATACATCCAAGTATCCCGCTACAAAGAAAGACTGGATAACTCTATGCACTAATCGTACCATTCTTACATGGGAGGCCTATCAAGCTTCTACCTATGAAGACTTACCGAAGAATCCAGTTGAAGTCTATCCTGATTATACAAATTGGGATGCCGAGTTTAAAAAAGAAGAAGAGCTCGTTTTCTAAAATTACCTAAAATTACCTAGATTAGGTAAAATTAGATTTTTAATTCCTTCACCCGGTGTATAAAATGCCGGTGTACACGTGTGAAAAGTGTGGAGAAACGTTTCAACAGAAAAGCCACATTGATAATCACAATGCGCGAAAGAAACCGTGTGATAAGAAGAGAGATTTACAACAGATTATACAGGCAGTGGTTCAAACGACAAAAAATGAATTATTAGTTCATCTTGAACAAACAGTTAAACCAATTACAATGACAGAACGGATTGTAACCAAAGAACAAAGTGTAAAATTATATGAAAATTTGCATAATCTATTATGGAATGATGTTGGATTGAGTCCTGCTAAATCACTTGAGCACATGACATTCTTCTTTGCCTTTCGAATGATGGAGCTGCAGATTGATAAAATTAATGCATTGGAAACGAATGTATCCAAAAAATTACCAGATGTCTGCAAATGGTCAAATGTACTGGCTCTTACCCATGATGACTCTATCTTTAAAGCGGTTCAAGATGCAACCGTAGGATTTCGAAAGAATTCAATTACAAAACAATATTTTAGTATGCATGAAATTAAACGTGCAGAAGATCTCAGTAGAATTATGAAACTGATTGATCGGCTTGATATTAAGACAATGCAAGAGACCGATACACTGGGTGATATCTTTGAATATATGTTGTCTCGTGGAATGAGTACCATGGCCGATCAAGGACAATATTTTACAGATCGTGTGATCTGCAATCTTGCTTTTAAATTAGCTCTTTTAATTCATCCTGCGATACGTCGAAAGGATGGAACTCTTTGTCGGTTTGCAGATTTATTTTGTGGAACCGGTGGATTCGTAGGAGCCTATGTAAAAGGTGTTTCCACTCTTGCAAAAGAGAGAGGAGAAGTTATTGATTGGATGAAAGAACGTGAACATATTTATGCAATTGATAAAGATTTGGCATCCGTACGATTAACCCTTTTGAACCTTTTGATTCAAACGGGCATTCCTTTCTCAGAAAAAAATATTATTGAACGGAATTCCTTTCAAGAAAATATTGTAATTGGAAAATCTCTTGAGATTGCCCCCTTTCTGGGGGAAACCTTTGATTTTGAATTTATGAATCCTCCTTACGGCGGTGATAAAACAAAAGGAAAAGAATATAAATTTGCGTATACAAGGGGGAAAGGAGCGGATAAGAAATACCTTGTCAACTCTGAGATTCAAAGTATTGGGATTGAAGATGATGATAAAGTTTCTGCAGGTGTTCAGTTGGCAATGGCCACGCTTTCATCCGATGGTGGAGTAGGTTCTCTCGTCCTTCATCAAGGATTCTTCTTCGGTACTGGTAAAAAGTGCGTAGAACTTCGTAAAAACATGGCAGAGGAATTTAAAATTCATTTTATTGTGGATATTGAACCTGGTGCATTTGCAAATACAGGTACAAAGACTTCTATGATTGTATTCCAGAAGGGCGTCGGTCCAACAGAAAAAATATCTTTCATCACTCTTGACGAGAAACTGCTTGTGGAGGTGACACTGGAAGAACTTCGAGCCAAGCACTACTCGCTCAACTACAAGCAGTATCTTCCACAGACCGCTGTAGAGGTGGAAGGGTTTGAAATGGTCAAGTTAGGAGATATCTGCGAATTTTATGGAGGCCAAGCAATTAAAAAAGAAAATCGATCTGAAAATGGAAAGATACCCTATTATGGTTCAAATGGTATTGTTGGATTTATGGATACTCATATATTTGATGGAAAGTATCTAATTACTGGACAAGATGGTACGCTCGGAACTTTCTACAACGTAAATGGAAAATTTTGGGCATCTAATCATACCCATGTGTTTCGTCCAAAGAATGATAAACAAGTAGTACTTAATTATCTATTCTATTATCTATCTAATAACTTTGATGCTGAAAAAGTAAGAACTGGTTCATGTATTCCCAAGATAACTCTTGCAAATATGAAGAATGTTCAAGTGGCTCTTCCCTCTTTTGAATGGCAAGGACAAATTGCAGAAGCGGTCGATGGGTTTACCCAACTAGCGCACCATGAAGAACAATCTCTACAACTTCTTGAAAAACAGGTACTGTTCTTTGTAAAAGAAATGGGGCGTGGAAAGGAGCGAATAAAGTTGGGAGAGGCGTGTGAGTTTCAGCGAGGCAAGATGATTACAAAAAAAGACTTAGTTGAAGGTGAATTTCCAGTAATTGGTGGTGGACTTTCACCAATGGGATATCATACATCTTTCAATCGTGATCCGTATACACCACTTATATCACAATCAGGTGAAAATGCTGGACATATTTCACGATATACAAATGCTGTATGGGCATCAGATTGCTTCTCCGTATCTTCAACAAAAATGAACAATGACTTTCTATATTATTCACTGCTCCAAATACAAGATGATATTAATTTCCTTAAGACAGGTACTGCCCAGCCTCATGTATATCCAAGTAGTATAGAGAGTTTGACGATTGCTGTTCCCTCTCTCACGGAGCAAGAGACGCTGCAGTCAGACTTTAATGAAATTCGTCATAAGCATATAAAAATTGCTGAATACAAGACAAAAGCACAGGCTGCAATTCAGCGATTAATCCCTGCTGCTACTAAGAAGGAAGAAGTGATAGAGGTTCATACCCACGAACCCATTTCAGCATTTCTAACTCATGAACCAGCATAACACGATGGCGTGTTCTCCAGAAAGCAAAGCTTCCTCGATGTCTCGTTCACAACTTCTAGAAGAATGCAATGAAAGGAGTTGCTGGTAAAAATTGAAAGAATTCCTTCAACCAATCATTGTTAGAAAGACCAACCATGCCAATTGTCAGTATCGAACTTCCATCTGGTGAAATCAGAAAAGAAGAATTTAATTCTGAAACTACTCTACGAGAACTAGTAGTGAGAGTAGGATTACTCCCCCTTTACTCTATCTTCTTTTGTGGAAGGCAGAATGGAGTGGTAGGTACTTTGATTGGACTTGCCGGGGACGATCTCTTTGAAAGCTTTAATATAAATACCTGTAGTATTGTGGATATACGAAAATTATAGATTATAGCCGATTCTTCCGTGTTTTATGAGAAGATCCTTTTTTCCAAACATAATACGGCCGTGGCGTCCCTCCAGCATAATAAAAAACTCCTTCATATTTCATGGATGGAAACCGTTGATGAACGGCTTCTACCATGCGATCTGGATCTGCTTTTTCAATATACAACACTAAATGACCCTTTGCCAATAAATGATTATAACAAAAATCTAAAAAGGGATCAAAAAATTCTTCATAAAAGTGATCCAAGGATTTCCAATCGGTGGCTCCTTTGTATTTTTCAGCTGTATAAAAAGGTGGTGAAGTGAACACCAAATCAAACTTAGTAGAAAGGTCTACATTTTGAAAACGAGAGGAAATCATCTGAACTTTAGTGTGAGAGTCGGGATAGGCTTTTACAATTTTTTCATACGGTTTTACCATATCAGGATTGCTATCCACTCCTACATACATTGGTATATTGGCTAACAAGGCTCCACGGAGACGATCCCCCCATCCAGAAGTAGGATCCAGCCATTTCTTGGGTTTGAAAAACTCTAACACGGCTAGAATCATGGGGACTGGGTGAAGAGTGCATTCTCCCATTTTAGCACGAGCTACCCGCAAAGAAATATTCTTTTTCTTTGCGTAGTCGGAAGGGCTAAACTTGGATCCTTCTTTCTTGCATTTCATTCGTTCTTGAAACGAATATTTATCAGTTTCATCCATCAAAGCCCACATCTCTTTTCCCTTTACCCCCTTATAAACTTCAATCTTATCTCGAAATTTTTCTAAATCAGGATTCTTTTTCATATAGTCTGCTAGTTCGGTATCCTTCATAGCTACAGTCGCGAACGACATCTCCCTACCCTTCTCTTAGAAAAATGCTAACACTTGTGTACAAAGTTCTTTTAATTCTACACTGCAGTTTACACTTTGTATAAATTCATTGCATTTATCATACAATGTATTATAAAATGTTGGATATTTATGTATAAATTTTTGAAAATCAAAATAATTCAGCATATAGTTCAGTAGATCAATTGCACTTTTATTTTTATCAAGTACAGTTATCATGGAATCTTGCCGCAATACTAAATGCGCGATAGTCTTTATAAACTCCGCCTCGACATCTGGCATTATATAATTATGTTAAACATAATTATAAAAATTGAATTCACTTTTTTACAATAAAGAGTAGATGGGTTCTGATAATCCAATATAATACACACTATAGAGAAATATTCAGAACAATGCAATCTAATCGTTGCAACAACACGCTGTGTGGGAGGTGTGGGAATTTTACCAAGCTGATTCCACCATCCTGGTGGAAACCAAACACGCTGGTTACGATCTGGGTAATGAAGGGCTGCGACAGCTCCCACACGGCTTCCGGCCGACAAATCGACGATAAGCTCTACGCACAAGCGTGTGCAGAGTCCTTGGTCGCCGAATTGAACAAACAGTTCATGCGCGATCATCAAGCCTTGCTTCAGATGATAAATACCGGCTCGTTTCACAGCGATATCTATAATAAAGTCGCCAATGGCTATCATATCATGATGCCATGCGAGGTCATCGATCGCAGCGATGAAGCGGCTGCTGCTGCCGCTGCGGCAGCTGAAGCGAAGGCGGCGCACGAAACTGCGGAGGCCAAAAAGGCTGCAATTACTGCAAAAGCCGCTGCTGCAGTCGATGCTGCGGCAGCGATTGCTGCAGCCGCGTCCGCGTCCGCGTCCGCTGGTCATTCGGAGACCGAGGCCCAACGGAAAGCCGAGGAGAAGCGCCGGGAAGCCGAGAAGGAGCGCTACGAAAAAATGATGGCCAAGGCCAAGGCCAAGGCCGAGGCCGCCGCTGCCGCCAAGGCCGCTGCCGCCCCCTCTTCCGCCTCCTCCTCTCCCGCCGCTGCCTCTCCTACGCCTCCCAAGGCCAAGGCCTCCAAGGCCGCCAAGGCCGCTGCCTCTCCTACGCCTCCCAAGGCCCCAGCAGCAGCCGTCGGTGGCGCAGGTGGACCACCACCAGCACCCTAATCTAAAAATAAACTGCTGTGCAGTTTATTTTTAAACAATATTCAATTAAATGATTTTAAAAAAGACTTTCTTACACTAACTATACGATGAAATCAAAATTGGTCAACATCTTTTACTCTTTAGCACATACCGGATGCATTCGGGGAGCCAATGCAGCAAGATCCGTCCTTTGCAGGGGCCTTTCCAGGAGGAGCACAGACAGGTTTTGCACCCTCAAACAGTTCATACTGCTGTGTGTAGTTCATAAGAGCCTTGTGGGTGAAATGAAAGACCAGGGCAAAGATGACCGCATGGGTAGCAGCGACCACAAGCTTTCCCTTACCAGAAGGAAGCGTTACAAGAACACCAGGAGTCAATACAAAGAACAACGCAGCAATGGCAAGGCTCATCAGGGGATGAAACATCTTATACGGAGGCTTGAGAAAATTATAAAAGATTCATCATCAATTGAACAGAATTAAACTGTCCTTCAGGAAGAGTCGCTTTCAGGAGTACTTCATAGGCTTTTTTCAAAACGCGATATTTCTTTTGAATCTCTCGGAGTTCTTCAGCCGAAGAAGATTCGACCGATCCTTCCTCTAATGTCTCCACCCCTTCCTCAATCGTAAGAGTCGATTGAAGAAGAGCTCCTACCGCATGAGTCGGAGCCGGTTCTACCCTCTCCTCCTCCTCCTTGGTTACGACCACATCAGGTTCCCCCATTCGTTTCGTAACAATATCATTGTGATGCTGTTTGTACGTTTTATCAATCAAATCATGCGCTTTATCACAATACTCCACTCCCAAGACATCTATCACCTTCACATCACGTAAGAGTTTCAGAACCGCCGTTTTCGGTTTGCTAAAGGCCGGTTTACTCTTCAGCTTTGCTGGAAATAATTGAAGCCATAGCAACGGTTCGTGAATGATAAAATTAATATATTCCTTCAAAAGAGTTTCTTCCTTAAAATCATGCACTCGATAGGTGTCCACAAAATAACGATAATGGTCACTCACTCCATCTTCTGCCAACCGTTTTTGGGCCTCTAACAGGTTCATTTCTATATGTAAGAGTGTAAGAAAGATTTAGACTATTTACGTGAACCTTCATAAAATACTAATCGTTTTTCTAATTGTTTCACTATATGTTGCAAATCTTGAATTTCAGCTACAGCTGCTACCACCATTTTCCCATAATCTACCATACGTGTTCCATTCGGATGCACCGAAACAGCTTCCGGTACAGTCGTCGCCACATCCGTAGCTAAAAATCCAATATCCTCTTTTCCTGACTCTTTCCATTTGAATCGAACTGGTATCGGAAGTCCCTTCGGAGTATACGGTTCTACTTCTCGTTTTAAAATAGGATCACTGGGACATACCGTTCCAAGAGCATAGACTTGTCCATCACAAAAGATATTCCCTGTTGCACAAGTGACAGCTGCTCCCATTGAGCTTACATACAAATTTCCACTCCGTACTGTATAATTTCCAGTAATACTAGATGTATTAATACCAGTCGCCCCTGCAGCAAAATTAATCGGATTGGTAACTTGAATGGGAGTGGTGGAATAATTGCCAATTGAATTTGTCTTTACCACTCGGTTCGTTGTATCAATCATTCCTAGAAGATTTGTAACTTGAGTTTGCAAAGTAGCGACTTGTCCAGCTCCTGTAGCCGAAGTGGTTACATTACTGACCGTAGGAATATTAAGTAAGTAAGGCGATTGTCCCCAGGTAAGATTGGCCATTTTACTATTTCTATCTACGGAACAGATTCTTTCAAAATTACGAAGAGACAAGAAGAGGGGATGGCCACCTTGTATGCATCCTATTCCAGTGATACAGAAACTGAAGATGATTCCGATCTCGATGTAGGAGAGGATAATCGTAAGGAAACTACCAAAGAAGTCAAATTTGGTCCTCCTCCCCAAGCTCTCCACTACGTCCCGTATGCTCCTCCCACCTATGAACTAAAAAAACCAACTACTACCAACCCCCCTGATACTGTTACAGCTCAAGCAACGTCTGTCATCGTAATCAATAGTAAAGATCGTGATCGAACCGTCTACCCTAATCCTACCTTTTTTACTCTTCGTCTCCCCCGTATCTATCGAAATATTAAAAGTATTAATCTCACCGAAATATCCATTCTCAATTCTTTTTTTAATTTCAGACCCGCCAAAGGAAATGTTACCCTTCCATTAATTGAAACAGGACGTTCCACCTTTAGCGTCAATATCCGTCAAGGAACTTATACATCCGATACACTCGTGTCAGAGTTGCAAAGTGCTTTGAATATCACTCCACTCTTTGCTAATATTAATTTTACAACTTTTAAAAATCAGTTCAAAGCAACTGGTAATTTTAATATCCTATTCAATCAACCGAATGGACAAATTTTTAACTATCAAACAAATCAATACGATTCTGCAACTACTACCAGTCAAATCGTAGCTGAATATTTTCAACAACAAGAAACATTCGGTATCTCTAATTTTACCAATCAACAATGTGCTGTAGCTTACTACTATCCCTGCATGAAACAAATGATTCTACAAAAGATACCTTTTGATCTGCATATAGACTATTATAAAACACTTCCTGCCTATCAACTATACTCTAGCCCATCCGATTATATTCTATTCGGATTTCAAGGATTGAATGATGAATACATTACATTTTTAGCAACGAATCCAATTCTTAGTGGCCCTAATATAATTCTATTTCAAGCATTTCACGATAAAAATACGTTTTTGTATTTTCCTGTCAATCGGTATACCTGCATTTACAATAGTCAAAGTGGTAGATTCCAGATTACAGCTCCTACCATTAATACATCCATCAGTACTGATATATCAAATCAATACAATAATTATCTGAATCAATTGGCGTATCAATATGGTTACAATGGTATAACGGATTTAAACGTTAATTTAAACTCCAACACTTTGTTGAAACAAGTTCGTTTGGAATTTTATAATTTTATTCAAAAACAATTTTCAGATCTCTTTGGTGTAAATTTTGGTACCTATACTTCAGATTTTTTTATAAAACTTACAAATGAAATTGAATTATACAATACTAAAAACAAAGTTGGATGGATTACAGATTCTAACTATATTCCTGAAGTATTAATTAGTACCTTTCCAGTAAAATTGCCAGATGTGCCAGTCTATTGGCCAAATCTACAATTTGAATATTCCACTCTAACAGATGGTATTAGCACTGTAATTTTTTATTCTACTATTGGATTAAGTACAAATCTAGATGCAGATGGATATTTACAATTTTCAAATGCTTCTGAACACCAAAATGGATATTTTGATGTTCCCTTTCAAATTGCTCCTACCAATTATGCTCGTCTTACATTTCAAAGTAAAATGCGACAATCTATTGAACTAATGACCATTCCACGATATTCTACCAATTATACAAGTACGAATGGTGAGATTTACAAGTATGGGTCTAGTATTTCTCAAACTCCCTTTCTTTTTTCGAGTGGAACCATTTTAATCGATCCTTACACCAATCCTAATTATTTGGTTTATTCAATGCAACATATATTGTTTCAAACACCAGATTACATGCGATTCAATGGAACTGAATGGTTAGGATATATTCATCAAGTAAATCCAATTGCAATCCCAACCCCTCCTTCTATTAATGATATCAAAATTACATCCTTTCAACCCTATCTGCTTTTTGAAATAAATGCAGCAGAGATGCTGGTTATGCCAGATGCCACCTTTGACATGCAAATTTATGTAGAAACACAAGATGACAGTGCCTTTCCTGTTCCCATTACTCTCTCTTGGTATCGCGATCGATCTGCCTTTATGGCCGATGTAAATGAAGTATATAAATCAATTTATACTCAAAACCCTTATTATTATTTTGTAAATGAAACCTTTGAAGGAACTAATTCTGCATCTATCACTTGTAAAACAGTAAGCAAAGAAACAAGCTATTTGTTAATTACAATTGCTTCTCCTAATAACCCTCTTCCAGGGAATGTACCGTTACGTGTGTTTGCAGTGATGACGGATTTATTATCTATTTCTACAGTGACTCCTGCTGAACCGTTAGATTCTAGAAAACTTCCTTATTCTGCAGCAGCAATGGAACTAATTACTCCTATGGATGCAATGTTTCAAGATCCTCTCACCTCTATTTTTAGTACAGCTACAGATTTCTTTCAATTAGGGTATGATACATCAAATATATCAAATAATTTGTTGGATTGGATCATTCAAGGAACTAATCAAACACACTACGACCCTAACAGCATTGAACAATTTTCTACTAATACATACAATGGGCTACGGTATGTGTTTCAGGATCCAAGTGGGGCCTCCGCCACCCCTACTCCTGAAACCACAAGCTGGAATATCTTCTTTCCTTCTGGAACCTCTAACACTATTGTAGATACCTATATTGGATCTAACTACAATACATCTAGTTTTACAATTGTGAATGGATCTAGCAATGAATTTACCTTAACAAATTGGTTTAATTCAGCTACCACGAAAGAATCCTTTTGGAAACCTTTTCCCTATGGAGATTCTAACTATTTTATAGATTGCTCTACTATACAATCAAGTGTTGGAGTCTTTCAAGCCTGTATCAATCCTACTTACAATTTGCAAACAGATATGAGCACTAATTCAGGGGCCTATGATTCGAATGGATTATCAGGTGTTAGTTTCTTTTTACCTCCTGGTGAAACCGTCAGCATGAAAGAAGTTGTGTTAAAGTTTGGATATACCGCTCCTACTTTTACAGATGCAACTACTGCTATTCCCATTACACGCAGTTTCTTATACACCAATACTAACTATGTAGGAGATCCTACCTGGTTTGTTAGTACTAATTCTGTTGTAGGGGATTCTTCTCTTACAAATATAAATTATAAATCTATGGCACTTCAAAAAACAACAACAGGAGAAACTTATATTGCTTATACTACATCTGGTGTAATTACCGGCGGAATTCAAACAGGAAACGTCGATACAGTATTATTAAAACTAGATAGTAATGGTGTGTTGCTGTGGAGTCGACAAAATAGCACATTTAATCGTCCTGGAGAGTGTCTTATGCCATCATTAGCTATTACATCCGATAATAGTATTGTATACCTTTCGATATTGAATGTGTATCTATCTATTCAAACTGTACATACATATGCAGTTACATCGTCTGGAACAGTTCAATCATCAGCAACTATTTCGACACCATCTAATGCAGAATTTGCCTACGTCGCATCCTCCATTGATTCTCAAGATCAATTAGTCGTTGCAGTTTATATTCAAAATCCTTCTTATTATATTAATTTATACAAATATGATACATCATTGGTATTAGATCCAACATTTATTTTTACACAAATTCCCTATTTTTTAGATATATTTGTAGAATTGGCATTTTGCGATTTACAGATTGATTCATCTGATAATATTATTATAGCCTATGCTAGTAAAACTGCGTATCCAGGAAAAACTACATCAGGACCGTCCGATATTATTATAGTAAAAGTAAATTCAATAGGAACCGTTTTATGGGTAAAAGAAGATACAACCTTGAACGGAAATTCTCTGTTTAATATATGTCCTACTATTACAACCGATTCATTAAATAATATTTATATTGGATATACTCGATTGAATACTGGAAATACAATGTGCAAACTTAATTCTAATGGAATAACTCAATGGTTAAAAACAGATTCCTCTATTTCGATTGGAGGAATTTATGATCGATATTTACGTGTTCATATAATTGACGATAATTATTTAGTTGGACTTTATGATACTGGAAATTATCCTATTTTTTATGGAGCATATCCCTATGCAACCGTACAACCTACACATTCAATGGTACTTTTTTATATGAATAAAAATGGATCGGTTCTATGGACCAATAATAATGCAAATATAAATAACCCTTCTATGCAGTATTGGGGCATGGGTGATATAGTATCAGACTCAGAGTATTTATATATTGCATACAAAATAATTACAAGTGGTGCAGTTATTAAATATGCAAGTATATTAAAATTACCAATTACATTCATTCGTGATATTAGTCTTACTGTACCAAACTCCTATTATTCTACTCAATCTTGCGATCCAGATGCAGACACCATATTTAATTCATGGGATGATTGGTACCTTCCTAATCGTCAGAATCTTCGCATCGGTATCTATCCTACTGCACAAATCTCTTCTATCTCAGTGGACATTCTTGCAATTGAAAGTTCTATTTGCACTCTTTCCCTCAGTAAAGTAACGCAGGTGAATGATTATACCTATACAAATAATTCTGTACGAAAACGGCAACCAGAGTGGGGAACTTATTACACCTATAAAGTAAATACAACTGATCGGCAACTCTACGCGCCCAGTACCACTACTATGTTAGGTACGGCTGCCAATTGGACCACCACTGATGTTCCCGCGGATCTAGTTCCTACATTTGTTACCTGCATGGCCTCGAATGAAGGATATTTTACGACGGCTCCTGAAATTAAAAATTATAACGGATTAGAACGCAATTATGGATTGGCCCCTAGTGTTGGATTTACAGTCTCTACCTCTTATTCAACCATTTCCAACTGGGTCTCTGATATTCCTAACAGTTACACCATGGTTCCCTTTTATTGGGATGGATATAATTGGTTAGTAGGGAGTTGGTTTGGATTGACCTTTACCACAACTCCTCAACTTCCACCGGCTTCTACCATAGGAGCCTCTCCTTACTACGGCCCCCCTGGTTTTATGGGATGGACTACTTCCTCTCTTGTTATGTCCTTGGCTTCTACCGGTATGACTTCTTTCAAACCAGTTTATTGGAATGCTAAAATTAGTTTTAACCAAATGAATGATGGGTATGAACCGCGAGATGATTTAACTGCTTTTGGAGGAGAGGTAGGAATTTCAGGAGAATTACAAGACACCCGCATGTTCTTTTATCAAAATCTAAGCACAGGAACCGATTTGGCCGATATTTATATTTCTACAACAGGAAATTATGTATACGCTGCTGAAAAAGCCATAAACTACAAAGCTAGAGATGATAACAGTGGCTATAACTATTTGTCTTTTTTACCCAATCTAACTGTTCGATCTAGTTTAGAAGCTTCTACTTGCGAGTATGCAGTTCATGTGAGAGGGCAGGTACCCACTGTACAATTTACAACAGGTCTTCGTGTGATAGGAAAAAATTATACTGATTTTGGAACTGTTCAATTGGCAGAAATTTTAACCGAAATTAGTTCTTTGAAAGGATATGTTCCTATAGGGCCTTCTGCCGCTTACTCGTTTGTCACCTCTAACACGGCTGTAATCAATCAATCCACTTATACGTACCAAAATTTATTAAATACAAATAATTCTATACGGTATAATTCATCAATAGGAAATTATTTTAGTTTTGATTATGCAGATTCGTTGATTACGTTTGATCGGCAATTCTCGGTGGGAACGGCTACGTATGGTGTAAATGCAGCACAGGGGTATGCTGGTGTAACGTTTAATTTTTACAATTTTTCAACGGCTCTTTCCAGTTATATTGGATTTTACAATGAAAACTTTTCAGGATTTTCTACCATTATTGGAATTTATGCAGAAGCCAATTTACAATTGCAAAACTATATTTCCACCTCGTACAATGGTATATTACCACCTCAATTTATTACACGATCTCGTTATACGGATCCACTTACATTCTCCTTACCCTTTAGTACAACGTTAGTAGCACCTTATACGACTGCAACGGATGAATGGGGATTAGGATGGAATCTTGGATTTGCGAAAGCAGATACACCGTTTGCGGTGAGTCAAACCAGTCAAACTTTTATTCGTATTGTAGCAGATTATCTTTATTTACAATTGAATGAATCCTATAACATGAATGGGATTAGTACAACCGAACCTGAAAATCTTTCCTTGACGAGGGATGCAATGGGCCAGAATCAGAGATATTTTGCTAAGATTATATTGAATGATTTTGGATCTATTTCTAGAACGGCTGTGCAGATGCCCAAAGAGTTTAGTCCGGCTACTAACAAGTTTGATACATTTAGTTTTCAGTTGATTGATAAATTGGGTCAACCCGTGGTAAATACAGATTGCGATAGTGATCTGACGCTTCAGATTGTAGAAGAACGGACTGATTTGAAGATTAATACACACCCGGCGCAGAATATTATACGTTAATACTATGCTAAAATATTTTTAAACTGTTTTATTAGATATAACGTCTTCAATGGCGTCAAAAGAGTTTATAATTAAGCATCCTCCTAATCTGCACAAATATACTATTACTGGGCTTACAATAGATCCTACTACTACTAGTAGTAGTAGTAGTAGAAAATTTACTGGATATTTAAACTATCTAAAAACGGTTTCTATTCCTCCTCCTGACAAAAGATCTAAACTACGAGAGGAGAATGAACAGCTGTATATAGACATGAAAAAACAAAAAGAACGGGAGGAGGCCGCTGCATTTGAAACGGTCATTCCTACTCCTGTTGCTGCAATTCCTTTTTCTGCTGCTGCTGCAATACCTTTTTCAAGCAGCTCGTCTTCTCCAGGTATTGCACCCCCTCTTTCTCCCGCTGCTGCCCCCCCGATCTCCCCCGACGCTGCCACTGCAATGGGGAAGGAGCTTCTCGCCGCGATCGATGCCAAGAATGTCCCTGAGTGCCTCCGCCTCGTGGGAGCACGGGCAGACCTGACGGTCAAGGACGAGTACGGGAACACTGCCCTCGCTCTTGCCTGTGACAAAAAACTGTCAGAGGTAGCTCTCGCCATTCTCAATGTCCCTGGAGTGATGATTGATGCCAAGGACAGCAATGGAATCACGCCTCTGATCTTTGCCAGTAAGCAGAACATCATCTCTGTGGTCGCCGCCCTGCTGGGCAAGGGGGCGGACATCAACGCAGTGACCAACCGTGGCTCCACGGCCCTGTACTTGGCGTGCAGCCACTCCCACGCCGCCACTGCACTGCACCTCATCGATAACGGCGCAGATGTGAACGCTGGCAGTGTTAAACCCCTCAGCGCCCCTGCGGTCGACACCGCCCCCATGGCTGCGGTCAAGGCGGCCCTCCTCGCACGTGGTGCTATTACTGATGAGGCTGCCACCGACTTGGGGGAGGAGCTTCTCGCCGCGATAAGGGTTAAGAATGTCACCGAGTGCCTCCGCCTCGTGGGAGCGCGGGCAGACCTGGCGGTCAAGGACGAGATTGGGAACGCCGCCCTCGCTCTTGCTTGTGGGTATGAACTGTCAGAAGTGGCTCTCGCCATTCTTGCTGTCTCTGGAGTGGAGATTGACGCCAGGAACAATAATGGACAAACGCCTCTGATGTTTGCCAGCGCGCATGGCCTCACCCCTGTGGTCACCGCCCTGCTGGGCAAGGGGGCGGACATCAACGCCGCGGACAACGATGGATGCACGGCCCTGTACTTTACATGCGGCTTCTCCCAGGCCGCTACTGCGCTGCAGCTTATCGAGGCCGGTGCAGATGTGAATGCAGGTACACAAAAACCCCTCAGCGCCTCTGCGTTCGACACCCCCCCCATGGCTGCGGTCAAGGCGGCCCTCCTAGCCCGAGGTGCCGCTGTTCCCGCCGCAGCAGCTGCAGCAGTTGGTGGGGGGATTCTTAAAAGAAAGAGATATACTCGAAAACGAAAACTATTTCGAAAGAAATCACGAAAATATCGTAGATAATTCTAAAATGTGTAAATATAGTATTTTAAATTTAAAAATTATAAATAGATATGGCAATTTATATAATTCATAATTTACAAATTGAAAATTATAAATTTCATGGAATAATATCAGGTATAAAAGGTATAGAATATAATACAATTGCTACACAACTTATAACGCAATTGCAGCGGTTTGACTCACATATTACTGATGACAAAAATAACGATACGGCTAGAGATCCATTTAGGTATTTAATAGACACGTATGGAAAAGAAGCTTATAATATTTTAGTTAAATTTATTAATAACCCGGATATATACAATCCTACCCATTCTAGCAGACTATGGCAGTTTGCTGATATTCTTGCAGTATCAAATGATAAAAAAAATGCTATAGAATTTATGAAGGAGTATCCAAGCCTTGAATATGAAGAGACATTTGAGATTGAAAATAAAGACACATCGGAGAATGAATCCTCGTCAATAACATTGAGTAAAAGTGAGAAAAAAGTGTATGACAATTTGAGTGACACTGAGAAAGCATACTTAGAGACTAATTTTTTATCGAGCTTGGGGGACACGACGAATGGAAAAAATAGGTATGAAGAAGTGCGATATAAGAAAGAAGTAGAATATGCTAAACAAAAACTAAAACATTCTAAACAAAAAGATGCAATTTTTAATCTTAAAACTACATTTCAGTATAAGATTCCTTCGAAAACAGATATTGACGATCTTCGCCAAAAAGTAGAGGATAACGAAAAATCTAGTAAATTAATTGCCAATTTGCCAGATAAAGTTAAGGAAATACTAAATAGGTTAAATGTAATTAATAAATATAGTACATTTAATAAACCTAACAATATTGATATAACTCGTGAAAAATACAATGAGCTTGTTAATGCGTTTAGTTCTGGTACGGATGGTAGTACTAGTCTTACTAAATTAGAGGCGCTCGGGTTTTTTAAGGTCGATCCTAGTGCGCCAACTCCTGTTGCTGCGCCGACTCCTGTTGCTGCGCCAACTCCTGTTGCTGCGCCGACTCCTGTTGCTGCGCCGATTCCTGTTGCTGCGCCGGCTCCTGTTGCTGCGCCGACTCCTGTTGCTGCGCCGACTCCTGTTGCTGCGCCGACTCCTGTTGCTGCAGCGGTTTCCGTGCCGAAGAATTTAAAAGCATACTTTGAGGAGGCAGATGTAAATGATGTAGCAAAAAGATTAATTCCATATGCTATTGAGGCTCTTACAAAACGTGCTACTATTACTTCTCCTCCTTCCGACGCTATTTCTAACGGACAGAAACTTTGGAATAAGATGCCTGTAGGATCTGAATTAATTAGTAAAGAGTGTTTTGATCTTATTGCTAGTGGGGCAAATTTAATACAACCAATTGGTATTGGTGGTACGACAATTCTTCATAGAAGTATGATTAATAATATGTTCCCTAGCGCGATAGTATTAATATTTACTATTATAGCTGTATCAGAAGTAGATGTAAATGCTATAGACGACAATGGGGAGACACCCCTCCATAAAGCTAGTATGAGACCTGACTACACGCCTGTGGTCATGGCCCTGCGGAGCAGGGGGGCAAACATCAACGCCGTGGACAAACAGGGCAACACGGCCCTGTACTATGCATGTATGTACAAGAGCGCCAATACTGCACTGTACCTCATTACGGCCGGTGCAGATGTGAACGCGGGTACACAAAAACCAATTGATATCATAGATCCTCTCATTAATAAGAGCGTGTTCGAGGACTCCTCCATGACTGCGGTCAAGGGTGCCCTCCTCGATGCTGTCAAACATTCATCTTCTAGAGAAACAGCTACTGCTGCATCGGCTACATCAGCCCCAGCCCCAGCCCCAGCCCCAGGCACAGGCCCTATTTCTGATAAGGTAAGTTTAGGGAGGGAGCTTCTCGTCGTAATTGAACGCGAGAAGGTCTCCGAGTGCCTCCGCCTCATAGGATTAGGAGCAGACCTGGCGGTAAAGGACAATGACGGGAACACCGCCCTCGCTCTTGCCTGTAACAAAAAACTGTCAAAGGTAGCTCTCGCCATTGCTGATTCCCCTGGCAATAATTTTAACAACAAGGATCGGTTTGGAAATACACCTTTAATGTGGGCTAGTTTGCGCAACCTTCTCGATGTGGTTCCGGTCTTGCTAAAAAAGGGGGCAGACATTGACGCCACAAATAAGGAGAACTTTACAGCTTTGTATCGTGCATGTGGAGCAGAACATTCCGAGATGGCCCTATTGCTCATTAAGGCTGGTGCAAATGTAAATGTGAGAAAAATGCCACTCCCCAATATTGATCGGTCTTCTATGGCCGCAGTAAAGACAGTTCTTTTAAAAAAACATTCCCCTAGTCCATTCACCCCACTAGTTCGTCCCCCATCTAAGCCGCAAAATGCTATTTCTATTTCAGGTTTTAATAAAACGATTAGTGACACGGAATTAATAAATGAATTTAAACAGTTTGGAGACTTAGCAAACAAACCAATAGTTAGAATCCCCCCCAATTCTAACCCCCCCCGTTATGCTTACATCTACTACAAGAATTCGACCGATGCCGCAAAAGCAGTTGCATCCGCATCCGCAACAGCTACACCAATTAAAATTAATGGCACACAACTTGAGGTTAAAATTGCACAATCTAGGTCACGAGGTAAAGGTAGTAAATTTCGACGACTCTCTCGTCGCATTAGAAAATAAATTAAAAAAATTGATATGATTATTTACCAAATAAGAATTAGACAACAAAAATCCCAGAGAGGATGACATTCACCGCGCTTATCGCGCTCGTCGCCGTCGCCGCTCTTCTCTCTACCCCCGCATTTGCGGGAAACGCCGAGCAGTACGCTCGAGACAAATCTCAGTGGTTTGGCCACATCATCCCTGAAGGGAGCTGCGCCATTTACTTTCAGCACGGCCAAGTCATTCCTGGCAAGATCAAGTGTGCTCTTACCGCGCTCTTCGGCATGGATGGAACCATCTGGACCTTTGGCATGGAGTCCTACCTCGTCTTCGGCGGTCTTGACGAGGATGAAGCCACCGAGATTTCAGTCGTCAGCAAGGAAGGCGTTCAAATCCTCTTCCCTCGTGTGAGGATCGCCAACATCTTAGCAAAGGACAAGATTGAATCCACCATCTCTCGCTTTGGCCGCCGCTTTGACGACAAACTTGTGACCGACCCCATCGGCCACTTCCTTCGCGAACTCTGTACAACCTGGACAGCCGAGGAGATCGAAATCTCTCGGTTTGGTGAGCTCAACGAACTCATCCTCCACTTCATCCAACAGCGCAACAAGGAGCTCGACACCGGCATCACTATCAACTGGGTCCGTATTGATCCTCCTCGAGTGCCGGATGCACTTCGCAAGAAGCGCCAAGAACTCGCTGAAGAACGCGCTGAAAAGCTCGTTGTGCGAGAGCGCAACCAGCGGATGCAAGATGTCAAAGATGGTGAAATTGCCGCCGCTCGTCGCGACGGTGAGATTGCCCTTCAACGAGCGGCCGATGCCAACCGAAAGGCCCTTCAAGATGCTCAGGCTCGTCAAGAGCAGAATGAGATCGAGATGGCCATTCTCATCAAGAGCGCCGAAGCTCGGCTGGAAGCCACCCGCATGGAAGCCGAAGGCCTCCATCTCCTGACGGAGAATCCCGCAATGGCAGATGTCATGCGCTATCGCGCTCTTCCCGCCACCACCACCGCCTTCATTGGTGCTCCTTCCATGACTACGCATCTGCACGTCAACGGAGAACAACAGAAGGCGGCTGCTACACCTGCATATGCTACACCTGCATAATCTTTCTTAAATATTGCATTTTTAAAATTGATTGTATTTGTATTTTTAATCTATAAACTATAGAATAAAAATGCCAAACTGGACTTCCAATCATCTCACCCTAGAAGGAACAGCAGAGGCCCTCCAACAAATCTTTAATGATAATTTTGATTTTCAGAAACTTCATCCCTGTCCTTTTATTCACGATGAAAACTATGATGAAGGATGGTATGATTGGTGTGTCAAATATTGGGGAACCAAATGGTCTCCTAATGATGTTGACATTGATTACACTGTAGGAGATACAACTCTTACAGCAATGTTTGATACAGCATGGCATACTCCGTATACACTTCTTACCTATCTTACAACAATTCACCCCTCTTTGAAAATTACAAATGAATGGCAAGATGAAGGATATGAAACAATTGGAATAACAACTTATTCAACTGGAATCATGGATACTCAGTCAATAAATCCGTTTGAATATACTAAGGAAGCATTGGAACAATTTTCAGAAACTAATTTGTGGTTTTGTTATGAGGATATAAGTGATTTTATGAATGAACTTGAAGAAGAGAATGAAGAGAATGAAAAGGAAAGTCAAGTTGTTGTAAATCAGGCTCAATATACCTATGCTGAACTATTGAATGCATAAAAAACAAGAATTAGCGCATAAAATATCTAGATAAATCTGAGATTTATTTATAAATTAAAAATCAAGAATTAGGGCGCAAAAATAATCTAAATTACGTCACAAATTTTTAAAATATTTAATAATTGCCCCGAGATTTATCTGGTTAATCTTATCTTAAATCTTAAGATTTAAGATAAGATTAACCAGATAAATCTCGGGCAATTATAAAATTTATCTGAAAAAATCTGCGCCAATTCTTGATATTATTACAATATCAAAAAATCTGCGCCAATTCTTGATTTTCAATAAAATTAAGAATTAGCGCACAAAATATCTAGATAAATCTGAGATTTTACAAAAATGATTATTTAAACTATATACTCTATAGTATATAAAATGGCCAACATTTTGTCGCATACGCTTGACAAAGTTCGTTATTTTAGAAATATGTTACTAAGTGATATTCATGCAGTAAGAATTATTATTGGAAAAGGAGATTCTAAACAAGTAGAAACTCTTTCGGAAGCTCTTTCTAATATGGCAGATCAAACCTGCAATCAAATTTGTTTAATTAATTGTTATAATCCTGTTCCAAAATTGATTGTAAAAGGTCGTGTAAAAGATGCAC
>Ga0114964_10000350_pt1 | contig 36115 bp, 35 predicted proteins | sample C_131016_MF_Meta_FD_92638 | JGI IMG/M metagenome (GOLD analysis project Ga0114964, IMG submission 92638) | Freshwater microbial communities from Lake Croche, Canada to study carbon cycling - C_131016_MF_MetaG | ecosystem: Environmental > Aquatic > Freshwater > Lake | place: Lake Croche, Canada...
ATAACTTTACCTAAATTTAGGAATTTTTACGATGATTTAATTCAAAATGGTTTTATTGGATGGGGACTCTAATATAAATTTTCCAAAAGCACGGCTTTTGTCACCCGTTTTTATTTGGGTGAGTATTTTCAGAGTTTGACTATCAATTACACTGACTTGGTTGCTCCCCCAGTTGGCAATGTAAATATTGCCTGTCTTGTCCTCCATGCTAATCCCTTCAGGTACTTCACCCACTTTAATGGTGGCTATCGATTGTTTTTGTGCTAAATCAATCACAGAAACGCTGTCATCTTGAGTGTTGGTGACAAATAAGAGCTGGCCATTTTTGCTAGGGGTAATGCAATAAGGATGCTCTCCAACTTTGATTGTTTGGATTTTTAGGTTAGTGGTATTTAGCACAGAAACATTATTGCTCATGACGTTGACGACATAAAGCTCGCTTCCGCTTCTATTAATCGCTAAGCCAAAAGGGTGTTTTCCAACGGTTATTCTTTGGCTGATTTGTTGGGTGTTGGTATCAATAATGGAAACATCATCGCTATCACGATTCGCAACGTATAGTCTTTTGCCATCTGGGCTTATTGCCATTCCAGCTGGGGCTTTGCCATTTTTAATTTTGCTTTGAATTTTCATTGTAATAGCATCTATCTGATAGATAACGTCTTCAGTCCAATCTGCTACATAAAGCGTTTTATTATTCGGTGAAAGTAATAAGCCAACTGGAGAGCCTTTAATGGGGTAGGTGTTGACGAGTTGATTTTTGATGGTGTCGATGACAGAAATGCTTTGGCCATCCACATTTGAAATATAGGCCCGCTGATTGATTGCTGAAACAACAACCCCAACCGGAGCTAATCCAACTTTGACAGTCTCGATGACTCTATTGCTATCGGTATCGATCACTGAAACGGTATTATCGCCTTGGTTCGTAATGTATGCGCTTCCAGAGAAGCACGGAAGTGCGAAGCCTGACATCAAAAGGGTCACTGAGATTAGAGCAATTAGTGGAAGTGGGAATTTCAAAATAATAATTTGTTGGCTTTTGTTGGCTTTATTCTAACCTGCATTGAAATAGTTAACGCGACTGTTTTAATACCGTTGACTTATGAAGCGAAAATTAAATGATTGCGTCTTCGAATTACGAGCCTGTTATCTTTTTAAAAAGATGATATTGAAACGATACCTTTCAATATGTGTCGAAATGTGAAAAAATTACGGTAAATTATTTAGGTTTTTTTGTGATGATAGATCGCGATGGATATCGCCCGAATGTTGGTATTATTTTAAGTAATGCCAGCAATCAGGTTTTTTGGGGAAAGCGCATCCGCGAACACTCTTGGCAGTTCCCGCAAGGGGGCATAAAACAAGGCGAAAGCCCTGAAGAAGCCATGTATCGAGAGCTGATGGAAGAGGTCGGTTTGCGTCCCGAACATGTAAAAATTTTAGGGCGAACTCGTGATTGGTTGCGTTATGACGTTCCAACGACCTGGATTAAGCGCGAATGGCGAGGAAGTTATAAAGGCCAGAAACAAATTTGGTTTTTGTTACGATTGGTCGGTCGTGACAGCGATGTCTCTTTACGGGCTACCTCTCATCCTGAGTTTGATGCTTGGCGTTGGAGTGAATATTGGGTACCTATGGAAAGCGTGATTGAGTTCAAGCGCGATGTTTATCGTTTGGCGCTAAATGAGTTAGCCGTTCATTTAGGAAGCATGGAGCGAACCAAAAATAGGGAACAAACCTCTCCTCGATTTCTAACAGAATAAAAAATGCCGCTTAACGCGGCTTTTTTTATTCTGTTATTTTCATGAGGGAATGAAGCTTGCCATCTTTTCACCAAGTCTGACTGGTTTTGCTGCTTTCCAAGTTCTGTTGAATGATAGTTTTTTTTCTGGAAAAAGCATCACGACGGTAGAGCCAAGTAAAAAGCGCCCCATTTCTTCACCTTGCTTCAGTGATAAGTGTTGATCAGAAAAGTCCCACGTTTTGATTTTCCCAAGTCTAGGGTTGTTGATCGTGCCATGCCAAATGGTTGCCATGCTACCTACAATGGTTGCGCCAACTAGAATGAGCACAAATACTCCATGGCTTGATTGAAACTCACAAACTAGCCGTTCGTTTCTTGCAAATAAACCAGGAATGCCTTGGGCGGTAGTTGGGTTTACCGAGAACAAATCCCCTGGAACATAAGTCATGCTTTTAAGTTGACCGTCGCATGGCATGTGAATTCGATGATAATCTTTTGGGCTTAAGTATAAAGTGGCGAAGCTACCATTTTGGAAATTTTCTGCTAAGGTTCTGTTGCCCGCAAGTATTGCTAGCGTCGAGTAATGGTGGCCTTTGGCTTGGAAAATTTGGTCAGCTTTAATTGTACCAAATTGACTAATTGCTCCATCCACTGGGCTAATAAAATCAGCCTTGTTAATACGTCTTACCCCTTTTTTCAAAGGGCGGGTAAAAAACTCATTAAAACTTTCATAAGCCTCAATGTTGGGTTGAGCCGCTTCGGACATATTTACATGGTAGCGGTTTACAAACCAAGCGATCATCGTTGTCGTCAACTTGCCTGCTTTAGCGGAGGCGATTTTGCCAGCTAATAAAGTAATCGCTTGTTTTGGAATTAGATATTGAGGTAAAACCTTTAGTCGATCAATCACAAAAGTCTCGAATGTATAAAAGTAAAAAGGGCAGGGCGTTATGCGCCATGCCCTTCCATTTTAAGCGAACAAATGCTTAATTAGTTCTTAGATTGGTCAACTAATTTGTTTTTAGCAATCCATGGCATCATCGAACGCAATTGACCGCCCACTTTTTCAATTGGGTGCATTGCATTCAAGCGGCGACGCGCAGTCATCTCTGGATAGTTTGTGCGTCCCTCAAGGATGAACTTCTTAGCATATTCTCCGTTTTGGATATTTTCTAAAGCTTCTTTCATTGCCCAGCGAGATTCATCGTTAATCACTTTAGGCCCAGTGACGTATTCACCATACTCTGCATTATTGGAGATGGAGTAATTCATATTGGCGATGCCGCCTTCGTACATCAAGTCCACAATTAATTTCAATTCGTGCAAGCATTCAAAATATGCCATTTCAGGGGCATAACCGGCTTCAACTAATGTTTCGAATCCAGCTTTAACTAATTCAACTGCACCGCCACACAAGACAGCTTGTTCGCCGAATAGGTCCGTTTCTGTTTCTTCACGAAAGTCAGTTTCAATCACCCCACCTTTAGTGCCGCCGTTTGCTGCAGCGTATGACAATGCGATATCTTTTGCTTTGCCAGATGCATCCTGATAAACAGCAATTAATGAAGGTACTCCGCCACCTTTTAGGTATTCAGAACGCACCGTGTGGCCAGGACCTTTAGGAGCAATCATAATGACGTCCATGTCTTTGCTTGGCACGATTTGGTTGTAGTGAATGTTGAATCCATGAGCGAATGCTAATGCAGCACCTTTTTTTAAATTAGGAGCTACTTCCGCTTCGTAAATAGATGCCATGCTTTCATCCGGCAACAATATCATGACAACGTCAGCAGCTTTTACTGCATCGGCAATTTCAGAGACATTGTGGCCTGCAGCTTGAGCCTTTGCCCATGAACTGCCAGCTTTTCGGATACCAACAGTGACATTAACACCTGAATCTTTTAGGTTTTGTGCATGTGCATGACCTTGTGAACCATAACCAACGATCGTTACTTTTAGGTTCTTGATGATTGATAGGTCAGCGTCTTTATCGTAATAAACTTTCATTTTTTTTGCCTTTCGGTGCTTTTTACTTAAGTGATATTAATAATTAAACTTTTAAAATTCGGTCTCCGCGACCAATGCCTGAAGCACCAGTGCGAACGGTTTCTAAAATTACTGTTTTATCTAGTGCCTCTAAGAACGCATCTAATTTTGATCCAGAGCCAGTAAGTTCGATGGTGTAGCTTCCATCAGCTACATCAATAATGCGACCACGGAAAATGTCGCTGATACGCTTCATTTCATCGCGCAATGCTCCAGTAGCCTTAACCTTGACCAACATCAGTTCGCGTTCGATATGGCGCCCATCGTTTAGGTCTAGGACTTTCACAACATCGACCAGCTTGTTGAGCTGTTTGATGATTTGTTCGATTACGTCATCCGATCCGGAAGTGACGATCGTCATACGTGACAAAGTGGCATCTTCAGTAGGAGCCACAGTCAGGGATTCAATATTGTATCCGCGTGCAGAAAACAAGCCCGCTACGCGAGAAAGTGCGCCGGCTTCATTTTCCATGAGTAAAGAAATAATATGTTTCATCTTAGCCTTCAATCTCGTTCGCGGCGTCATCTTTATTAGGATCTGAACCTAAAATCATTTCAGATAAGCCTTTGCCATTAGGAATCATTGGAAAGACGTTCTCTTTTTGGTCAGTTAAGAAATTCATAAAGACAAACCTATCCTTCATTGCGAAAGCTTCTTTTAGCGCGCCTTCAACATCGGCTGGCTTTTCAATGTCCATGCCTACATGACCGTATGATTCAGCTAGTTTTACAAAGTCAGGCAAGCTGTCCATATAAGATTCTGAATAACGGTTCTCATAGAAAAATTCTTGCCACTGGCGCACCATGCCCAAGTAGCGATTGTTGAGCAAAATAACTTTAATCGGTAGATGAAATTGTTTGCATGTTGAAAGCTCTTGAATATTCATCTGAATGCTGCCTTCGCCTGTGACACAAGCAACTTGCGCTTTTGGGTCGGCTAACTGACACCCCATTGCATAAGGCAAGCCAACGCCCATTGTTCCCAATCCGCCGGAATTAATCCAACGACGTGGTTTATCGAACTTATAATATTGGGCAGCCCACATTTGATGTTGGCCTACGTCAGAAGTAACGTAAGCATCACCTTTTGTTACTTCCCAAAGTTTTTCGATAACGTATTGTGGCTTAATAATGCTGGTGCTTGAACCGTCGTAGCTTAATGACTTTTTAGTGCGCCAGTCATCAATTCTAGCCCACCAAGACTTCAATGCCGAGGCGTCAGGTTTCTTACTTTCAGAAGCTAAAAGCTCATTCATTTCACTAAGCACGGATTGCACATGGCCCACAATAGGCACATCTACTTTGACACGTTTAGAGATTGAAGATGGATCTACGTCAATATGGATAATTGTGCGTGGAACACTTAAAAAATGCTCTGGATTGCCGATTACGCGATCATCAAATCGTGCGCCAACGGCTAGTAAGACATCACATTCTTGCATGGCGTTATTAGCTTCATAGGTGCCGTGCATGCCGAGCATTCCCAAATTTTGTTTATCGGTTGCAGGATAGCCACCTAATCCCATTAGGGTGTTTGTAACGGGATAACCAAGCGTTCTTGCTAGCTTAACTAGCTCGTTTGAAGCGTCACCTAACACCAAACCGCCACCTGAGTAAATCATCGGACGCTTAGCGTCGAGTAAGATTTTTACTGCTTTTTTAATTTGGCCTGAGTGGCCTTTAATTACTGGGGTATAAGAGCGCATTTCTACGCTCTTAGGATAATTATATTCAGCAAATTCAGCAGTAATATCTTTTGGAATATCAACCACGACAGGCCCAGGGCGACCACTAGCTGCAATATAAAAAGCTTTTTTCATCGTCATAGCAATATCGCGAACGTCTTTTATTAAGAAGTTATGCTTAACGCATGGGCGTGTTACGCCAACCATATCAACTTCTTGGAAAGCGTCCATGCCGATGGCTGCTGTTGGTACTTGTCCGCTAATGACCACCATTGGAATCGAGTCCATATAAGCGGTTGCAATGCCAGTCACTGCATTAGTTGCGCCTGGCCCTGAAGTTACAAGTGCTACGCCAACTTCGCCAGTTGCCCGCGAAAAAGCATCAGCAGCGTGAACAGCAGCTTGCTCATGGCGAACGAGAATATGTTTAAAATCTTTTTGCTTGAATAGCGCGTCATAAATATGGAGTACAGCTCCGCCTGGATAGCCAAAAACGAATTTGACTTTCTCCTCATGAAGACATCGCATGATGATTTCTGCGCCAGAAATCTGACCTACTTTTTGCTGATTGCTTTGATCCATAAACGTACTTGTTTTTGCTGATAATCGGGTAACCCTGAACAGTAACTGTTTACAGCCCTTTGGTCAAGGCTGAGGTTCCAGAATATTTACTTGGGGGGATATAAAATAAACCATAAAACACATAGGCTTATTGTATTTTTTGAGCGGAAAATTTCTAATTGTTTGAAAAGCGCATGGAGAGGTCAATTGCGCGTATGTTTTTGGTTAGGTTTCCAATAGAAATTCTATCTACGCCAGTAAGTGCGATTTCTCTAACATTCGAAATATCTATTCCGCCAGAGGCCTCAATTATCGCGCGCTTAGCATTTAATGTTACTGCTGCTTTTATAGTGGGAATATCGAAGTTATCCAACAAAATCAATTTAGCGCCCGCATTAAGTGCGATCTCTAATTCGTCCAAATTTTCAACCTCAATTTGAATGCTTAATTTATTATTGGTTTGCTCACTTATTTTTGTAGCTGCTAACAAAACTGTTTCTACACTGCCGGTTGCAGCAATATGATTTTCTTTGATGAGAATGCCATCGTATAGGCCGTGACGTTGATTTAGCCCCCCCCCAATCGCTACTGCGTACTTTTGTGCGTCTCGTAAGCCTGGGATGGTTTTTCGGGTATCCATGATGCGGGCTTGTGTGTCGTGAATTTCATTGACATAACTTTTTGTCAGTGTTGCAGTTGCAGAAAGGGTTTGTAGAAAATTTAAAGCGCAGCGCTCAGCGCTTAGCATTTCATGCGCTAGGCCAGAGAGGGTGCAAAGTGTTTGATTTGATGTGACGCTTTGACCTTCTATAACGTGCCAAACAGTCTCGACACTTGGAGCAATTTGTTTGAAACATTCTTCTGCCCAGGGAATGCCGCAAATTACAGCCGGTTCTCTGGTGATGATGGTGGCATTGGCTAATTGCGTTTTGGAGATAAGTTGGGCGGTATAGTCTTTAGCTTTGATACCTAAGCCGCTTAAATCTTCAATGATGGCTGCTTGCACATTGGCTTTAATGGCCTCTGTGAGCTTTGCTGTGACTTGGTTGTTGATTAATTGATTCATGAATTCCATTATAATGACAATTGGCTTAGGATGTATCGATAGCATTTTTTATAAAAAAGCAGAATAGAGAAATGATGAAACTTTTGTATTCACTTACCAGCCCATACGCCCGCAAAGTTCGTATCGTTGCAGCTGAAAAAGGCATTCCACTTGAAATGCAGTTAGTTGTTCTGGCTGACCCAGACTGTCCAGTAAGTCTTTATAATCCTTTAGGGAAAATTCCCGTTTTAATTTTGGATGATAAAGAGAGTTTGTATGATTCGAGTGTGATAGTTGATTATTTAGATCAGCTGTCTTCAGGTTCAGTTTTGATCCCACAAGATACAAAATCCCAATACCAAGTAAAACGATGGGAAGCTTTAGCTGATGGTGTCTGTGATGCTGGCGTTGCCGTTTTATACGAGTCGCGACGTGCTGAAAATTTACAAGATCCTAGCTTTATTGCTAAACAAATGGGGAAGGTCGAGCGTGGATTACAAGTGTTGAATAATGATCTTGGTGATCATTTATTCTGCGTAGGGCAAACATTTAGCATGGCAGATATAGCCTTGGGTTGTACCTTGGAGTTTTTGCAGCGTCGTTTCCCTGAAGTCAGTTTAGAGATGAACTATCCAAATCTAGCAAGGCTTTACGCATCATTAATGTTGCGAGATTCCTTTATTGAGACAACGCCACCTCAATCTTGAGTTAGTTAAATTGCACCAGTGATAATGCCTCCCCCTAAGCAGACGTTGCTTTCATAAACAACGGCTGATTGGCCTGGAGTGATCGCCCATTGTTTTTGACCGAATTTAATCTCAACAAAGTCAGTGTCTAACCTGTCAATTTCGCATGGCGCATCAGGTTGCCGATAGCGCGTTTTAGCCGCATAGACCCAGTTAGTTTTTGGGGCTTTTCCACTGATCCAATGGACTTGTCCTGCTTGTAATCCATCATTAAGTAGCAATGGATGCTCATGTCCTTGCACCACAATCAGTACATTATTTTTCATGTCTTTTTGTGCAACAAACCAAGGCTCACCATTGCTTTCTTTTGATCCGCCAATTTTCAAGCCTTGGCGCTGACCTAAGGTGTAATACATTAATCCATCGTGCACGCCGACGATTTTGCCATCTGGGGTTTTCATGTCGCCTGGTTCACGGGGTAAATAGCGGCTTAAAAACTCTTGGAATGGCCGTTCACCTATAAAGCAAATGCCAGTGGAGTCTTTCTTTTCGCTTGTCACAAGTCCCTCTGTTCGGGCTATTTCGCGCACTTCACTTTTAAGTAAATGCCCCAGTGGGAATAGCGTTTTTGATAACTGAGCTTGGTTGAGCCGGTGTAAAAAGTAGCTTTGGTCTTTGCTGCCATCTTCGGCTTTTAGCAATTGATACTCACCGGCTGCAAATGGGTTTTCACGTACTTGTGCATAATGGCCTGTGGCAATTAAGTCTGCGCCCAAGCCCATGGCGTGATCTAAAAATGCTTTAAATTTAATTTCAGCATTACACAAAATGTCTGGGTTAGGGGTGCGGCCAGCTTGGTATTCATCCAAGAAGTTTTGGAACACGCGTTCTTTATATTCTTTGCTGAAATTAACAGCTTCGATTTCGATGCCAATTTTGTCAGCTACGGAAACTGCATCAATTAAATCTTGCTTAGATGAGCAGTATTCATCGGTGTCGTCGTCTTCCCAGTTTTTCATAAAAAGGCCGATCACGTCATAGCCTTGTTGCTTGAGCAATAATGCTGTGACTGAAGAATCAACCCCGCCTGATAGACCAACTACTATTCTTTTGTTTTTCATGAAATCTTTTGTTTTATAAATGAGTGAGGATAGCTAAGGGAAAGCGCTGCCCTGCCAAATAATCTTCTACACATTTTAATACTTGTGGACTTCGGTGAATGGCTTTACTGGCTTGTAACTCCCCCAGGGTCATCCAGACTGCTCGAATAATTCCATCATCCAAGGCTAGTTCAGGGTGATGTGCTCCTAGTTCACCGGTAAAGGCAAAACGTAAGTAGGTGATGTCTTTAGCTGGGCGTTGCCAGTGGTAGATGCCTAATAATTGAGTTGGCGTGAAGTCATAGGCTGTTTCTTCAAGCGTCTCGCGAGCCGCCGCTTGCAAGATTGTTTCACCTTCATCTAAATGGCCAGCTGGCTGATTGATGCGTATGCCTTCAGCAGTGCTTTCTTCTACCATTAAAAAACGGCCATTTTGTTCGATAATGGCAGCAACGGTGGTATTGGGTTTCCAAATCATGAAAATAGGCTTGAAAGCTTAAAGCAACATTTTACCGCTAGCCGTCATACTAAACCAGCGTAGCTTTTATTCTAATTTGTTTGTTGGTAGATATCTCTGCTTCGGTTAGTATTCTTGAGATTAGAAAAATTATTCTCATAAGAAATGCTAGAAAATGCTCATCACAAAATGATTTATTTAGCCTCTCGCTCACCAAGGCGGGCTGAATTATTACAACAAATAGGCATCCAGTTCGTTGTCTTGCCATCAGATATTGATGAAACTCCACACTTGGATGAGCTGTCAGATGATTATGTATTGCGCCTTGCCGCTGAGAAAGCGCAAACTTGTTATGATTGCTTAATCGCTCAGTCAATGGCTATTTATCCTGTGTTGGCGGCGGACACGACCGTCAGCATTGATGGCAAAATCATAGGTAAGCCACAAGATGATGATGATGCATTTCAGATGCTATCTGCCATTTCAGGTCGTTGGCACGAAGTGCATACAGGGATTGCAGTAGCGACACGCGAGGGAGTGAAAGTAGCGATTTCGACAACTAATGTTGAGATGGCAAAACTATCGAATGAAATGATTTTGGCCTATGTTGCTTCAGGCGAGCCACGAGACAAGGCGGGCGCTTATGGTATACAAGGCTTAGCTGGAGCGCTAGTTAAGCGCATTGAAGGTAGCTACTCTGGTGTGATGGGATTGCCAATTTATGAAACCGCACTGCTACTCCGTCAGGCAGGAATTAGCATTTTATAATGCAAAAAAATTAAAAATTGTAAAAGTGAGTTGAAATGAGTGAAGAGATTTTAATCAACGTCACCCCACAGGAGACGCGGGTGGCAATTGTTGAGCAAGGGATTGTTCAAGAGCTACACATCGAGCGCAGTAGTTCTTTGGGGTTGGTTGGAAATATATATCATGGGTCAGTGTGCCGAGTGTTGCCAGGCATGCAGTCGGCTTTTGTAGAAGTCGGCTTGCAACGCGCAGCCTTCTTGCATGTGGCTGACGTGCTGGAATGTACGAGCGCGAACCAAGAAAAAACCATTCAAGAAGTGCTTCACGAAGGACAGCCATTGATGGTGCAGGTGGTGAAAGAGCCTATTGGCACAAAAGGCGCGCGGCTGACGACCCAAATTAGTATCGCAGGTCGTTTTCTCGTATATTTACCACAACAAGACCATATTGGCGTGTCGCAACGCATTGAAGATGAAGCTGAGCGTGAGATCTTGCGCGAGAGATTAATTGGTCTTTTGCCGGCAAATCACCCTGGCGGTTACATCATCCGTACGATGTCTGAAACTGCAACTGACGAAGAGTTGTTAGCGGATATCGATTACTTAGATAAGGTATGGATCAATATTCAAGCGGCTAGCCATGGCGCTTCTGAACGCTCACTGGTGTTTCAAGATTTGAATTTGCCGATGCGTATTTTGCGCGATGTGGTGAATGAGAAAACGGACCGTATTGTAGTGGATTCGCGCGAGACCTTCCAAAAGCTTTCCGAGTTTGCGGAGTTATATGCCGCACGCGCAGTAAAACGCCTTGAGCATTACCAAGGTGAGCGACCTTTGTTTGATATGTACAACGTGGAATTAGAAATTGAAAAAGCCCTTTCTCGTAAAGTCGAGCTGAAATCTGGCGGTTATTTGATCTTTGATCAAACGGAAGCGCTTACAACAGTGGACGTGAATACAGGTGGATTTGTCAGTGGGAAAAGTTTGTCGGACACAATTTTTAAAACCAATTTAGAAGCCTCTCAATGCATCGCACGCCAATTAAGACTCCGTAATTTAGGCGGCATTATTATTATTGACTTCATTGACATGGATGAAGATGAGCATCGAGCTGCAGTGCTCGAGGAGCTTAATCGTGCGGTTGAAAAAGATCGGGCACGGATTGGAGTTAACGGGTTCTCAACGCTCGGCTTGGTTGAAATGACGCGTAAACGTACTCGTGAAAGTTTAGCCCACATCCTTTGCGAGCCATGCCCGAGTTGCCGTGGACGTGGCGAGTTGAAAACCGGGCAAACCGTTTGTTATGAAATTTTGCGTGAACTTTTGCGTCATGCCAGACAATTTAGTGCGCGTGAGTTTCGTGTGCTGGCCTCACAAAAAGTCATCGGGTTGCTAATGGATGAAGAGTCGCAAAGCTTGGCCAATTTATCTGACTTTATTGGCAAGCCAGTCTCTCTCCAGGTTGAAAACCAATACTCACAAGAAGCGTTTGATATTATCTTGATGTAGGTGCTCGTATCTCTTGAAGTTGCTTAAAATAGCCTTGTTACAGCGATTTCTAATGGCGCGAAAATTAACATCTGGATGAGTTGCACGGCCAGAATGGCAAGCAAAGGCGATAAATCTAAACCGTTTGGTGATGGAATAACCTGACGAATAGGATTAAGTATTGGTCTTGTTAAGGCATCTAAAGCTGGGGCAATAGGCGTGTATGGGTTTACCCAACTCAAAAGCGCTTGCGCGATAATCGCGTAGAAAAATAAATCCATGCTCAAGTTAGCAAGATGCAGTACTGATAATCCAGCTAGCCCCACCCATATAGAATTTCCTGACATTGAAAATGGAAAGCCTCCTAGCCATTGCAATAAAAACTGCAAAAGTAGTTGAGTGAGAAATGCAAGCAGAAGCGTTGATGTATCAAGTTTAAACATACTTGGCACAGCACGCCTTGTTGGAATGACCGCGAAGTCGGTCATAGTGACGACTGCTTGTGAAAGCGGATTACGAAAAGGTGCATTCGTTAGTTGTAAATAAAAACGCAATAAGAATGCAAGGCAGAGCAGGCCAAGTAGTGTGTTGAGTAAAAATCCGAATGCATTGATGAGCATAGTTAGTCCTTACCTAACATGTCGCCAAGTTCTTCAGAGCGTGAGGCAGCAGCTTTTGCTGCTTTAATGATGGATGATTTAACCCCTCCGCTTTCCATTGTTAAAATGGCTTGCTCAGTGGTGCCGCCTTTTGAGGTGACTTGTTCACGCAAAGTCGTAGGTGATTCGTGACTTTTTTCGGCTAATTTACTCGCGCCTATAAAAGTCTGCAAACTAAGTGCTTTTGCTTGATCTTCGTCTAGGCCGAGTTCTAGGGCTGCTTGTTGCATTGCTTCAATAAAATAAAATACATAGGCTGGGCCACTGCCTGAGATGGCGGTGACTGCGTCCATCTTGGCTTCTTCATCTAACCATAAAGTCTCACCGACGGCTTTTAATATGGTCTCAGCTTGAACATGTTGCGCTTGGGTTACCTCTGGCATGGCATAAAGCGCTGAGATTCCTAATTGAATTTGTGCTGGAGTGTTCGGCATGACCCGGATGATGGCTTGATAGCCGCCTAGCCAGCGAGCGATATCTCTAGCTCGAATTCCGGCAGCGATTGAGATCAGCAATTGATTCTGTAAAAGACTGCCTAAGAAAATAGATAAGTCGCGAAGTTGTTGTGGCTTTACCGCTAAAACGACGATGTCTGCCATCGCAACACTAGGCAATTGCTCCGTCACTGAAACGCCAAAGTCTATATTAAGTTGTGTGCGTTTCTTAGCATCGGGCTCAATCACGTTAATGTCGCCCATGAGATAGCCATTGCTTTGTAAGCCACCAATAAGCGCGCGAGCCATATTGCCGCCGCCAATAAAACAAATTTTTCCGATGGTGTGTTCAGTCATTTTTAACTTTCAGTTTTTCTTGAGGGATAGCTTAGTTTAATTTGAGTCTTCAGGTGTAATTTTTGCTGGGCGTGCGCCAAAAATGGCTGAGCCCACTCTTATTATGGTTGCGCCTTCTTCAATCGCAATTTGGTAATCACTCGACATTCCCATAGAGAGGGTATCGAGCGCGTAGCCTTGTTTGATTAAGTTTTTAAGCAACTCACGCATTTGTCTGAATTGAGCATGTTGCAGGGCTGCATCTTGGGTAGGCTCGGGGATTGTCATTAATCCCCGTAAGGCTAGCCTGGGTAAAGCACTTACATCTTTAACTAGGTTAATAAGCTCACTAGGGGCAATGCCACTTTTTGATGCCTCGCCGCTGATATTCACTTGCAAACAGATTTGCAAAGGTAAACAGTCGCTTGGACGTGCATCATTTAATCGTTGCGCAATCTTGAGCCGATCTACGCCATGCACCCAGTTGAAGTGTTGGGCGATTAGCTGAGTTTTATTGCTTTGTATTGGGCCAATAAAATGCCATTCGATATTTAAATCTTGAAGTTCAGATTGTTTATTCAATGCTTCTTGGAGGTAATTCTCACCAAATTTTGATTGTCCAGCTTCATAAGCCTCCCGCAATTTTTGTGCTGGCTGCCCTTTGCTCACGGATAGGAGCGTTACCCCGCCACCTTGATTCACGACATGATGCGTGTCGCGTTTGGCAATGGCTTTTTCAATATCAGCTTGGGTGGCTTGTAATTGTTGTTTGATTTCGATCATCATTGAAAGGATTATATCGGACTGCGCTGAGGAATTTCTGGATTTTTAGTGATTCTCTTTACAGGAGTTTATGTGAAATTACTTGCGTCCGTTTTTCTCTTTGTGGGACTATTACACATTAGGTTTCACATGTTGGCTTGAATGCGCATCGAGTCAATGGGTAAGCTGGCAAATAGGCGTTTTCATGTTTTCTGGTAGTAATAAAAAATTTATTGATCTAGTGGGTAGGAAGGCAAGTTCGAGTGCGGCTATTTTTTTGTCGTTGGGGCTTGTTGCTTGCGGGTCTATTCCACATCCTGATTTAAACGTTAAAACCCCTGCAGTGTGGCGCAATTCAGCTATTTCAACTTCCTCTATCGCTTCCAATGAAGCTTGGTGGACATCAATAAAAGACCCGATACTTAACGATGCGGTTGATCTGGCGATCACTAAAAATCTTAGTGTTGCTCAATCATATGAACGTTTGAATGCTGAACGGGCTTTAGAAAAAGCCACTATTGCCTCTCATAAGCCAAAAGTTGGTTTATATCTTGGTCCAAATAGCTCAGTCGCTTTTTCAAACTATCGTTCTTCCTCTGCTTTCTTATTTGGCTTTGACTTTAATTGGGAAGTGCCATATACCGCAAAGAAAGAAGGCGAGCGGAACATGGCGCAAGCTAACGTGGACATTGCTTCTGCAGGTATTGTTGCTGCAAAAACTAGTTTAATTGCTGAAGTTGTCCGTGTTTATGGGGAACTTCGTGCGGCCGATCAAAAAATGCAATCAATCAAAAAAATTGTTGGTTATCAACAAGGCATTAATGAGATGTTTGAGCGTTCTATTGCTGCTGGAGCAGTTTCTCAGCAAGAGTTGATGGAGGTTCGCAATCAGTTGAGCGAAGTTGAGTCAGCACTCTCTGAAATGATTGCAATCCGCGAATCCGCCTTACAACGTTTAGATATGCTTTGTGGTTTGGATGCGCCCATGGAGCAGTGGTTAAATTTTAGTGACGCTCAATGGCAACTTGAGCTTGCTAAAATTCCGCCTTTTGCAGTGCCAGTTGAGGTTATTATGCAACGCCCTGATGTGCAGGCTGCGTTGGCTAAAGTAATGTATGCGGCAGGTGCAGTTGGGGTGGAGGAATCAGAGCTTTATCCTAAAATTAGTTTAGAAGGCGCAGTATTGTATTCTGGAACGATTATCCAAAAACAGGGTGCCAATAACCCTGAAGGATTAATAAAGTTTTTGGCGCCAAGCTTGCGCTTCCCACTTCTAGATTGGGGAATGTCTCGGGAGCAGACTAATGCCAGTGAGGCTGAGTTGCGTCGTACTATTTTAAATTATCGCGATACGGTCTTGCAGGCAATTGCCGAAACTGAAATTACCATTGCTAATTTTAATGCGATGGATGAGCGTATGGCGCGCACGATCGAAGAGTCTGCTAGTTTAGAAGGAGCGGCTAAACGATATAAAGAAGGCATGAGCGCGGGTTATTTGAGTCCATTGGAATCATTCCGTGGGCAAGCGAAATTGCAAGAGCGTAAATTGGTGCACGCAGATGAGCGGGCTGCTTGGCTAGCGGCGTTTGCCGCGGCGAATAAAGCCCAAACCAATATGACAACGGAAAAATCGCGGGCGGTTGAAAAGCCGGCGGCATTAACCAAATAAAAATTAAGTAAAAACTGCTTGAGGTAAAAGCTTCATGAAAAGATTCACAATAAAACAATTGACCCTGGGTAGCCTAATGTTTGCGATTTCCGCACTCATTTTGTTTGTGCTGATTAAAGGGACGGCTAACACTGCTAATGCAGTTGACCAAAAAAATGGTCAGGCTATTTCAGTCACTGGGATAATAGCCCAAGAAGATACCGTTCAAAGACGGATGATTTTTTCTGGTCCTGTGGTTGGGCGTGATGAAGTGCCGATTTATAGCGAATTAACACAAGGTCGTATCGATAAGATTTTGGTTGAAGCGGGTGAGCGCGTAAAAATTGGCACTGTGCTTGCGACCATTGATGCATCAGCACTACGCATTCAAAAAGCGCAACAGCAAGCTACCCAACAAAAGGCAAGCGTAGCAATTAAACAACAAGAGAATGCTTTGGAAGAAGCCCAAGCGCAATATGCTCAAGCGCAAGCTGAACGTAAGCGTGCTGAAGTGGTGGCTGAGACTGGACTAATTTCAATAGAATTAAGAGACCAACGTGTAATGGCTGAGCAATTGGCTAAAACTCGTGTTCAGGCCATGAAAAACAACCTTAGCATGGCGCAGGCGGACTTTAATTTGGCCAGTGCACAAGTCGCAGAGTCTGATTTACGTTTGAATCAAGCGGCGATTCGTTCGCCCGTTTCTGGAGTGGTAATTGAGCGCAAGGCTCGCACGGGCATGTCGCTTGCTCAGAATGCAGAACCTTTATTTAGCGTGTTACGTGATGATGATGTGGAGGTAGAACTAGAAGTTTCAGCGGATGATGCAACTCGCCTGAAGTTAGGGATGCCAGTTAGTATTCATCTGATGGGAGATATGTCAGAGGCTAAAGCACCTAAGACGAAAGCAGTAGATGCGGTGCTAAGTCGCGTGGATGCCTGGGCGCAAGCATGGAAAAATAAAGACGTGGATACGTATTTGAGCTTTTATGGTAATACGTTTGTGCCGGAGCAAAAAAACAGTAAATCGAATTGGATGGCACAGCGTCAAAAACGTTTAGCCTCAAAAGACGCGTTAGATGTTTCGCTTAGCCAAATTAACGTGCAAGTGAATGGGAACAATGCGATTGAGGAGTTTGTTCAGCATTACAGTGCAAATGGCAAAAAAGAGAATACTAATAAACGTCTTACCTTGATGCTGGATGGAGGTCAGTGGGTGATTGTGCGAGAGCAGAGTATCGCGCACTTGGATGCGATGCAAGCAGAAAGGGCGTCTTCTTTATCTTCAAAAGAAAATGCAGGGCAATCAGCCAATATTTATACTGGAAAAGTCAGTCGTGCGGCAACGCAGATTAATCGTCAGAATCAAATCGCTAAAGTACGTGTGCGTTTTGATCAAACACCTCATTTGATTCTTGGTCAATTTGCGCGGGTTGCCGCAACAACGACCTCAAGAAATGGTATTTATTTACCTGACACAGCAGTGCGCTTCGACGGACTGGCGGCTTATGTATTTACTGCTCGAGATGGCCTAGCTAAACGTAAGCCAGTTAAAGTGGGTGAGCATATTGGTAATAAGCTAGAAATACTTGAAGGAGTCTCTGCTGGAATGGTGGTAATTGATACTGCGGCTTCGTTCTTGCGAGATGGCGAGCCTGTTCGAGTAAGCACAAGGCCCGTAAACTAATGGCTTTAGGCATTTCTTCGTGGGCGATTAAACGGCCACTTGTCCCGATAGTGATTTTTTTCGGCTTGGTCGTTACTGGCCTGATGTCATTCTCACGATTGCCCGTGAATGGCATGCCCAATGTGAATATTCCTGTGGTCAATGTTTCAGTGTTTTTACCAGGGGCTTCACCCACTGAAATTGAATCTCAAATTACCTTACGTGTTGAAACGGCTTTGGCAGGTATCGGCAATATCAAACACATTACTTCCAGTGTGACGGATAGTGTATCGAGTACCAAAATTGAATTTCAATTAGGCACCGATATCAACCAAGCACTATCAAAGGTGCGCGACCAAATGATAGGCATTAAGCCTCTATTGCCGCGTGGTTCTGAAGAGCCGATGATACAAAGTATTGATGCGGATGTTGTGCCAATTTTGACTTACGCTGTGCAGGCACCTGAACGATCTATTGAGCAATCTACTCTGTTGGTTGATACCCAAATTAGTCGTGCTTTATTAGCAATAAAAGGCGTAGCTAAAGTACAACGTCAGGGTGGGGTTGGGCGTGAGATACGCATCGCTTTAGATCCTGTGAAACTGCAAAGCTATGGGGTTATAGCGGCTTCGATTAATGACCAATTACTCGCCTCAGTCCAAAATCTACCGGCAGGCAGGATTGATAGCGCAGGACAAGAAACGCTGATTCGGACATTGGGGGCCCCAGCAGATTTTGCTAGTTTGCAAAGTATGAATATTGCATTACCAGGCCAGCGTTTTGTGCGATTGGCTGATTTGGGGGATGTGATTGATACGACATCGGCGCAGCGTCAAATTGTTCGATTAGATGGTCGGCCTGTGGTTGGTTTTGCGGTCTATCGCTCAAAGACGGCAAGTGAGGTTAGCGTTGAAAAAGACGTAAAAGTGATACTAAAAGAAATCCAAAGTGCGCAACCAGATATCAGCTTTACGGAAGCACAAACCCTAGTTGAGTTCACCCAAGATACTTATCACGCTGCCTTATGGTCATTTATTGAGGGGGCCTTGCTTGCGGCGTGCGTGGTGTTTGTCTTCTTCCGCAATTGGCGCGCGACCTGGATTACTGCCCTTGGCATTCCGCTTTCAGTCATTCCTACTTTCCTGATCATGCAATGGCTTGACTTCTCACTAAATATGGTGAGTTTGCTGGCCTTGTCTCTCGTTTCTGGGGTGCTGGTGGACGATGCCATCGTTGAGATTGAAAACATCATGCGGCATTTACGCATGGGGAAATCAGCCTACCGCGCCGCGATGGACGCTGCAGATGAAATTGGCTTAGCTGTTGTAGCGACTACCGTGGTGATTGTTGCAGTCTTTGTGCCGGTGAGCTTTATGGGCGGTGTTGTTGGGCAATACTTTATTCAGTTTGGGTTAACTGTTGCGACAGCAACCATTTTCTCATTATTCGTTGCGCGGTTTATTACACCTGTATTGGCGGCCTATTTTCTAAAGCCTTTTGATGAAAAGCATGCGCCTTCATCATGGTTGGCTAATTATCGACGTTGGTTAGAACGTGCTTTAGCTCAGCCTAAAATCTCGCTATTAGTTGCGATTGGGATTATGGCGATTACGGTGTTAATTGCTTCAAGGTTGCCAACAGATTTCATGCCGTTCGAAGACAAATCACAATCGACCTTGCAAGTGGAGTTGCCGGCAGGATCGCGCATTGAAGAAACCGATCATGTTTTAAGCTTAATAACTGATGCATTAGGCAAAAAGCCAGAAGTGCAGTCGGTCTACACCTTAGCGGGCGGCGCAGATGTCGACACTGATGTTGATGGTGAAGTGCGTCGAGCTTCTGTGCTGATACGTCTTAAACCAAAGTCTCAGCGCGCGGTCGATGTAAAAACTTTTGAGCAAACGGTATTGCAAGATTTTTCTACGATTCCGAATGCCCGTATTTCAGTACTTAATGAAAACGGAAGCAAGGCCCTGACTTTTTCGCTTGCCAGTGCGAATTCTGATGATTTAGCGCAAACAGCAAGCGTGTTGGAAAGCCAAATGCGAGGCTTGAGTAAGCTTAAAGAAGTTTCTTCTACGATTCCATTACCGCATTCTGAATATGTGATTACGCCAAGAACCGAGGATGCCGCGCGTTTTGGTGTGAATACGGATGTGATTGCTGAAACAGGTCGCGTCGCCACCCTGGGTGACTTGAATTCTAATTTGGCAAAAATCAGCCTAGATGGTCGTCAAATCCCATTGCGTGTTCAACTGAATGCGGTTGCTAAACAGGATGGCGCGATGATATCGCAATTACTTGTACCTAATAACGAAGGGCTCATGTTGCCAATTTCGGCAGTCGCTGATGTGAACTTTAGTGCGGGCCCCGCTAGCATTTTGCGCTATGACAGACAGCGTCAAATTACCTTAGAGGCCAATCTTAACCATGCAACTCTTGGCGAAGGGTTATATGCAGTTGAGCAATTACCAGCTTTAAAAAGCCTACCAAAAACCGTGAGGCGTTTTGATACAGGGGATGCTGAATTGCTCGGGGAAATGTTTGGTTCATTCTTAATGGCGATGCTGTTTGGTGCGATGGTGGTGCTAGGGGTGTTGGTGCTTTTATTCCGTGCTGTGCTTCAACCAGTGACCATTATGGTTGCACTTCCGCTCTCTATCTTTGGCGCATCTTTAGCCCTGTGGCTCACTGGCGAATCACTTTCATTACCATCAGTCATTGGTATATTGATGCTTTCTGGCATTGTCGGCAAAAATGGCATTTTGTTGGTGGATTGTATTATCGAAACCATCGCACTTGGAAAATCACGCCACGATGCGATTTTGGAAGCCGCGCAACAACGGGCTAAACCAATCGTGATGACGTCAATGGCGATGATCGCAGGCATGCTGCCATTGATATTGGGTTTTGGTGCTGGTAACGCTTTCCGTGAGCCGATGGCTGTAGCCGTGATAGGAGGTTTACTTGCCTCTACCGTGCTTAGTCTGTTATTTGTGCCTGTGGTGTTCGTGCTGATTGATGATTTGGAACAGTGGATGAAGCCTAAATTAAGCACTTTTCTGACTTTAGAAAAGTAGGTCCAACTAAATATAAGCAATAAAAAAGCGCATTCAAAGATGCGCTTTTTTATGGGTAATGCCTTATTTTATTTAGCCGTGAACTACATGCCCGTTCACCAGGGTATATCTTACTTTTCCTGCTAATTCCATTCCTAAAAATGGGGTGTTCTTCCCCTGACTGAGCAGTGCTTTCGGTTCTATTTTCCAATATTGTTTAGCGTCAAATACGCAAATATCTGCGCTTGCATTGATGCTTAAATCACCTGCGGCAATCCCTAAAATATTGGCAGGTGATTGGGTAATATGTTTTACCGCGTCGCTTAAGCTGAGTTTGTTATCATCAGCCCATTTGAGTGTGAGTGGTAGTAACAATTCTAAGCCTGTAGCGCCGGCTTCGGCTTCGGCAAATGGATAAAGTTTTGCGTCATCATCTACTGGTGTATGGTCTGAGCAGATTGCGTCAATTGTGCCATCTGCTAAGCCGTTACTGAGGGCAGTTTTGTCACGTTGGCTGCGCGCAGGTGGCTTAAGGTGGACATTGGCATCAAAGTACCCAATATCAAAATCGGTTAAGTGTAGGTGGTTAGCACTAACATCGCACGTGACTTTCTGGCCGGTTTTTTTCGCGGCACGGACCATGTCGACACCTTCGGCAGTGGAGAGTCGACATAGGTGCACATTCGCACCCGTTTCTTTGGCGATGCGTAAGATGCTGGCAATTGCTAGGGTTTCTGCAGCGGCAGGGATGCCTTTTAGGCCTAAGCGTGCGGCAACTTCACCGTCATGTGCCACACCATCTTTTGCTAAGTAAGGTTCCTCTGGGCGAAGCCATACGGTAAACCCAAAGGTGGCTGCGTATTGCATGGCACGCCATAAGACTTGGGTATCTTTGATTGCAATATCTGCTTGTGAGAAGCCAACACAGCCGGCCTCATTAAGTTCGCACATTTCGGTAATTTCAATGCCTGCTAATTGGTGGGTGAGTGCACCCAGTGGATAAACATGTGCTTGATTAAGCTGTTTTGCACGGTGTTTAAGCATTTCAACGAGTCCTGGCTCATCGAGCACAGGATCTGTGTCAGGAGGACAAGCTAGACTGGTAACGCCACCCGCAGCAGCTGCTTGCATTTCGCTTTCTAGCGTGGCTTTATGTTCAAAGCCGGGTTCGCGCAATCTTGCGGATAAATCTACCAAGCCTGGAATAACAACTAAATTAGTTGCATCAATGGTTTGGTTGGCAGTAAAGCCTTCAGGGGACTTTCCTATGCCCGCAATTTTCCCTGCGGCGATATAGATGTCCTGCTTTGCATCAATGCCATTTTTTGGGTCAATTAAGTGGCCATTTTTAATGTGTATTTTCATGATTAATTTCCCGCCAAAATGCTCATTACGGCCATGCGCACGGCAATCCCGTAAGTAACCTGCGGCAAGATGACGGACTGCGTTCCATCAGCTACCGCACTATCAATCTCTACGCCTCGGTTCATTGGACCCGGGTGCATTACAATCGCATCTGGTTTTGCGAGGGCCAGTTTCTCAGAGGTCAGGCCGTAAGTTTTAAAATATTCTTGTGAGCTGGGCAACATTGCGCTCGTCATCCGTTCATTTTGAAGGCGGAGCATCATGATGACGTCTACATTTTTTAGGCCTTCGCGCATGTCATGGTAAACATGAACGCCTAGTTTTTCTACATCTTTAGGAAGTAGTGTCTTTGGAGCGATGACCCTTATTTCAGGGACCCCAAGTGTGGTGAGTGCATGGATTTCAGAGCGCGCAACTCTGGAGTGTAAAACATCACCGACAATAGCCACCCGTAAGTTGTGCATTTCTGGCTTATAGTGGCGAATAGTAAATACATCTAATAGGCCTTGAGTTGGGTGCGCGTGACGGCCATCCCCAGCATTAATTACATGAATATGCGGAGCAACATGCTTGGCGATCATATGTGCAGCGCCCGATTGTGCATGACGAACCACAAACATGTCTGCATGCATGGCGGTTAAGTTGTCGATGGTATCGAGGATGGTTTCACCCTTAGATTGTGAAGAAGTGCTGACATTCAATGTGATGACATCTGCTGAAAGTCTTTTAGCAGCAATTTCAAAGGTTGTACGCGTTCGGGTACTGTTTTCAAAGAATAAGTTACATACTGTTTTACCCCGAAGCAGAGGTACTTTTTTGACTTCGCGCTCTGCTACTCCAACGAATGATTCCGCCGTGTCTAAAATTTGATTGAGTATACTTTTAGGCAAGCCGTCGATTGAGAGGAGATGCTTGAGTTTGCCATCATTAGTGAGTTGTGGATTTTGCATTACTCGTTCTCTTCCAGCGTAAAGTAGAAAGTGCCATCTTGATGGCGCAATAATTGCAGATTTTTTGAAGCTTCTATTTCGGTATTGAATGCGCTGATTTGTGGTGCGATGGGTAATTCACGCCCACCGCGATTCACGAGAACTGCCAGCGTAATGCTTGCTGGACGACCATAGTCAAAGAGCTCATTCATTGCAGCTCGAATGGTCCGGCCGGTGTAGAAAACATCATCAATAAGTAGGATGTGTTTGTCTTGAACATCGAATGGAATTTGTGATGGTTTGGTTTCATTATGAAGGCCGCGTTGATTAAAATCATCACGATAAAATGAAACATCTAAGATGCCATTTTCAATGTCTTTGCCTAAGATAGGTAGCAGGCGTTCAGTCAACCAAGCGCCGCCACTATGGATTCCAACGATCGCAGTTTTTGCTGTAATCATGGGTTTAATTTGCTCTGCGAGCATTTCGAATAGGGCTTCTGGATTAGGTAGATTCATGATGATGCTTTTTGCTCATTTCATGTGTAATCGTATCAAAGTAAGATTGTAATATGACTTGCGCTGCTATTTGGTCCAATATTGGTTTTTGTTGACGGCCTTTAATGCCAACTTCATTGAGAGACTGGCTTGCTTCAGCAGAACTGAGCCGCTCATCTATCATTACGACTGGCAGATTGAATCGACCATCAAGTCGGCGTGCAAATTTTTTGCTTAGCAGTGTAACTTCATGCTCTTCGCCCTCTAAGCTTAAGGGTAAGCCAACGACTAAAGTGCTAGGTTTCCATTCCTCAATGAGTTCAGCGATTTGATTAAATCTGTCATCGTTGGATTCGGCATTTAATGTGGTAAGAGGGTGGGCGATGCCGAGCATATGTTCCCCAGATGCAACCCCGATGCGTTTTAGGCCGAAATCAAAACCTAGTGCGGTGCCAGTGAAGGATAGTTGGATGGTTTTATCGTTATTGATGGCTTGAAGAACGTGCGCGTTAAGCATGTCCAGCCACCTCCGAAAGTCTACTAAAGTCTAATCCTAACAAACCCATTGCGGCATTAAGTTTTTCAGAGTTTGGAGTATCAAAGATGACGGAATCTTTTGCCTCCACAGTCAACCAAGCATTTTTGCTAATTTCGTCTTCTAGTTGGCCTGGAGACCAGCCGGCAAAACCTAGCGTGATCAGTATTTTTTCTGGTCCGTTACCATTGGCAACAGCTTCTAATATATCTTTTGAAGTGGTCAGTGCGGTCTCACCGTTAACTGCGATGGTTGAATCCCAGTTGCCTGCAGGTTGGTGTAAGACAAAGCCACGTTCAATTTGAACTGGACCACCAAACTGTGCTGATTTTTGTGCTATTGGTAAATCTGAAATGTTGAGATTAATTTGCTTGAAGAGGGCGTCTAGCTTCATATCGACTGGGTGATTGATGACCACGCCCATTGCCCCTGTATCATTGTGCTCGCATATGTAGGTGACAGACTTTGCAAAATGTGGATCTGTCATTGCGGGCATTGCAATGAGAAAGTGTCCAGTAAGATTGACGTTTTCCACGCTTGCAATTATATCTTCAATGTTGAATCAAGTCGACTCTAAGTAACCTGTGACTTCAAGCCCAAATCCAGCCATGCTTGGCATTTTGCGCGGGGTTGCCATTAACTTCATTTTTCTTACCCCTAAATCCAGTAAGATTTGAGATCCGATCCCGTAATTTCTCAAATCTTGTTTTTGTCGAATGGGTTCATCTGCATGGGCAATGCGGCTAAGAAGGTCCTCACCATTTTCGTTTCGATTTAAGAGCACAATGACACCACATGTGGCTGATTGAATTTCTTTGATTGCTTTAAGGGTGTTCCATGAGTGGCTACTGCTGCTGCTGTCGAGTAAATCGAATACTGATAAAGGTTCGTGCACTCGCACCAATACCTCTTGGTCTTGACTTGGGTTTCCTTTTACTAGTGCTAAATGCGTTTCTTGCGCCATTCTGTCTGTGTAGGCAATTAAGCGCATCGTGCCATAGGGGGTTTCAATATTGCGTTCAGCTTTACGCTCAACTAAGCATTCATTTTCGCTACGATAGTGAATTAAATCAGCAATGGTGCCAATTTTTAGTTGGTGTTGTTCGGCGAAGTCAATTAAATCTGGAAGGCGCGCCATGCTTCCATCGTCTTTTAGAATTTCACAAATGACTGAAGCAGGCTCTAATCCGGCAAGAGAAGCTAAGTCACAGCCTGCTTCAGTGTGGCCAGCACGGACGAGTACACCACCATTTTCTGCAGCAAGGGGAAAGACATGGCCTGGGCTGACGATGTCTTTTGCAGAAGCATGTTTTGCAACGGCAGCTTGAATAGTGTGTGCTCGGTCTGCGGCTGAAATGCCTGTTGTAACCCCTTCTGCCGCTTCAATTGATACGGTGAAGTTGGTGTGCATGCTCGAACCATTTTTATCGACCATGGAGGCCAATTTCAGCTGACGGCAGCGTTTTTCAGTAAGAGTTAAGCAAATGAGTCCGCGTCCATGTTTTGCCATGAAGTTGATGTGCTCTGGCGTGGCAAATTGTGCTGCAAGGACTAAATCACCTTCGTTTTCTCTATCTTCTTCATCCACTAAAATGACCATGCGTCCATTACGGATCTCGCTAATGATCTGTTCTGTTGGGCTTATTTTTAATGTGCTCATGTTGGCTTGCTTTCATTTCCCCACTGCGTCATACGTTCTACATAACGCGCAATGAGGTCCACTTCTAAATTGACGCGACTGCCAACCCCTAGGTGTTTGAGCGTGGTGTTTTCTAAAGTGTGAGGGATTAAGTTCATACTGAAGGTGTCTTTTTCGACACTGTTGACTGTGAGGCTAACACCATCAATAGCAATAGAGCCTTTAATGGCGATGTAGCGAGATAACCCATGGGGTGCGCGAACGACTAATAACCAGCAATCGCCAACAGCTTCAAAACGCACGATTTGACCAACGCCATCAACGTGGCCGCTAACCAAATGCCCACCCAGTCTATCTGAAAGTCGAAGTGCTTTTTCAAGATTCACTTCGCGCGCCGAATCTAAGCCAACGGTGCAGTTAAGAGTTTCTTTTGAAACATGCGCTTCAAAATGATGTTGGCCAGATGACACTGCAGTTAAACAAACGCCATTCACGGCAATGCTATCTCCAATTTGCACATCAGACATCTCTAATGCGCCTACATTTATCTGGAGTTTGATATCGTCGCCAGCTGCGGTAACGGTTTCGATTTTGCCAGTAGCTTGAATTATTCCTGTAAACATTCCGCAATTTTAACAGAATGATCGCTTAACCCTGCTAAAATTCTCATATTCAAACTATTGTTTTAAACCTATTTTTCATGAGTTATACGCATAATAACCATCAGCGAATTCAAGTTCATATAGGCCTTATGTGGCTGATATTGATATCTGTTTCCTTATTCAGTCGATCTTTTTTGCCGATTGATGAAACGCGCTATGTGACTGTTGCCTGGAATATGTACCTCAATCATAACTTTTTAGTACCGTTTTTGAATGGTGAAACCTACAGTCATAAACCGCCACTGCTTTTCTGGTTAATGAATTTGGGCTGGGCGATATTTGGGGTGAATGACTGGTGGCCACGCTTATTTCCTTCTATTTTTGCGTTAGCTGCTGTGCTAATGACGCAAAATATTGCTTCACGTTTATGGCCAGAGCGTCCACAAATTGGCTATGTAGCTTCTTTGATTTTGCTAAGCAGTGGTATGTGGGCAGTGTTTACGACAGCCACGATGTTCGATATGGTCGTTGCTTTCTTTACCGTGTGGGGCGCTTTAGGACTTTTAATTGCATGGGAAGGGCGAATTGTAAAGGGTTGGACTTATGTGGCCCTGGCCATAGCTGGCGGCCTATTAGCAAAAGGCCCAACGATACTTTTACAGATTTTACCTTTAGCGCTATTAGCGCCATGGTGGATGCCTAGCGGAAATGGACAGCGGCATCTACGTCGTTGGTATTTGAGTCTTTTATTTGCAGTCATTGTCGGGGCTTTAATTTTGTTGGCTTGGGCAATTCCTGCGGGCATTTATGGTGGGCCTAAATATCAGCATGAAATATTTTGGGGGCAAACCGCAGACCGTATGGTGAAGTCCTTTGCGCATCGCCGTCCGATTTATTGGTATTTGCCGATGTTGCCTATGATGCTATTCCCCTGGCTATTTGCTTTCCCTGTATGGCGTGCGTTTGCTAAATTAACAAATACGATTAACGAACTTGGTGTGCGCTTTTGTTTAGCATGGTTTTTTCCAGTCTTGGTTGCGTTTAGTTTTATTAGCGGCAAACAACCTCATTATTTGCTCCCGATCATTCCAGCGTTTGCTTTACTTACCGCGCGAGGTTGGGATGCGTTGACTTCTGTTAGTTGGATTGAAAAAGCTTTGCCAGCGTTGATTGGTGTTGGTATCGGGGCCCTTTTATTAGGATTGCCTAGCTATAATCAACATCATTATTTAGCGTCATGGCTTGCAAATATTCCAGTTTGGCCTGGCGCGACCTTGATTATTGGTAGTGTATTTTTGATGCTCGGGATAGGCTCAGATAAAACCCAGTATCTGCAGCGAGTCTCTTTGCTAGGTTTGTTGGCCATTTGTATTTTGTATTTGGGGGTCATTCGGTCTGCTGGCGCAGCCTATGACATGCGTAATATCAGTCACTATTTGAAAGGCCTGCAAGACCAAAATATTCCTTTAGCCAATGTTGGTAAATATCACGGCCAATTTAATTTTGTTGGCAGACTGTTGAAGTCACCCGAAGAAGTGAATGAGGGGCAAATAGATGCTTGGTTTGTCCAGAACCCTGAAGGGCGTGTCTTGATGTATTTTGATAAAACTCGTCCATTGGGGAGTGTTGTGCCAGACTATCAACAGCCTTATCGTGCTTTAGTGGCTGGTGTTTTGACCGAGTCACAATGGCATGCATGGGCTAAACAGCCACATATCCCATTGTCACTTGAAGTAGATGCTAATGAATGAAGCCCCAAGAAAGACAAAAATGTCTGTGTTTAATCGTTTTAAATTAATGAAGCAATCTTTGCCTTTTGAACTGTTTGTTGGGATGCGATATACCCGGGCTAAAAGGCGCAATCATTTTATCTCCTTCATTTCGTTTACTAGCATGGTTGGGATAGGACTTGGAGTTGCTGCTTTGATCGTGGTGCTTTCAGTAATGAATGGGTTTCAAGAAGAGCTGCGGTCCCGTATTTTGGGAGTTGCCTCGCACTTGCAAATTACAGGTGCTAATAACCTTTTGTCTGATTGGTCAAAAATTTCATCCAAGGTACAAACCACTAAGCATGTGAGTGGAACGGCACCTTATATCATGGCGCAGGGAATGCTTTCAAATGGCCAGGCAGTTCAAGGGGCGATCGTGCGTGGTGTCCTGCCAAGCGATGAAGGTAAAGTTTCTGACTTGTCTCAACACATGAGAGCTGGACAGTTAACTGATCTGAAAGCCGGTGAATTTGGCATTGTCTTAGGGGCTGAGTTGGCGCAATCATTAGGCGTCATTTTAGGGGATAAAATTGTGCTGATGGCCCCGCAAGGCCAATTTACGCCAACAGGGGTTGTTCCCCGCATCAAACAGTTTACCGTGGTAGGTTTATTTCAAATTGGGATGTATGAATATGATGCTGGCTTAGCGCTTATTAATATTGATGATGCTGCTAAGCTTTACCGCATGGGCGACAATGTGTCAGGGGTCCGTTTGAAGTTAGATGATTTGTTTTTGGCGCCACAAATCTCTCGTGATTTGGCTGTTTCATTAAGTGGCGAAACGCAATCATTATTTTTAACCGACTGGACGCAAGAGCATGCGAATTTCTTTCGTGCAATTCAAATGGAAAAGCGGGTGATGTTTATTATATTGGCGCTGATTGTGGCGGTGGCAGCATTTAATATTGTTTCTACCCTGGTAATGGCGGTCACAGACAAGCGTGCAGACATTGCGATCATGCGTACTTTTGGGGCAAGTCCACTTAGCATTATGGGAATATTCATTGTGCAAGGGGCTTTAATCGGCATTGTTGGTACTGTAGCAGGTGCGTTTTTTGGGGTGCTAATTGCGCTTAATATTGGGGTGATCGTGCCATTTATTGAGCATATTTTCCATGTCCAGTTCTTGGCGAAAGATGTTTATTACATCAGTGAACTACCCTCACACTTATTGTGGAGTGATGTATTGACCATTGTTGTGTTGTCATTTTTCTTAAGTTTAATTGCAACGCTTTATCCAAGCTGGAAAGCGTCCAAAATGAACCCAGCTGAGGCCTTACGCTATGACTAATTCCATTATTCAATCAAAAGGTCTTCAGAAGATATACGCTGGATTAGACGTAGCCGTGTTGAACGGTATCGATTTGGAAGTGAATGAGGGGGAACAAATTGCTATTGTTGGGACTTCTGGATCGGGTAAAAGTACACTCCTCCATTTGCTTGGCGGATTAGACGCGCCTTCCGCTGGCGAAGTGAGTGTTTTAGGTCAGTCACTTGCTTTAATGAATGAAACTATGCGCGGGGAACTGCGTAACCATGCATTGGGATTCGTGTATCAGTTTCATCACTTGTTGCCTGAGTTCACGGCCCTTGAAAATGTAGCGATGCCTTTATTGATTCGCAGAATGCCACGTGAAGAGGCTTTGGAGAATGCCTCTGAAATACTACAAAAAGTAGGGTTATCGCATCGTATGTTGCATATGCCGGGAGAGCTTTCTGGCGGGGAGCGTCAACGCGCTTCAGTTGCCAGGGCTTTGGTAACAAACCCCAAATGCATTTTGGCTGATGAACCGACAGGTAATTTAGATCGACATACTGCGCATGCAGTTTTTGACTTGTTATTGGAAATTAATAAAACACAGCGGGTAGCGTTGGTGGTGGTGACGCATGATTTGGAGTTGTCTACTAAGCTTACGCGTCAATATAAGTTAGTAGATGGCAAATTGATGGCAATCTAGTTATCAAAGTGAAGGGCTGCTGGGCTTAAGTCTACTTGCTGAAAAACCAGTGACAAGCTAAAGTAGCATGACTTTAAATAATACTTGGCTGACATCCGTTATCTAAGTGCAAAATATTCAAGAACATTTTAGGAGTGTCGTGTGTTAGAAATCATTAAAGCTGCCGGATGGCCAATTTATCCACTTATTCTAGCTTCTATTGTCGCAATTGCTATCATTGTTGAACGTTTTTGGACTTTACGAAATGAAGTGATCGCGCCTTCTAATTTGTTGCCAGAAGTGAAAAAATGGCTTGCGCAGGGAGGGGTGACCAAAGAGACTTGTGAAAAGTTACAAGCCCATTCTTTGTTGGGTGAGATTTTTGCAAGCGCATTAAGTAACGCGTCTTCCTCTAGGGAAATCATCAAAGAGTCAATTGAAGAGTCTGGTCGTGCAGTAGCGCATAAACTAGAAAAGCATTTGTCCACTTTAGGAACCATTGCGACTGTGAGTCCGTTGCTTGGTTTGTTGGGAACAGTGATTGGGATGGTTGAATTGTTTGGCGCATTTAATGCTGCCGGGTCTGGTCATGATGTGGCGCAATTTGCGAAAGGGATCTCGGTGGCTTTATATAACACTGCGGGTGGTATTGTGGTTGCGGTTCCAGCAATGATTTCATACCGCTACTTCCGGGCTAAGGTCGATGGCTTGATCGTTGAAATGGAGCAACAAGCCATTAAGTTGGTTGAGATGATTCACGGCGAGCGCAAGTAACATGAATTTTCAACGTGGAAAAAAGCATGAAGATTTAGAAATGAATCTTGTGCCATTGATTGACGTATTGTTAGTGATCATTATTTTTCTGGTGGTCAGTTCGACTTTTGCTCGTATGAGCGAGTTGCAAATTAACTTACCGACAGCGCAAGCGAATACTCCAGAACAAAAACCTTTGATTGTCGATGTTGGCATTGATGCTAAAGGGCATTATGTCGTTGCTAAATCAGCCGTTTCCGAAGGAACGGTGAGCGCTATTGGGGCTGCCTTGCGAAGGGCGGCAGGGGATGGCAAGGAGCCGACGATCATCATCAACGCGGATGCAAATACTACGCATCAGTCTGTGATTAATGTGATGGAAGCTGCTCGGCAAGTGGGTTATACCCATATTACTTTTGCCACCCAAACTGCAGGCAATCACTAAATATAAATTATATTCATGGTCCAATTAGGCCGATTGAAATCCACAAACGCCCCAATATTATTTGTCAAAATAAGCTTGGGGATGTTTTTTTAAGCATTAACTCTCATGGCCAAATCTAGTCGCTCCCAAATGCACCCTCATCATTACACCGCAAAGACCCTTTACTTGCGGATGTTGAAGTATGCGCTTCGCTATTGGAAAGTTTTTGCATTTAGCATCATTGCGCTCGTTTCCTTTTCGGCCACTAATACTGGCTTTCTCGCCACCATCAAGTTAGTTACTGACGCCGGTTTCGTTAAACACGACTCGAGAATGCTACATTTACTTCCATTTATGTTATTTGGTTTGTTAGTGTTGCGCGCCTTTGCTGGTTTTGCATCTACTTTTGCGATGCGTTGGGTCGCAAGGCGCGTGGTGGAAGACTTGCGCGTTGAGGCCTTTGCAAAACTCATGACATTGCCGGTCAGCTTTTTCGACGCAAGCACTTCTGGAGCAATTACTTCTAAACTCACTTATGACACCGAGCAAATGTCGAGTGCCGCGACAACAGCAGCTGTGAGTTCTGTCCGTGATAGCTTGACCATTTTAGGCATGGTTGCTTATATGATTTATTTGGACTGGCGTTTAACGTTAATTTTTGTGTTAACCGCTCCGCTGATGGTGCTCTATTTGCAAAAAATGACCCCTAAGCTTAGAGAGGCAGGTAAAACTGTTCAGGGGTCAATGGGGGATATGACACAAGTTGCTGAAGAAGCTGCTGCAGGGCAGCGGATGGTCAAGATTTTTGCAGGGGCGGGGTATGAGCAAAAAAGATTTTCAGCAGCGGTAGCCAAGAATCGACATATGCAAATTCGCTTGTCCCGCATCTCTGGCTTTAATAGTATGGTTGTGGAGATATTAGCCGCCTTTTCTTTAGGCGCTGTCGTCTACTATTCAGTAGGTAAATTTACCGCTGGTGAATTTGCGGCATTTATTGGCGCCCTATTGATGTTGATTCCACCCATTAAGAGCCTAACTAAAATGAATGAGACTGTTCAAGTTGGCTTAGCAGCAGCGCAAAGTGTATTTGGTTTAATTGATATTGAGTCAGAAAGGGATGACGGCAAACATCAAATATCACGCGCAAGAGGGGAGATTGAATTTAAAGGGGTTGGCTTGCGCTATGAGAACGCTAAAAGTAATGCACTTAACCAACTCAGTTTTACTATCAGGCCGGGTGAAAAATTAGCCTTGGTTGGCCGCTCAGGAGGTGGCAAGAGTACGATGATCAATCTATTCCCACGCTTTTATGAGAATCAGGAAGGTCTCGTATTATTGGATGGGATTGATATTCGCGCCATGAAGCTTGCTAATTTGCGCGATCAATTTGCTTTGGTGAGTCAGGATGTCGTGCTGTTCAATGACACCGTTTTTAATAATATTGCTTATGGCGCGCTTCGAAATACGAGTGAAGAAAAAGTAATCGCTGCAGCGAAGGCTGCACATGCTTGGGAATTTATTCAGGACCTGCCTCTGGGTCTCCAAAGTGAGATTGGTGACAGGGGAGTCAGGCTTTCTGGCGGGCAACGTCAGCGTTTGGCGATTGCGCGAGCTATCTTGAAGGATGCGCCTATTTTGTTGTTAGATGAGGCGACGTCTGCTTTGGATACAGAGTCTGAGCAGCATGTTCAAGCAGCTTTGGATAGTTTAATGAAGAATCGAACCAGTATAGTGATTGCACATCGTTTATCTACCATAGAAAATGCAGATCGTATTTTTGTGATGGAGCATGGCGAAATTGTTGAAAGTGGAACCCATCAAGAATTAATTCAACTCGGCGGTCATTATGCCAAGCTCTATCAGAAGCAGTTCCATTAAATAACTCAAGGTATGTCAATGGCTGATTGGCTACAAAAAAAATGGACAGGCTATTCGGTTTGGCATGTGGTTCTTTTGCCGTTATCTTTGATTTTCTTTTTATTGGTTATCTTAAGAAAATTTCTTTTTAAAGTGGGTCTTCTCAGGCGTTATCAATTGCCTATCCCGGTGATTGTGATTGGTAATATTACGGTTGGCGGCACTGGTAAAACGCCGTTGGTTGTATGGCTATCAAAGGCTCTAAGTCAATCTGGTTTTAAGCCAGGAATTGTCAGTCGCGGTTACGGCGGGGACCATCAAGGCCCGATAGCAGTGCTTCAGGATAGCTTGCCACAAGAAGTTGGTGATGAGCCGATATTGATTGCTTCGCGAACAGCATGTCCCATTTTTGTTGGCGTTGATCGTGTGGGCGCAGCCATGGCTTTATTAAAAGCCCATCCTGAAGTCGATGTCCTGATTAGTGACGATGGTTTGCAACATCATCGGTTAGGTCGCGACATTGAAATTGTGGTGGTAGATGGTCAGCGCGGTTTTGGTAATGCTTTGTTATTGCCAGCAGGCCCATTGCGTGAGGGCGTTAATCGACTCAATTCAGTTGACGCTTTGGTCGTCACTGGCGCTGAACATGTAGCTTCATTACATCAAAAGATTTTGCCGCCTATTTTTCCTATGCAGTTATTGGGCGATCGTTTTGTTTCTTTAAATGACGCTGAAGTTGTCCAGTCAGCAGAGTTTTTTAAGGGTAAGGCTCTGGTAGCGCTGGCAGGGATTGGCAATCCAAGCCGTTTTTTTGAAACGCTAGCGCATTTGGGTTTGGTTTTTGAAAGTCAAAGTTTTCCTGATCACCACATGTTTACGACTCAAGATTTGAATTCCTTTTCGGGCAAGACGATTTTAATGACAGAAAAAGATGCTGTGAAATGTGTGGGATTTGCTAAGGATATTCCGCAGTTTGATATTTGGGTATTGCCGGTCAGTGCTATGATAGAAGCTGATTTGACTGGATTAATATTGCAAAAATTAGCCCAGTGCTCGGTTCGAAAGTAGAAAAGGAAATTTATGGATCACAAATTACTCGATATTTTAGTCTGTCCAGTTTGTAAGAGTGGGCTGCACTACCGTAAAGCTGAGCAAGAGTTAGTGTGTAAGCCTTGCCGTTTGGCATTTCAGATTAAGGATGATATTCCTGTAATGCTTGAAGACGAGGCGAGGAAGTTGTCTGATACTGAAGAGGTTTGAGTTAAGACGCATATGAAATTTAAAGTCGTTATTCCTGCTCGGCATGCAAGTAGCCGTTTGCCAGCCAAGCCTTTACTAGACATTGGTGGCAAGCCGATGGTCGTCCGCGTTGCAGAAAGAGCGTTGGCGAGCGGAGCAGAAGAGGTGATTGTTGCGACAGATCACCTGGACATTCTCAATGCCGTGCAAGCGTTTGGTATTAGTGGGCTCATGACCCGCGAGGATCATACATCCGGCACGGATAGACTTTCTGAAGTGGCTGCGCATTTCGGTTGGCAGGATGAGGTTGTGGTAGTAAATGTACAAGGGGATGAGCCTTTAATTGATCCGGCACTGATTCAATCTGTTGCGGTAAACTTAACGACGCATACTCAAGCGGCGATTGCTACGGTATGTCACGCAATCCATGATAAAGAAACCATGCTGAATCCCAATGTGGTGAAAGTAGTGCTCGATCAGGAAGGGTATGCGATGTATTTTAGTCGTGCGCCGATTCCGTACCCTCGGGATGCTTTTGCACAATCATTGGCCTTGCCGAAGGATATGGAAGTCTATCGACATGTGGGCATTTATGCCTATCGTGCAAAGTTTCTCCATGCCTACACAAAGTTAGCGCCGACAGCGGTTGAACAGTATGAAGCGTTAGAACAATTAAGGGCGCTCTGGCACGGGTATAAAATTAGCGTTGCGATCACCCAGGTTGCGCCTGCTTCAGGCGTTGATACTGCTGAAGATTTGGCGCTTGTTCGTCAGATTATTGCCGCCCAACATTAGCCGTCGTTCTACTAAATAATCCCCATATCACCTTGACATGCAGGCTTAAAGCTTGCTATAGTCTCACCTCTCGACGGCACCAATGTCGAATCGGACGCGGGGTGGAGCAGTCTGGCAGCTCGTCGGGCTCATAACCCGAAGGTCGTAGGTTCAAATCCTGCCCCCGCAACCAGCGAATATAGTTGTTGACGAGAAGTTTGGGTTCTGTATAATGCGCCCCTCTCGTTGCAGAAGCGGCATGTAAATGTTGCGTATGGTTTGAGAAGATTTTAGTGGTACCTGCTCTTTAACAATTTGAACAATCGATAGGTGTGAGTGTTTGTGGTCTCGGCAGTTCACTGGTTCTTCGGAACGTGAACACTCAAGATACAAATGCTTATACCTTGAATGAAACTTTGTAATACACATTAGCGTTAAAGTTAATGTCGACAACCTAGATTCATTTGAGTAATAAAGCAAAAGCGACATACCGACCCCTTTATTGGGGTCACAAGTAATAGTTAGGAATTAAACTGAAGAGTTTGATCCTGGCTCAGATTGAACGCTGGCGGAATGCTTTACACATGCAAGTCGAACGGCAGCACGAGAGCTTGCTCTTGGTGGCGAGTGGCGAACGGGTGAGTAATATATCGGAACGTATCCAATAATGGGGGATAACTAATCGAAAGGTTGGCTAATACCGCATACGCCCTACGGGGGAAAGCAGGGGATCTTCGGACCTTGCGTTAATGGAGCGGCTGATATCTGATTAGCTAGTAGGTGAGGTAAAGGCTCACCTAGGCGACGATCAGTAGCTGGTCTGAGAGGACGACCAGCCACACTGGAACTGAGACACGGTCCAGACTCCTACGGGAGGCAGCAGTGGGGAATTTTGGACAATGGGCGCAAGCCTGATCCAGCCATTCCGCGTGAGTGAAGAAGGCCTTCGGGTTGTAAAGCTCTTTCGCAAGGGAAGAAAACTTATCCTCTAACATAGGATGAGGTTGACGGTACCTTGATAAGAAGCACCGGCTAACTACGTGCCAGCAGCCGCGGTAATACGTAGGGTGCGAGCGTTAATCGGAATTACTGGGCGTAAAGCGTGCGCAGGCTGTTTTGTAAGTCAGATGTGAAATCCCTGAGCTCAACTTAGGAACTGCGTTTGAAACTACAAGACTAGAATATGTCAGAGGGGGGTAGAATTCCACGTGTAGCAGTGAAATGCGTAGAGATGTGGAGGAATACCAATGGCGAAGGCAGCCCCCTGGGATAATATTGACGCTCATGCACGAAAGCGTGGGGAGCAAACAGGATTAGATACCCTGGTAGTCCACGCCCTAAACGATGTCTACTAGTTGTTGGTGGAGTAAAATCCATGAGTAACGCAGCTAACGCGTGAAGTAGACCGCCTGGGGAGTACGGTCGCAAGATTAAAACTCAAATGAATTGACGGGGGCCCGCACAAGCGGTGGATTATGTGGATTAATTCGATGCAACGCGAAAAACCTTACCTGGCCTTGACATGTACCGAATTTACCAGAGATGGTTTAGTGCTCGAAAGAGAACGGTAACACAGGTGCTGCATGGCTGTCGTCAGCTCGTGTCGTGAGATGTTGGGTTAAGTCCCGCAACGAGCGCAACCCTTGCCATTAATTGCCATCATTTAGTTG
>Ga0114964_10000352_pt1 | contig 36011 bp, 45 predicted proteins | sample C_131016_MF_Meta_FD_92638 | JGI IMG/M metagenome (GOLD analysis project Ga0114964, IMG submission 92638) | Freshwater microbial communities from Lake Croche, Canada to study carbon cycling - C_131016_MF_MetaG | ecosystem: Environmental > Aquatic > Freshwater > Lake | place: Lake Croche, Canada...
ACACTTACTATTTTCACACTACATCATGTTTGGTTTTTTCCGCAGCTACTTTTCTAATGACCTAGCCATCGACCTAGGAACCGCAAATACCTTAATTTATATGCGTGATCGGGGTATTGTGCTGGATGAACCCTCGGTTGTGGCAATTCGCACAGAAGGTGGTCCAAGTGGCAAAAAAACCATTTTGGCCGTTGGTAAAGAGGCAAAAGCGATGCTGGGACGTGTTCCTGGAAACATTGAGGCGATTCGCCCCATGAAAGATGGTGTTATTGCCGATTTCACCATCACCGAGCAAATGCTTAAGCAATTTATCAAAATGGTGCACGAGAGCAAGCTGTTAAAGCCAAGCCCACGCATCATTATTTGCGTTCCTTGTGGATCCACCCAAGTTGAACGTCGTGCCATTCGCGAGTCAGCCTTAGGTGCGGGTGCATCCCAAGTATTTCTGATTGAAGAGCCTATGGCTGCTGCAATTGGTGCTGGCTTGCCAGTATCTGAAGCGGCTGGTTCGATGGTGGTTGATATCGGTGGCGGGACAACTGAAGTTGGCGTGATGTCTTTGGGTGGCATGGTTTACAAAGGCTCTGTTCGCGTTGGTGGTGATAAGTTTGACGAAGCGATTACAAACTACATTCGTCGTAACTTCGGCATGTTAATTGGTGAACAAACTGCAGAGTTAATTAAAAAGACAATCGGCTCAGCATTCCCAGGCGCCGAAGTGCGCGAGATGGAAGTAAAGGGCCGCAATCTTTCTGAAGGTATTCCACGTAGTTTCACAGTCACTAGCAATGAAGTGCTTGAGGCCTTAACCGATCCCTTGAATCAAATCGTGACTGCTGTAAAAGCAGCGCTTGAACAAATTCCTCCTGAGCTTGCCTCTGACATCGCCGAGCGCGGTATGATGTTGACGGGTGGCGGTGCATTGTTGCGCGACCTTGATCGCCTGCTCTTGGAAGAAACTGGATTGCCCATTCATGTAGCAGAAGATCCCCTCACTTGCGTTGCTCGTGGTTGCGGTACAGCACTCGAGCGCATGGACAAGTTGGGCGGAGTGTTCTCGCAAGAGTAATCGACTTACACGTCGGTCAGTGCATTGCAACATAGCGCTCCTCCACTTTTCAGACAAGGCGTTCCTGCTTTAGTCAAATTGATTGTCTGTCTATCGATCAGCATCGCATTGATGTTGATCGATTTTCGCTATAAGACTCTCAACCCCATCCGAGATAACGTCAATTGGATCTTGCGTCCGCTTGAATATGTCATGCTGATGCCTCGCAATGTATTTGATGCTGGCTCAGAATATTTCACGACACGCGGAACACTTGATAAAGAAAATCAAGAAATGAAAGTGCGCCAAGCAGAACTTTCTTTGCTTGCAAACCAATCAGAGTTTCTCTTAATTGAAAATCAAAACCTGCGGCAATTAATGGATTTGCAGAAGCAAATTCCATTTAAAACGCTTCCAGTCGAAATTCTTTTCAATCCACCCAATCCAATCTCTCAACGCATTGTCATTAACCGTGGCGGCCATGATGACTTGAAGCTTGGCAACCCTATTGCCAATGACGCCGGCATCCTAGGTCAGGTGGTGCGCCTCTACGATCGCTCTGCAGAAGTCTCATTGCTTGAGGATCCTGACTTTGCAGTGCCCGTGCAAGTAGCGCGCAACGGACTGCGCGCAGCGGTATTTGGGGCGGGTCGCGGGAACCCCTTAGAACTACGCTACCTGCCTGTCGCTAGTGATCTAGAGGTGGGCGATGTCTTAATTACGTCCGGCATTGACGGCGTCTATCCACCAGGTTTCGCTGTAGCCGTTATCAGCCGTATTGAACGCAACGCAGATAAGAACTCTTCCAATGTTTTATGTGTTCCAGTTGCTGTGGTTAACCGTTATCGCCAAGCATTGGCACTACTCTACGACCCACAGTTCGACGCCAAGCCAAGTGTTGTCAATAAATCAAGTTCTGGGGGCGCCGGTGTGATGACTCCAGGTCGCCGCCAAACTCGTGCGCGAGGAATGCAATGATTGACTTCCAAAGCGGCTATATTCTGCGGCCCGCTAATCCGCTCTTTATTTATTTCAGCCTGTTGTGTGCCTTGCTACTCAATCTCTTGCCGATTGGTAACTACGGATGGGTTCCTGACTGGCTAATTATCTGTATCGTCTTTTGGAATATTCATCAACATCGCTATGTCGGTGTCATGATCGCCTTCACTCTTGGCTTATTAATGGATGTTCACAACTCAGATCTTCTGGGATTGCATGCATTTAGCTACTCCCTAGTAGCCTATCTGGCGATCTCCTGGCATAGGCGCATCATCGCCTTGAGCGTGTTTACTCAAGCCCTGCATCTGCTACCCATTTTTTTACTCGTATCTTTATTTCCTGTCTTGACGCATTGGGTGCTAAGCGGCGAACTCTATTGGTGGGCGCTGACTGGCTCAATACAGGCCTTGATTGAAACCATGCTTTGGCCAATCGCTACTCGTATTTTGCTAGCCCCTCAACGTCGTCCTATTGACGTTGACCATAATCGACCAATCTAAGCGGTTGTATGGCTTCTTTTAAAAAAGCGGATCTCAACTCTTTTCAAGAGCGCATTCATATTGCGACCATCTTTGTTACGGTTTGCTTTCTACTGCTGGTTACTCGATTAGTTTGGCTACAACTGGTGAGTCATGGCAAATATGCTTTACTGGCCGAAAGTAACCGTATAGCACTTGTACCTGCTCCTGCAAATCGCGGCTTAGTCATTGATCGCAACGGCATTGTGATTGGCAGAAATTATTCAGCGCTGACTTTAGATATCAACGCTGGAGAGGTTAAGGGCAATATTGATGAACTCATCGATGATTTATCCCAAATTGTTCTCATTTCCCCGAGGGATCGCCGTAATTTCAAGCGCTCCCTAGAGGATTCTCGAAATATGGGTACTTTTCCACTGCGCTCAATGCTAACAGAGGTCGAAACAGCCCGCTTTATGGCTAATCGCTACCGCTTTCCTGGGGTGGAAATTCGCGCCCGGAGTTTCCGAGAGTACCCCTATAACGAACTAGCCTCCCATTTAATTGGCTATATCGGGAGGGTCTCCCTCAAAGATAAAGAGCGGATGCAAACGGAGATTGAGGGTGCAAAAGCTGATGATACTGATGCATTACAAAGCTCATTTCTGCCAGGAATTCAGTATGTAGGAAAAATTGGTTTAGAACAGAAATACGAAACTATATTGCGCGGCGTTCCTGGATATGATCAAGTAGAAATCACTGCTGGTGGTAAACCTGTTCGCACACTTTCGAGCTCCCCCTCCATTCCTGGAAAAAATATTGTTCTATCGGTTGATATTAAATTGCAATACTTGGTGGAAGAACTCTATGGAAACTTTCGTGGCGCCTTCGTAGCCATTGAGCCTGAGACGGGTGATGTTCTTGCCTTTGTATCAAAACCCAACTTCAACCCAAATGATTTCGTGGAGGGAATAGATGCCATCACCTGGAAAGAGTTAAATGACTCTCCGCAGAAACCGCTCTACAACAGACCGCTCAAAGGCATCTACCCCCCAGGATCAACCTACAAGCCCTTCATGGCTTTGGCTTCATTAGAAAATAAAAAACGCACCCCATCTCAAACTATTTTTGATCCAGGCTTTTTTGATTTTGGTAACCACACATTCCGCGATGATAAAAAAGGTGGCCATGGAACAGTAGATATGCAAAAGTCAATTGTGGAATCTTGCGATACCTACTACTACATGCTAGCTCGCGATATGGGCGTCAACATGATTGCAGAGTTTATGAAGCCACTTGGCTTTGGACAAATTACCGGCATTGATTTACAAGGTGAATCCGCGGGTGTTCTCCCTTCTACCGAATGGAAGAAAAATACCTTCAAAAAACCCGAACAACAAAAATGGTATGAAGGCGAGACAATTTCCCTGGGTATTGGTCAAGGCTACAACGCTTTCACCATTCTGCAACTAGCCCATGCCATGGCGAATCTAGCGAACAATGGCATTGTAATGAAGCCACACCTAGTCAAAGCAATTGAAGATCCATTTACGCGCAACCGCACACTCACCACACCAAAAGAAAGTTATCGCATCGATCTCAAGCCGGAAAATCTTGAAGTCATCAAAAATGCTATGGTAGAAGTCAATCGCACGGGCACCTCTGCAGCAGCATTTAAAGGCGCTGAATTTGTGGCGGGTGGAAAGACGGGTACAGCTCAAGTCTTCAGCTTAAATTCCAAAGATTACAAACATGGGGCCACCGCTGAATTTTTACGTGACCATGCTTTGTATATTGCGTTTGCTCCCGCAGATAAGCCGCGCATTGTGATTGCGATGGTAGTTGAGAATGCTGGCTTTGGTGCGCAATATGCAGCGCCAATCGCTCGCAAAGCATTAGATTACTATCTTGAAACTAAATGGCCAAAGGAGGTTCCCGAATGGAAAAGAGCCCCATAAGAAAAATCCGTAAGGCCCTCTATAGTATTTTTTCTGGGTTGGACCGCCAGCTAGGCCTTATTCTGCTTGGTTTAGCGGCAATTGGATTTTTTACCTTTCTCTCATCGAGTCAAAATACTCCAGTGCTTATCGAAGATGAATTACGAAACCTCGCACTATCATTTGTAGTGATGTGGTGTGTGTCTCGCATTCCACCAAAGTGGCTTGAGATTGCAGCGGTGTGGATCTATAGTTTTGGAGTTGCACTATTAGTTGCAGTGGCAGTCTTCGGTCTAATTAAAAAAGGTGCGAGACGATGGCTTAATATCGGTATCGTTATCCAGCCATCCGAGATCATGAAAATTGCCATGCCATTAATGCTTGCTTGGTACTTTCAGAAACGTGAAGGTCTGCAAAAATCTTGGGATTATGGAATCGCTGCAATCATCTTAGGCATTCCAGTTGCACTGATTGCACGACAGCCCGACTTGGGAACGGCTCTTTTGGTTTTTGCGGCCGGAATGTACGTGATCATTTTGGCTGGACTACCATGGAAGTGGATTTTGCCTTTTGTTGGTCTTGGTGCATTTGGCATTCTGCTCATGATTATTTTTGGCAACACACTTTGTGCTCATGATATTGCATGGCCATTCGTACACGATTATCAAAAACATCGCATTTGTACTTTGTTAGATCCAAGTAGTGATCCGCTTGGCAAAGGCTTTCATACTATTCAATCCATGATTGCAATCGGCTCTGGTGGATTTTTTGGTAAGGGTTGGTTTCAGGGCACTCAAGCACACCTAGAATTTATCCCAGAGAAACATACTGATTTTGTTTTCGCCGTTTTCTCTGAAGAGTTTGGCTTGCTTGGCAACCTTGTTTTATTAGCGCTCTTCTTTGCGTTGATTAAAAGAGGTTTAGCTATCTCTGCTAGCGCACCTAATTTATTTACCCGCCTACTTGGCGCCTCTGTAACTCTGATTTTCTTTACCTACGCTTTTGTCAATATTGGGATGGTCAGCGGTCTTCTCCCAGTAGTGGGCGTACCACTCCCGTTTATTAGCTATGGAGGCACTGCATTAGTAACGCTTGGATTTGGGGCGGGTATATTAATGAGTATTCATCGCCACCGACGCCTAGTGCAAAGCTAGCTCCCAAAATCTCTGCAAAGAAAATGTAAAGCTAGAAAAAAAAGCCCGGCATGCCGGGCTTTTTCATCAACAAATAAGAATTACTTCTTACGCTTGTTAACTGAATCTTTAAATGCTTTACCAGCTGAAAACTTAACAGTTTTAGCAGCGGCGATTTTGAGTGGCTCACCAGTTTTTGGGTTGCGACCCATACGTGCAGCACGTTTACCAGATGAATAAGTACCAAAGCCGATCAGTTGTACTGAATCACCTTTAGTAACAGCTTTAATAATGTGCGCAATAGCAGAATTTAATGCAAATTCAGCTTTGGCTTTAGAGATCTCAGCATCGTCAGCAATAGCTGCGATTAATTCTGCTTTGTTCAAGTGAAGCTCCTTATAGATATTGATGTAAGCGCCTAGTGCGCTTACATGATTTTAACCACAAAAAATTACAAAAATAAATGCTTTTTAAAAAGAAATTTTTTATTTTTTATTTACTCATCTAGAACAGTTATGTCAGATACAAAATATTCGGTATCTCCAAAACAAGTTGTTGGTAGCCCAATGTGCTGTTCATACTTTAGAGCTACCTTTTTGCCTAAATTTGCGTTAATTTTTTGCGCCACAGCTACTTCGCGCACTGTAAAGAGGAATTTTTCAGACATTGTTCCAGGCATGGAAACCATTGCCAACTCCCCCTCCCAGGTCTTACAGACGTAGCCACGATTTGAGAACTTCTGTACATAGCCAGCACGCTCACCACTGCCATAAGTCCAATTAAGCATGGCCCAGGTATAGACCGTCAAACCTGTAATCCCTATAAATACAAGGCTTAAGAGCCACTTTATAAATTGATTCATTACCTTTTCCTCAAAAATAAGCCCTCTTCAGCGATCCAATTTCGCTCACTTGTGCTGACGAGTTTAAGTATATGGGCATATTTAACTTAGAAATAGATGGGGTGCCACTAAGATACAAATTAAAATGAAGCACTAACGCTGATCGGTAAATCCATGCAAATACGTCACATCATTTTCATCATCTTTGTTGCATCGGCTGTATTTGTCTATTTTCGTGGCAGAGTACGTTTTGGCCTAGTTAGATCTCTGACTGATTACCAGGTGCTTTTAGCGCCTATAAATAGCCTACTCTACATCTTCTCTAAAGTGAAGGCGGGCGCATTTATCCCTGTATCGAAATTTCCAGAGCTTGCACCATTGCAGAATAACTGGGAAATTATTCGCGAGGAGGCGCTTTCTCTTAATGAAGACGGCGCAATTGCGGCTGCTACTGGATACAACGATATAGGCTTTAATTCTTTTTTCCGCACTGGCTGGAAGCGTTTTCACCTCTACTGGTATGGCAAAGAAATGCCCTCAGCACAAGCTAGCTGTCCAAAAACAGTAGCACTCCTCAAATCTATTCCATCGATTAAAGCGGCGATGTTTGCCTCCCTACCGCCTGGAGCCACGCTGGTACGCCATCGCGACCCCTATGCTGGGTCCTTGCGCTATCACATTGGTCTAGCTACACCCAATGACCCCAAATGCTTTATTGAAGTGGATGGAGAGCGTTATTTCTGGAAAGATGGCGAGCCAGTCATGTTTGATGAAACCTACATTCATCTGGCGGCCAATGAGACCGATCAGCAACGCATCGTCTTGTTTTGCGATATAGAACGTCCGCTTTACACAAAACTCGCACAACTTCTCAATCGCTGGTTTGGCCGCTACGTGATGAGTGCGACATCCTCACAGAATGTGGCAGGAGAAAAGATAGGATTTGTAAATGTTCTATTTGGCTACTTTTATCACCTCAGGGCACAGGCAAAAAAACTCAAAGCCAAGCATCGCTCGGTATATTACGTTGGCAAATGGGTGCTTATTTTGGGTATTTTGTGGGCAATTTTCTGGTAAATCCTAGGGCGCCAAGATCTGCGCTATCTGCTCCGGAGTTATGGAGCCCCAAATCTCTAAGCGTTTTTGGCGACTATTTTGACCCGATAAAAGCCTAATTTGCTTTTGCGGGATCCTTAGTTGCTTAGAAAGCCATGCTACTAGCATTTCATTCGCCTTATTTTCCATAGCTGGCGCCTGTAGAGAAATCTTCAGGCTGCCATCATGCAAGCCAACGACCTTGCTCACCTTGGCACCAGGCTGGCAATGGATATTAAGGACAATTCCTGTGGGTGTTTCTTTTAACCAAATGGGCGTCATGAAATTACTTTAAACTCAAACCATGATTATGAAGAACTCGAGTGCCTTAGACCACCTATTTGCTAATAATCGCGCATGGGCGGAAGAAATGGTTGCCAAGGATGCGGATTTCTTTAAGCGGCTCGTTAATCAACAGGCTCCAGAATATCTCTGGATTGGCTGTGCTGATAGTCGCGTCCCAGCAAATGAAATCGTTGATCTTTTACCTGGCGAGCTATTTGTTCATCGCAACGTCGCAAACGTCGTTGTTCATACCGACCTCAACTGTCTATCAGTCATCCAATTCGCCATTGACTTGCTCAAAGTTAAACATATATTAGTTGTCGGTCATTACGGGTGTGCTGGCGTTCATGCTGCATTAAGCGATCGACGCATTGGACTGGCTGATAATTGGTTGCGTCACGTAAAGGATGTCCACCAAAAACATGAGCGTTATTTAGGAGAGGTGCTGCCGACGCCCAAGCGCCAAGATCGTCTTTGTGAGCTCAATGTGATCGAGCAGGTGGTCAACGTATGTGAAACCACCATTGTTCAAGATGCTTGGGCTCGTGGCCAAGATCTTACTGTGCATGGCTGGGCTTATCGCTTAGATACTGGGCTTGTTAAGGATCTTGGTATGTCGAGTAGTTCCATAGAGGAAATGGGAACTCGTTATAAAAAAACATTGACACGCTACGACGCTGAATAACATTACGCTTGCTTAAATCTTTTTCCAATAAAGCCATAGTGGCTTTATTAAAACTCCTCTCAATTCTTCCCTATTCATTATTGGTTACCGTTGGTTCTGGCCTGGGCTTTATTGCTGCCAGAATTCCGAGTGAGCGCAATCGTGTGGTCACAATAAATTTAAAGTTATGCTTTCCTAAGTTATCTTATGCAGCCATTGACCAACTCAGAAAAAAGCACTGGCGCCTGCTTGGTAGAAGCTTGGTAGAAAAAAGTATCATCTGGCACGGTAGTGAAGAGCAACTAAGTAGCATGATCGAAGTTAGATCCGAGGTAGACCTCTCCGATAGAAAACCTCGCATCTTGGTGAATATGCACTTCGTTGGCATTGAAGGCAGCATTATTTTGAGCGCTCTAGCGAAGAGAAATCACTGGCCCCGTACTTCGGGATTTTTTCAAAGGATGAAGAGTCCTTTTTTCAATCAAAAAATTATTGATTGGCGTAACCGTTTTGGCGGCAACTCCATAGATCGTCAAGGTAATTCGATTGCATTAATTCGAGAGATTCGCAAAGGTAGCTTCATCATCATTGCACCCGATATTGACCTAGGTTTAAAAGACTCGGTATTTACACCATTCTTTGACATCCAAACAAATACCATCACAGCAGTTTCTAGACTGGCTAGCATTACTGGTGCTGAAGTTTGTATGATGGTTACCGCACTAAAGTCTGACGAAAGTGGCTACTTGTGCTCTATCAGCAAGCCCCTCAGCGATTTTCCTAGCGAAAAACCTGAAGAAGATACTGCGCGCCTGAACCAAATTTTCGAAAAAGAAATTCGCCTAAGGCCAGCTGAATATTATTGGGTTCATAAGCGCTTCAAAAATCGCCCCAATAATGAGGCAAGTCCTTACTAAGCCTTCATTAAAAACATCTTTTGTCCTATCATTAAGAGATGAACGAACGTATTGGGCTATTTGCCGACCTTCACAGTAATTTAGAGGCTTATGAAGCCTGCATGGAAAGAGCCCAAGAACTCGGCGTTACACGCATGGCTTTCTTGGGTGACCTAGTTGGATATAACGCCGATCCAATTGCTTTGGTTGATCGCATTGCTGAACTCGTTTGGTCTGGCAAAGCCATTGCAGTGGTCGGCAATCATGATGAGGCAGTCTTTAAAGATTACAGCCAAAGAATGAATGCCAGCGCCAATGCGGCCATTGAGTGGACCAAGTCGCAACTGAACCCAGCGCATGTGCAATTTTTAAAAGAGCTGCCGCTAATCATCAACGAAGAAGAGATTTGCTTTGTACATGCATCAGCTCATAAGCCTTCGGAGTGGAATTACATTACCGACAGCATGAGCGCCTGGCAATGTGTCCAAAGTTCAGGTAAGTCATACACTTTTGTGGGGCATGCGCACGAGCAGGCTCTTTTTTATCAAAGTGCCGTTGGCAAACTAATTCGTTTTGCTCCACATCCTGGAGATGAAGTTCCTGTTATGAGCCATCGCCAGTGGGTTGGCGTCGTTGGATCGCTTGGTCAACCAAGAGATGGCAATCCCGAGGCCTGCTTTGCAGTATTTGAACCTGAAATTTCTGCATTAACTTTCCACCGCGTTCCCTATGATCACTTTAAAGCTGCAGATAAAGTGCGGCGCGCCGGCCTGCCAGAAGACTTAGTAAATCGCTTGATTACTGGTAAGTAATTTATCTATGTCCATCAAGCCTGATATTGAAGCAGTAGATGATATATTTCAGGAGGGTAAAGTCGTTGATGGTTTTGTTCTTGGAAAAGAACTGCATCGCGGCGGAATGGCAAGTCTTTTTTCGGCAACCAAAGAGGGCATTGATCTTCCCATCCTCTTAAAAATTCCACGGGTTGGCAAAGATCAACCTGTTGAGAGTTTAATTGGCTTTGAAACTGAGCTCACGATCCTGCGCTCCCTTAAAAGTCCATATGTACCGAAGTATCTAGGCTCGGGTAATATGGCAACACGTCCCTATATTGCAATGGAACAAGTCGCAGGACGTCCGCTAGAAGAGCTCATTAAAGAAGGCAAGCAATTTAGCATCGATGAAGTCATTCGTATTGGCGCCGATCTTGCGCAAGCGGTACAGTCTCTACACTCACAGGATGCAATACATCTCGACATCAAACCAGACAATGTGCTGATTGATGATGAAGGCAAACTAACGCTCATAGACTTTGGCCTCTCACACCACTCGCGCTTTCCGGATTTGTTGGCCGAAGAGATGCGCAAAGGTATTGGCTCTGCTCCCTACATTTCACCAGAACAAGTAGTTGGTGTTCGATCAGATTCACGCAGTGACATCTTTTCCATCGGCGTGATCATATATGAGTTATTGACGGGTGAACTCCCATTTGGCAACCCACAGACAATGAATGGGTTGCGCAAAAGAATGTGGGCCAAACCATTTCCCCTCAGAGCCATCAGGAAAGAAATTCCACGCTGGTTACAAGAAGTGGTATTGCGCTGCCTAGAGCCGAGAGCAGATGAGCGCTATCAAAGCGCCACTCGTTTACGCCAAGTTCTACGTGATCCTGAAAGCGTTAAGCTCACAGAGAGGTCCGAACGCTTGGAGCCCCCTAGTTTTTGGGAAAGCCTCAAACGCTGGTTGAGAGCGGCGGGCTACGAGCCCTCACCAAGCCCGCTGCCTAGCAAGGGAAATCAAGATGCTCCATTAATGATCGCTGCAATTGATACACGCCAATCAGATGAAGAGCTGCGTGAGCGCATGCAGACAACTGCAAAAAATCTACTGCAAGCTTACCCAGAAAGTCGTTTGATTTGCCTTAGCACCATCGCCAGCACGCCGACATTTGAAGGCAATCAAGAAAGCGAGACTGCTAGCGGGATCGTGCGCGGTCATTTAGTTCAGTTGATGGAATGGGCAAAACCACTTAAGCTACCCCCAGAACGCATCTCCTATCACGTGCTAGAGGCCCTTGATCCTGCTACTCGGATTGTTGAGTTTGCAAAAGATAATGATGCATCGCTCATTTTGATTGGCGCATCCCATAAGCTACCGAATAAGGTGACGCCCTGGAGAACTTCAATGACCAAGATCGTTGAAGAAGCTCCTTGCAGCGTTCACATTGTTAGAGCTTAAACTTTTAGCCCTAGTAATCTTGCAGCATTCCCGCCCAAAATAGCCACGCGCTGAGAGTTAGTCAATCCGGGCGTACTCATAACATGTTCCACTGGAAACTCCTCCCAAGGAATCGGATGATCGGTGCCAATTACCACCTGACTTGCGCCGACCTGAGCAACTAAATGGCGCAATGCCTCAGGCGTAAAGACCAAGGAATCGAAATACAGTTGGTTTAAATACTCAGTTGGTTGTTTCTTGAGAACAATGTCAGGATTGCAGTTTTGTGGTGAAACAAAACAACTGTGGTCCATCCTTGGGGCATATGAACCCAAGAACCCTCCACCGTGTGCAGCCAGCACTTTTAATTTTGGATACTTATCCAAGACACCTTCATATATTAAATGTTGAAGTGCAATCGTCGTATCTAAAGGATTACCAATGACATTAGACATCCAGCCATTACCTTTAAAGCGCTGCGCCAACGGAGGAGTGCTTTGTGGGTGTATAAAAAGGGTGACATTGAGCTCTTGAGCCTTAGCAAGTACGGGGTGGTATTTAGGGTTTGCAAAATCATCCCCCAGTACACTTCCACCAATTGCTGCCCCACATAAACCCTGCTTTTTCACTGCATCTTCGAGCTGCTGTACCGCCAAATCGGGATATTGCATGCTTAAAGAAGCAAAAGCTGCAAATGATGCTGGGCGCTGGGCGCAAAGCTCAGCCAGATTCTGGTTATTGATGCGACAAATCTCTGCTGACGTGTCTCTATCTTGGCGATACCAGAAAGGATTGACACTCAGTACCTGCATATCAATACCCTGTGCCTCCATTGCGCTTATACGCTCATCAATTTTGATGAAATGCTCACGCACTCCTTTAGTGGGCGGTGGCACAGACTTTGCATCCGCCCCCATCAAATCAATTGAATCCTGAAACATGCAATGCGCATGAACGTCGATCGTCTTTACTCGCTTACCATTGATAAAGACAGGGGTAACACGCTTAGGCCCGTTACTCTGGGTTTCTGCAGCATGCAATAAACCACAGCCACAAAAGGTCAGGCCGCCTAAAGTTTTAGCGGAAGTTTTTAGGAAAGATCTACGACTGTTCATACGATAGCTCCTTATTTAGGATTTTTTTAGGCCAAGCATTTCACGAGTTTCATTTGATGAAGCCAATTCGCCACCCATATCATTAACGATACGTTTAGCTCTAGTAACTAATTGCGCATTGGATTCGCACAGCACACCTTTTTCTAGGTAAATATTGTCTTCCATGCCAACACGAACATGTCCGCCATACAACCAAGCTTGCGCCACAATTGGGAACTCGGCACGACTAATGCCAAAAGCAGCCCACTTGGCACCCTGTGGCAACTGATCTCGCATATACAAGAGTGTTGCAGGATCAGTATTCAATCCATACTTTACGCCCATCACAAAAGTGTAAAGCCCAGGACCTTCTAATGTGCCGTCCTTAATTAAGTCTTTTGCCAGATTTAAATCGCCCGTATCAAAGATTTCAAGCTCTGGCATTACGCCTGCGTCACGGATCACCTTAGCCATCTTGCGCACGTTAGTTGGCGTGTTCATGACAACATCAGCACCAGAATTCATCGTATTCAAATCTAATGAGCAAATATCGGGTCGGAGTTTTGCAATGTGCTCAACGCGCTTTAAAGGATCGCATAAGGTGGTACCCGGTGCGAATACTTTTGGGTCGCCTTCCGTTGGCACATACCGACCACCAGGACCGGTGGTAAGGTTAATAATTAATTCTTTATTTTGCGCCTTGATTAGGCTGATAACTTCTGCATAATGATCAATTTCCATCGAAGGCTTGCCGTTTTCAGGATTGCGTACATGGATATGTACTACAGCAGCCCCTGCCTCACCAGCACCAAGACAGGCGTCTGCAATTTGCTTTGGTGTAATAGGAAGATAGGGCGTCATCTCTGGTTTTGTTAAATTACCAGTAACGGCACAGGTTAGGATTGTCTTACTCATGGCTTTTCCTTTTAAGTTATTTTGATTGGGTTTTTTAATAATGCTTACTAAAACTCTTACGGTTCCGGACAACAAAACAGCTACTCGCTTGTTGGATGTTGCTGAGGCATTGTTTTCCGAGCATGGCTACGCTTTGACAACGGTGCGGGATATAGCAGCCAAGTCCAAAGTGAATCAAGCGCTGATCAACTATCACTTTAAAAATAAGCGCGGCCTGTTTAATGCTGTCTTTGAGCGACGTGCCACTGTATTGCTTAAAGAACGTGCAGATCTTTTGCGCGCCGCAAAAATCAAAGCAAAAAAGAAGCCTATTCCGCTCAAAGAATTGATTTATGCATTTGTCTACCCACCACTGAGAATGGCTAGCGAAGACAAAGGCGGGCGTAGCTTTGTAAAGTTGCAGGCCAGACTTCATAACGAACCCAAAGAAATTGAGAGCGCATTGCGTGCAAAGCTATATGACAAGGTAAGCCTTTTATTTATAGACGAATTAAAGCGCACACTTCCAAAGCTGAGTGAGTCTTCAATTTGTTGGCGGTTAATCTTTGTCATGGGTCTTTACTTATATGTCGCTTCTAATACCGGACGGCTCGAGGTCATTTCAAAAGGAAGGGCTAAAGGCGGGAATCTAAAACAAGCGCTTCCAGAAATTCTCAATTTCTGTGAGCAAGGCTTCTTGTCGGCCCCTACTCGACCTTAGCGCCCGTCTCCTTAACGATTTGCGCCCACCTCTTCAACTCGTCTGCAATGTAATCTCCAGCTTGCTTTGTTGTGCCACCCACAACCAATAGGCCTGCCTGGTCAAACTTCTCTTTCATCTCGGGATTTGCCAAAACCTGATTTACAGCTTGATTCATTTTTTGCACAATATCAGCTGGCGTTTTAATTGGCGCAAAGATTGCTGTCCAGGTGTAATCTTTTATTTGAGGGTAGCCCTGCTCAGCGAGTGTTGGGACATCAGGCAAACTTGCTAAGCGCTTCTCACTTGAAACGCCGAGAATCCGCACCTTGCCTTGTTTGGAAAATTGGTAAACGCCAGCAACTGCGGTGCAACCAATTGGTACCTCTCCACTCACTACTGCTAGAGAGGCCGGGCCAGCGCCCTTATATGGAATATGCGTTACATTACCCTTCCAAATAGCACGGAATAAATTTTCACAAGTTAGATGTGGAGTAGTCCCATTACCCGGACTTGAGTAGGAAAGATTTTCTTTAAAGGCTAATTCTTTTAATTCTGCAATGGATTTTACGGACACCTTTTCATTCACAGAAATAACATTGGCCTGAGTAGTTGCCACCACTACAGGGATGAAATTTTTCTCTGGACTATATCCAGCTGCCGCTCCATAAAGCGTTGGGTTTACTGCATATGCTGCTGAAGTTATCAAGAATGTATAGCCATCGGATGCAGCATTGGCAACATATTGCGCGCCAATATTGCCACCAGCACCCGCTTTATTTTCAACAATGACTGACTGCTTGAAAATTTCTCCGAGCTGAACAGATAAGATACGTGCGGTAATATCAACCGGACCGCCTGGAGGGAATGCAACCACCAAACGAATCGGCTTATCCGGGTAGCCTGCTGCTGCCGTGACTACACTCGTCAATGACAGCGCAGCCACTGTTGTCGCTTTTAAAAGCGACTTTGTTATTTTATATACTCCACCACAAATGAATAACTTCATTTTGTCTCCCCCACTTTGTATGGGATTTTTTATTATTTATTTAATTGCCAATGGATTCGTTGGTGAACCAACAGCACCGGTAATTGGAATTGCTGGGGCTACAAACATAAATTCATAAATTCCGTCTTTAGCGCAATCATCGGCCAGATCCTTGACATAAAAGATTTCACCCATGGTCATCCCCATAATAGGGATAGTAATCCAATGCCAAGGTTGATTTATCCCAACCTCAGATTCATTCGGACGAACCTCGCAGCCCCATGTATCACTTGCTAGCGCTGCTAGCTCTGTGCGCTGAATCCACTCAAGAGTTTCAAATGCAAAACCAGGCGCGTCTCCACCGGGATAACCATCCCAGCTACCAGCTTTGATTTTTTCTTCCATTTGTCCAGTACGAACAATAATGTAATCACCGCGTTTAATTTCAATGCCCTGCTTTTTGGCAGTGTCATCTAAATCTTTGCAGGTAATACCATAGCCCTCGGGCAATGTTTCAAGACCTTTAGCCCTTGCTACGTCAAGCAAGATTCCGCGACCGACCATCTTAGCTTTGGTCTTCTCGATCCCACACTTGGCTGCACCAGCAGAAGATACTTCACGGCAGTCATAGCCGTTATACATGTAATTCTCGTAAAAGACATGCCCCAGGCCGTCCCACTGAGTGCCACATTGCAATGGCATCACCACCATATCGTCTGCAGCCCTAATCCCACGCTTATCTAAGACGCCCGCATAGGCATCCGTGCCGGTCCGCAACATTGTATGAACAGGATTAATACGACCCATAGAGGGGTATTTTGTTTTGGCGCCCTGAGGACCGCTACTATCAAAGTTCAGCGCCAAGGAAATGACTTTACCTTTCTTCACCAACTGAGCTGCAGCAATGATGTCTTCTGGCTGAGTAAAGTTCAAAGTGCCGATTTCATCTTCCGCGCCCCATTTGCCCCAATTTTTATATTTTTCTGCTGCTGCGCTCAAATCTGCACGGGTAATTTTTTTCATCATTTGCTCAATTTTTAATATCTAAGGAAAGTGTTATTTTTTAAACGGTTGTTTAAATTATCAGTTAAAAAAATTCCTGTCAAGGAATCCTTATTGTGCATAGCAAAAGATTTAGTCTGGCAAGCGTGGTAAATGGATGCCGCCCTCAGCTGGAGCGGGATGTCGAGCGGTATTCATCTCCATTGCCAAAAAGGTGTAATAACCCGCTATTCCAGCAAGATCAACCACCCCCTTCTTACCAAAGCGTTTCTCTACCTTAGCAAATGTGACATCTGAGACGCGCTTATTACGTTGAAGCTCTATCGTGAAATCATAAATAAGCGTTTCGTCCTCGCCCATCTCCTCAGGGCGGCGACCATCTTTAAGCGCAGCGGCTATCTCTATTTTTAGGCCCGCTTTGATTGCGATCGGATAATGAATGCTCCACTCATAGTCTTGGCTCCACTCGCGCGCAGTAATCAGAATCGCAAACTCACTGAGCATGTTCGGAATGGAGGATTTGTATCTCAAATAATCACCCATCGACCGCGCATTATTCATGAGCTCTGGGCTATACATCAGCATAGCAAAAGGGCCCCATGGTGCACGCTTGCGGACAAGCTCAAATTCTTGAGCGGCCTTCACCTGCTCTGGCGTGTATTGATCAATAGGTATTATCGGTAGTCGCGTTTGAGCAGAAACCGCTTGGCTGCCAGTCAACATCAAAAGAATAATTGTGATCAGCCAAGCTTTTTTCATCATGCCTAGTTCTCTTTCGGAAATTAATGCATCTTTTCAGTTTTTTGATCAAGGATGATTTCTGGCTCTTGAGCCTCAATCCAACCATCACGATTCAGAACTGCTGTCATTTGGGCTTGATTAAGCTCGCCGGTCCACTTGCCCACCACAATCGTAGCAACGCCATTGCCAACCAGGTTGGTTAAAGCCCGCGCTTCAGACATAAAGCGATCAATGCCCAAAATAATTGCAAGGCCAGCTACAGGCACGTTACCTACGGCAGAGAGGGTCGCGGCAAGAACAATAAAGCCGCTACCAGTAACGCCAGCAGCCCCTTTAGAAGTCAAGAGCAAGACCAGCAAGAGAGTGACTTGCTGAAGAATTGTCATAGGGGTATCTGTCGCCTGAGCAATGAACACGGCTGCCATGGTGAGGTAAATTGAGGTGCCATCTAAATTAAATGAATATCCTGTTGGAATCACTAAACCAACGCAGGTTTTTTTAACACCAAGAACCTCCATCTTCTCCATCATGCGAGGAAGAACAGATTCGGAAGAAGATGTTCCCAAAACAATTAAGAGCTCTTCTTTGATATAGCGAACGAATTTGAAAATATTGAAGCCAGTCACCCACGCAATGATGCCTAAGACAACAAAAACGAATAAAAGACATGTTAGATAAAAGCTGCCCATCAATTTTCCAAGTGAAAAGAGTGAGCCAATACCATACTTACCGATGGTGAAAGACATTGCGCCGAATGCGCCAATTGGTGCAAATTTCATCACGACACCGATGATGTCAAAAAGAACGTGTGAGGTCTTCTCAATTAAATCAAACACCATGGTTCCGCGACCACCAAATTTATGCAGAGCAAAGCCGAACAACACAGCAATGAAGAGCACCTGTAATATCTCGCCTTTTGCAAATGCATCAACCATCGTATTGGGAATAATATTTAGAAGAAAGTCGGTAGTGGTACCAATTTTTCCTGGACCCGTATAAGCAGCGATACCCTTGGTATCCAAACTAGTAGGGTCGATATTCATGCCTACACCCGGCTGCAAAACGTTCACCACCACCAAGCCAACAATGAGCGCAATTGTGCTTACAACCTCAAAATACAAGAGGGCCAAGCCGCCTGTTTTGCCAACCTTTTTCATGTCCTCCATGCCTGCAATACCGAGAACAACGGTACAAAAAATAATGGGGGCAATCATCATCTTGATGCCCTTAATAAAGGCATCCCCAAAGGGCTTCATATTTACACCTAGGTCAGGGTAAAAATTTCCCAGCAAAACACCTAATACAACAGCTACAAGTACTTGAAAATAAAGGATTTTATAAATTTTTGGTTTTTTTAGATTAGTTGTCAATTTCAATTCCTTTATGAATGTGGCCTTAAAGTGCCTACCGGTGAAGTTCGCACATTATCTCTCCACTTCCCAATGCCGTCACTGATCGATAATAGACATATGGAAAAAGTGCGCGTTTCAAAATTACTCTCCGAGCTTGGGCTTTGCTCGCGTCGCGAAGCTGACGCCTACATTGAGCAAGGTTTGGTCACGGTTGATGGGGAGGTTGTCAATGAACTGGGTGTGCGCGCCCTGCGTGGCCAGAAAATCGAGCTGCAATCTGGTGCTAAAGTTCAGCAAGCGTCACGCGTAACGGTCATTCTGAATAAGCCAGTAGGCTTTATTTCTCATTTTGACGACGAAAAAGAGTACCAACCGGCCGCCTCTTTAATTACTCCAGAAAACTATTTCGCCAGTCCGCTTGATCGGGGGCGTAATCCTCGTTTCAATACTCGTGGTCTTGCACCTGCTGGACGTCTAGACATCGACTCAACTGGCATGCTTGTTTTGACACAAGACGGCCGTATTGCAAAGCTTCTCATTGGCGAGAACAGTCCGATTGAAAAAGAGTATTTGGTGCGCGTAGAAGGTGCGCTCTCTTTTGAGGATCTGGATAGGCTCAAGCATGGCCTTGAGCTTGATGGTGTCGCACTCAAGCCAGCACAAGTAAGTTGGCAAAACGAAGATCAATTACGCTTTGTATTGCGAGAAGGACGCAACCGTCAAATCCGCCGCATGTGTGAAATGGTTGGCCTCAAAGTCTTGGGTTTAAAACGTGTGCGCATGGGCAGAATTTCTTTAGGCCCCTTATCTCCCGGCCAATGGCGATTTGTCAGGCCTGAAGAGCAATTCTGAGCACTGTCTACACGCTTATAATTCTGTCCATACTTAGATAAGCGCAGAATTACCATCGACACCATTTCATCCAGCACGCCAGGCGCGGAAGTTCTCCGTCGCCGTAGCTTCGCCATCATTTCTCACCCAGATGCTGGCAAGACCACTCTCACGGAAAAATTACTTCTATACGCAGGAGCGATTCAAATCGCAGGCAGCGTTAAGGCTCGCAAGGCTACTCGTCATGCAACATCTGACTGGATGGAAATTGAAAAGCAGCGCGGGATTTCGGTAGCAAGCTCGGTGATGCAGATGGAGTATCGCGACTGCATTATTAACCTACTTGACACTCCTGGCCACCAAGATTTCTCTGAAGATACTTACCGAGTTTTAACAGCCGTTGATTCAGCCCTGATGGTAATCGATGCAGCCAATGGCGTCGAATCTCAAACTCTAAGACTGCTAGAAGTATGTCGCGCCCGCAATACGCCTATTGTTACTTTCATCAACAAAATGGATCGCGAAGTAAAGCCGCCTATGGAGCTGATGGATGAAATTGAAACAGCATTAGGTATTGAGGTTGTGCCATTTACCTGGCCTGTAGGCATGGGCAAATCTTTTGCTGGCGTCATTGATATTCCGAACTCACAGATGCGCATGTTCAAAGCTGGTGAAGATCGCGTGACCGAGGGTTCACATGCGGTTGTGGATGTGAACGATCCCGCACTCAAAGAGCGCCTTGGATCAGATCTTGAAGTTGCTCTGACCGAGGTCGACCTGATAAAAAATGCCATGCCTGCCTTTGATCGCGAAGCCTTCTTGGCAGGACGTCAGTCGCCGGTCTTCTTTGGTTCGGCCATTAATAACTTTGGTGTGCGAGAAATTCTCAATACCTTGGTAGAATTGGCTCCATCACCCGGCTCGCGCAAAGCCCTCCAAAGAGAAGTGAGTCCTGCTGAAGATAAATTTTCAGCAGTAGTTTTCAAGATTCAAGCGAACATGGATCCCGCACATCGCGACCGTGTTGCCTTCTTGCGAATTTGCTCAGGGCATTTCAAGCGCGGCATGAAACTCAAAATTTGTCGCAATAACAAAGAAGTTCGCACCAATAATGCACTATCCTTCCTCTCACAGCGCCGCGATATTTTGGATGAGGCCTTCCCTGGTGACATCATTGGACTACCAAATCATGGCCTCCTCAGATTAGGCGACACCCTAACTGAAGGTGAGCAATTGCAATTTACGGGGCTGCCTTTCTTTGCCCCTGAAATCTTTCGTATGGTTGAATCAGCAGACCCCTTGCGCTCCAAACAACTTCGCACCGGACTCATGCAGCTCGGTGAAGAGGGAGCAATTCAGGTCTTTCGCCCAATGACGGGGGGAACAATGCTACTAGGCGCCTTTGGACAACTTCAGTTTGAGGTAGTGAGTCATCGCCTACAAACAGAATATGGGGCTGAAGTACGCCTCTTACCTTCGCGCTATAACCTGGCGCGCTGGGTGAGCTCGGACGATCCTGTGGCACTGAAGAAGTTCATACAAGAGAATATTCATCGCATGGCGGAAGATGTTGTCGGGGCCTCAGTATTTTTGGCCACACACAAATCTGAACTGGATGTTGCTCAACAGCGCTGGGAATCCATTCAATTTCATGCACTCAGAGAGCATGCAGGACTCATCTACCAATCAGATTTAGCGGGCTAGCTTGCAATCAAATACGGCGATCGGTTGACTGTCGGTGCTTCTAATCGACGCTACTTTTCCGTACTGCTCGCAATAAGCGCTTGCCTTTTTAGTCAGCTCAGCAATCGACTCGCCGCTACTATTAAGAAAGGTTACATGGTTTGCATCTGATGCATCGGTATAAACCGCAGCACATGCTATTAAATTTAAGCTCAATAACAATATAGATAAATACTTTTTCATACTCTTGCTTTCTGGTGCTGAAATATATTATTTGCGTAATAGGCGCTCTGCTATAGCCACTGTAATTTTGCTGGCGAGTGGTCTATAAATCAAAATGCATACGATCGCCACAGGATAGGCGACAGCCCAAACTTCAAGCCAGACCCAGAGAAAATTTTCAGCAGCGCCTATACGCGCAAATGTAGTTGCCAAAGTAATGCTCCCGGACATTAAGCAACCCATCACCAAGGAGAAAATAATGTTTGAAATAGCAATCATGCTCCAAACATAACATAGCGCCTAGACTCTTTAGCTGTTATTCTGAAATGTGATCACTATTCTGCGCCCTAGATAGGGAGCTCTGCGGGGACGCCCCACAGATCTATCATCCAATACCCTAGGAAATCCATATGGCTGTCGGCCAAAACCAAAGAAGCAGAAAAAATGATTCGATGCTCACCAAAACAGGAAAAGCAAGATTGGGACCTCTGAATACCGCCCAACTAACAACGCTGCTTGAAAAAAGTACTAAGCCAAAAGAAAAAGCCAAAATTCAACGGGCTCTCAATAAGCAAAACACGCCAGCAGTTGCAGTAGCGTAACTAAAAACCCCGCTCAAAAAATGTAGCGGGGTTTTTACATGCTCTTATTTTTGCCAAGGCAGCACTGGCAATACAGGCTTCAAGCCTGCCTTTTGAATAGTCGGTACCGCCTTAGGTGATGCCAAGAAAGTAATCAAATCCTTAGAAGCATCTAGATTCCCGACATTGCTGGTAATGCCGGCAGAGAACAATACTGTCTGTTGAATCTCTGGAGGAATCTCGCCAATAAAATCGATACCGGGAATCGGAATCAGCTCGCTAACTTGCTGAAACCCTAATTCAGCATCTCCTCTAGCAACTACCGTGCCTACGCGTTCACTATAAATTTTCTTAGCAGTCTTACTCATCTGTTCAGCAATGCCCATCTTGGGGAAGAGTTCCGTAGATAGATAGGTACCGCTTGCACTGGCTGAATAGGCCACTGATTTGGCATTAAGCAAGGTCTGCTTTAAGGCAGCTACAGTGCTGATATCGGGCTTTGGGGCGCCAGCTTTAACCGCCACTCCAATGACCGAGGCGACTAGATCGACGCGGGTTCCGGGTTGAACTGTCCCGCTTTTAATAAAGCTATCCAAGGCAGGGGAGGCCAGAATAAGTACATCAAACTTTTCATCTCTAGCCAATCTAGAGGGTATGGAATCTGGCGCCGCTCCCATAGAAGAGCCATAAGAAATAATCACCTTATTGGGGGATTGCCTCTCATACTCAGGCACCAGGGCTTTTAATGCCTCAGCAAAGGCTCCCGAGGTAATTACCTGAATGTCGGCAGCTAAAACAGATGTGGATAAGCATAGGGCGGCGAATAAGCCAGTAAATAGCCGCGTAATTTTTTTGTTCATCAAGGTCTCCTACCTGTAATTGATTTGATTGTATTAATAATGGAGAATAAACAAAATGATTATTTACCGTAATAATGCCAAAATTAGTGCCAAGCAAGCTATGGAACTCTATGTTCGCTCAACCTTGGGTGAGCGTCGCCCCATTGACAATGTAAAGACCTTTGAAGATATGCTCGCTAATGCCAATCTCATGATTACTGCATGGGACGAGGAAAGGTTGATTGGTATTGCACGAACCCTAACGGACTTTTCCTACGTGGCCTACCTGGCTGATTTGGCGGTAGATGAGCAGTATCAAAAACAGGGCATCGGAAAACAGCTGGTTGAAGAAACAAAATCTCGCCTTGGTTCAGAGTGCATGGTTGTTCTCTTGGCGGCGCCGAAGGCAAACGACTACTACCAAAAGATTGGCTTTGAGCATAATTCACGTGCCTGGACTCTGAAGAAATAATCTTTAACGTATCATTTGAGCATGAATACAACGCGCTTCTGCCTGGTGCGTCATGGCGAAACTGATTGGAATCTGGCGCGACGCTTACAAGGACATACCGATATCGCACTCAATGGTCGTGGGCGCATACAAGCCGTGCAGCTAGCGCAAGCTCTCAAAAAATCAAATCTACAATTTGACGTTCTCTATACCAGTGATTTACAACGTGCAGCTGATACTGCGAATGCAATTGTGGAGCGCTTTAACGTACCAGCCATCACCAATAGTCAATTGCGTGAACGCCACCTTGGCGCACTTCAAGGACTTACCATAGACGAGGCGCCTCGCGCTGAGCCAAAACTTTGGCAAGCCCACATAGCACGTGAGCTAGACCATGACATGTCAGGTGGCGAAAGTATTCGGCTGTTTTCCGAGCGCATTCGAAATGCGCTTGAAGTACTGCGCCAGCTACATCTTGGCAAAACGATTCTGCTGGTGAGTCATGGTGGGGCACTAGACATGATGTATCGAATAGCCACCGATCAAGCATTGGATGCAGAGCGTATTGCAGTCGTGCCCAATGCCTCATTAAACTGGATTTCTCATGATGGGCAGTTTTGGAGGCTCGATCGCTGGGCAGATACCAGCCACCTCGATAGCATAGCTCTTGATAACTTAGACCTTTGAAGCTAAGTGCTTAATTAAAGGATTTAGCCTATTATTCGCTTATGAAATCCATTCTGTTTGCACTCCTTTTTGCGCTAGCAGTTCCATCGTTTGCCATGGATGATTTGCCTGATGATGGACTGCCTGACCATATCATTGGAGATATTGGCGCAGCGGTATACACCTCTAATCTTCATATCGGTACTGAGGGTACGCAATCTCTCGCTTTGCCTTATGCCTTTTTTGACTACAAACGTTTTTTTGCCCGCATAGATGAAATTGGAATTAAAACCTTCAAGATGGGGTATGGATATTTTGAGCTGACTGGCAAAATCAATTTAGATACTTACAAAGTAAAGTCTCCATTCAATGCCAGCTCTATCAACCGAAGCGATCCAATTCCTCTCGGCATAGGCACTTATCAGGAAACACCCATTGGCGCTATTTTTGTCAATGCTTATCATGACTTTGGTAAATCTAAAGGGGCCCTGTATGAGCTACTCTATTTTGCCGAAGTAGAAACATTGCAGAAAATTGTGGTGTATCCACAAGTAGGAATTGAAAAACAATCTAGCCAATATGCAAACTATTACTACGGTATTAGTCCTGGAGAATCAAATCTCACCGGTTATGGCGCCTATGTAGCACCCGCCACTACCAATCTCATGGCCGGCCTGATGATTGAGATTCCAGTAGTAGACAGCTGGTACGTAAACATCTATGGCAAACGTAAATGGATGGGTAGCGGCATTAACAATAGCCCAGTTATGCATCGCTCTTTCCAGGACAATATATTTATGGCTCTCGCCTACCGCTTTAAGTGAGACCTACTTAATTCAGCACTACTGATAGGGTTGTGCCAAATGAAAAACCACCCGTATGAACTGAACCCCACTTAGTTAAACTTGGCGTCTAACTTTTATGGGTCAGTTCAGCAGGTGGTTTTTTCTTATGCGAGATATAAAAACGCTATTCAGCTATTGAATACCAATACAACCATTTGGCGTGTGCTTACCAGCAAAACGATCTTCTACCCAAGGTGCGAATAAGGGCTCTGAAACTGGCGGAGTCGTGTAGTGAGTTTGCTCGCCCTGCAGCTGGGTGCGCGCTACATTGGCGCCTAACTTACACATCTGCTCTTGGTAGAGCTTACCCATGAATGGTGGCACTGCTGTATCTTTTGTGCCCCAATATATCGTTACCGGAGCCACTGGTTTTACTTTCTTAACGCCACTCTCGTAAATGGCTTTTGCCCATGCCAATGAATTCTTCGGCGTTGGGTTCATCAATGATTTATAGGTGCTACCAAAGTTGTAATTAATAGTATCGACAGCAGCGTGAATACACTTACCCGTATAGATAGCATTGATTGCTTTAGCGCCTTCAGACGTAAAAATATCCTCTAACTTAAGATCTGAAAATCCATTAGGCAATGCCCAAAGCGTCATAGACAAGTGCGCAAATCCCATCACATCGCCAGAGAATGCTTGTATTAGTCCGCCAATATATTTATCTGCAGAAGCCTGATCTTGTGGTGGGGCAGCAATAGTTGCGCTCACATCTGGTGGGGCCAACGCAACAAAACCAATCAGTTCAATGCCATCAAATGCGGTACCCTTTTGCGCAATGTACTCTGGTGAACTAGCGGCAGCCAAGACCGTTCCACCGCCTTGTGACCATCCGTAAATCAGCGCTTTTTTACCAGCGCCAACTTCCCTCATATCACCAGCAGCACGAATTGAATTGATGGCATCTCTAGCTTGCGTTCCGGAGATCATGTATTGATGTCTACCGCCACCGCCCAGCCCCTGATAATCAGCCGCCACAATGACATATCCATCCTTAATAAAACGCTCTAAAGCAGGCATGCCGTAATCAGTGCCTGAGTTTCCGCCAATCAAAAAGTATTCATTCAAGGGCTGTGCTGGATTTGGTAACTGTGATGGCCCACAATTTTGTGCTGTACCTGTTGTGCCATGTGCCCAAGCAACTATTGGTCTTCCCTCTTTAGGGGCGGGTCCGATTGGCGCCACCAGAACGCCTGTAGAAATTGTTTTTTTATCCGCATAATCAGAAGAGATAAAAGCAATACGCCAAGCCTGCGCACCCTGAACGGACGTACTGATGGACTCCTTCTTAATGATCTGCCCTAATTTTCCGTTAGGCGCCATCTTCATTACAGACTCATAAAAAGCTGGCAAATATACACGAGTGCTGTCACCAGCTGAAAATGCTAGAGGGCTCATGCAAGAAAGCAGAAATGCGTAAATGAGATTGAGATTTTTTTTCATCATATTTTTAATCCTAGTTGAAATTATTTGCTTTTAGTTGGCAAGCCCTTCATAGTTGTCGCATCATTGAGCTGTTGATCAACTAAATATAAGGTCCCGCCATAATTTGCTTGGAGGTCATAACCCGAAAGGCCAACAGTATAGAAAGTAATATCAGGATTGAATGATCGAATCTCGCCACCAGAACCAGCAGAGAAATTTGCATCGACATCTATGCCGCCTTTTTGACCATCGATAGAAGTCAGTAGAAATTGATCAATAGCTTTAGGGGATTTGAAGATTGCAACCTGATATTGATCTTGGTATCCAGCACCTAAGCCCTCGCCGGTTTTCAGTGAGTCCATAAAAATAGGCTCTTTGCGGCGCTTGTCATACAAGACGCCCTCTCCTCTAGCAACGACAATCAGCACGACGTTCACATTTTTTGTGCTGAACACGGCGTATCCAGCGGCCACATCAATCTCTTTTTGAACTGCTGGGTTTTGTTTAAGCAAGGCATCCAGACCAGTTTTCGCCATCTTAATGGTAGCTTCTCTTTTCTGACTGATCTCAGCAGGAGTGAGTGGCCTGCCATCTTTACCAGTCGACTGGCAGGCAGAAAGAAGTGCAATCGATGCCAACAGGGCCGTAAAGGTTTTTTTCATCTCAACACTATATCCAATATTTCCAGGGGCAGATGGGGAATATGTTTCTATCTGATTAGCTCTAAAACTTTACTAAGAGAATTACCCTCGTAATTAGGCCTCTCGCCAATCTCTTCAAATGGATGATTAAGCCGATTCACCCAAAACACATCAAAGCCGTACCACTTGGCCGCAAGAGCATCCCAAGCATTGCTAGATACAAATAAAATTTCTTCTTTTGTAACTGGAAAGGCTTTTAAAAGAAGTTCGTAAGCTTGCGGGGCTGTTTTAAATAAGCGAACTTCCTCAATCGTGAGAACTTTATCTAGGTATGGCTTTAAGCCATTACTTTCGACTACAGTCGCTAACATCTCCCTGCTACCGTTTGACAAAATAGCCGTGGAAATACCCTGCTCCTTAATGCGCTTAAGGACTAGCAAGCTATCTTCAAACCCCGTAAGCTTGGCATACTGATCCATCAATTTTTTTTCATTTTCTGAGCTCAACTCTAGGTCCATACGCTTACAAACATAATGCAGCGAACGAATAGTTAGATCCCAAAAGGGTAAATAGTATTTACTTCCGCCTGGGCTTGGGTCACTCATTGTGACTAAGCGCGTGTATTCAATTTGGCGATCGCGCCACATCAAGGCAAGCGCTTGCCCATGCTTGGGAAATAATTCTTCGGCCAACTGCCCCATTGAATAAACATCAAACAAGGTGCCATAGGCATCAAATACGATTAGCTTATACATTTCGTCCTTTGCCTTTAGAAAAATAAAATATTACTTTGGTCTATACAGCTTAAAGAGCTGCTCTTTGCCAACCGTAAAGTAGTCGGCTGGCCCTCCACCTCTTAAAACGTGACCAGCCTCTGCGGTGTCGTAGATTCCATCTTTTAACATTGCTTTATCAATATGGATTTCAATCACCTCGCCTAACACTAGCCATGTTTGGACTTTTTCACCTGAAATGCCTTTTAGCTGAACAATGTCAGTGCATTTGCATTCAAATGCTACTTTTGCCTTGGCTACCCTGGGTGGCGTAACTAATGTCGAATTGGCCTGCTCAAGTCCTGTTGCATCAAATTCACTCACTTCGGCAGGGTATGGCGCACATGATTGATTCATGGCCTCAACCAAATCAAATGTAGCCAAGTTCCAAACAAATTCACCAGTCTCTTCAATGTTTCTTAAAGTATCTTTATAGCCAACACTAGAGAAACCAATAATCGGAGGAACATAATTAAAGGCATTAAAAAAACTATAGGGGGCTAGGTTTACAACCCCAGCATTACTTTGAGTAGAGATCCAGCCAATCGGTCTTGGACCTACAATGGCATTAAATGGGTCATGCGGTAGGCCATGTCCATTTTTGGGTTCGTAAGAATACATATTAGTCATCACAGACTCCTTAAGCTATCGACGACAAGGTCTAAATTAGCACGGTTAAGAATAGGCGAAAAATATTGAGCGCTCTCCCAGATAGGGTGAAAATAGCGATCGTGACACTATCTCACAATATGAAGGCATTTGTCGCTCACATAAAAGCCGGGTGGCAATTCTGTTTTTTACTGGTCTAGAGCAATATCAACAGGGGCCTAGTGTGTTAAGTCCGAACCTTAATTGCCCTTGGCAACTGAACGCATAATTCTTAATAGCTCATCATCGTGAGTAGGCAAGCCATCGAGCACACCCGCCAATTGAGGTACATCCTTAGCGATTTGATCGCCCCCATAAAATCTTAAGGCCCAACTTGGAAATAATCTTTGGTCAATTTCATCAAATTCAATTCTATGAAGAATCTTATGGCGATAGTCTTTTTGAATTTTTTCCCAAATGAACAGAACATCTTTTCGCCTACCCTCGAGAATCTGTGCGAAATGTCCATTCTCATAAAATAAGACGCCCGTAAGTTCCTGCCCCTGATTCCATTTATGCGCAACATCAAATAAGCGCACTAGACTAGATAAGCCCATATCCTGGGTGGCCTTACTAACATAACTCAGCTCAACCAATTGATTTGGATCTTCTGAACTCACTTCGCCCCCTTACGTCTTCAAGATACCCATAAAAACTATACTCAGTTTGTTCTTTTAGTCGTCAGGCTTATATGGGCAATAACCCCTAGCTCCAAGTTAGAATCCTGAATACGTCTATAGAATCAACCCAAGCCAATACAAATAATTGCGAGGCGAGAATATTCAAATTATTGAAGCGCTGACACGGGTATAACCTCAACGCTTCAGATAAAATGAAAAACCACCCGAAGGTGGTTTTAGAGTTTCTTGGTGGCCCGGGGCGGATCGACCAGGGCCTAGGATGTATGACTCTAGCTCAATAGAAGTAATTACTCCGCTTTTGCCTTGCGGCCATCAATGCTGATTGAACCGGCACCTGATGAAGCCAATACCAATAACCCGCCAGTAACAGCAATATTCTTAAAGAACAATAGCTGAGTAATAAATGCGGCATCTACTGGAGCGGCCCAGAAGGCATGGCCAACAATGCTTGCCAATACGGTAAAGATTGCCAATGCAATTGCTACAAAACGAGTGTGATAGCCAAGAATTAAAGCAATGCCGCCCAAGATTTCAATAGCAATAACTACCCAAATTAATATAGCCACAGCTGGCAAACCAAGAGAAGCGAAGTAACCTGTTGCGCCCTCCATGCCAATCAACTTATTAATCCCTGCTGGCAGGAACAATGCGGCAATAGCAATACGACCTAGTAGGTTTAGTACATTTTCATATTTCTTCATTTATTAACCCTTTAAAAAATTATTAGTTTTTATTTGCGTTTATTAACGGCGTCTTTAAATGCTTTGCCGGCTGTAAACTTAACCGTCTTAGCAGCTGGAATTTTAATCTCAGCACCAGTCTGAGGATTTCGACCTACACGGGCGGCGCGCTTGCCTGACTTAAATGTTCCAAAACCAATTAACTGAACATCATCGCCTTTAGTAACAGCTTTGATGATATGTTCAATTGCTGAGCTTAGTGCGCGGTCTGCTGATGCTTTGCTGATATCCGCATCGCTTGCAATCATTTCTACTAATTCAGATTTATTCATTTTTGTTCCACGTGTTAAGGAAAGCCAAATTTAGCACATCATTTTGACAACTTATCAAATCATTCAAATCTACTGTTAATTAAATCTAAAAAACTACTTACAAGCCAGCTTTTCAACGGCTTTATATTGAATGGTTCTTTGAGCCATATTCTCAAATCGCCCACGAATACTATTATTCATAAAGTACTCAATCACTGCCGATGGGATCAATGAGTAAGGCTCTACTAATGCCTCATACTTAAAAGTAGTTTTATCTTTGTCTGAAGTCAATCTCCAGCTACCCTTATAAAACTTAGTATCGCCACTAATTTGCTCAAAAGTTAATAATCTATTAGGGGTCTCTATATATTCCATGACTGATTTCAGCTCAATCGGGAAAAAGAGTACTTGTTCTTCAATCACTCTATGAACCCGAACCTTATTACCTACCCTTGAAATAACCTTAGCCTCCAAAATACCAGGGGTGGTCTTCACGCCCTCATAGTCGGTAATAAAGGCAAAAGCATTACAGATGTTTATTGGAACTACATAGCTTGCTTGAATCTGAAAACGCCTTTCAATTGGGCTTACGCTAACCTGGACATCAAAAGGATTTGCGTTCTCTTGAGCATGACTCATCGAGCTCGGGGAAAAAAGCATTAGAGTAAGAAGCCATTTCATTTTTAAATTTTAGAGGCATATTGACTTTGTCGTTTTAAACGACATCCCAAGTCACGGGTAAAGATAGAGTATATGAGACTAATGGCATCTAACTCTGCAAAGGCCCGAAAGAAAATAGCCCAACAAGTGGGCTATTGAGATTCTTGGTGGCCCAAGGCGTAATGGGCCCAGACCTAGGAAGCCTAACCCTATCCAACCAATTTATATAGGGACCAACCTAAGTTCAAAACAACCAGTGTAATTAGCGTGCCAAATGTGAGCATCATTCCCAATACACGCCTACTGAAATCTGGTGGTGGCACATTAATACCTACGGCGTGAATCAGGCGCCCAATAATTAAAGTAATTCCAGTGATAATACCAACCCACCAGGGTGCGCCATTTAGCTCAAGACAAGCTATCAAGATGATTCCAAAAGGTACATATTCAGCAAAGTTGCCTTGGGCGCGGGTAGCTCTTTCTAAGTCCTCGTGGCCACCACTTCCTAGGCCGACCTTATTCTTTCTTCTCAGGCCCATCACGGCAAAAGAGAGTCTGATAAAGATGATGGTTAATACCGAGGCAATGATTGAGGTGACTAATAGCATTTGTGGCTCCCAAAAGATTTCCCAAATATTAAACAAAAGATGAAAAAAACCACCCCGAAGGCCTGCCATCAATATTTAAAAAATCTGTCATGGAAATTTTGAATCGCTACTGAGCCTCATTTATAACATTTAGTATTTACGAAATACTTGGATTCAATCAAGAATTAGTATTTATTAGAACTAAAGTATTAGCCTGAATATAAAGGCTCTAGAACCAAAGTTTTATATCAAAATAATTCGGCACATTTTAGGATGAGTCATCGCTTACTCACCAACGAAAGGTTGCTAGCAATGAAGAATAAACATGGTTCAGACCAGGCCAAAAATTACCTGCGGATGCTCCATCATCCTCGCATTTATGAGCTAACTCGTATTGTTGATTTTCCCATTCAGGCAGAGGGCCTCAAAGAGAGGGCTCCAATCGAGTCAACTGAGATCACTCAAATTAGCTTAGCCGTTCCAGTCTAATTAACGACATCCTACCTGCTAGCCCAAAAGAAAATAGCCCAACAAGTGGGCTATCGTGATTCTTGGTTGCCTGGGGCAGCATCGATTAGCGCCTAGGATGTGTGATCCTGCCTAACCGCTTTTAAGTGCTTTTTCTATACAAGCAGATAAATGCTCATAATGTTTCAAAGCTTTTGCTGTAGGAATTACAAACTTCTTACGGCCGTCATCCTTGTCTTCATTTAGCTTTACATAACCCATTGCGACCAAGTTCTTAATGCGCCCGTGAAGCGTCGCTTGTGAACCTAGTTCGCTTAAGGAAATTAAATCGCCCACCAAAAGATCTTTGCCTTGTGAGTTAGCCAGGGTGATGCGATTAAGAAGTTGCTCTTCGGTTGAGTCTAGCTTCTTACCTGAATTAATTCGATCCAGGCTATCTAAGTAATTTAAAAAGCGGATATAGGCTGTAGGTTTAATAGCTTTCATACTTATAATTTTACCCCCCCGCAGGGTAAACACCAGTACGCTATGCCTTTTTAAAATCCATAATTATTCAATGCCGTATTTAAAGGCTTCTAGCCAATTTCTCTTTGAAATCATTCTTAGCGCCGCTTTATATATGGCGTTCTTTTATTTCAATCAAACTATCACAGCACCACTGGAAGATGCCAAAGGGGTTAATTGGATTTTTCTGCCTGCGGGCTTGCGAATCTTTCTCACGCTGATATTGGATTATTCAGGAGCTATTGGCCTAGCCATTGCCTCGCTCTTAATTAACTACATTGGCTTTTATGGTTACGATGTCACTTCTACAGTCGGTATTGCGATTATTTGCGGAGCGGCACCACTGCTAGGCAGACACTTCGTCATTCATAACCTAAAAGTTCAGGCCGACTTAAGCAATATTTCAATGAAGCAACTCGCAGTGATCATCATTGCTTATTCATTACTAAGTTCAGGGCTACATCAAATTTGGTTTGCTATAAGGGGATTAGATTCAGGAAGCTGGAATCATTTCATAGCAATGTTCTGTGGGGATGTAGCAGGATCAATCCTATTTGTAGCAGTCATCAAATATGGGATTAATTTGGTTAAAGGAAGATTGGGCAGAGATAACTTGATTGAGTAATGTCGTTTTAAACGACATCGACTGACACAAGGATGAATAATTGACATGTCCTTTTAAAGGACATTTCTAGATGGTGATATCCGAAACTTATGGCGCCCAATCCGGCCAAGCCTTAAAAGAAAATGCCCCACACGAAGCAGGGCATTATTTGAATCTTGGTGGCCCGGGGCGGAATCGAACCAGAGCTGAGGATGTCTGATCCTGTTTCTAGACTATCGTTTTAAAAGACAATTTTCTCTTGCTCAATATTAACAAATTTGTTAATATATTTGGATGAGCTATTCCATCCTTTATTACAGCGAACAGGTTCAAGAAGACATTATGAATCTTCCCGACACGCTTCAAGCTCGCTATATTGGATTGACCACCCGAATGATTGAGCATGGGCCGAATTTAGGCTTGCCTCATACAGATTCATTTGGAGGCGGCTTATTTGAATTAAGGCTAAAAGGAGCTGGAGGTATCGCCCGAGTTTTCTTTTGTACGATGGTGGAGCAGGAAATAGTGATGCTTCATAGCTTTATTAAGAAGACTCAAAAGACGCCTGAGAAAGAATTGAAGATTGCGAAAGCACGCATGAAGGAGTGGAAAAAATGACAACACAGAAGAATATAAAAATGCTTACTCATAAACAAATGGTAAGTAAGATGCTTAAAAAACCTGCCGTCAATGCCGCGGTGAAAGAACTTGATCGCACTGAATTTGCGATTCTTGATGAGATTCTTGCGGCAAGAAAAGAGGCTGGACTAACGCAAGCGCAAGTGGCAAAAAAGATGGGAACGCAAACCCCAGCTATTGCTAGATTAGAAAGCTCTCTGGCTACCGGGAAACATTCCCCAAGCCTAACCACTCTAAGAAAGTATGCGGCGGCTTTAGGAAAGAGAGTGGAACTTCATTTAGTCTAAGAGGCTTATCCGCCAAACCTTAAAAGAAAATAGCCCAACAAGTGGGCTATTGAGTTTCTTAGTGGCCCGGGGCGGAATCGAACCAGGGCTTAGGATGTCTAATCCTATTTCTTGAGCCGCTCATTGCTGGGAAAAAGATTCTTTCTGGAATCTTCATCTACTTCAGTCTTGAAATTAAATTTGGTCTTAATCGCTTCTACAGCCTGAGCACTTGGCTTAGCGTTGATTTCATCTAACAATCGCTTCACACTAGGCAACTTTTCCCAGGCGCCTTCACCTAATACAAAAGGAATCACCCTAGCCCAGCCCCAAACAGACATATCAACAATGCTGTATTCACTGAGCATATAGGGCTGTTTAGATAAACGCTCTTCAATTAACAACCAATGACGCCATGCTTCAAAGTCATAGCGATTAACGGCATATTCTTTTGGCTCTGGAGCAAAGTGTTTAAAGTGAACAGCTTGCCCACAATAAGGGCCAATACCAGTGGCGACAAACATGAGCCATGAATAGAGCTCGGCATGTGCTTGTGGGGTATTTGCTGGCATGAACTTGCCGATCTTCTCGCCTAAGTACAGCATGATGGCATTACTATCAAACACCTTAATATCACCATCGACTAAAGCAGGCGTCTTTCCATTAGGATTAATTGCTCTAAATTCTGGTTTATGTTGATCGCCCTTGCGGGTATCAGTCACAATAATCTCGTAAGGCGTATTGGTCTCTTCTAAATACAGAGCTACTTTTGCTGGATTAGGTGATGGGTGATAGTAGAGCTTAAGCATTTTTTATTCCTAGAAATGGGTCCTTTTAATAATACCCACAAATGAAAAAATCACCCGAAGGTAGTTTTGGTGTTTCTTGGTGGCCTGGGGCGGAATCGATCAGGGCCGAGGATGTCTAATCCTAGCTGGATTTTTTATGCCACTTCTGTTTTTCCTCAGGACTCATGTTTTCCCATTTGGCTCTACGGGCCTTCATCTCAGCCTGCTCTTCAGGTGTTAGTCCATCAAAGAAAGTCTTTCTCTCTGCTTTCATTTTCTCTTTTTGCTCAGGAGTAATTGATTGCCATTGAGCCTTCATTTTCTCGTGAACCAACTTGCGATCTTCAGGGCTTAAAGCCTTCATTTGATCGCGCATCTTATGCCAGTATTCTTTACGCTCTTCTGGTGTAGCCTTAAGTAATGCGGCATCTATTTGCCTCATTTGCTCAAAGCGTTGATCAAATGTCAGGTTGATGTTTGCTAAAGGGTTTGGCGGTTCAGGTATCGCCGCGCCAGCCAAGGAAAATGCAGAAATACTAAATAGCAGTCCCACTACAAATTTCTTAGAACTCATAACGCCCCCTCTTATTGGTTATTCCTTATTCTAGTACCGACTAACGGATCCTCATCCGCCCGACCAAAAGAAAATAGCCCAACAAGTGGGCTATTGAAATTCTTGGTGGCCCGGGTCGGAATCAAACCAGGGCCTCAGGAGACTCGCATCCTACCTCTAGACTACTTCCAGCTAAGGTTCAGTTTCTTATGCGAAGCGGCACAATCTCTCAAATAGAGATTAATGAGGCTTTGATAAGGAATTCCAACTTCTTCTGATACAGATTTGAAGTAACTCACTGAATCCTCATCCAATCTAATGGTAATGGGCTTCTTGAGCATAGAAGCATATGGATTTTTACGAGCTTTTGAGAAATCATATTCTTTACGCATCTTCATCACCTTTAATAAGCTTTTGACTCTTTAGGGGTTGCCTTACGAGCCGAAATAATACGAACGACATTACCCTCGCTTCGATAGCAATGGCAAACCAAAATCACACGAAGAGAATGACTTACTCCCAGCAAGATAAATCTGTCTTCATCCTCCGAATGATCGGGGTCGGAAATTAACTTAGCACTTTCATCATAAAACACAGATTTCGCCTCTTCAAAAGAAATACCGTGTTTCTTTAGATTGGCCGAAGCTTTTCTGGGCTCCCATTCAAATCGTAACAAAGTCATATGTACATTGTACATATATTAATTAGAAGGAGCAAGTCCGCCTGACCAAAAGAAAATACCCCGCACGAAGCAGGGCATTATTTAAATCTTGGTGGCCCAGGGCGGAATCCACAAGAGCCGAGGATATCTAATCCACTTTCAATACTTACTTCATATGACCCGCATGCTCTGCTGGCACCTCATGATTCATTTCCATTAAATGCGGGGCCTGGTATCCCAATATCGCAGGATCAAGCATTCCTGAAATCATTGCCACATGGCCAAACACCAAGAACAAGGCAACACATATCGCATGAATCTTTAACTTACCCATTTGGTCTAGTGCTCGATTAACTAAACCGAACTCTTGTAAGGCAATCCAGATCAGCGGCAATCCTGCGATGACATAAGTGCTAACAGCGATTACATCAATCACTGTTCTCCACTCGCCTGCCTGTGTAATAGGAATAATGGCATTAGTCACAATGTAGTAAATGATCCCAACAAAGTAAACGCCCACAGCCATTCCAGAAAAGCGATTGAGGTAATAAACAGCACCATCGAACTTGCGAGTAAAGAGGAGATATAACTCAGTGATAGCTAAGGTTTCGGCCAAAACAATTGGGATGGCCATAAAAATAATTAAATTCCAGGGCTGATTAACAGCCAATAACTCCATGTAGTGAGTCATGTTCAT
>Ga0114964_10000353_pt1 | contig 35999 bp, 37 predicted proteins | sample C_131016_MF_Meta_FD_92638 | JGI IMG/M metagenome (GOLD analysis project Ga0114964, IMG submission 92638) | Freshwater microbial communities from Lake Croche, Canada to study carbon cycling - C_131016_MF_MetaG | ecosystem: Environmental > Aquatic > Freshwater > Lake | place: Lake Croche, Canada...
CGCCTCCGCATCCCTTCCTTCGGGGAGTCCCGGAGCGGGAAGGTTTGGCACCTGAAGCAGGAGATTGCGCTGTTCGGCGTCGAGTTCCGTAGCAAGGCGACCGAGCTCCTCCATCTCGTTGGAGAAGCCCTTCACCTGTGCCTCGAGTTCGGAGGAATCTGCGCCTGATTTTTTCAGCCCTCCGATTTCCTTGCTGAGGCGGTTCTTCTCGGCACGAAGGTGCTGGACGCGGGTCTCGCTTTCACGGCGGCGGGCATCGCACGCCAGGATCTGGTCAATGAGATCGGAATAATTGCCGCTACGGGTGGCAAGACGCGCCTTCACGGCGGAGGCATCTTCCCTGAGGAGACGGATATCGAGCATAAAAAAAGGCTAAAGGCTGAAGGCTGAAGGCTGAAGGCTAAAAGAAGAGATTCCGTAAGGCTATCGCTGGATCGTCACCCCATCGCCCTTTCCATCAGTCGGGTTGCCAAGGTCTGGGTCGCATGATCGAGGGCTGCGAGGGCCTGTTTCAGCCGGGCAGTCTCCTTGGAAGCCAGAGCATTTTCAACGTCCAAGGCCTTCTGGCGGATATCTAAGATCTCTGATTCCGGAAGTTCTGATCCGAGTTGTGTAAGGGCGGATTTGACGGCGGGGAGCATCTCCTCTGCCTTGAGTCGGGCCTCGGTGAAGACCCGTGCGTCCATATCCTCGAAAGCATGTTCCAAGGATCCGGCGAGCATCGCCTCGACCGCCTCGTCGGAAACCTCCACCGCACTTCGGATCTCGACGATCTTCTCGGTGCCGGTGGTTGTGTCCCGCGCGAGAACCTGAAGAATCCCATCGGCATCGAGGCTGAACTGCACGCCGACGCGAGCCACTCCCTTGGGTGAGGGAGGGAAGGGGATGTCAAAGCTACCCAGTTTCCAGTTATCTGTCGCCATCTCCCGTTCCCCCTGAAGAATGGTGATGGTCATGCCGCTCTGTCCGGCAACGGCATTGGTGAACATCTCCCCGGCCTTGGTGGGGATCGTGGTGTTTCTCGGGATGATCACATTCATGAGACCCCCGAAGGTTTCGATGCCGAGGGAGAGGGGGGTGACATCGAGGAGGGCGACGTTCTGCAGGTTCCCTTCGAGGATCGCTCCCTGAAGTACGGCACCAAGGGCCACTGCCTCGTCGGGATGCTGTGAAAGGTTCGGTTCTTTTCCAAAGATTTCGCTAACGAGTTCCCTCACCAGAGGTATTCGGGTGGAGCCTCCGACCAGAATGACCTGATCGAGATCCCCGGCTTTTAGTCCTGCATCATCGAGCGCTCGCAGGCAATGAGGGCGAGTGCGTTGGATGATCGGTTCGCAGGCGGACTCGATCTCTTTTCGGGTGAGGGGGATCTCTAGACTGGAGGTTCCAGAGAGGAAGGGGAGTCGTACCGTGACCGATTCATCGGATGAGAGGCGCTCCTTGGCCTCGCGTGCAGCCTCCTTCAATCTGATGATTATTTCGGGCGAGGAGGTATCAATGCCGGCCTTATCTGCGAGAAGTACGGCGATCGCCTCATCGAGATCGTCCCCCCCGAGGCGGGTATCACCGTGGGTAGAGAGAACCTCGAAGACACCGGTGTCAAGTTGCAGAATCGAAAGATCAAAGGTTCCGCCTCCAAGATCGTAGACGGCTACCTTGGAGCGGTCCTTGAGCTTGTCGAGGCCGTAGGCGAGTGCGGCGGCCGTCGGTTCCGCCAGGATACGCTCCACGGTGAAGCCCGCGAGTTCCCCGGCCCGTTTAGTTGCGGCTCGCTGGGCGTCGTTGAAATACGCAGGCACGGTAATGACGGCACGGGAAACCTCGCAGCCGAGGCGTTCCTCGGCAATCAACTTGAGCCGCTTCAGGATCTCCGAGGAGACCTCCTCGGGTGAGATATTCCTGCCATGGGCCGGGAGTGTAACGGGGGCTCCCTTCATGCCCGCGAGTCCCTCCGACCCTTCGTCACCGAAGCGGCGTCCCATGAAGCGCTTTACCGATGAGATGGTCGAGGAGGGGTGAAGGGCCTCCATGCGTCGTGCTTCACGACCGGCAAGGACGCCGCCGTCAACGGCATAGTGGACGAGCGAGGGAGTGAGTCGGTTCCCGTCGGCATCTGAAAGAAGCGTGGGGAAACCGCTCTCGTAGACGCCGATCAGGGAGTTGGTGGTGCCGAGGTCGATACCCGCGATCATTGGCCAAAACTAGGGGATAATTAGGAACTCAGGAACTCAAGAAAGTGGATCGAAAAAAAGATTTTCCAGTATTCCTGATTGCTTGATTGAAAAACCTCAGAGGCAATCGAGCGATAGCTTACGCTCTCGGAGTTGGGATTCCCATCGGGTAGCGTAGGAAAAGGAATCGGCCAACTCGGCAACTTCCTTGGAATCGTTCGTCGCCCAGGTGGCGTCGAGCGCGCTCAGGCGTGCATTCAGCGAGTAATGCCATCCTTGAACCATCCCAAGCAGGCTCTCTAAATCAGCGGCGAGTTTCTTCAGGGGAGAAGCCAGCACCGCCTTGGCGAGGGGATTGGTTGCAGTGGTGTATCGTGTGATTAGGGAATCGGCCTCCTGAAGGAGTGCAGCCACTTTCGGAAAAAGATCGGCCGCCTCGGAGGGAGGGGTGCTGCCGGCATCCACTCCGGCGAGGGTTCGAAGCCTTCTGGCCGGATCGCGAAGGATGGCCGCCGCCTCACCCAGTTCCTTAAAACGGTTCGCATCCCCACCCGCCTGATCTGGGTGAAGTTCCCTGGCTAGTTTTCGGTAAGCCGTTGCGATCTCCTCCTCGGAAAGCAGCGGTCTTTTGGAAAGTGCTAGGAGTTCAAAGGGACAAGACATGAAAAATTCATTTGGAAATTAGGAAGACAGCAAAGGAATAGAAAAGATGGGAAAAGGTTTCAGCCCATGCTCATTAATCTTTACTGAGTTCCTGAGTTCCTGAGTTCGAAATGAAACAACTCAGTTTTCAGTTTTTCTCGGTTAAGCGGAAAAACTTTCCCCGCAGGAGCAGTGGGCCACCGCGTTGGGATTGGTGACCTTGAACCCGCCCTTTTGCAGGTCGTCACTGTAGTCGAGTTCCGAGCCGCTGACAAAGAGGGCGCTCTTGGGATCGATGACGATATTCACCCCCTTGGAGGGGACCAAGATATCGCGCGGGACGGGGCCATCAACGAGATCCATCTTGTACTGGAGGCCGGAGCACCCGCCGCCGATAACGGCGACACGGAGCGCCCCGTTGGGACGGCCTTGTTTGGTGAGGAGTGAGGTCAGGCGGTTGGAAGCGGCATCGGTGACACGGCAGAGCTTCTCATTTCCGATCTTCCACGGAAGCGGAGCAACAGTTGAGGCCGGCGTCTCGCTCATGGTATGAGAGTATTGCAAGTACAGGAACGGGTCCGAGACAAAAGAATGTTCATCAGGATGAAGGGATGCTGACCGACGGATGTAAAAAATATGGAACTCAGGAACTCAAGGAAAGAGTATGAAAAACAGCATCCCGTTAAGATTGGAAGGGTCTTTTCAATAGGGAAGCCACCAAGGTCAAAAGAGATTCAGTCCTTCTTTTCCTGCCTTCCTGATTTCCACATTCATTCTCAGATCATTCGGGCGATGTTCCGTAAAGGGCGCCCAGCAGTTTCCGTGTCCTGGGGCCTGGAAGGGCCCCCGGATGCATGGCGCTCGGAATGAAGGCAAAGCCTAAGCCATGCTCCGGATCAGCAAAGGCAATCGAGCCACCCGCGCCGGGATGGCCAAATGCAGACGACGAGGGGCCATACACACCGAAGTCATTGGTCATAAATCCTGCGGAAAAGGAGGTCTCGTCGATGAGGACACGGTCAGGCCCCTTAGAGAGCGTGGTCCTCATGGAGGCCAGTGTCTCCGATTGGAAAAAACCGCCACCATCAGCCGCAAGCAGGGCGTAGAGGCGGGCCAGTGAGTCGGCCGTGGCGATTGCCCCGAGCGATGGAATCGAGGAAGTGCGCATCTCAGGGGTATTCATTGCCGATGGAGTCAGCATGCCGCCCGGTTCGCTCAGGGCTCGGCGGGTGAGGGAGGTGGGATCGGCAAAGGCCTTGGTGAAGGCGCTTGGAGAGGGAGGAGTCTTCGGAGCTAGGACCAAGGCGGCACTGTCTCTCTCATCGGATGGCATCCCAAACCAGAGATCAAGTCCAAGGGGAATGCGGAAGAGTCGCTCCCAGTAATCACGGAGGGTTTTACCCGCAACGCGACGGATGATCTCATCGAGCAGGAAGCCGAAGGTGCGTGCCCCGTAGCCGTGCATGGAAAACTTGCCATGCAAATCATCTCCGTCATAAGACCAGTTGGGATGCTGTTCCGCGAGGGCTTCGGCAACGGACTCGTGATCCGTGATGGCCAGGCCCTTCCGGTCGATGGCGGCGAGTCCCGCCCGATGGGAGAGGAGTTCGGATAGGATGATCCGCTTTTTTCCTGCGCTCCCGAATTCCGGCCAGAGATCCGAAATCCGTGTCTCCAGGGGGATGTTTTTTTCCTGCAGGGCGTGGAGCGCACAGCAGGCGGCAACTCCCTTGCTGGCGGACCAGATCAGGCAGGGAGTGCTTGCCACCCAGGGGATTCCCTGCGAGGCCTCCCCTCCATGGAGAGAGAGGAGTGGCTTGCCATCATGCCAGAGTGCCAGCGAGGCCCCTCCCTCTGCGGTCTCGGCGAGGATTTCTCCAAAAGCGGATTCCAACCGATCCAGGGCGGCGGTCGGATCAAAGCGGATCATAGCTCCGACTTGATTGCTTCGAGATCGGGATCGCGCCGCGCAAATTCACGGTAAGTCTCATCCAGCGCGAAGCTCTCGCGGAGGCTCTGAAGTGCCAATTCGCTGTTTCCGAGCACCGCCTCGTAGCAGCCGATATTGTAGTGGAACGTCGGATCCTTCCGCAGATCGCCGGGGCCCTTCAGCAGGAGGTCTCGGGCCTCGGCCGTGCGACCGAGTTCATGGAGGGCAAAGGCCCCGTGAATGTATCCAGGAACAGCGTTCGGTTGTGTCCTGAGAAGTTCCTCCGCCGTGCTTAGCGCCTCGTTCCACCGGCGCCCCTGCATCAGGATGTGAAGGCGGAGTTCGATGATGTCGGGATCTACCCGCAGTTCCTCGGAAACGGAAACGAGCTCGGCAAGGCCCTCTTCGACCATGCCGAGCTCGAGATAACCTTGGGCGGCCAGTAACGCCCGCTCGTTCATCAAGAAAACTTAGGCAACCGTCACCTCGGGGCAGAGGTAGACATCTTGAATGGCGTGGAGGAGCTTGGCTCCCTCGTCCATCGGGCGCTGAAAGGCCTTACGTCCGGAAATCATTCCGGAGCCGCCCGCACGTTTGTTAATCACCGCTGTCTTGACGGCATCTTCGAAGTCATGGGCTCCGGAGGCTCCGCCGGAATTGATGAGGCCGGCGCGGCCCATGTAGCAGTTGATGACCTGATAGCGGCAGAGATCGATCGGGTGATCGGTGGTCAACTCAGTGTAGATGCGCTCGTCGAGCTTGCCGTAGGTGGAGTCACCGAGACGCATCGCCTTGTAGCCGCCGTTGTTCTCGGGGAGCTTCTGCTTGATGATGTCGGCCTCGATGGTGACACCGAGGTGGTTGGCCTGGCCCGTCAGGTCGGCCGACACGTGGTAATCCTTGTCCTTCACAAACGCCGGATTGCGGAGATAGCACCAGAGGACGGTGGCCATGCCCAACTCATGGGCGTGGCGGAAGGCCTCGGCCACCTGGATGATTTCGTGATCGGCATCCTCGCCTCCGAAGTAAATGGTGGCTCCAACGGCCGCGGCACCCATGTCATAGGCCTCGTCGATCGTTCCAAACATGATCTCGTGGGAGACGTTCGGGTAGGTGAGGAGTTCGTTGTGGTTGATCTTCACGAGAAAGGGAATCTTGTGAGCGTATTTGCGGGCCACAGAGCCAAGGACGCCGAAGGTCGAGGCAACGGCATTGCAGCCCCCCTCGATGGCAAGCTTCACGATGTTCTCGGGATCAAAGTAGATCGGGTTCTTGGCAAAGCTGGCCCCTGCGGAGTGCTCGATACCCTGATCGACGGGAAGGATCGAGAGGTAGCCGGTGTTGGCAAGGCGGCCTGTGCCGTACATGCGCTGCAGGTTGGCGAGGACGCGGGGATTGCGATCACTGCCGAGATGGATGCGATCGACGAAATCAGGACCGGGAAGATGCAGGAGATCCTTGGAGACCGTTTTGCAGGTGTGGTTGAGGAGGGAGTCGGCCTCGGCTCCGAGGTAGTTCTTGATGTCTTTGATCATGGTGTGAGTAGTTCGGGGCAAAAAAAAGAGAGCGTCCAGAATAATCTCCCGGACGCTCCTTTTTTTAGGAGGAAATGTGCTGAATGGAACTAGTAGGCGGCCTGGGCCCCCTTGATGTTCTTCTTCTTGACCCAGGCCATGCGGGAGCGGAGCTGCTGACCGACTTTCTCGATCGGGTGCTGCTCACCCTTTTTGAGAAGGGCGTTATACTTCTTCTTGCCAGTCTTGGCTTCCGCGATCCAGTTCTTGGCGAACTTGCCGGTCTGGATGTCCTTCAGGGCAGCCTTCATCCGCTTCTTCACGGAGGCGTCGACGACCTTCGGGCCGACGGCGATGTCACCGTACTTGGCGGTCTCGGAGATCGAGAAGCGCATGCCGCTGATGCCGGACTCATTGATCATGTCGACGATCAGCTTGAGCTCGTGGAGCACCTCGAAGTAGGCCATCTCGGGCTGGTAGCCGGCCTCGACGAGGGTCTCGAAGCCCGCCTGAATGAGGGCCGAGGTGCCGCCGCAGAGAACAGCCTGCTCGCCGAAGAGGTCGGTCTCGGTCTCCTCCTTGAAGGTGGTCTCGAAAACGCCGGCGCGCGTGCCGCCGATGCCCTTGGCCCAGGCGAGGGCGGTCTTCTTGGCGTTGCCGCTCTTGTTGTTCTGGATGGCGATGAGGGTGGGGACACCCTTGCCCTCTTGGTACTGGCGGCGGACGGTGTGGCCGGGTCCCTTGGGGGCGACCATGATGACGTCGACGTGCTTGGGCGGAACGATCGTCTTGTAGAGGATCGCGAAGCCGTGGCTGAAGAGGAGTGTCTTGCCGGCCTTCAGGTTCGGGGCGATGTCCTTCTCGTAGACCGAGGGAATGACGAGGTCGGGAACGGCGACCATGATCACGTCGGCCTTCTTGACGGCCTCGGCCGTGTCAAACACCTGGAAGCCGAGCTTCTTGGCAACCGCGCGGCTCTTGCTCTTGGGATAGAGGCCGATGATGACCTTGACGCCGCTCTCCTTGAGGTTGAGGGCGTGGGCGTGGCCCTGGGAACCGAAGCCGATCACGGCGCAGGTTTTTCCCTTGAGGAACTTCAGGTCGGCATCCTTGTCAGTGTAGATTTTGGCAGGCATGGGTTGGTGGTGTGGTTTGTAGGTGATGGGGAATGGGTGATTGGTGATGGGGAAATTAATTCGTACGGGAGAGGGCGATCTTGCCGGTGCGGGTCAGTTCGGTGATGCCGAACGGCTCCATCAGGGCAAGGAACTTGTCGATCTTGCTCTCGGATCCGGTGACCTCAATGGCGAGGTGCTTTGACTGCACGTCGATGATCTTGGCGCGGAAGATGTCGCAGATCTGCATGATCTCGGCGCGTGCCTTCGCGTCGGCCTTCACGCGGATGAGGACGAGTTCGCGGTCGACATAGTCGGATTCGCCGAAGTCCTCGACGCTGATCACGTTCACCAGCTTGTCGAGCTGCTTGTTGACCTGATCAAGCACCTTGTCGTCTCCGCGGACGACGATCGTCATCCGTGAGGTCTCGGGGTCGAGTGTCGGGCCGACGTTCAGGGTATCGATGTTGAAACCGCGTCCGCTGAACATCCCGGCAATGCGGGTGAGGACGCCGAACTTGTTCTCGACGAGGATGGAGATGGTGTGACGCATGGTTGGAGGCTCTGGAAAAGCCGAAAGGTAAGCATGGGTGGACGCTTTTTTTTCGTCAAACGCAAACCGAGCGGATACTACCATCGGATGCACACGCTGGAACTCCCTGGGCGCGACTTCGACGCCTACATCTTTGACTGCGACGGCACCCTAGCCGACACCATGGGCCTCCATTACGACGCCTGGAAGATGGCCCTCGAGCCGCACGGGGCCGACCTTCCCGAGGAGCTTTACTACACCTGGGGGGGCAGGCCGACCCGCGAGATCGTCGAGGCGCTCAACGAGATGCAGGGGCTTTTCATGGATCCCGACGCCATGGTCCATCACAAGGAGGGTCTCTACCACACCCTGCTTCCGGAGGTCACGGCCATCGAGCCGGTCGTCGCCTTTGCCCGCTCCATGCATGGCAAGAAGCCTCTGGCCGTCGCCTCGGGCGGCGGGCGGAAGGCGGTGACCGCCACCCTCGAGAGTCTGGGGCTAATCCCTCTCTTCGATGCGGTCGTGACCTCGGAGGATTATGTGAATGGCAAACCGGCTCCCGATCCCTATCTCGAGGCGGCGCGCCGTCTCGGGGTCGATCCCGCGGGATGCCTTGTCTTTGAGGATACCGAGATCGGTCGGCAGTCGGCCAACGCCGCCGGGATGGCATGCGTTCTCGTTCAGACCTGTGGGAAGGTTTAGATTTTCAGAGCTGGAATGATTTCTGCTTCTCTTCTTTAGAAAATAGTAGGGGGAAGCTACCTTGGCGGATTCAACACTCAACACAACCCACACCAACACAACCATGAGCAAACAATTTCGTGCAGGCGTCCTCTTCGGCGAAGAGGTGAAGGAGCTTCTCGACCATGCCAAGGCAAATGCCTTTGCCCTCCCTGCTGTCAACTGCATCGGCACCAGTTCCGTCAACGCGACGCTGGCCGCCGCGCGTGAGGTGAACTCCCCCGTCATGGTCCAGTTCTCCAACGGTGGCGCCCAGTTCTTCATCGGCAAGGGGATCAGCAAGGAATGCCAGCTCGGTTCGATCCTCGGAGGCATCGCTGGAGCCCACTATGTCGACGCGGCTGCGAAGGCCTACGGCGTCCCTGTCATTCTCAACACCGACCATTGCGCCAAGAAGCTCCTCCCCTGGGTTGACGGGATGCTCGCGGCCAGCGAGGAGCATTTCGCGAAGACAAGCAGGCCGATCTACAGCTCGCACATGCTCGATCTCTCCGAGGAGCCCCTCCACGAGAATCTCGAAATCTGCGCCAAGTACCTCGAGCGGATGAGCAGGATGGGGATGACCCTTGAGATCGAGCTCGGGGTCACCGGCGGCGAGGAGGACGGGGTGGATAATTCCGGGGTCGAGGAGTCAAAGCTCTACACCCAGCCCGAGGAAGTCGCCCAGGCCTACACCACGCTTGGCAAGATCAGCCCGAACTTCACGGTGGCGGCCGCCTTCGGCAATGTTCACGGCGTCTACAAGCCCGGCAACGTGAAACTCAAGCCCTCCATCCTCAAGGATTCGCAGGATTACATCGAGAAGACGCTCGGCACGGGGCCGAAGCCAGTGAACTTCGTCTTCCACGGCGGTTCGGGCTCGACCCGCGAGGAGATCCGCGAGGCGATCGGCTACGGTGCCATCAAGATGAATCTCGACACCGACCTCCAGTGGGCGTTCTGGGATGGCATCCGCGCCTACGAGGCGAAGAACCACGATTACCTGCAGGGCCAGATCGGCAACCCGAAGGGCGACGACGCTCCGAACAAGAAGTACTACGACCCCCGCATCTGGATTGGTGCGGCGGAGGATGCCTTCACGAAGCGCCTCATCTCCTCCTTCGAGGATCTGAACTGCGTGAACCGACTCGCCTAAAGGCGGGCGGTGCGTGGAGAGAGCCGTGCCTTGCGCGCGGCTTCCCTAGAACCAGGCAAGGATCACGGCTCCTCCGGCGATGAGGAGCCCACCCACCCACTGCTGCCAGGAGACCTGCTCGTGGAGAAAGACCACGGCCAGGATGATCGCGAAGACCACGCTGAGCTTGTCGATGGGGGCCACCTTGGAGGCCATTCCGAGTTGCAGGGCGCGGAAGTAGCAGACCCAGGAGAGGGCGGTGGCAACGCCCGAGAGTAGGAGAAAGACCCAGGTCCTCTTTGAGATCGCGGCCAGTGAGACCGGCGTGCGCGCCGCCGCTACGATCAGCCAAGTGACGAGTAGAACCACCGTTGTCCTGATGGCTGTGGCGAGGTTGGAGTTGATTCCTTCCACGCCGACCTTGGCCAGGATGGCGGTGGCTCCCGCAAAGAGCGCGGAGAGCAGCGACCAGAAGAGCCAGTTGTTCAGAGCGGCTCCCATGGCGTGTGAGGGGGGGAGCTTACTGGGTGCCCGCGCCAGCCCCGGAGGCTTGGGCGGCCACCTGCTTCATGAGGGGGCCGAACTGTGAGGCCCAGAGGCCGCTGAGCTTGTGCTTGCTCTCAAATCCGGCTTCGCCGGCATCGCTGACCGTGGAAACCTTGGGACTGATCCGATAGTTATTCGTGCCGGGGATCTGGACGATCTTCACCTTCACGCGGAGCGTCTGGGGATCGCCGTAGCTTCCCCAGAGGACGTTGGCGACCTTGTTGGAGTTCTTCTCAAAGCAGACGGAACTGACGCCATCACCGCCGAAAGTCGGGGAGTAGCCGTAGTTGGGAAAGAGCGACTGGGCCGCCGCGATGATCGCACCGGGATTGGAATTGCTCACGGTGACCGATCCCATGCCTCCCGACTCGGAGACTGGGGTGACAAGGCATCCGGTCAGCAGGAGCGGGAGTAGCGCCAGAGAGAGGAGGGGGGCGGTTAATTTCATGGAATCAGGCGTTGATATGGACGGGGGATCCTCCTGCGGGTTGCGCGGCACGGAGCTTGGCAATGATACGGGGAATAATCTCCAGCGCACGGTTGATCTCGGCCTCGGACGTGGTACGACCGAGTGAGAAGCGGAGGCTGGCGCGTGCCTCATCCCGGGTGAAACCCATCGCGGTGAGAACATGGGAGGGGTTGATCGATCCGCTGCTGCAGGCTGATCCGGCGGAGCAGCAGAGTCCCTCCTTGTCGAAGAGGAGCAGTGCGGTTTCGGCATCGATGCCGGCAAAGGTAAGGTTGCTTGTGTTCGGAAGACGCGGTTCGTCGGTCCCGTTGCGGCGTGTCCCCTCGACCGTGGCCAGGAGCGTCTGTTCGAACCGGTCGCGCAGCGTTGCAATCCGTTCGGCTGAGGCGAGCAGGTGGGCTTGGGCGAGTTCGGCGGCCTTCCCGAAGGCCACGATGGAGGCGACATTCTGGGTGCCGCCGCGCCTAGTCTCCTCCTGACTGCCGCGCATCAGCGGGGTGTAGCGCGCCCTGCGGTTCACATAGAGTGCTCCGACGCCCTTCGGTGCGTAGAGTTTGTGGGCCGAGAGAGAGACATACTGGGGGGCGAGCTCGGAGAGGTTGATGGGCACCTTGCCGGCGGCCTGAACGGCGTCGAGGTGGAGGGGAACTTTTTTGCGGGTCGTGATGGCGGCGATTTCCTCAATAGGAAAGAAGACGCCGGTCTCGTTGTTGGCCCAGAGCAGGGACACCACGGCTGTTTCCAAGGTGATGGCCATCTCCAGCTTGTCCGGATCAAGCACCCCGTCTTTATCGACAGGGAGCCAGGTGATCTCGTAACCGCGTGTGGCGAGGTGCTCGCAGAGCTTGATGGTGGCGCTGTGCTCGACAGCCGAGGTGATGATGTGGCGCTTGTCGGGATCGATCGCGAGTGCGGAAAGAATCGCCGTGTTGGTCGCCTCGGTGCCGCAGCTGTTGAAGATGATTTCTGAGGGATCGGCTCCGACCAGCGCGGCGACCTGTTCCCGGGCTTTCGTGAGGGCGGCCGAGGCACGGCGACCGAGCGAGTAGACGCTGGAGGGATTTCCGAATTCGTTGCCCAGCCACGGGAGCATGGCGTCACGCACCTCGGGATCGATCGGGGTGGTGGCGTTGTGGTCGAGATAGAGCAGATCGGACATCGGAAAGGGAATGATACTAAAAACAGAGGGATCCCTATGGCAATCAGCTCTTATCAGTATGACAAACAGCCGAAATGAATATGGAACTCAGGAATTCAGGAAAAATCAGTTGAAGGATCCTCCTCCTTCTTGAGTTCCTGAGTTCCACATCAAAATCTCCCGCAATGGTTTCCCGTCCCCTCGTCAGACTTTTTCAAGTTCTGGCTTCGGAGAGGGGATAGGGCGCGCGGGGCCTCCGGCGCCGCGGGTGGGGGATTCCGGCTTGGGGAGATTTCCTCCCTCGTCACCGGGATCCTTCTCATGGGGATCGGAGAGGTGATCGATCGCGATAAAAAGGGTTTTGGAGTGCCGGGCAAAGAGGAGGTTGAAGAGGACGATCGGAGTGAGGACGGCGGCCAGAAGGTAGCCGATCGGGGGGTGGATGGTAAAATCCAGAACCAAGTAGATCACGATGCCGAGAACGCTTCCCGCGCCGTAGTTGATCATCCAGACGGAGGCCAGGAAGTAACCGAGCTCTCGCTCGTACGCGTAGCCGCACCGGGGGCATCCGTCGAGCGGGGTGAACCAGTCGTGCAGGGAGCGCGTGCGGAGGAGAGGGAGGAAGACGGGTGACTTCCCGCAGACCGGGCAGCGCAGCAGCATGGCCCTGCCGAGGTAGCGGAGAGCCTTTTTCAACATGCCGTCGCTTTCGTGGTGCACGTCGTTGCGGGGAGTGATCCTGAGAGATCAGCGGGTCCAGCGACCCTCGCTGCTGCCCAGTTTCGGGTGCCATCCCGGGTCATCGCTGCCGGAATAGTCGGTGGTGCCGATGGCGCCGATCATCCGCTGGCCGGTGGCCTTGCGCCAGAGTGCGCTCATGCTCTCGCCGGTGTGGCAGCCCCAGCTCTTGATGAAGGCGCGGGGAGCGAAGGCTCCCCTGCTGATCAGGTTGAGCTCCTTCTCGTGGAGCCATGCCTTGGAGGCGCTGTCGATCTCGTTGCTGTAGTCGAACATGAAGCAGGCTCTGTTGGAGTGTCCGAAGTACTCGAGGTTTGCGATTTTCCAGGTATCGCGTGGGTGTTGCCTGGTGCCTCCGTTGATGTAGTCGATGAACTGTTTCTGGGTGCTGAAGTAGACGAGGTTGAGTTTGTACTTCTGCTGAACGCTCCCGATATTGGAGAGCAGATTCTGCTTTTCCTGGCGGGTGCCCCTGCGTTCGTAGCCAGGCTTGTAGACCATCCAGGTGATCAGGGCGTCGTCACCGCGCTGCTCGCGGATTTCGCCGAGACGGATGCGCGCGGCCCGGACAAAGTTAGCCCACCAGTGGTCGTGTGGGATCTTTTTGAATTTTTCCCACTCGATCAGCGAGGGGCCACCCGAAATCACGATGTGCTCGTTGGGCCTCCCGGTCTCGGCGCGGAGAGTCAGCGCAAGGGCTAGCAAGACGAGAAGCGGAAGGCAGAAGCGTTTCATCAGGCTTTGTTTTTCATAGCCACCACGCACTCGATCTCGACGTCGAAATCACCCGGAAGTTGGGCGCCGACCGTGGCGCGAGCCGGAGGATTCTCTCCCGCGAAGTACTCCGCGTAGACGGCATTGAGTTCCTTGAAGTTCTCCGGGGACATTTTTCCCAGATAGACACGGCAGGAGACAGTGTCGGCGAGATCGCCTCCCGCCTCGGTCACAATCCGACGGATATTTTCAAGAACCAGACGGGTCTGCTCGGCGATCGTGCCGCGCTCGATCTTGTCTGTGGCGGGATCCCAAGGGGTCATGCCCGAGACAAAAAGCAGGTGAGCGGCAGTCTGCACGGCCAGTGAGTAAGGGCCGAGAGCAGGAGGGCATCCCGGAATCGTGCGGAACGTGGTCTTCATGACTAAAAAACTAAAGAATCATAACCGCAACTCAAGCTCCCTTGCGGAGGCGGGCTTGTGTCGGGGAGGTCTTGCGGGGGCGTTTGGCAGGGGCGCCGCCTTGGGAGCGATCGGGCCTTCCCGATGAAGATCCTGCCTTCGCCGAGGCGGGGATCACGGTGAAGCGTGAGAACTTGATCGCCTTCGGCTTGGCGAGGGGCTTCGGCCTCTCTCTTTTGGGTTTCGGGGTAGCGAGGGCCTTCCTCAGCATCTCCAGGTCCTCCTTGCGGAGATCGCGGTAGCTCCCGGGTTTCACCCCACGGAGGGTGAGGGGACCGAGGCGGGTACGGACAAGTCTCTGTACCTTGAAGCCGAGTTGCCCCAGCATCACGCGGATCTGACGCTTGAGCCCCTGGTGCAGAACGATCTGGATCTTGGTGGCACCGAGGGCACGCACCGACTCGACACGGGCGACCGATCCCTCGATCCAAGTGCCGCGCTTCAGGGCGGCCGCATCACGCTCTGTGAAGGGGCGGTCAAGAATGACCTCGTATTCCTTGTCGACCCCTTTAGAGGGGTGCATCAGGTCCTGTGCGAGGATCCCGTCGTTGGTGAGAAGGAGAAGCCCCTCGCTCTCCTTGTCGAGTCGACCGACATGGAAGAGGTGGCCTGTATCGGTCGGGAGGAGGTCGAAGATCGTCCGCTCGGCATGGCGGTCGCTGCGGGTGGTGGTGTATCCCGCAGGCTTGTTGAGGAGGATCGTCCTCGGGGCGAAGGCGGTCACGAGACGGCCGCTGACGCGGACATCGTCATCGTCGCCGATGCGGGTGGAGAGTTCGCGGCAGATGGAGCCGTTCACCGAGACGCTTCCCTTGAGGATCAGCTCCTCGCAGGAGCGGCGCGAACCGAGACCCGCCGCCGCCAAAAAACGATTCAGGCGCAGACCCGTGGGACCGGGAGTGCGCCTGGTGGGAGGGGAAGAGGCGGTGGAACCGGAGGCCTCCCCGGAAGAATGATCCTGAGGGATCAGGCTTCGGGCTTGGTTTTGGGCAGGCCGATCACACGCTGCCCCGGCTTGAACTGGCCGCGCTTCTTCATCAGTTCGACGCGCTCGTAGCGCTTCAGCACGCTGCGCTTCGCAGCGATCGTGCTGCTTCCTTTAAGGCTGGGATGTTGGCTCATGGGGCTTGGACTATGGTGGCGCGAATCGGAAAAGGCAACTTAGAAATGTGCCCTGTGTCTCAGGGCATAGGTGAATAGGCTGAAGTCTTTTAGACTGTTAGGTCAGAGGTTCCGAGAGGGTACAAACGCGGATTCGGCCAAAGGAAAACCGCTATTGCTTTCCCTAACAGTCTTCAGTCTTAACCGCTGATAGCCTCCGCCAAAGGCGGATCAAACCAGCCCCAGTTTCATCCTGCCGGCCTCGCTAATCATGCTCTGGTTCCATGCCGGATCCCAGACAAGCTCGACTTCGGCCTCGTCGACCCCTTCGAGTGTCAGGATCTTACCCCGGGCGTCGGCGGCAATGGTGGGACCCATGCCGCAACCGGGGGCGGTGAGGGTCATTTTCACGTGGGCCTTGGTGCCACCCCCTTCGGGATGCTGGAGTTGGCACTCGTAGATGAGTCCGAGGTCGACCACGTTTACCGGGATTTCGGGGTCAAAGACGGTTTTGAGCTGGTTCCAGACGGCCTCTTCAAGCGAACCCTCCACGGGGGTCTTGGCCACGGGTGCGGCGGTTTCCAACCCAAGGGCATCGGCATCCTTCTCATCGATGCGGGCGAGACCTCCGGGGGTCGCCACGGTGTAGGTGCCGCCCAAGGACTGGGTGACCATCACCTTGGTGCCGGCGGGAAGTTGGAGCGGATTGCCGCTCGGGATCTGGATCGCGTCGGTATCGCGCTTGAGGACGATTTCTTGGTTCGGGTTCATTGCGGGAGACTATGACGAGGGAGCTTTCTGGAGAAGGGTGATTTTGACTTTTCCCGCGGGGGTGATCTGGTCGGCCAGAGTGGGCCCCTGAGTGCTGGCCGGATGGGGGGAGGTTGGCTTTGCGGCCGCCGGATCAAGCGCCGAGCGGAGGGCGTCCTCGACGAGTTGGGCACAATGGATCTTCATCGGGGGGAGTGGGCCGAGAGGAGAGGAGAGCTGTTCCCCGGACATCGCCAAGGCCTCGCCTGCCGTCTTCCCTCGGATCATCTCGGTGGCGACGTTGGCCACGGCAATCGCCGTCTGGCACCCGAAGGTCTGGAAGCTCGCCCGATCGATCACCTTGCGTCCGTTTTCCTCCCTGAACTTCACCCACATCCGGAGCATGTCGCCACAGTCGCTGCGCCCCACGGTGCCGACCGCATCGGCCGACTCCATCTCTCCGAGATTCTGAGGATTACGGGCGGCCTCCTCAATTTTTTTCAACTGGTCGCCACTCATGCCGCTTCGGTGGTGTAGCGCGGGAGGGAGGGGTCGGACTGCTCCGAGTAGGCGTCGATGCCTCCCTTCAGACCTTTCACTTTGGTGAACCCGTGACCCGCGAAGTAGGCCGCGGCATCAAGGACGCGCCCTCCGGTGTGATCGATCAGAACGATCTCGGTCTCCTTCGGCCAATTCATCGCCTCCTGCATGATCTCCTGGGTCATCAAGCGACTACCGCGGATCGCGACCGCCTCGAATTCCTCACGAGTTCGGATATCGAGAAGCCTGAGAATGGCAACTCCCACCTTGGCTTGAAGATCCGCTGGGGAAATCAGAAGCGCCTCATCCTTGAGATGACCCTGTTGGATTTCGCCGAGCACGACCACAGGATCCAGTCCCCCGTTGCGGGCGCAGATTTGGGAGAGGGTTTCGGTCGGGGAGAAGCCACAACTGCTGCATCCGCCGATGTGGTGGAGTTGGAAGAGTGTGCGCCGCGCCCCGGGGAAAATGCCGAGGAGTTCCTCCATCGTGAGATCGGGATGCGCTTCGGTCGTAGTCATAGGAGGAAAGATACCGCAGAGGAGAGGAATATGGCACTCATGAACTCATTAAAGGGATTCAGGCAGAGATATTCAAAAACTCCAGATTTCCTGAGTTCCATAGTAATCCCTTGATTTATCGGCTCGCTGTGAGGGAAGGGGGCTGTTTAGGGTTCCGGCCGCATGAGCATTCAGAAACCAAGGCCGGCAAGGGCGATGTACGAGGGGCGGTGGATCTTCGCCGCTATCATCGTTGCCCTGGGAATCACTGTTTCCCTCCACATTCTCTTGGTCGCCGCGCTTTTCATGGCTCTCGGGGTCTTCTGTCTCTGGTTCTTCCGTGAACCGCACCGCGTTCCTCCCGCCGATCCCGCGCTGGCCGTCTCCCCGGCTGACGGCACGGTGACGCTCGTGGATGAGGTGGAGGAGGAGCAGTTCTTCAAGCGCCGGATGAAGCGCATCTCGGTCTTTCTCTCGGTCTTCGATGTCCATGTGAACCGCGCCCCGATCGCCGGTGAGGTCCTCTTCACCGAGGGGAGGGGAGGGCTCTACCTCGATGCCCGCAAGCCGGAGGCATCGATCCTGAACGAAAGTCTTTACTGGGTTTTCGGGCCGAAGGAAAACCGCGCCCGAGCCGTCGGGGTGAAGCAGATTACCGGGGCAATCGCCCGCCGCATCGTCCCCTGGGCGAGGCTTGGCGAGTCGATGGAGCGCGGGGAACGCTTCGGGATGATCCGCTTCGGATCACGCACCGATCTCTACCTGCCGCTTGAGAGCGAGGTCCTCGTCTCGGTCGGTCAGAAGGTGAAGGGCGGGGAGACTCCCGTGGCCCGCATGGCCCCTTAAATCCAAGATCCCATGAGCAATCACGAGCCGAAGATCTACCTCCTGCCGAACCTCATGACGGCGGGGAACCTCTTCTGTGGCTTTGCCGCCGTGCTCAAGATCATCGAGGGGGCCTTGCTCAACAACGGTGGCGAATCCGCGATCCATTCCTACCACACCGCGCTCGCCTTCATCCTTGGCGCCTGCCTTTTTGACCTCCTCGACGGCCGCGTGGCGCGCCTCGGCGGATACGAGAGCCCCTTTGGCCGGGAGTTTGACTCGCTGGCCGATGTCGTTTCCTTCGGTCTGGCTCCGGCGCTCTTGGTGTACCAGATCGTGCTGAAGGACTTTCACAAGACCGGATGGGTCATCGCTTTTGTCTACCTGCTTTGTGGCACCCTGCGTCTGGCACGCTTCAACTGCATCGCCGCCTCGGTGCATCAGGCGCACGAACCACACGACACCAAGGAGCATTCCAGGGAGTTTGTCGGCTTCCCCATCCCCGCCGCGGCTGGGCTTATCGCCTCGCTGACCCTCTTCATGCTCTGGCTAGAGGAGGGCGAGCGCACCATTGGCCGCTGGAAGTTCGCCTTGCCTGCGCTCCTGCTTTTTCTCTCGTTCATGATGTTCAGTCATGTCCGGTATCCGAGCTTCAAGGGGCTTAATATGCGCTCCCAGCGCTCCCTTCCGCGATTCCTGCTCATCATCGTCGTGTTGGCCTTCGCGGGTCTCAACTACGAGTGGATGCCGGCCGTGCTCTTCGTTCTCTTCCTGACCTACGGGTTCATCCGCCCTCTTCTCTCCCGGCCGCTTCGTCAGGTAATTGAGGAAGAGGAAGCGCCGGACCAAGGGTCATGAATCTCCCTAACAAGCTCACCCTCGGCAGGCTTGTCCTGACGGCGTTCTTTGTTGCCTTCCTCTCCACGGATACTCACTGGGGCGACGTTATTGCCCTGGCTCTCTTCATCATCGCGTCGGTGACCGACTGGCTTGACGGCTACCTTGCCCGAAAGCTCAACCAAATGACCAATTTCGGGAAGCTCATGGATCCGCTTGCCGACAAGGTCCTGGTTGCCTCCGCGCTGATATGCCTCATCACCACCAAGGAGTACCATGTCGGCATCCCGGCCTGGGCCGTCATCATTATCATCACCCGGGAGTTCCTTATCACCGGCCTTCGCCAACTTGCCGCCGGTCAGGGGGTCATCCTCCCGGCCGATCATCTCGGAAAGCACAAGACCGCCTGGCAGTTGATCACGATCCTCTTCTTCCTGATCCTGCTGGCTGCGGGTGACTGCTTCGGTGACGAGACACGCTGGCTCCTTTTCCTGGGGCAGAGGGTCGGCCCGTGGCTCATCGGGATCACCGTCGTGCTGACGATCTACTCGGGCCTCGCCTACCTCTGGAAAAACCGATTCCTGCTGAAGTGAGCAAAGGGAGTCCTCTCGCGGCGGGGTTCCAGAACGCGATTGCCAGCACTGATAGCGGGCGATAGGGTTTCGGGCTCTTTTACCAACCACTATGACCAGCAAACAAAGCGATATCGGCCTCATTGGCCTCGCCGTCATGGGCGAGAACCTCGTCCTCAACATGGAGAGCAAGGGATTCTCCGTGAGTGTTTTCAACCGCACCTCGGCCGTGACCGAGAAGTTTGCGGAGAGTCGCGCCAAGGGTAAGAACATTATCCCGACCAAAACCCTGGAGGAGTTCGTCGGTTCCCTCGCGCGCCCCCGCAAGGCCATGATCATGGTTAAAGCAGGCGCCCCCGTGGATGCGGTCATCGAACAACTCGTCCCCCTGCTTGAGAAGGGAGACATCATCATCGACGGCGGCAACAGCCTCTGGACCGACACCCAGCGCCGCGAAAAATTCCTCAAGGAAAAGGGTCTTCACTATGTCGGGGCCGGTGTTTCCGGCGGAGAGGAAGGGGCGCTCAACGGCCCATCCATCATGCCCGGAGGATCCGAGGAGTCCTGGAAGTCTGTCGGCCCCATCTTCCGCAAGATCGCTGCGCTGGTTGATGGCGAGCCCTGCTGCCGCCACATGGGCCCCGACGGCGCGGGCCACTACGTCAAGATGGTTCACAACGGCATCGAGTACGGCGACATGCAGCTCATCTGCGAGGCCTACGCGATCCTCAAGGTCACCATCAACCCGACCGCCGAGGAATTTCACAAGATCTTCGCCGAATGGAACAAGGGAGAGCTCAACAGCTACCTGATCGACATCACCGAGCAGATCTTCACCAAGAAGGACGAGGAGACCGGCAAGCCTCTCGTCGATGTCATCCTCGACAAGGCGGGTCAGAAGGGAACCGGCAAGTGGACCGTTGGCAACGCCGTCGAGCACGGCATCGTGCTCTCCACGGTTAACGCCGCCGTCGAGGCGCGCATCCTTTCCTCCATGAAGGCCAAGCGAGTCACCGCCAGCACGATCCTCCCTGCTTGGAACGCCCCCGTCTTCACCGGCGACCGCCAGCAGTTCATCAACGATGTCCGCGACGCCCTCTACGCCAGCAAGATCGTCAGCTACGCCCAGGGTCTAGATCTCCTTGGCACGGCCAGCAAGTTCTATGACTGGAGCCTGAACTTCGGCGACATCGCCACGATCTGGCGTGGCGGATGCATCATCCGCGCGGCTTTCCTCAACCGCATCAAGGAGGCCTACGAGGCGAATCCCAACCTCGAGAACCTCATGCTGGCCCCCTTCTTCACCGAGGTGTTCGCCAAGTCGCAGGGCGGATGGCGTCGTGCCATCGTCGCCGCTGTCGAGCGTGGCGTGGCAGCCCCCGCCTTCACCGCCAGTCTCGGCTACTACGACAGCTACCGCAGCGCGGTGCTCCCGGCGAACCTTCTGCAGGCCCAGCGCGACTTCTTCGGCGCCCATACCTACGAGCGTACCGACAAGCCCGCGGGCGAGTTCTTCCACACGAACTGGACCGGTCACGGAGGCACCACCGCCTCGACCACCTACACGGCTTAAAAGACCAGGCAAAGCTGTGGGGCCTCTGGGGCTTCTGGGGCCTGTGGGACCTGCAGAGAGCCAGTCCGGGGATGTCGTTTCCGACGGTTTCTTTAACCGGCGAAGCGGTCGATCATCGCAAAGAAGCGTTCTCTGGCTGAATCAAAGAGCGTCAGATCGCTGAGAATTTCCTCCGGGCTCTGAACATAGGGTGAAGCGGGAGGAGCAACACCGGGCTCCTTGAGTGCTTCCCTGGCCATTTGCTCGGTCCATTCGAGGTGGAACTGAAGTCCGAGCGCTTTTCCCCCTTCCGGTGCTTTGAGAAGGAAGGCCTGCTGTTCGGCAGCCTCGTTACGGGCAAGTTGAACCGCTCCGGGCGGAAGGGAGTAGGTGTCTCCGTGCCACTGGAAGGCGAGGAAAGAGTCTTCCCTGTAAGGGTTCAAGGCCAGGCCACGGTCCTTCTTGGAATCTTGGAGGGATTTTAATTCATCCTCCTGACGGAACCATTCCCTACCATCTTCTGTGGGCTCGATGGGTTGCCAACCGAACTCCTTGTGGGTGTGCCTGAAGGCTTTGCCACCCAGGGCGTCCGCGAGAAGTTGGCACCCGAGACAGAGCCCCAGGATTTTTTTCCCGGCCGCAAGCGTCTGGCGGAGGTATTCCTTCTCGGCGACGAGCCACGGATGTTTTTCCTCGTCGTAGGCCCCCATGGGACCTCCAAGGCTGACCAGAAGATCAAAGCTCTCGATCGGTGGGAGAGATTCCCCTTTGCAAATCATGCAACTCTCCACTGCGTGCCCCCGCTCCGCCGCCCATTCAAGAAGGGCGCCGGGGCCATCCAGGGGATCATGCTGCAGGAGGAGGATCTTCACGGGGTGTTAAATGTTACCAAATTGTTTCAAAACGCGTGCTTCGTTGACATGGACTTGAGGGCAGGAGATAGTAACCGGCTACTCAAGAGACCATGGACAACATTCGTAATATCGCCATCATCGCCCACGTCGACCACGGGAAGACCACCCTCGTCGACCAACTTCTGAAACAGTCGGGCACTTTCCGCGCCAATGAGGCGAAGGCCACGGAGATCCGTATCATGGATTCCATGGATCTGGAGCGTGAGAAGGGAATCACCATCAAGGCCAAGAACGCCGCCTTCCAGTGGAACAACTACCACGTCAACATTGTCGACACCCCGGGTCACGCCGACTTCGGCGGCGAGGTGGAGCGCATCATGAAGATGGTGGACGGAGTGCTCCTTGTGGTGGATGCCTTCGGCGGCCCCCAAGCCCAGACCAAATTTGTGCTCAAGAAGGCGCTGGAGAACGGCCTCAAGCCGATCGTTGTCATCAACAAGATCGACCGCGATAATGCTGATCCCCACAAGGTCCTCGACATGGTCTTTGAGCTCTTCCTGGAGCTTCATGCCACGGACGAGCAACTCGATTTCCCCGTCATCTACGCGAGTGCCAAGGCCGGCTTTGCCAAGAACGAGATCGACCAGGAGAGCACCACGATGGAGCCCCTCTACGAAGCGATCGCGAAGCACATACCCGCCCCGAAGAAGTCCGACGTGGATTACTTCCAGATGCTTGTTTCCAATCTCGACTACAGCGACTACCTCGGTCGTATAGCCTTCGGCCGCATCATCAGCGGCAAGGTCAAGATGGGTGAGCAGGTTGTTGTCATCCACAAGAATGGTACCAAGGAGAAGAAGCCGGTGACCGCGATCTTCGGGCACAAGGGCCTTCAGAAAATCGAACTTCAGGAAGCAAGTGCCGGTGACATCGTCGGCATCTGCGGCTTCGAGGAGGTCTACATCGGGGAGACGATTACCGATAACGACACCCGCGAGCCACTCGCCTTCGTGGACATCGATCCTCCGACGATCACGATGAAGATCTGCATCAACGACGGCCCGCTCGTCGGCAAGGAGGGAAAGCTTGTCACCGCCCGCCAGATCAAGGAGCGCCTCATCCGCGAGACCCGTACCAATGTCTCCATCGAGGTAAAGGAGACGGAGTTGGCCGGTCACTTCCAGATCAAGGCCCGCGGAGAAATGCAAATCGCCGTCATCGTGGAGCAGATGCGCCGCGAGGGCTTCGAGTTGCTCGTCTCCCGCCCCGAGGTCATCTACAAGAGGGGTGAGGGTGGCAAGCTTCTCGAGCCGATCGAGACCGTCTATGTCGATGTTCCTCCCGATAATCTCGGAGACATCCTCCAGAGCCTCGCCGGACGCAAGGCCGAGATTGTGAACATGGATCACAAGACCAAGAGCGTCACCGTGCAGGCCGAGGCTCCGACCCGCGGGCTCATCGGCTTTGAGACCGACCTGGTCAACCTCACCAAGGGTGCCGGTATCATGTCCCATATCTTCAAGGAGTACGCCGAGTACAAGGGCGAGATCCCGACCCGTAACAACGGCGTCCTCATTGCCATGGAAGCCGGCACCGCCATGGCCTACTCCATGGAGAAGATCCAGGAACGCGGCCGTCTCTTCGTCTCCCCGCAGGATGACGTCTATGTCGGAATGATCGTGGGTGAAAACTCCCGCATCGACGACATGCCGGTCAACGTCTGCAAGGCCAAAACCCTCAATAACATGCGAAGCTCCGGCGATGGCAAGGGAGTTTCCCTCTCTCCTCCTCTCAAGATGAGCCTCGAGCGTTCGCTGGAGTACATCGCCCCCGACGAGTACGTCGAGGTGACCCCTCTCAGCATCCGCCTTCGCAAGAAGCTTCTCGACGCCACCGCCCGCAAGCGTGCTTCCGCCACGCCGGTCGTTGCCGACGAGTAAACTCTGCTTCGTAGACTCACCCCCTAACCGCACAGATCCATGGGTCGTCAATGGCTCCTTGCGAAGCGCGAAGTCGCTTCTCTTAAGAAATCCAAGTCGACGGGCAAGTTCGTCCGGGAAATCACCATCGCTGCCCGCCAGGGTGGCGCCGATCCCGCCACGAACTCACGCCTTTTCGCCGCGCTGGAGAAAGCGCGGGCCGAGAGTGTCTCCAAGGATGTCATTGATCGCGCGATCAACAAGGGAGCCGGGATCGGAGGGGAGAAGGCGGTCATCGATCACATCACCTTCGAGGGGTACGCCCCGCACAAGGTGCCCGTGATTGTCGAGGTTTACACCGACAACACCAACCGGACGACCCCCGAGATTCGCGTCCTCTTCCGTGACGGCCAACTCGGCGCGCCGGGTAGCAACAAGTTCCTCTTTGACCATGTCGGCCTTGTGGAAGCCCACACCGACAAGGCGGGTGTCGATCTCGAAGAGGCCGCCATCGAGGCGGGTGCCAACGAGGTGGAGTCCCTGACCCACGATCAGAACGACGACATTCCCGCGGACAAGACAGGCGCACGCTTCATCACCGACCGCACCGCAACGGCGGCCGTGACCACTTGGCTCAAGGAGAACGGATGGAAGGTCGTCACCAGTGAGATCGGTTATGTCGCCAAGACTTTCCCGACCCTCACCGACGAACAGCGCGCGGAGGCCGGAGAGTTTCTTCAAGCGCTTGAAGAGCATGATGATGTTCACCGCGTCTGGACGGCTATTAAATAGCCGTCCAAGTAGGCTTGCTCTTTTGCGCTCTGGCTGTGTTTGCCAGTGGTTGCCGTAGCACTACTACGGCTTCCCTTGGCCGCCTTGCCATAGCATCAAAATCCCTTCGCCTTGGATTCCAAGCCTGGAATCCTCCCCAGACACTGTTTTTATGTGACTTAGATTACGAGACAGGCTTTGATATACTTCACGAATGGCTCCATGCTGAAAAAGGCGCCAATCAGCGAATGACTCTAAAACGATCGTTTTTGTGACGGAGGGAAAAGGCGAGGCAATTGACCGCTAGGGGTTAGCTGCATCGCTTGGTTCGGCATTTTTTATGATTTTGTCTCGGAGCCTGGTCGGACACTCCTGGTTTAGATGCACAATCTGCCAAATCTGTTCCTTGCCTCCACCTGAAATACCAACTATTGCTGCGTGGCAAGGAAGAATCTCTGAATAGTTACGTACTATCTCAACTAATTGCGGCTCTGACTTGCTAGACAGCGAGATCGTGTCACTTTCCCATCTGGGATCTCTGTGCAACTCTAATTCAAATTCCAGACATGCTGTGCTATCTCTGAAAAATGTGTAATTTGTCAGGTCTCTTCCTCTGATAATTTCTTTCAAGGCGGATTCTCGGTCGCCAGTCCACCGTTTCGGTGGATCATGCTTTCCAAGGTGAGTTATCGTCACTCCCCAAGACTTCAAAGAATCAAGCCAAATTCGAATGTCAGCTTCCTTGAGATGCGGTGTATAGATAAAGGCGCAATATCGCATGGTTGGTTTTTCTGCCGAACAGTTACTAGGCTACGAATAAGCCGTGAATGTCTTGGCTGTTAAGAGAAGCACTCTGGAAAAGGCTACATTGGACTTGGAGATCTTCATCACCCTTCAAGCGGCTACGGATTTGGTGGAAATCTGAATCATTGCCTTCTCCTCACCTACCTCTCCCACCACCCAAAGGCAATCCAAGAAGGGAAAGGTTCATTCAGAAAAAAGTTACATTCTGAGTTACACTGATTTGCAACAGGCTGTAGAGGCGCATTCTATAAGCCTCTAGGAGGTAAGCGGATGGAGGGAATCGAACCCTCGTCTCACCCTATATTGCGAAGTCGCGGTACTCCGGTTTGGCGACTTCGGTCGGAGGGAGGAGCATGCCGGCGGCGACCGTGGCGTTTGTGCCAGGTTCGATCAGGATGAAGGAGCCGGTGAGTCTGTTAGTGGCGTAGCCGTCATAGATGAGCGGTTTGGCGGTTTTCAGGCGGACCTCCCCGAGATCGTTCATGGCGAGTTCCGTGATTCCGTCTTCCTTATCGAGTGTGGAGATGTTGATCCGGTGCTCGATTGCCGTGACGGCCGCCTTGACCGTCTGGGTCGTGTGCTTGAGCAGGTACTGCTTGCCCGGGGTGAGGGGGCGGGGGTTCATCCAGCAGATCTTTGCATGGAGTTCAGAGGAGGATCCGGGAAGGTCCTCCGCGTCGACGATCACGTCGCCCCGGCTGATATCGAGGTCATGTTCGAGTACCAAGGTGACGGACTGGGGGCTGAAGGCCTCCTCCAAAGGGCCGTCCAGGGTCCAGATCTGCTTGATCGTGGAACTGAAGCCGCTTGGGAGCACCATGATTTTCTGGCCGACCCTGACGACTCCGCCAGAGATCTGCCCACTGAGGCCGCGGAAGTCATGGAGAGCATGGTCGGTCGGGTTGTTGGGTCGGTTTACCCACTGGACCGGCATCCGGAAGTTGGAAAGGTTCCAGTCGCTAGCGATATGGACGGTCTCGAGGTGGCCGAGAAGCGTCGGTCCCGGGTACCAAGGGGTATGCTCGGAAGCGGTGACGATGTTGTCGCCGTTGAGAGCGCTCACCGGGATAAACTTCACATCCTTGATGTCGAGCCGTGGGAGGAATTCTTCAAACTGGTCCTTGATCTCAAGGAAGCGCTCCTCGCTCCAGCCGACCAGATCCATCTTGTTGATGGCGACCACAAGGTGGGGAATACGCAGAAGGGAGGCGATAATCGCATGGCGGCGACTCTGCTCGATGACTCCCTGACGCGCGTCGATCAGGATGATCGATAGGTTGGCCGTCGAGGCGCCGGTGACCATATTGCGGGTGTACTGCACATGGCCGGGAGTGTCGGCGATGATGAACTTGCGGTGAGGGGTCGCAAAATAGCGGTAGGCGACATCGATCGTGATTCCCTGCTCGCGCTCGGCGCGGAGTCCGTCGGTGAGGTTGGCTAGATTGATCTGGCCACCCCCGGTGATGTCCGCGGAGCGTTCGAGGGCCTCGATCTGGTCCTCCATGAGCGACTTGGAATCGTAGAGGAGACGTCCGATCAGGGTCGACTTGCCGTCGTCAACGGAACCGCAGGTATTGAAGCGGAGTAGGTCGACGGGGTGATTGGAAGCGGTCATGACGGAATAAAAATATGGAGCTCAGGAAATCAGGAAGAAAGGAGTGGGCGGGGTGTTTCCTAAAAATACCCGGCTTTTTTCCGGTCTTCCATGGCCGCCTCGGAGACGCGGTCATCCGCTCTGGAGCCTCGCTCGGTGACACGCGCGGCGGCGATCTCTGCGATGATGTCGTCGCAGGTTGTCGCGGGGGACTCGACGCATCCGGTGCTGATGATGTCGCCGATCGTACGGACGCGGACGACGAGATCCTTCACCTCTTCATTCTGCTTCGGAGGAAGCAGATCCGTGTAGGGCTGCCACTGGCCGCAACGGCGGACGCATGTGCGCTGGTGGCTGAAGTAGATCGAGGGGACCTCGAGCTTCTCGCGCTTGATGTATTCCCAGACATCCATCTCGGTCCAGTTGGAGAGGGGGAAGACGCGCATGTTTTCACCCGGGTTAAGGCGGCCGTTGTAGAGATTCCGGATCTCGGGTCGCTGGTTCTTGGGATCCCACTGGCCGAAGCTATCGCGGAAGCTGAAGAAGCGTTCCTTGGCGCGGGCCTTTTCCTCGTCGCGGCGGGCTCCCCCAATGCAGCAGTCGAAACGGAACTCCTCGATGGCGGCCAGAAGAACCGGAATCTGGAGCTGGTTGCGGCTGATCTGTCCCGGTGGCTGGACGGCGATCCCTTTCTCCAGGGCCTCGTCCACGGTGCGGACGATCAGTTTGGCATGGAGTTCCTTCGCGCGGCGGTCGCGGAACTCAAGCAACTCCGGAAACTCATGACCGGTCGCCACGTTCAGGAAGGGCATCGGTATGTCGGAGGGGCGGAAGGCTTTCTCGGCGAGGCGGAGCAGGCAGATGGAATCCTTTCCACCCGAGAAGAGGATGGCAGGCCGCTCAAACTCCGAGGCGACCTCGCGCATGATGTGGATCGCCTCGGTCTCGAGGTAGTCCAGATGGTCCAGGTGATAGCTTTTCATGGCGGCGTGGAAATCAGGCTTCTTATGCATTGGATGCTGCGGCACCGCCCCAGGCAGCATGGAGGCCGCACTCGCGTTTCTCATCAGCCTTGGCCGGATCAAAGTAGTCCCACTCGTTGGGGAGCTTATGCTCGGCCAGGTAGGCCTCCATCTCGGCATCGGAGAGGTAAAAGACCGGGCTGATCTTTAGGGAACCGAAGTTTCCATCCGAGGAGACGATATCGAGTCCTGCCCGGTTCGGGTTCTGGACCTTGCGGAGGGCTGTGATCCAGATGGTCGGTGCCAGTTCGCGCATGCCTCGCTGGAAGGGCTCCAGTTTCATGAGGGCACTGAATTTCTTCAGTCCTTCGTCATCTTCCGGCGTCGGGATCGGTCCGTCGACCGCATCGCGGTGGGCGGGTGTGATCTTTGGGAGATAGGCCTTCAGATTGAGTCCCAGCAGAAGTTTGACCTCCTCGGCATGCTTGTAGGTAGCAGGGCGGTTGTACCCGTGATCCACCCAGAGGACGGGGATGTCCGGTTGGGCCTGCGTGGCGAGATGGAGCGCGACCGCCTCGTAGGGACGGAAGTTCGTCGAGACGATGGCGCGCCCTCCCGTTTCACGGGCACGGGTTATCGCCCAGCGGGTGATCTCCAGCGGCGATTTGCCGCGGAGTTCCGCATTCCAGGAATCAATCTGCTCTTGGGAATCTGCCACGGCTGGGAATCAGTCGTCCTAGGCGGCCTGCGTTCCGACGCTGTGGAAGGTGGCGTCCGCGGGGAGGATCTCCCTGTCGCAGAAATCACCGAACCCTTCGCCTTCCTTGCGCTCCTTGGCGTAGCGCTTGATGATCGGGGCAAGGGTGGTCACGGCGTCGTCGATCGTGATGCTCGGCGAGAAGAGTCGGTTGAGCCTTGTACCGTTGTACTTGGCTCCCAGGTAGAGGGCATACTTGCCGGGAGCCTTCCCCACAAAGCCGATCTCCGCCAAATAGGGGCGGCAGCACCCGTTGGGGCATCCGGTGATGCGAAGGCTGATCGCATCATCACGCAGGCCGGCCTCGTCGAGGACATTCTCGAATTTGCCAAGGATCGACGGTAGATCGCGCTCGCTCTCAGCAAGCGCCAGGCCGCAGGTGGGGAGGGCCACGCAGGAGAGGGCGTTGAGGCGGAGTCCGGAGCGGTCGTTCTCATGCGAGAGGCCGTGCTTCTCGAGGATGGCGCTGATCTCGGCCTTCTTGGCGGGAGTCACGCCGGAGATGGTGACGTTCTGCGACGGGGTGAGGCGGAAGTCTCCCTCGTGGATCTCGGCGATCTCGCGCAGGGCGGTTTTCATGGGCCAGTTCGAGGTGTCCTTGATGCGGCCGCTGAGGATGTGGAGGCCGTAGAACCAGGTGCCGTCGGTGCACTCATGCCAACCAAACGGATCCTCGATCGTGGTGAAGTGGAAGGGGCGGGCCTGCTCAAGCTGGAAGCTGATCCGCTTCTGAACCTCGCCGCGGAACCACTCGATCCCGCGATCCTGGATGGTGTACTTGAGGCGGGCGTGCTTGCGGTTGGTGCGGTCGCCAAAGTCACGCTGGGTGGTGAGGACGGCTTCCCCGACCTCGTTCACCTTGTCTGCCGGGATGAATCCCAGGACATCGGCCAGGCGCGGGAAGGTCTCCGCATTACCGTGGCTCATGCCAAGGCCGCCGCCGACGGTCACGTTGTACCCCGCCAGTTTTCCGCTCTCGACGATGGCGATGTAACCCAGGTCCTGGGAGAAGACATCGACGTCGTTGGAAGGGGGAATGGCGAAGCCGGTCTTGAATTTCCGGGGGAGATAGGTGTCGCCGTAAATCGGCTCCACCTCGGGCTCGCCGCCGGCCACGAGTTCCTCGTCGAGGTAGATCTCATGGTAGGCGCGGGTCTTGGGGAGCGCATAGTTGCTCCAGTCGGCCGCGTGCTGGTAGACCTGCTGCAGGATTTCGGAACGCTCGGGGTTGGGCGGGGCCATCACGTTTCGGTTCACATCGCCGCAGGCGGCGATGGAATCGAGCAGGGCCTGGTGCATTCCCTTGATGAGCTTCTTCACGTTTCCCTTGAGGACTCCGTGGAACTGGAAGGTCTGGCGCGTGGTCAGGCGGAGGGAAGGGGATGCGACGGCATCGGCCAGTTTGTCTAGGACGAGCCACTGCTTTGGGGTGGCCTTTCCCCCGGCGAGACGGACGCGGAGCATGAAGGCGAAGGCTTTTTCCTTACCCTCCTTCTTGAGTGCGTTGCGCAGATCGCGGTCATCCTGCATGTAGAGACCGTGGAACTTGGAGAGTTGGTTGCTCTCTTCGGAGATGTTGCCCGTGGAGGTGTCGGCCAGATCGGCGGCGATGTTGCCGCGAAGGTGGCGGGAATTGATTTTCATTCCCTCATTGGCGGCGAGAGGCTTCGTGGCGGTTGGTTCGGTGCTCATAATAAAAGACGACAGGAATAATCGTGATATATTGGTTTCCTGATGGGTTTTCTGTTGGTTCCGGATGGTTCTTTTTTGAAATGTGAAGAAAGAAATCCTTATTTTAGCGGAAAGATGTCTCAGGACGAGAAAAATCACCACTTTTCAAAAAATATAACGATTCATATGATCGTTAATATCTTCTCTCATCTTCGAGAAGGATTCTTCCTTCAGAGCTACGCCCTTGGGTGGGCCGCGTCGTAAGCGCGCTTCAGGCGCTCGGTTGTCACGTGGGTGTAGATCTGAGTGGTGGTAAGACTGGCGTGTCCCAGGAGCGACTGAACGCTTCGCAGGTCAGCTCCATTGTCGAGCAGGTGGGTGGCGAAGGAATGACGCAGCTTGTGGGGGCTGAGTGTCGCCGGTAGCCCCGCTTCGCGGACGTAGGTTTTGAGCAGGAGCCAGATCGAGCGATGGCCGAGTCGCTTGCGACTTTTGTTGATGAAGAGAGGGCCGCTCTGGACATTCGCCTGATGGCGGTAACGGGAAATAGCCTCCAGAGCCAGTGAGCCAACCGGAACGATCCGTTCGCGTGAGCCCTTTCCCATGACGCGGACTGTTTCACCGATCGGGTCGAAATCCCTGACATCAAGCGAGGCCAACTCCGCGAGACGCAGGCCGGAGGAGTAGAAGAGCTCAAGGATCGCCGCATCGCGTGCCGCCATCCACTCCGGTGCCTGTTTGGATTTTTGTTTGGAGGTCGGCTTCTCCATAAGGGCCGTGACCTGGGGCACGGTCAGGAATTGGGGGAGCTTCTTTTCAAGTTTCGGGAGGGAGACCAGCTTGAGGGGATTGGAAGCAATGAGGTTCCGTTCGCTCAGGTGATGATAGAAGCTGCGCAGGGCCGCGAAGGAGAGACGGATCGTCGCGCGTGAGCGGTCACGCTTCATCAGATCCAAGAGATAAGCCCTGAAGTCATCGGCCGTTAAGCTCTCCCACGCTTTGCCGGGGAGGAAGGCCCGGAACTGAGAGAGCGCCTGACGGTAGGATCGGAGCGTTCTGGGGGAGTAGTTCCTGCCACTTTCGAGGTGGGAGTAAAACTCCTCAGAAAAAGGATCCGGTGCGGGAGGGGCGCTGGATCCTTGCGTTTGATCTCCTTGTGCTTTCTTCAATGATGGAAAAGCTGGCAAGGTTTCGGGCAATAGCCATCTACTCGTCGATGACCGCAAGATCGCTGGCCGTGACTCGTAGGACCTCCTCCACCGAGGTGAGCCCCATGGAGGCCTTGCTCCATCCATCGAGCCGTAAGGGGATCATTCCGTCGCGCATTGCTTGCTCGGACAGTTCGTTGCCGGTGGCCCGCTTTTGGAGAAGTTCCTGAAGAGCCGGAGTCATCATACAAATCTCCATGATGGCAAGGCGCCCCGCATATCCGCTTTGGCGGCAGTGTTGGCAACCAACGGGTTGCCTGAGTCCCGCGGCCAGTTCGAGAGGAAAGCCAATCCGCTGGAGTTCCTCGGTACTCATGGCCGTGGGTTTGGAACATTTGGGGCAGAGTTTTCTGACCAGGCGCTGGGCCAGGAATGCGCGGACGGAGGAGCCGACAAGGAAGGGTTCGACACCCATGTCGATGAGTCGGGTAATGCCCCCGACGGCATCGTTGGTATGCAGGGTACTGAAGACCAAGTGTCCCGTGAGGGCGGCCCGAATCGCGATATCAACGGTTTCCACGTCGCGCATCTCGCCCACCATGATCACGTTGGGGTCGCCGCGAAGGATGCTGCGAAGGGCCCCGGCAAAGGTGAGGTTGATCTCGGGTTTGACGGCGATCTGGATCACTCCGTCTATCTTGTGCTCGACGGGATCCTCGATGGTGACGATGCGGCGTTCTTTCACATTGAGTGAGCTGAGGAACGTGTAGAGCGAGGTGCTCTTGCCGCACCCGGTCGGTCCGGTCACAAGGACGATGCCATTGGGCATGGAAATGAGGGAGCGGATCTTCCTTTCCACGGCGGGCTCAAGACCCAGCCTTGCGAAGTCGAAGCGTTCCTGCCCCAGCAAACGAAGACTGACATTCTCCCCATGGACGCATGGGATCGTGGCGACTCGTACGTCGATGGAGTGACCCTTGTGCTCTAGGGCGATGCGGCCGTCCTGGGGAAGTCTCCGCTCCGCGATATCAAGCGATGCCATAATCTTGAGCCGGGAGATGACGGAATCCTGAAGGAGGCGGATCCTGGGGGGCACGGGAACCTCGTGGAGGACGCCGTCGATCCGGTAGCGGATCCGGAGATCGTGCCCGAGCGGCTCGAAATGGATGTCGGTGGCCCCTTGCTGGAGGCCTTCCCGTAGGATTTGGTTCACAAACTTCATGACGGAGGCTTCAGGATCCTCCCCGTCGAGAACATTGACCTCCTCCTTCGCGGCGGCGATTTCCTCATCCCGCCCTTCCAGAAGTTCATCAAATGTCTCGGCACCCACGCCGTAGGCTTCTTTGACGGCCTCGGTGAGGCGTCTCCGCGTGGTCATGACAAGACGGATCGGGCCCGCATGATGGTGGGTGACCGCCTGCCATGCGGCGTTGTCAAAAGGATCCCAAATCATCAACGAGAGCTGGTTCTTTGCATCGTCATCCCGCGTTTCCGGAAGGATTTGAAAACCCAGTGCGAGTCTGGCCGGAAAAAGGGAGCGGACATTCTCCGCGGGAGCGACATCGGTCTCCTCACGCCATTCCATCCGCAGAATCAGAGAGAGTTCGCGGAGAAACTCGTTTTCGGCGACCAGCCCGGTTGCCAAAATAGCTGCCACTTGGGACTGCTGTGAAAAGGAAGCGCGCTCCAAGGCCTCCCGAAGAACCGACGGGTCATGGTACCCGGATTTTTCAGCTGCGGTTAGCAGGAGTTCCTGAAAGCCGGTTGCTGCAGCTGATGTTTCCGTGGCTGGATCCATGGTGCCAAATGCTTTCCCTAAAAGTTATCGATCTTGGGAAGACTGAAGAGAGGAAACTTTTTCTTCTTTGGGATCGGTGTCGGAGTGGGGCGGAGTTTCTCCTTGAGGGTGCGTGCACGTTGCCCGAGGTTGCTGTCCCCCCCCTCCTCGAGACTGGCCTTTTCCATCGCTTCGTTGGAATCGACGACGATGGGTTGGATCATGACCACAAGTTCACGGCGGATCTTCGCCTTGTTGGTGTGCCCTCCCAGAAGTGGCCCAACGAGCGGGATTCTGTTGATGTAAGGGATGCCGGCGTCATCGCTAGCCTTATCTTCGGTGATGAGTCCGCCCAGCACGATCGTTGATCCGCTCGGAACCCGTACGGTTGTTGTTAATTCCTGTGTCTCGATAGTGGGGACATTAACCCCTCCCACATTGTTGTAGGTTCCAACCTTGTCATTGCGTTGCGCGATCACAAGGTTGACCTCCTTGTCCGAGTTGATCAGCGGTATGACCTCAAGTTTAAGGACAACCGGTTGATACTGGATCGAAGATGTTTGCGATGGGAATGCGTTGGAGCCGCCACCGTAATTACCATTGTAGGTGGTCTGGCCCGGGATCGGAACGTTCTGTCCCGAAAAAATCGTGGCCTTCTTATTGTTGCTTGTATAGACGCATGGCCTCGAAAGAATCCGGAATTTGCCGGAAGTTTCGAGGGCTTGCGCGTAGGTCATTACCCCGTTGGCCACGGTGCCGTAGACGCTGAGTCCACCCAACGCTCCCGGCAAGAGGCCTAAAGCATTTGTTCCCGAGGAAATGATGTTAGTGAATCCGTTCGCAACAGGATTGAGGGCGTTGACGAAGAGGTTGTTGGTGCCGCTTGTCTGGATCTTGGCGATCCAACTGGCGCCGTAATCGTCGGTCTCGGAGAGACGCAGTTGTCCGATGACTGCTGCTAGATAGACCTGCTTGGGTCGCTGGTCGAGTAGATTGATGATCTGCTCGGCCTTGGCTTTTATTTCGGGAGGTCCGTAGACGATGATAGCATTGCCGCTGGAATCGGCGATCACGCTAGCGGATCCGATCGTGGCCGATTGCGGAGGGTTCTGGGCTGCCACATCTGCTAGCTTGTCGGGGGTGTTTGAAACTCCTCCGCCAGAGGATGAGGCTGAACCATTTCCTTGGGAAGTGCCCTGAATCTGATTGGGGGTGGGTTGCGCTCCGGCGCCGCCGGTGGCGCTGGCATCTTTGTTCGCATCATCCTTGCCTCTGAGCATGTTGACGAGTACCGGAAAGAGGTCGACAACTGAAATATAGTTCAGCGGACGAATGAGTGGATTGTCGTTCTCGATTGGTTGGTCGAGCTTTGCGATCAGCTCCCTGATATACTTGTAGTTGTCCGCCTTGACCACAACGAGGATCCTGTTGGTCCGCTTGTCGGCGATGAACTGGGCTTTTCCGCTCAGGAGATGGGCCTCGCCGCCACTGGAAACAACGGAAGCGGGTTGACCTTGACCTCCCTGAGGCGGCGTTGAAGCAGTGGTTGCTCCACTGACCGTGCCTCCGAACATGGTGCTTAGGGTCTCGACCACTTTTTCCGCAGTCGCTCGCTGGAGGGGGATAAACTCGGTGATGATCTGGGTCGGTTCGTGATCGACCACATCGAGAAGAGCGAGGGCCTTGCGGATGACCGGTGTTTTGTCCGTGATGACGATCGCGCCGGTGTTTGGTACGGCCACTAGTGATCCGTAGGCATTTAGTTGAACGACACCCTGAAGAATAGAGACTGCTTCGGAGGGGGCGAGGAAGCGCAGCGGTTTGTAGAAGCTAACCAACTTGTCGCCTTCTTGGGGGAGTTGGGACTCCTCAAGATAGAGGGGGAGTCCCTCGGAACGAGGCGGACGGCTGGGGCCGAGGATCTTGACCGTCTTGGCATCAACGGGAACAAGGGTGTAGCCGTTGAGAAGTAGGGAGCTTTCGATCAGGGAGACCGCCTCGTTCTGGGGAATCGGATCGGTGACCATAATCGAGAGTTCCGGGCCGGCGAGATTGGAGTCGCGGATGATCCTCTTGCCGGTGAGTTTTTCGTAGACCGTGAGCACTTCACTGACTGAGGTATGAGGAAACTGGATTGAGATGGTTTCCTTGTTTTGGGATGCTGGTGCTTGTGCTGATCCTACGGAAGGCTCCGTTGAGGGCATGGGAGGCTGCTGGGCGGCCAGCAGCATGCTGACAAATAGGAAGGCACCTGCAAGAAGCGCCGACGGGAGGGTTCTGGATCCTGAGATGATCATGGTGTGGCGGAATTGGGCTGTGGAGGCGTGATCACGGGGCGGCGGATGATTCGTCGGCCAGGGGCGTTTGGGGTATTAGCCGCTGGCACCTGCGGAGTTTGGGGAAGCGGCGGCAGTTGCACGGCTTTAGTGACATTTGCGGAGCCCGGCGATCCCGGTGCGGGTGCCGCAACCTGATTGGGCTGTCCATTGGAAGCAGCTGTTTCCATGAAGCCGATCGTGCCCGTTTCCCCTCCAACCCGGATGCTCGCCTTCAGCGGGGAATTGCCCTCACGGATAATGGAGACAAGTGACATGTTCTTTGCGTTGGGCGTACCGGTCAGCAATTCCCTGCTCTGTTCGGTTCGGTCAAAGACAAAGACCTGCTCCTCACCCCCGATGGTAATGATCCCGGTCATGGCGTAGCGTTCCGCGAGCGGGGAACTCTCCTCGGCTGTGGGAAGCGAGAAGGGTGATCGGGCGAGTAGTTGTTTGAAGGCGGAGAGATCACGTGGTGCTTCCCAAAGCGCGGTAGCTGCCGTGGCGAGGGTGCAGCATGGGAAAAAAGCCGCCATGGTGGTTCCAAAGAGCATCCTCCGGAAGCCGGTATGCGAGGAAAAGGCCCTGTTGTGAATTCCGATCATGGGGTTGATGGCTGGGATGCGGCATTCCCTCCGTTGCTGCCGGTTCTGAAATACTGCCGCAGTTCCAGATCGGCGATGACATTGGGGGGCTGGGAATCGCTCCGCAATGTCAATTTCTCGACTGTACGCCATGCCGCGGGGGTCTGCAGGGCGAAAAGCATCCGGACAACCCCCCCGAAGGGCCCGGTGAGTTTGACCGAAACACCGACGATCTCCCCGTGCGGTCCACTCTGGGGAGGAAGGAGATTTTCCTCGGCCACTTTCAGGCCGGCATTCTCGGCCTCCTCACGCTCCGTTTTGAGGAGTAGCGCGCTTGCATC
>Ga0114964_10000354_pt1 | contig 35976 bp, 30 predicted proteins | sample C_131016_MF_Meta_FD_92638 | JGI IMG/M metagenome (GOLD analysis project Ga0114964, IMG submission 92638) | Freshwater microbial communities from Lake Croche, Canada to study carbon cycling - C_131016_MF_MetaG | ecosystem: Environmental > Aquatic > Freshwater > Lake | place: Lake Croche, Canada...
TTCCTCCTCTTCAGCGGCTTCCTCCTCTTCAGCGGCTTCCTCCTCTTCAGCGGCTTCCTCCTCTTCAGCGGCTTCCTCCTCTTCAGCATCTTCCTCCTCTTCAGCGGCTTCCTCCTCCTCCGGAGCATCAAATGCGACCGATGATGATGATGACGATTCTACGATACGATTTGTATGAAATGATGGCAGAATGTCAACTTCTTGTTCGTCTTCATCATCCTCATCCTTATCACTGGCATTGGCACTTCCCATATCAATGTCAGTTTCCTGGACTTCAAGTTTAATTGCTTCTTCGTGCTGCGGGTGCGGGTGCTGGTGTGGTTCCTTTGAATTTGAAACCACCGCCTTTACATCCATACGCGCTTCGAGTACTTGAATGTATCGATTCAATTCAATGATCGCAGATTGAAGCTCGGATATTTCTGATGGTGATGATGATGATGATGTAGCACAAGGTGACGACGTTGGCGCAGGGCCGCCATTTAATTGATTCTCCAGATCCGAGATACGTTCTTGAAGTTTTCGCACACAAGGCAACCCCATAATTGTCTCGTGTGTCTCTTTATATACTGTATATTCACCCACCACCCCGCTCAATATAGATGATATATGTTTTGTCATCACTTGAGATACATCCTCAAGTAATGGCCTGATGTCGATTGTCAACTGTCCTTCAGTTACATTATCGCGGGTTGAATTTGTAGATGTATAAGACATTGTTGTCTTGTTGTATGAAAATACACAGTGTAGTATCTTTATATTCTAATGTATTTATTTCAATTTTCATTTATGTAATTCTAATTTATACATATAAGTATATAAAGTTTGTGTGATACAATATTATACAGTATTGTATTGTATTGTATTGTATTGTATTGTAATGAGCGATAATATTACACACGCATCTAAGGATGCTCCAGCGCCTAGTCCAGCTTCGTTAGATCTGATGATTCGTATTATTATGTCTCAAACCGAAATGCCACACGATGAAGTTGTTTCGGCATTGGAACGGACAAATTATGATCTGAAAAAAGTTATTCGCGAATATATGACTTCTGGTGTGTCAACGACTACCGAGTCTACCGCGGCCGAGGCATCTTCTTCTGTATCTGCGAATCAATTACGATTTTCTGAAATCCGGAATTTTATGGATAAATCGGATGAAACATATCGGCGCAACCAGGAAATGACGCGTATCTATCAACAAGTGATGGAGAAAAAGAAACAACAAGCAGCAGATCAAGTGGCGTCAAAACTATAGGCGCCTTATTTCACATTCGATATTTTGGACTCCAGAAATAATATCCGACGGTAATATTTTAACTCCAGCATATTTACTTGTCCGACAATTCATTTTGGCGAATAACTCGTCAGTATTATACGTCTTTATTGGTGGATTCAAATTTTGCTGGATAATCACGGTTTCATTAGCGTTGCTTTTCCAGATGATCGCAACGTGTCCATAGGGGTAGTCTGTTTTCTTATATTTCCAGAATAAAATAACACCCGGACGCAAGTAATATGATGCTTTATGCTGATATGGATATTCATAGGTGTTAAGTTTCGTTGCGTTGCTTGTGGAGGCCGGAGCCCGTCGTGGACTTGATGACACCGGTGTGAATTCGTTGATTCGTTTGAATAGGTCAACCGCATCAACTACATCCGGAAACGTCAGTCCTTTATGTATACAAAAGAACCGGCGAACCAATTCGACGCATTCAAATTGTATGCCATATTTGGTTGGATATGTCGGGCTTTTTGTTTTTTTAATATATAGGACAATTTCATTATCTTTGATACTCGCGGGCGGGGTATTAGGAAGCGCAGACATAATATATAATATATAATAGTACGATATTATTATATATTGATACGAGTTACACGAGTTACACGAGTTACACGTCACTATTCTGTACCACCATCGTCTTATACCGTTTCTTCAATTTAAGATTATTCGTAGGAATGACTTTGCTATTTACTAAAAAGTCGTTATTGTCTTCATATAGCTCAGGTAATATATGTGTAAGTGGCTTATTTACGATATGAATTAATTGCGGTCCTTTCAATAATTGGCGATATTCCTGTATTGTTAAATTACCGTAATATTTATCTAAAAGATAATACGGGTTTGGCGCGGGTTTAATTCCGCGACCATTTGGGTTTCCATATAATAGTTGAATAAGATGAAGACGTTCAAATTTAGTCGATGTATCAATCGGTTCTTTCAACAAAAAAGCAACCGCACATTCAGAGCTACAAAAACAGCCATATACCTGGAAAATGTCATTTACAATCATCACAGGAATATAATACGTTTGACTATCGAAATCACACGTATCCCAAAAACACGCAGACTTATGATTAATTTTCGATTGAAGAGGTTCACTATTATGAAACGAATACTTCAATCGATTTATCTTTTTCATAATTTCTTTACTGTTTCGCTCTTGAATAATATTGATATTTCGGTTAGGTTGTATGGTGGTCGTCGTCGTAATTCCGCTAATCCCGTTGTCATTATATAAAACAGGTGCGTCTATTCTGCTGGCGTGTTGTTGATGAGTTGACACACAATTTTTAATGTAATTATTCGAGTTAACTAACTCCCGTCCTCTGTCCGTATTATTTTCGCGGGATTGAGTTTCATCTCCAAACGACTTACTATTACTAGGTTCGTCATTGTATTCGTAGTCGTTTGTTTCTTTTGTATCAATGTCTTCTTCTGTATTCAAATTAACAATATCACTGCTATGGATATTCGTGATACTATATGATTCTACTTCTTCAATCGCCGGTGTATATCCATAATTGGAAATAGAATCATTGGTTTTCAGATCCGACATATGGCATTTCAGATGAAGAATAATATTTGGAACTTCGGTGATATCTGATAGATTAGAACTCGTATTAGAAATAAGACCGGCTTTGGGCTTGCGTCCTCGTTTTTTGTTTATGTGGTTTTTGTGGATTTGGTTCGGTGTTACAAGGTCATCAGTGTCTTCTGCTATGTCATCGTCGCATCCAGTTCCAGTTCCAGCTCTAGCTCTAGCTCCACCGCCAGTGGCTATATTCGCCTTCGGGTCAATATTGTGCTTCACTATATAATTATGCTCTGTTTGCTTCAGAATTACAATGTTTGGAAATGTTGGTGCGTGGTCGGTTTCAGGCTCTGGATGCGATGGTGCGGGCGGCGATTTGACCTGTTTCTTTTTCTTCGAGGATGTAACGACGATGGGTTCGGGCTCGGCTGCGGGCACGGGCACGGCTGCGGGCACGGGCGTGGCGGCGAGCACGGGCGTGGCGGCGGACTTTTTGGATTTACGCGAAGCAGAAGGCATTACTAATGTGGTATAGTCTAACACCAAATATGTAAATGATTTTAAACCCTTTATGTCGCGGTGTTTTTACTGTAACACATTTAAAGACAAAAATATAGACTTTATTTGGATAGTATAGCACGGCTAACTCAAATTAATGCCGCCCGCAGAGCCGCCTCCGTGTCATAACACTTCCGACACAGTGGAATATAATTAGACGAACCGATGACAACCTGGTCCATCTGACGTGTCGTCCGGAAACTGAAAATGCCAGGTGTTCCATCTCGACAAATGCTACAAAGAGACTTCAACTTGATTACCTCGTCACAGAACGGGATGAGTTGAAGAAGCTTCCCGATGGGTTTTCTCTCGAAGTCGCCATCTAAACCGCAAATATAAACGCGTTTGTGTGATTGCTCTACTAGGATACGGACCTGCTCCTCGATATCTGGGAAGAATTGGCCTTCATTGATGAGAATTATATCCGCACTTGTGATGAGTTCAAGATTGTTGCTGATTGCGTCATACAATGTATTTGCTAAAATACAGGGTATCATCTGTTTGTCATGGGTTGAAAGCATTGATTCGGCGGTATACCGATTATCTCCCGCGTAATTAATAACCGCGATGGGTATATTACAAAACATCGATTTCTTGTATATTTCCAGTAAATACGACGTTTTACCGGAAAACATCGACCCTAAAATGAGTTCTAGATATCCGGTGGTCGACGATGGCGACGACGGTGATGGCGGTGATGGCGGTGATGACGGATTCGACATATGATTTATAATAAATGAACTGAATATAATATTAAGGTGTATACGCAAAAAAACGTTTCAATTATATACCGGTTAAGATTTGAACCGAAACACACATAAATGTAATTTTTTATGTTAATTTAATCGAGTGCGTTTATTGCCACATTATCATTATCATTATCATTATGGATCAACAATATCTTGTAAACGAATCGATGCCTTGGGTTGAAAAGTATCGACCCTTGTGCTTTGACGAAATCGTATTAGACCCATATAATCGCACCATTTTGTCGAATATTCTTAAAACGAACTATTTCCCGAATCTGCTGTTTTATGGTCCGCCAGGAACTGGGAAAACGACGACGATCATTAATCTCGTAAACGCGTATCAATCCAAGCTAAATATGCGTAATCGTGGACTGATGATTCATTTAAACGCATCAGATGAACGCGGTATCGATATTATCCGCAATCAAATCAACAGCTTTGTAAGCACCAAATCGATGTTTGGAAACGGGATTAAATTTGTTATTCTAGATGAAGTGGATTATATGACGACCAACGCACAAATCGCGCTGCGATACCTCCTTACCAGTTATACGGATAATAATGTGCGATTTTGCCTGATTTGTAATTATGTGTCACGTATCGATGAATCTCTTCAAACCGAATTTGTACGGATGCGATTTAATCAATTGCCTGAAAACGACATATTGATGTTTCTTATGAAAATCCGAGATGGCGAAAAATTGACATTATCAGATACGAATTTGGTATCAATTCAACGTCAATTCAATTCAGATATACGTAGTATGATAAACTATATGCAGACAAACCAGGATAATATACAACAAATTAATGTCATCACAAATGATGTATGGAGCCAGATGACGGATTTATTCATAGAAGCAGACGTTATTGTAAATGACGGCGGATCTACAAAAACAAATGTCGATAAATTAATGGATTATTTCAGAGATGTTAGTGAGACATATTGTATTGAACCACGAACAATAATGAAACTATATTTTTATTATATTATCCGTAATCGGACTGAATATGTTAACCCGGACTTTTTGAATACGGTAGAACATATTATTCATTTACATAATATACGCACTGAATACATCATCCAATATTTCATATTAAATGTTCGTAAGTACTTTATGACACACACATTGGTTGCTCCCGCAGCGTTACCGATAATCAAAAAACGAATCATAAAGGTAAAAATACAGAAAGGACTCCCACCGAATACAAAATAATAAGCATTTAATACAGCGTTATTCGTTAAATTGAATTTAAATAACCACGTATTCTTTATACAATAGTTCATTACTCGTTAATTCTCGTTAATATGTCTTCGACGATTGATACTGAATGGGCGAAGTTTATGGCGCGTATGAATCGACAGCAAAATTGCGAAGAATGTGACGACGATGGCGACGATGACGATGACAATGACGTCCAGGACAATAGTAAAAATGGAGGGGGCGTGGGCGTGGGTGGGGGCGTGGGCGTGGGTGGGGTTTGTGACCGCACACATCAGGCCACCAGTTCTGAATCTGCGACGAATCGAGTAGTAGCCGGAAAACAAAAACGGTCTTGTATTTCAAAAAAACAACAAAGAAAAACATATTCCTTTGTTGATGAATTTGATAGTGTATCATCATCAGCATCATCATCAGCAATCATTGAATCTGTGGTGACAGCGACGACAACACAACCGGCGGGAATACCCAAATCAACACCTATATATATTTCAACAAAGACGAAGATCGCGTATTTAAACAAACCGGTTGAGATGTATAAACTATTTTGGGATATCCCAGTTCAGCATTATTACAACCGGCGTGAGGGGGTCATCAAAAAACAAATCAAGTTTCAGACGACTGATCCAGCAGCGGTAGCTATCATAAAAGAAAAACTACAGCAACAACCAAGAATTTATGAAGAGCATGTTATCGAACATATCGACAATCCAAACGGGCGAATTCCATTCAAAGATCAGCGTAAAGTAAGTATTGGTCTATGTAAAAAAGATCTTCTTGGCGGGAATCACAAGAAGAAACGCGCATTCTTCAACTGTTTCGTCTTGATTTTGCGTATCAACGGTGGTATATGTGATAACCCAGAAGAACGTGCTCCAGAAGACAATATTTTATACAAGGAAATGCACGTTAAAGTGTTTAACACTGGAAAATTGGAAATACCTGGGATTCAAGAAGATAAAACTTTGGTCCAAGTTTTGAATTTGCTCGTGTCTACGCTTCGACCCTTACTCGGCGATGATTTGTCGTATTTGAAGGATCGCTGTGAGACAGCACTCATTAATTCTAACTTCAACTGTGGGTTCTTCATCGACCGTGATAAACTGTTTCACTTGATGAAGTATAAATACCGCATTAATACCAACTACGACTCGTGCTCATACCCAGGCATTCAGTGTAAGTTTTACTATATTCCAAACAAGGAGCAACAAAATGGGCAACAACCGCAGCATTTAGAGGATAATAATTATTACGAGGTTTCATTTATGATTTTTAGGACGGGCAGTATATTGATTGTAGGAAAGTGTAACGAGAATATACTTCACGTTATCTATCGATTTATTAAGACAATCCTGGAAACTGAATTTTCGGGTATACAGATGGGATTGGTAGTGAATCACAAGGATCTTCTTGTGGACGGTCAGGGCGGCGAAAGTGATGACGGATCTGACAAAATAACATCAGCACTACCAGTTACCGCCAAATGTTTAGGAAAAAGTACCATCAAAACAATTCGCAAAAAGAAAATTTACGTTACAGACGTGAAATATTATGTCGAAAATACCGAAGATAGTTAAAATAATATTTAGGAATAATTCGTAAAGAATATAAAGATTTAAAAATTTAGTATTCTATATACCGTTTCTTTTATTTACACTCCCATCCATTCCATTAAACCATTATGTCAAGTACAAGCACTACTAATGTGAGTGGCGGTGGCGGCGGCGCGGGATCTTCTTCTGCTGCTTCTGCTGCTGCGTCATCGACTACTACCGGCGATAACCAAACTGTTAGTCGTATTCCTTCTTATGCGTGCTTTCAACACGCGACTAAAGTCGCTATTTTGGAAGACAAGCCGATTATACTGGATTATTGGACGAGTTCTTTAGATAAAACTTGCCTTATTGGTGTTCGTCAGAACAATGAGAAGCTACTTGTGAAAAGCGAAGACGAGTATACCAGTCCAATCGCGAAAATCTACAAAGTGGATACTGAATATATTATTGTAACTGCGAACTCGATTTACTTGGTTTCTTCTGAAATCAGCACCAGACGCATTAACTAACACCTGTTCTGAATATTTCTTATCATAGTGTATATCAAACTATTATAAGAGACAATTATTAATTGACATTTTCTATTATGACCGCACCATTATCATCCATTATTTTTTTAAGTGATTGTACGCCACTATATACAATATTAGGTGCGCCAGGAAGAATAACAAATGTCTCTGGAGTTCCATTATATCGTTCGATTCGATTAATATGGTCCCCACCCGAAAATTCAAATGAAGTATTAATAGATTCATATATCGTTCGATATGGAAAATACGGCGCTCCCCAAAACAATATCAATGGGTATATCAACGTATTTCTTCCAACTGTCGTTATACCCGAATTGGATAATGGCGTGTTGTATAGTTTTTGGGTTTCAGCTAAAAATCGGTTTGGCGAAAGTCCTTTATCTCCAACAGTCTCTCTATCCGCTGGTTCAGCACCATCTTCGATCCCGATTGTACGTCGCGCATATCACACTACTACAAATGGTTCCGGTTCTGGTTCTACACAAAAAATCGGAATTGAATTTACTTCACCAACAAATTATAACGGTAATATCCCTACCACTTTTACGATAAAATACCGTCTATTAGACGGAAATACTAATAATTATGACCCACGGGATATTTCATTTACACAGGTTGAAAGTGTACAGGCAAATGAACAAATCAAAGACGCATCAAATAATATGACATTGACTTCAAATGGAGTAAAGGGTAATTTTATCCGTAAGGAAATTATACCGAATTACGTTTCGAGTGCGTTTAAAACCGGTCGATATCAGTTTACTGTTTATACTACAAATAACTATGGTTTATCAAACGTCTCTGATGTGTCATTTATCGTTTATTTATATTCAGCAACTGATTCGGTAGGAATATCGCGATTTATTTCACCGTCTTTTTCATTTCGTCCACCTATATCACCTGATTTATCTTCCGGACTACCAAACGGAAATATTATTAGCCTAGCGCCACTTGATAAATCTTTTCGTTTTAAATGGAAACAATATGTCGACACATTAAACTCTCCGACACCCTCTTATACCGGATGGATGTATCGAATTCAATACACTGATAATAAAGATTACTGGTATTATCCATCATATAATTCATCTAGTTCGACGTATTACCCCGAATACACGGTACCTTATAATACCGCTGGTGACCCTGATACTATTTATACATTAGACATAAGTAAGAATCTTATAAATGGACGGAAATATTATGTTAGATATTGCGTAGTTAATGCGTTAGGTGATACAAGCGAATACACGCAAGTCACAGATACAAATCAAGTAACGACGTCGGTTATTCCTGGAAAATTACCGGAGTCACCAACTAAATTTTACGCAGGAATTGATGACCGAATGATACGACTTTATTTTAATTGGGATACACGTCCACCTAGTATAGAACTTACTGGTGGATATCCCATATTAGATTATCAGATTAAACGTTACCGAACTTTAATTATTAATGGTGTAGTTACTAATGAACTGGAAATAATATTCGAAAATCTTATTGGTCCGTATTATGAAGATACATACAATATGGTTACAAATGGTAGTATATACTTCTATGAAATACGTACAAGAACGGCTATTGGATATTCTGCTATCCCGAATACTGTATCCGCGGTTCCGTCGTGTCAATCCAATGTTGTTACTAATGTTACGTCGGAAATTGGTAGTAAACGAATTACATTATCGTGGGTAGAACCGTCAGAACCAGATCCCTTAACACCAATTAATCAATATTATATCGAATACAAACTTTATGACATATATGACGTTTCAAACATTCCGACCGGAAATATAGTTGGAAGTTTATCAAACCCGTTGGTTATAGAAAATAATATTAGTGATATGAACTCTATTTTAGTCAATGATGCGCTTTGGTCAACACTCACCGTCAAAGCAACTAAAATTTTTACAAATAGCCTGAATTTATCATATACAATCACAGATTTAATAGATAATAAGGCTTATATTTTTCGTGTAGCTGCGGTAACACTTGACCGTCTACGTCGTAAATCGATTGGGTTACTTTCACCAATAGATAGTGACTCACCATACCTCCCGCACCCAACAATTATCGGCAAAGTTCCAAATAAGTTAACAAATGTGTCATTTACAAATGGGTCGAACTCTGTAAACATAGAATGGAGTAGTAATGATATTGATAATATTACAGAAAGAATATCGCACTTCATTGTTGATTACCGAGAGATTGGGTCTTCTGTATACTCAAGACAAACATTTGACTATTTAAATAGTATAAAAAGCAAAGACACGACCACCACATATTTTTCTATTACGATTGTCAATTTGACTAATAATGTCGCCACACGGCCCTTATCAAACACAGATAGTTATGATATTATTATTTACGCAGAAAACCCAATCGGTTATACAAATGATAGTGATAGAATACATTTGGGGTATTTAACTCAAACAATAAACAATGAAGCGGTTAGGTTTTCTGATATATATGAAAATGCCAGTTTAACACGATTTGTGCGGCCGAGGACTCTACCAAATATTGTAATTGAACAAAGATAAGATCGGATCGGATAAGAATATAATTCTCAAGTATATAACTAATTTTTCTTTTCGGTCGGAGTAATATAAGAATGACAACGCCAACCTTGATAGCGCCAACCTTGACTAATTTTATAGTTCCAACCAATAAAACATATGGCGACCAATCATTTAATTTAACAAATCCAACCAGTAATAGTCTTGGCGCATTTACATTTACAAGCAAATATCCAGCTATTGCTAGCATTAATGGTAATGTTGTGACAATTGTTAATTCTGGTACAACTGAAATTACGGCATCACAGGACCCTTCAGGCGTCTATTTTCGTGGAAGTATATCTGCGATATTGAATATCGGAGTAAAACAACCAACAATAACCAATTTTATTATTCCGAGCAAGTATTTTAATGATGTCTCTTTTAATTTAACAGATCCGCCATCCAATAGTACCGGGTCATTTACATTTGAAAGTAGTAATACTGGTGTAGCTACTATATCTGGGCGAGAAGTCACAATTCGAGGTACTGGAACTAGTTTTATAGTCGCAACCCAACGAGCATTTGGTAATTATAGCTCAGGCACGATAACATCTACTCTAACCGTGATTACGTCAATTCCTCAACCAGGTATCCAACGTCAAATAGATTTATCGTGGAATACACCTATAAATAATGGTTCTTCTATAAAGAACTACTTTTTCTCTTCAGACGAACGAAGTACCCCATCTGGGAATATTATATCTACGAGCTATGATTCATACGCATTACCAGTACCATATTCTAGTACAGTTTTATCAAATGTATTGTCGTCGTCGAATCGATCTGTAACCCTTGCGCTGGATTTATCGAACACTATAACAAATTATTTTGACTTGAGTTATAACGCAGAAATCGAATTAAAATGGAAATACAACAGTACAATCGTAGATATATGTTCTAATTCGCAAACCATAATGTCATTGTCTATTTACAAGAGAAATATAGTAACTGATACTCGAATATATGTATTACGTAATTATCAACGGATCTATGATTCGTCCATAAATTGTTTAGGTGCTATACCACAGAATAGTAATAGAACAATAACTGATATATTCAACGTCACATTTGACTCAATTGTTACACGGGATTTGTTATATTTATCGAAAAATGACGTGATTGAAGGGACTATTGCTTTATCCGATTTTAGTTATTATCCATCTACCGCAACAGCGTTCACTTCTGATCAAACACTAGAATACAACATTAGTATATTAGGTTTGCGTCTTGCGCCATATCGTTTTCCGATAACACGGGATTTTACATCGTTGTCATTTGGTAAAGGTAATGCCGGTCCCGAAACAGGATTCGTCGTAAGCACTGTAACCGCTCTGCGGAATGGTATTTATTATATGCCGAAAATGACTAGACCATTAACGTCATTTAATGAAGCCAAAATATCATTGTCGTGGATATATGGCATTAACCTTTCAGCAATTAATCTGTCGAGTTTATCAATACAAAATATTACACAATTAAATATTCCATTTCAGTTGCGTGTTCGGTGTTATTCGCGGTCTTTTAAGCAAATATCATCGGCGATAATCGACGCAAGTTACAATACATCATCGATAGATGAATTCGTTACTAATTCAATGACTGATCCTTCTTATAATACGTATTTGATATTTGATATTTCCCAGAATTACACCGCGAAATATAACGCATTTCAACGTAACACTGTCACTAATTTGTTACCTGTTAATTCTACGACATTTGATATTTCAAATTCATCTACATTTCCTGTAACAGCTTCTCCGATTGATCCCGCACACACACAGTTTGTATATTTGTTTTCTTTAACAGTTACCGATCCGAGTTATAACGCAGTGTTTCAAACAAACCCATTTCAATTGAATATATTGTCGAATACATTTGTGCCTCGCAAGTTCTATCGATTTTCTAGCCCGGACCCAACAACACCGTCCTCATATGAATTGTCGAGCTCTACGAATACACTATATGATATTGGAACGTCGTATTATATCGACAATACTCCGTTTTATCGTTTTTATAACTTGACAAATGGAAACTATTATACTTATAGAATTGCCGCGAATAATCTTTCGGGGACAGGTCCATTTTCATCAACATTAACCCGAAGGTGTGGGTCAGTTCCGAATAAAATCACAAATACGGTTGGAACACTGGATTATTTTACAGAGTCGGAACGTTTATCCAATAGAATCGATATTTTATGGAAAAAACCGGAATTTAGTGGCTATGAAATAAAAAACTTCATTATACAAATTAATGTAGATATATCCGGGCGCTGGCTGAATATTTTGGACTATTCTGCAGATATATCATACAATACATTAACATTTGATAGATTTGAAGATATTATCGTGCCTGTAACTGATGAAAGTATCGTGAACTATCGTTATAATACAGAGAAGATAACGTATCGGTCTCCGATATCTACGACAGGTCCATTAATCAATGGTAATAAATATTATATACGTATGAGATCTGTTAATGAATTAGGTTATAGCGCCTATTCAGATATACTTACTGGTATTCCAATCACGCGTCCAGCATCTACACTGATTAAATTTGTGGGCGTGCCGGTTGTTGGAAATAATTTAGTATATCTTACGTGGCAAATACCATCAGATGATGGTGGTGCGCCGATATTAAACTATATAATTGACTATCAAGAAATTGTTGGAGACGTAAATGGTGGAACATTGGTCGGAGAAAAATTTAGATACAATCAAAACGCACAAGAACCCCCGAAAACTGTAACAACATATCCGAAAGATCAGTTCGTTGCGATATATAATTCTCTAAAAGACCGGAATACTTTATCGACACTACAACTAAGCAAGATTGATGCGTCCCGTAATTATCTCTCGAATTTTATTATACCTCCAGTACCAATTACATTAAAAGATTCTGATAAAAAACTTGGTGAAACTGTTGCGGCGAATAAAAATGTTGTCATAACTTATCAAAATCCGTCGTTTACATATATTAGTGATGAACTCACGCAAAATGTCTTTGACATATCGAATATAGAATTAAAATGGTATTATTTTCTGGATGGTGATGGATGGCCGATTAATACGTCAGTTACATTTAGATTATCTATAAAAGGACATTTACAACACGTAGGTGATAATCGGGCGCTTGATATTAGTAATATTTTTCACATTCAGCCTAGTTCAAGACTATATACTGTAACCAGTTCCAATATGTCGGTAAATGGGAATTATAATTACATTGATTATAAAACTGGTAATGTTATAACTGATAATGTAGTTCCGAAAATATTTATCCCAACCTTACCCCGTATTGATTCGTCTAATAATTTACAACGTTATAAATTACGTTTGGAATATACATTATCTGAGCATTCGAGTAGTGTATATAAGTTTATTATGTATTCGGGTCCGATTATTATTAACGGAACAGCTCCAATTCGTACGATTCCTGGACTAGGACTAAACACTAAATTTAGCATAAAACTTACTCAAAATGCGTTGTGTCCATTGGATAATACGAAAAAATATCGGTTTACGATAACACCATTTAATATTGCGGATTATTTTCTAATAGACGAGAAAAATAAGGTCGATGTTACTATGGGTATTCTAACATCTGAACCGGTTTATAATGTATCATATTCGATAGTTCAAGAGAGTTCTGGTGGTAGAGTTGTATTGAATTGGAGTTATATTCCCACAGCGGAATATTACGTGACAATTGAAATAGCATCAAGCTATTTAAATGCTAATTTTCCAAATGAATACCCGCTTCTGCAGCAGGATGAAGGTCCAAGCCTCTCTATTTTAACCGGAAAAATAACACCTACTATTGGTGTCGCTACATATTCTATACCATCCATTAGATCTGACGATATTACTAGTGGTAACGCGCAACGTTACTTGAAACCCGGGCGTGGATATATAATCAAGATTGCGCCAGTTAAACTCGCGGAAGTAAACAATAAAACGATTCCATTAATTGCGCCATTTGTTTCAATGACACCTACCAATGTATTTATTGTGCCGTTTACTACGCCATTACGCCCTCTTTCATTTGGAGCCATTAGCAAAAATAGTATAATATTATTGTCGTGGAAATTGCCGAATTTGAATGAAGACCCTAATTATTATGTAACTGATGCGGTATCTTCTTTTTATACATATCGTTATTATTCTATAGAACTACGTGATTTAAGTGGTTCAAATCCGTCTACCTGGACTACAATAGTGACGCAGAATTCTATACCAAGTAATTCTGGAGATGGATACCCCTTCTCTTATACCGTGGCTGATTTAATAAATGAACACGATTATCAGTTTCGGGTTAGGTTAATCATTGAAAATTCGTATAACAATCAACACGCGTATTCCGATTATTCGTATATAACAGAATTAAACAATGTATTTGTTGATAATACGAATAATGTAGTACGTCCATCTCAATACCCATTCAAACCATCAGGTATAACGTATTTGGGTGTATCGCGTCCAGAGGTACGGCAATTACAAGTCGAATTCAATCAACCGTCATATAACGGTAACGCGACTTCATATGAATGCGTTATTGAATACTCCTTTGATGGAGTGAATGAATGGACTGATATATTTAATACGACGACTGGAATATCTAATCTCAATGATAATACGTCTATTCTTACAAGTGGTAAACTCGTTGTATCTACGATAGACAACGCGTTAACCTCGATAATTATAAAGTGTAAAAGTATTGTGTTGAATTATCATATTCGTCTTCGTGTTATTGGCAAAATTTCAGGCGTCGCGGAGCCATATCGTTTTCCATTATTATCATATAGCGATTATTCTCCAATACAAATCATTTCATTTTAAGTATTTGGTGAAATATTGATGATGATGATGATGATGATGATGATGCGTTGCGTTATTACAACCCATTCGATAACGCAATAAGCTGATCATTTGTTAATGTATCTGGAAAGTCCACGTTGAATTTGATTTTTAGTGAACCAGTTTCTCCATTCTTTTCAAGTCCCAAACCTGGTATGGTTTTAATACTGCCTGGTTTAATAATGTTACCGGGTTTATTTGCTAACTTAAATACCTTCCCGTTAAGGTGGTTGATTTCAAAATCAAATCCACATAATGCCAGTTTTAATGGAATATTTTTATCAATATGAAGATCAAGATGTTCTACTTTAAATATCGGATGTTGAAGAACGTTTATTATAATACGAATATCACCTTTCATTCCTAACTCATTTAAGTGCCCGCATTCATTTAATATAATTGTGTCGCCTTGAAGAACACCCTTCGGGATTTGTGCGTGAATGGTTTCTTTTTCTATTTTAACAATATCATTATCTGGGACTTGTCGATCTATTTCAATCGGAATAATACAACCATTATAGCATTGCTCGAGAGATAGAGATACGGTTTTAATAATAGACTCTGGTGGTGTTTGAAATTTGTGCGGTTGATGCTGTTGCTGCTGTTGCGGCTGTTGTTGCTGTGGATAACCACGCATTCCAGGATTAAATGTTTGAAATACAGGATTGGGTCCTTGTCCCGCACCATTCCCACGACCGCCACCGAATAACATATGTAACAATTCTTCTGGTATTCCTGGTGGGAATTGTTGTTGGTTATTTCTACTACCAAATTGGAATATTGGTTGGCCTGGAAAACCGCCAGGGAATCCAGCGCCAGGGAATCCAGCGCCAGGGAATCCGCCGCCGCCGCCGCCGCCACCGCCACCGCCATTTCGCATCATATCATACATCCGACGTTTATTTGAATCTGATAATGTCTCATATGCGTTATTCAATTCTTGGAATTTTTGCTTACTTTCGTCTGTGTTTCCATTTTTGTCTGGATGATGAAGCATTGACATTTTTCTGTATGATTTTTTTAGTTCATCTTCAGTCGCCTTTTCATCTACTCCAATGATTTTATAATAATCTTTATCTGGGTCCGCATTATTATTATTACTACTTTCAAAAAAGGTCTCTGGTCCACCACCAGCGCCACTATTCATAAAAGGATTTCCGCCAAAATTGAAAAACATCACAAGCCGTTATTATTTAAACAGTATATTAGATATACTCTAATAATACGCTATATTATGTCGACATCGGCATTGATGAATACAAACAGTTTTTCACCCGTAGTTCCGTTTATTACGAAATACCAACCATTACATATACACGAATTCGAGCAATTAGATCAAGATACAATAACCATTATTAACAGTTTAATCCAGATGGATAATCTAAATATTCTTTTTTACGGCGACTCCGGTTCGGGAAAAACATCAATTATAAATGCGATTATTCGCGAATATTACAAAAATAAACAGCATATCAGCGAGAATATACTCATATTAAATAGTCTAAAAGACCAAGGGATTCAGTATTACCGCAACGATGTTAAAATTTTCTGTCAGACATGCTCACTTATCCCCCATAAAAAGAAAATCGTGCTACTTGATGATATTGACCTCATTAACGAGCAGGGCCAGCAGGTTTTTCGCAATTGTATTGATAAGTATAGTCATAACGTTCACTTCATTTCATCCTGCTCCAATATCCAAAAAGTGGTCGATACATTTCAGTCACGTAATATTATTATTAAGATTAATCAACTAAATACTGGTTGTTTACATAAGATTATGCTAAAAATCAAGCATAATGAAGATCTGATTATTAACAAGGATGCGGAGGAGTTTTTATTGCGTATATCCAATGGATCTGTTCGAACACTCATTAATTATACCGAGAAGATAAAACTGCTCGATCGAGAGATTACATATGATATCGCCAATCAAATATGTTCCAATATCAGTTTTCATCTATTTGAAGATTATACCCGCGAAGTATTGCGTGGTGTGGCCGGATTGAAGACCGCGAATGCCATCCTGTTTAAACTAAATGATCAGGGTTATTCCGTATTGGATATCTTGGATAATTACTTCCTGTTCGTAAAATATACGGTATTGTTCTCTGAAGATGTGAAATATCAAATCACGTCGCTTGTTTGTAAATATATCACGATTTTCCATAACATACACGAGCATGATATTGAATTGGCTTTATTCACAAATAATGTGATTAAATTAGTGGCTTAGTATAGTGCGGATGCGGATGCGGATGCGGATGCGGATGCGGATTGTCTCCACATCCAACCGCCTTGGCCAACAAATACTTTCCAATTAGTGTATTGGACTCTAGAACTTGGGCTGGAGAAAGGCGCGCAAACCACTGAAACTTGTGTCGTTTGAGTATATCTTTTTCGGGGATATAAATACCTGCGGTTGTAGGGGACAGATAAATATCCACATCAGACAGCAACTCCTCGATAAGGACTGGTTTGTTCTTCATTGTCTTCGCGCCTAATTCTTCGGCAGGTATAAGAGATACTTTGTATTTGTTCGCGGTCGCGGTTGCGGTCGATGAGGCGGCGGTGGTGGTGGCCGATGTTATCTGCGGTACAGTAGATACATCTATGGACGCAGAAGACGCACACGACTCTGCCGATGCAGGGTTCAATTTCGCCATCCACCACCGAGATGGTTCACCAGTAAAATCCATATCCTGTGTATAGTCTGTGGCGATAAGCTGTGACAGATATTCCATATATTCTTTCATAAGGGGGTCATAACGACGGCAACCCATAATCTTCGTAGATGGCGAATATTGCGACTCTGCGGAGATGCTGGATGTTGACCGGAGTTCACCAATCACGACATTTGTTTTGTTATTACTGATTTCGTTGTCTAAATGCGCATCGTATAAGTTCCGCAAATTATGGAAACACATAAATGAACTAGGTACAACAAGCCCGCCGTATAAATGAAGAATGGTCGCCATCGCAAGTTCGCGCATATGTGAGCGAAGAGGTCGAGGCAGATCTTCAACTTTGGTGCGCCACTCTGGAATAATCTTTATCAGCGACTCGTCGTCCAGAAGACACACATTAAAACTATCACCGCACTTTTCTATAATACTGCGGATGGTTAAATATTGGTAGGGCTGGTTCAGGTTCTCGGAGGTCCTTGAACCAAAACTCTCCCACGATCTCGCATTCTTTTCGAATTCAATATGAACCCATAGGATTGGCTTCTTGTTATTGGTAAGACTTGTGTCGTTAAGAAGATATTTCTTAATCAGTTGACCATCTTCATACTGCTCTTCAACATCTATCGTTTTCTTGTATTTATTATATATGAAACCGACAATCATAATAAGTAGGTAGGCTATCGCCAGTTTAATGAGTTTGTTTTCGAGCATTTGTGTGTTCTATCTATATACTCGAGAGAATATAATACATCCGATGAATAGACGATAGATTCCATTCCATTATTCCAACCTGAATATATCCGAATATAGTTTCTTATGAATATCTCGAGAGATTTCGTCCTGTTTGGCTAAAATGAAAGCGCGGCGTGTATCTTCCTCTTCCTCACGCATCTTCGCCTTCTGATAAATATGTTCTTGCTCTTCTTTACTCGTTTGTGTATGTAAATCCCGCCGGGATTGGTCTCTAAATGTCTGTAATTCGTGTATGGAATTAAACCGGCGGGTCTTATAATAATCCTCTTCTGTGACTGGTATGACGGTCTCGGTGTGTGCCTTCTTCAAGTCTTCATACCGCAAGTTGCCAAATATCCCGCTTGAATACTCTTGGGGTCTTTCTCTCGTAAGGTCATATCCTCCTCCTCCTCCGCCTCCGCCTCCGCCTCCGCTGCGCCCCCCCGCGTATTCCAGTTCTGTTCTCTCGACAAGCGCATATTTATTCCGGAGTTCTTGCTTCTTATGGTTAAGTCGCGCCACTTTATCCGCCCACGACCCGCTATCGTCAGCTGCCATATTGTCTGCTATGGCGGCGTCCGTGTCCGCTGTGTCTCTGAACCACGCATCATACCCCGTCTCTACTTCGTCGTCTTTCAGGCGGTATTGTTCGAACTTTTGATTAAACCATTGGTTGAATTTTTTCACTTTCGCGGGTTCATCCGTGCGTCCTTCCGCGCGTCGTTCACCACCTCCAGTGCCACCCATCATTTCATCCAGGCGGCGTTTCATTCTCTCGTGTGTCCCCGTTGAATACTCATCATCCGCATCGGCACGATACCCCTCAGAGCGCATCAGACGCCCGTAATCCACGACTGATTTCGCCGCCGTCGCGGCCATCCCCCCATCAATCGGCGTATATGCTGCTGATAGTGTATCCTTTGCGACACACCGCACTGACGGCACATCGCCAGTTCGTGGTGTTCTCTCGATGTGTGTTGTATAATGCTCATTGATCGCAGGGTTGCGGATAGTATATATCTGATGTACGATTCGGTATGCCTTTGTGAAAAACAGGAAATATTCTTTTGGGAGCTGGCTTTTATCTGGATGTGTCTTCAATACTGCGAGTTTGGCCCGCTTCAGATCATCCTGATTGAATAGGGTGGGTAGACCGAATAAGGCTAATATGTCTGGCAAATTATAGTTGTCAATGTTTAGATCGAGAGATTCCATTGATTGCGGCGGCGGTATACTACTATTAACATTCTAATTTTATGTTATTTATTATACCGCACTGGCGAATAACATAAATCTCTCGGATGTGTCCCCGGATGTGTCCCCGGATGTGTCCTCGTTCCTTGACGGACGATCTCTCGACGTCCCTTATCCAAGCTTCGCACATCGGGCGAAGAATGCGATGATATCGGGTGGATTGGCGCCTGTAACAGAGTCATCGGGAATGTACTCAGTATTTCCACGCTTATAAAATATAAATACAGGAATACCGTTTACCATCCGTTTCTGTTTCATAAATGCGTAAAAATCCAACGATTCGTCTACATCTACTTCATAGCATTCAATTGCGTGTTCCGAGAGATTGGCGACTTGAACAGCGGCTAGATCCTTGATTGTCTTACAAGGACGACACCAATTCGCGGTTAGTTTAATGATCGTGTGCTTGTTTTGTTTGGTATTGTATTCCAACAAACCTTTAAATGTCTCGCGCGTGAGTTCAGTGAGGATGAGTTGCTTGGTTGACGTTGCGGCCATTGATCGCTTAATATACAATTGTAAGATAATAAATGGTTTGAAAATACGCGTTCGAGAGATTTATAGTATCCACATTATGAAATAATACATAAACCTAGTTCAATAGGTATTATTATACATACAACACAAATGAATAATAATATACATAATATCATTATTCCGTTTTACAGTTCGTGGTTGTATGTATGTGCGTCATATTATGATTATTCCCAAAATAAAGAACTATATGGCAAATTGGTTCGCAGAGAACACCTACAGACCTTATTTTGGAATGTATTCATAATCCAACCGTTTTCGCTGTATTTTATAATCACATTTCAACCTCCAACTGTGTTTGTGGATACGTTTTGGAACGAAATATCGTATATGTGTTACAATCTCATTTTCGGGGAATTTTGGTTTTATACAATTCATTATTTGTTTCATACTAAATATTTTTATAAGTATCATAAAACACATCACGAAAACAATGAGGTTGTCGGGATATTCGCACTTTATGCGCACCCAATCGATGCGGTTTTATTGAATCTTGGGTCGATTTTCTTATTACATTATTTGGTTGAATTTTCTTGTTTTCACATCTATCTCATTGGAACTGTTGCTACTATAAATACGATTATCCAATCACATACCGGCCGGAAAAACGGGTTTCACCAGCAGCATCATCGGTGTTTTACCTGTAATTATGGTATGGATTATTTTATGGATACTCTCTTTTCTACGGCAAAGAAGTAGTTGATGGGAGTGTTTCATTTCATATGATACGCCTTGTCGATTCGTCCTTCACGCAAAATAGACGGGTCCAATTCGTGAATGGCGTCAATCGTAACATTAGATGTGAGAATAAGGATGAGATTCGGATAAAATCCAAGGTCTGTAACTTTATCCAACATTGAATTCCAGTCACTTTTATCCATCATTGGAATAGGTATATAGATATGTGGTTTGATATTGCCTTGGATTACATTTACGATGAGTTTATCGCATTCTTCTAATACTAATACGAGTTGTTTATCATCATCTGGTGAGATCGTGCTATACACTTTGGATAAGTTATCACCTGGGTCGATCGGTTTCCACGTATCGCAATAATACGCGCCGATTTGTTTCGCAAGAAGGAGGGTTAGTAGCGACTTACCTGTACCTGGTTCGCCGTATATAAAAAATGTGCCGCTTCTTGACGCTTTACCGTTCACAGTTTTCAGGATATCGTCGATGATTTCTTGCTGATATTCACGCGCCTCTTTCTTCAGGAATTTGGTTGCGTCGTATTTGCGGTCAGAATATTCCCACCACCACGGATTCCCGCGTCGTTCACGGATATCTATGATTTTCTTTTCGGTCATTGTCTCCCCATCGTCTGCCTTCACCATTTTATCCCCGTTTGTTATCTCATCGAACCTAGCCCGCTTTATAATCAGATACATTGTATGTCCTTGATTGTGTTGTGTTTCATTCGAGTAGATATATCCAATATACCATTTCCCATAAAATAATCCGAATGGTTTGCCATTGTGATAGAATACCGAACGTTTGATGTTTAATTTGGTGATGAGTTGGTTACATTCTGTTTGGTCGTTGATTTTATAGCCTTGAATTTTGATGAAATGGCCAAGAATCAGCGGCAATACGTATAATAATGGAATGGAGGTTAGTAATGAAATGGCGACGATGTCGAATAGTGACATTGATTGTGTTTATAAATATTATTATAGTAGTTATAAATATTATTATAGTAGTATTAATAATATTATTAGAGTTGTGTTTATGTTTATGTTTATGTTTATGTTTTGTGTATATTATTTATTTGTTTGAAAAGTATACCGTTGGCGGAATCAAATAGATTTGGAAAGTCGGCCGTTGGCCGAAAATATTCGGTTTGAAATTAGAAAAAAGTCTGGAAAATCTTCCGTTTGAAATTAGAATAATATTGGGTATTGGATGGAATTCTTGGGAATATAAAACTTTTGAAAATCGTTGGGTAATCATCGGATATGATTCGTAGTGTGGGAATACTACATAAATAGTATATTTATAACAAGAGCATCGTCTGTAATAATATATATAACGTACAAAAAACACAACACTGAAACTGTCATATATGACGTTGTTGAATAACTATACTTGCTACTTTTCTATCTCCATTCTGCTACTTTATTTCGGACATTTTTAAAAATGTCTATTTCGGCTATAGCCTCGGATACTTTTGAAAAACACATAAAACACCATTTTTTAAAATTATGCTCTCAAATAATTTTTTGAATGAAAAAGTTGTGACTGATTTTTTTTACGAACTTTTGTGGCGGGTCCTACCCAACTTTAGCAAAGTAGCATAAAGAGAATCAAGCATAATAAGTAATAATTCAATTACTATTTTTATATTATCGTCGTTATATATCGTAAGGTTTACAGTAAGGAGATACTACATGAGTCAAACTGCTTACACGTATTTTTGTGAGAAGTGTAACTACTCAACAACAAGAAAATTCAATTATTTAAAGCATATTAACACTGATAAACATTCATTCTTATGTACTGAAAGTCAAACGAATGTTGTTGTTAATAATTCGACATCATCTACGAACCGGAATTATCAGTGTTCAAAATGCGAACGAAAATATACCTTAAAGCGGAATTTATGGAGGCACGTAAACCAATGTCAAAATGAATTGAAACAGACACCTACGAGTATTGATACGAACGATGATACGAATATTAGTATAAACGTTGATATTCCAAGTGATACGAATGATATTAATACCAATTCGAATACAAATAATGTAGATTATGGCAAGTTAATATTGGAGGTTATAAAGTCAAATCAGATATTACAGTCTCAAATGTTAGAATTATTGAAGGCGCAGAAACCTAACACAAGTAATACAATCATCCAAGGAGATGTTGTAAATACAACAAATACATTTAATTTGAATATGTTTCTGAATGAAAAGTGTAAAGACGCGATGAATATGACTGAATTTGCGCAATCGATAGAAGTGACTATGAAAAATATGGATAATATCAGAGAACGTGGATACGTCGAATGTATATCAGCAATCTTCATCAATAACTTAAAAAACACAGAAATTAATAAGCGTCCGATTCACTGTAGCGACCTGAAACGCGAGGTTCTATATGTGAAGGGCGATGACTCTTGGGAGCGTGAGGATGTGAATAGCAAGAAGTTGAAAGATGCTGTTCTTATTGTCGAACACAAACACGCAGGTATGATAAACAAATGGGCTGATGAACACCCAGGTTGGGACAAGAGTAATAATATTCAAAACAATAAGTATTGGAAGATGTGCCGTAATATTAGCGATGGGACTGATGCCAAGATATTAAAAGTGGTTAAGAATATCGCGAAGGAATCTGTAATAAAAAAAGGTTTATTGAAGTAGTAATTTTACTTAAACTGAACATGTACATAAATATTAAATTACAATCAATATAAATAATGGAACCATCGAACACTAATTATATATATTTGTTACATGAACGAGAGTTTATCAAAACATCAGAATATATTTATAAAGTCGGAATGACACGCCAATCCAACCTGGACCGAATTAAGAATTACCCAAGAGGGTCTGTCCTATTATTTCAGATGGAATGTTATGACTGTAAATTTGTCGAGTCCATCGTGCTTAAAAAATTTGATGATATGTTTCACAAATGTAGCTTTTATGGTAACGAATATTATCGAGGGAACAAAAAAAATATGATGGATATCATATATATAATTATTGCGAATGAAGATAAAATAAGAGAATGTACGACAGATAGAAATGGATATATTGATAATATTTTGAAAAATGTAAATAAACCGATTGAATTATCCGATACAAAAATAACCAAAAATAATTGTGAAGGTGTAAAATGTATTGTTGACGATAAACCCAATCTTGAAGAATGTAGAAATATTGAAAATCAAGAAATAAAGGATTGTGATACAATTCAATATTACACGCACGATGATATGAACAAGATAATTCAAGCAGCCATTTCTGCTGGAGATGGTTGCTTGGTGCGTGCTTGTATGAAAGCCACATGTGCTTTTACATTCAATGATTTTGATAACGACCTTATACCTTTTAAATATCATAAAGATGTTAGTAATTATAAAATTATGAATGTAGTAAATATAAAAAAACCAAAACAAAAAACAAAAAAACATTCACCCCAATAAAAAAATAAAACCCTCTTATAATAAAATGAACAAGGATGTTGATGTTATTATAATCGGTAGCGGTATCGCCGGTCTATACGCAGGGTATCAAATTAAACGCTTCGCTCCTCCAAATACAACTTTCCTCATTTTAGAGAAAAACAAGAAAGAATGGATGGGTGGGCGTATCGGTAACGATACATTCTATGGTGCGGATATTGTTGTTGGCGCTGGCGTCGGACGAAAAAATAAAGATCACGCATTGATTCAATTATTGAAAGATACCAAAGTTATCTATTCGGAGTTTGTATCTTCTAGAAGATACGTTCCACCATTTCAACCTATTGACCTTATGGCCACAATGCGTACACTTAAAACCGAATACAAAAAAGCACCGGAAAAACATCGCCATAAGACATTCAAACAGTTTTTTATTGAAGTATTCGACTCGAATGTATACAAGGATTTCGTAATCACGTCGGGGTATACCGATTTTGAAAATTCTGATATTTATGAAACATTGTATCATTATGGTATGGATGATAATGTCGCTGGATGGACTGGATTAAGTCTTTCGTGGAAACGCTTGGTTGATACATTGTACGCCAAAATCGGCCCAGAACATTTCAAATTCTCGACTGAGGTTACGCGCATCCACAAAATACAAGGCCACACCCACACCTCTCCATTTGGAGTATTCGAAATTACCACCGCGAACAATAAACTATCGTATTATGCCAATAAAGTTGTTGTCGCAACAACAATTGACGCCGCAAAGCGAATCATTCCAGGCGCATCGGCACGAACAAGCATATACCAACATATACACGGACAACCATTTCTTCTTGTATATGCGAAATTCGATCGCGCAAGCACCGAGATAATGAAGAAACACGTGACCGCATTTACGCCTCTAACCGGTCCACTCCAGAAAATAATACCGATGGACGCGAGTAAAGGAGTATATATGATTGCTTATACGGATAATCAACACGCAATGATGTTGAAATCCAAAGGTGCGCTTGAAAATACGCGAAAAAACTGTGAAATGTACTCAAAATTGATTGAAAATGAACTAGGTACAGCCCCACTAAATATTATTGCTATTACTGATTACTACTGGCCAGTGGGTACACACTATTATGAGCCGCTGACTAATGTTGGTGGCGGCGGTGCCGAATTCAAAAATCGGGGGGATTTTATCCGTCAAGCACAACACCCAGAAAAAGGAATGGTTGTCGTCGGAGAGATGGTGAGTCGTGATCAAGGGTGGGTAGAAGGCGCATTAGAAAGCGTGGATGCTGTAGTTAAAAAAGAATGGTTGAATACTGTATTCTGACACATCCTAATCCTAATCCTAATCCTAATCCTAATCCTCACAATAATCCGATATCCACGTCAATAGAATCACCACACCTACAGTAGCCAATGGCAAAAACTCAATCATTGTATTGTATAATATATCGTAGATTAAAAATACAGTTATTTATATTATATAAGGTTTGGTTTATTTGACCGTTCTATATCATATTTTATTTAGCAAGAATAATATATAATATTTATTATCATAGTAGATTATGACGTTATTAGATATAATTCAGAACAAAATTATTATAATCAACATATTTTTATGGATTATTGGTATTTATCTTGCTGTTTATACTAAGAAAATTGCCTGGGTATTTCTATTATATTATGTATTTATTCTGAATGAGATTATTTATTACATTACTGGATGGGAAATTTATCATAGTCATTGGAGAACTGAGTTGTTTTATAGTTCTGATGCCATATCAGAAATTAGAGGTAAACAACTAGATACTCTAGACCTAAATTTTACCGAGGGTTATTTTCCGGACGATAAATGTATTTCTTCTAGCGAGTCTGAAAAAAACAGGTTTGACCACTTCATTAAAATTTTGGGGCTAAGGCCAGGAGATGTCGTATTAGATGCGGGGTGTGGGTGGGGAGGTATGGTTGCCTACTTTCGCGAAAAAGGTATTGAAGCATATGGAATTACGATTACAAAAGTTCAATATGAAACAAACGTTAAAACGCACGGACCATTTTTTAAGTACGGGGACTATACAGAATTTAATCCGGAATTTGTAGGCAAGTTTGATGTCATAATATTTCCAGGTTCATTAGAACACGTATATGGAGGAAACATTAGGTTGATGTCATCATATCAATATAAATACAACAAAATGATAGAACTTTTTACAATGATGAAACAATATTTTAAACCAGACTCTACTAGTAAAAAACTTTTTTCATCGAACATTCATATAAACTTAAAATTCAAAGATCATTGGCAATCCTATGTCATTGAACGTTCATATGGAGGAATTTATCTACCTACAGAGAAATATTCATTAGCAGATGTATTAAAAAATTCGGGGTACAAAGTTACTATGAACAAGGATTATACGTGGCATTATTATCGCGCCACCGAATGCGACAACACACATTTCGGAGTTCCAACTGATATTGGTACATTTTTAACCGCTCTAGTATTTTTGATATATCCTCATATCCTCTATATCAATATGTATGCGAGATATGGATATTGGATGTGGATGTGGGATGGTAACAATCACTATATCGATAATCATAATTACACATTTCAACCTGATATGAATAAAAGACCGACAACATTGTTTTATACGATCGCGCAACTATAATTACTGTCCACTATCGCCTGCGCCCGCGCCCGCGCCCGCGCCTGCGCATCCTCCAACTACACCCTCCAAGTCCGCAATCCGTATATGCGGCAGCTCGGTATGTGCCTCCCAGAAATATTTAAAATACGACCACTTAAAGTCCAGTTTATCGCAGTAATAATGTGAATACTCGCGCTTCAGCTTCTCCGCTACTGCCGGTGGTAAAAGCCCGTGCCCCGACATCGGCAGCACGTAACACAATTGAACGAGATCGCGCACAGGGTTCGGAGGCGCGCCTTCCTTAAACATCGCGGTATCCGTATGCGGGATATAACGCACCAGGTCCTTCAATAACGGCGCATAGGGATACTTATACGTCCAACGCCAATCCACACAACCCGATGAATAATACCTCATCGTCCATTCTAATCCTTCAATATAATTCACGCAAATCATACGCACCCGGTCTACCCCACGCACAGAAATACCGTCACTGCCACCCTTCGTACGATCGGTATACAAATCAATCTCAAAAAGCGCATCATAATACCGATACTCCCAATTCTCACGGAAGGGATCAATATATCTTTCAGCCGCCCGCTCCTGAAGTGGGATGGACATAAAGTCCAACATAGAATGGCATCTATCAACACTAGATACCATCTGAACAACACGATCACACGCAATACCGGTAAGCTCAGACATATCCACTTTCGCCGTCGTCGCCACCGTCGCCACCGTCGCCGCCGTCGTCGTCACCGTCTTCGAACCGACATTAGATTTAGCCGAGTTAAAATGATTACCACCGCCACGGCTACGGTCTCCACCACCACCACCAAATCGCCGACTTTGTTTATCCCGTGTCTTATGTTCATTCATTAATAACTCGTGCTCATTCGTAGCCAAACGTTCAATAAATGTGCGCATCGACTTCCATACAATCTCTTTTACGTGGTCCTTTGTCCTCCGAACCAAATACTGGCTCGTATCGCGAAAGACATCAGCGTATGTCTGAAGTAATATCGTCATTCCAATAGTTCTCAAATTAAGAGATGGAAAATGCGGCATAAAATCATTCCCGAGCATAAATGTCATAACAATATAATCATCAATCGCCGCAACAACGTTTGGTGTGATACGAGACTCTGGGACAGCCGTGGCAACCTCTACTCCTGCCATCCCTGAAGGCGTCGTGACGATTGTTGCCGCCACTCCGGACGCTTTCGTCTCGCGCATAATTACCTCCAATGAACACGCAAAAGTCGGAATATCTAAAAAATAATGGTCGTCTTTCGAGAGAGTATTGTCTAGTGACTGTATAAACTCGGGTGTATCACGATACAGGAAGATATTCTCCGAAATATGAAGATGGTTCAAACAAAGCATAATCAAATCCGCATCCAGACCATAAATCAGTGTCGTTGTATCCTTATGATACCCAGGAAACGCACGGATGTATTCGAAGATCTTATGCTCGCCTTCACCCGCAGTATCGCTTCCGGAATAAATATACTCGGGTCCGGTCCCACTTCCAGCGCCCGTATACGCCTGTGTAGCGACAAATTCACGCATCCGGGTATTCAATTTCGTCATAAACCGCGTCCCGGGTGTAATGGATGACGTGTTCCACGCCTTTTGAAGTGCGGCTTGGACACCCTTTGCTTCGCTTGCGCCTGACGCTGACGCCGACGATGACGCCGATGACGCTGTTTTACGATTAATCGTCTGCTCTACAATGGTTGTAAACCACGACTTATACCGGCGTTCCCTTTGCTGATTCAGTTTAGCAACCGGCGCGACACCATCAAACGCAATAAGAACCTTCGATTCCGGACGAATCATTTTCACATATTCAGTGATTCTCTCACATACCATATTTATTAACATTGTTTCATATTCATCATCCGACATTCCGCGATTTGACCCGATGATACGAACAGCGTCATAGATTAGACCATTCGTATCCATATAAAGATTATGAATACGTGGAAGCAACCCCAACCGTTTCACAATATCCTTGTGGCGTTTTACAATATCCGAAAAATAACTTGGAATACCCATTTTGTAGATTATGTCGTCTAAAATAATAACACGATCGAGATTTACACGCGCCTTTCAGTTACATATTATATGAAGTTGTGTTTATACTATATTTGTTGGTCGTGGTTGTGGTATGTCGAATGTATCCCGATCGATACACCCCATTACAAACACCGGGAAATATTATAGTACGTATTATATAACAGAGATACATTCAGGTAAATGGCTTTACAACTCACATTTTCAAATGTGGTTCAATTATTTAGTATATTTGCTCCTCTATTTTTAGGCACATTTTTAGTATTGGTCTCAGTATTCAATCAAAATATAAAAGGTATGATTTATCTGGGTGGTGTGCTAATATCGTCAGTTATCAATTATATGGTGAGTATGGTGATTGGAAGTGAACCATTGATCAATGAAAGCGCAATGTGTAATATTGTTGAATTCCCTTTAATACCATCCAGGTATAATGTTCCCAATTATAACAGTATGTTTATTTCGTTTACATTAATGTACTTATTATTACCGATGTTGAGTAATAACCAGATTAATTTCTGGATTGTAGGTGTTATTGTAAGTATATTTGTGGTGGACGCATATGTGAAGCTTATGTATTTTTGTACAGTTCCCCGTGGTATAACCATAGGTTCAGTCGTTGGACTGACATTAGGCGCAGTATGGTATTTCCTGCTTAAATTCAATAACTTTGAAAGTTTATTGTTTTTTAATGACTTAACAAGCAATAATGTTATTTGTAAACGTCCGTCTAACCAGACGTTTAAGTGTTCGGTGTATAAGAACGGACAAGTTATTCAGGATCTGTGAAGATATCCATTATCCATAAAACCGTCACCCACTGTGGGTTTTATTTATCCATAAAACTGTCACCCACTGTGGGTTTTATTTATCCATAAAACCGTCCATAATTGTGTATCATCCACGCTGAGAAATCCGATAATAAGATCTGTTTGTGAAAGCCGTTCGTAAACAACTTTAGATTTCCGCCGTTGTTTTTGTCACCGTATATTTTGAAAAAATATTGGACGACTTCGCTAGTTTTGGCGTGTTTATATTTCTCTTCTGCTTGTTCGTATGTGAACACAGGCTTCCCCTTTCTCGCATTTACAGTATTATGAAAATCAATCAGAAAATACTGTAATTGTTCTTTTGTTTGTATTGCGGATATTTTCCGTACATTTTGATTCATATATTGTGTCGCGTGCTGTGTACATTCTGGACACGGTAAATTCGCACAAATACGTTGGATATACTGTAATAACTCGGTTTTTATAGCAGGTAAATCATCCGGAACTACCTTGTATGCTAATGTATGGAATAGATACCAGACACACGGACCCCATATACTTTTAGATACCATAATAATATATTGATGTATTGATGTATTGATGTATTGATATAATTAGAAAGGTTGTTATAAAATATACTTTATATGAATATAAAAAAAACGCAATATATCTTTTATAGCTATAATGATAATCGAAACCATACAATACGAAGTAGAAGGCGAGATTGACTTTTTCAAAGAACTGAAAAATATAAATAGTGGAACAAATGATGATGCCTCATCGACTGAACCGGCTGATATATCCAATCGATGTTTAATAACCGATGAAGTGTTATGTCCTGACGCAGTTACTCTAAATTGCGGTCATAAGTTCAATTATATTCCACTTTATAAAGAGGTTCTATATCAAAAATGCTCTACGTTGCCTAAAAATATGTCTTCAAAGATATTAGCATTATATACAAAAACAGTCCAAACAAGTAATAACATACCTGTTCCTGGTGTTCATAACGTCCAAAGTGTTCAGACTGTTACATATAATAGTTCATTAAATTTAGAGACAACCAAGTTACATTATGATGAAATAAAATGCCCGTATTGTCGGGCAATAACACCGAAGTTATTACCATATTATCCGTATCCAGATGTGAATCAAATAAAATACGTTAATTCGCCAAGTGGATTATGTTTGAAAGGTGTTGGTTGTGAATATTACAAGATGTTTCCAGGGAAAGATAAAAACAAATCGTGTGTATATTCTCCGACATACAGTTCAGCACACGGCCTTTTATGTAAAACGCATACAAAGAAGGTAATTAGCAAAGAAAATAAAGTTATATCGTATATTAATCCGCATACACTTCACACGGATAACACGATATATAATAATCCGGCGGAATGTGGGGAAAGATGTGAATTTTTACTTTTAACTGGTGATCGTAAGGGCCAACCGTGTGGGTGTAGAAAATATAAGTGCGATGATACCGCGATGACGACATCGGGGGTATCATTGTGTAAACGCCATTTGAATATGAAAAAAAAATAATGGAACGCGGTTCCACCCACACCGCCCACTCTACCTCACCCCACTTTCCAAATTACATTGGCATATGTACATTATTTACACGCGAGTTTCCGGTAACCGGTTGTAATGGACAGATTGACGCAGATGGTCTATTCGATTGGCGCAATTTAGCACGTCTAACCGCGATTGAAGATGCCCCTACACCCGCGCCACTAGTATACGATGCGTTCTTCAAATTATTATGAACATCACCCATAAGGGTTAATTGAACACGTTTCAACATTATATGATTATATACTATACGATTATATTATTATTGTTATTATTATTGTTATTATTGAAATACTTATATTACAGATCATTGTTAAATGAACATTATACGCAGGTATATTCCAACTACATTATCTAGTCGGGATAAGCGACGTCAACGAAATATGATAACTAAATCACGGCGCTTATATAAACAGGGTAAATATTACAGTCGTAAACCAGTGAAATCATTCTCATCAAAACCATCAAATCATATCTCCAACGCAAAACGAATATATCACGTAACCAGTATCAAGGCGTCAAACGAATTGTCTAGAGCAACTGGATGTTCTAAAAAGGGATTGCGAGAGATTATAAGGAAAGGTGAAGGCGCATTTTATTCATCTGGATCTCGCCCAAATCAAACACCTCAATCGTGGGGTATTGCGCGTCTAGCAAGCTCGATTACAGGAGGTAACGCATCTTTAGTAGACTATTCTATTATCGATCGGGAATGTAGCCATCGTAAATCAGCATATCGTTTAGCACGAAAACGAAGAAGTTATAATTAAATTATTTTATTCTATTCAATAGTTATATGAATACAGTATTCAATAGTTATATGAATACAGATATGAATCATCCAATTCAGAATCATTATACTACGAATCCAAATATAATATCAGGTGTAATATCATCTCAAACAGATCTGACACCAATAAAACCAATGACAATGATGACAGATCTAAATCAAGCACCGATTGTCACACAATCAACGCCATCTATAACCAAGGATCAAGTCAAAGACTATCTACGACAATGGATACGTATAGAGAATGAAATAACTACACTTTCGACCGAAATAAAGAAGCGTAAATTGATACATCAGCAATTATCAATATCGCTGTTAGATAATATGCGTAAAAATGCGATTGATTGTTTTGATATCACCAACGGAAAAATTGTATATTCTAAAGTTAAAACCCGCGCACCTCTTAATAACGGTCAAATTCGTACAGCATTAACAACGTATTATAAAGATGACGCTGATAAGGCGAATAATTTAACAGAGTTTTTATTATCATCCCGTATTGAAAAGACGCGCGAATCAATTAAAATGAAAATTCCGAAACCCAAAATATGAAATATAAAATGTAAAACGATACTTACATAAATACTTCAATAGATATTATACATTACTTATATAGAAGTAACGTGTAATAATGTTTTATAGTGGAGGAGCGAGAAAGAAAAGAGCGGTTCTTCATATCTTACATCATACCAAAGAAGACAAAAAAGAAGAAGAAGAAAAACCTGTAATAGAAAAGACGCTCAATGAGGATAATACCGGCAGAGAACGACCCAGGTCCAGGTCCAGGTCCAGGTCCAGGTCCAGGTCCAGGTCCAACAAACCAAACAGCAATACAGTATCCGATACCGCCACCGACACCGACACTGACACTGACGCAAACACCGACACTGACACCGATACCGATACCGAGTTATCACCAGAGGCAAATGATTATGTTACCACAGTGTTTACTGAAGATTCACCAAACTCACGTTATCAATATTATTTTGTAGATAATGAACTAGATTATTCGATAGAACATATTGAAGAGGGATATCATAAAGAATCGCCAATAGAATTATATAATGAAAAGGATATACGCGATTTTAGTATAATTATATACCGAATTAATACGAGACAAGATACACCCTTTCTGGAATTTTTACTGTATCACGAAAAATCGTCTGGTAAATGTGGACTACCCAGTTATCATCATAAGAAACATTATGAAACAAGTAAGAAACACATCAAGAGCGAATTAGACGGAATTCTCGATAAACTATTTTCAACAAAATACCGTTACAAAGGATATATATACGATGAACATACCCATCGTTGTTTCGTTTTTTATGAGAAGTATTTCGATATTAATTATCGGGCGTTTATGGTGTCATTAGACAAACCATTTAATTGGATATGGGCGTGTTCAACTGAAATAATTAACGATAATAAATATTTGAATGTTCCAATTGATGAAACAACTGTTGGGTTTTTTATGAACTATCCAATGGTGGGATTGTTACAGAGTTTGACAGTTGCTCCGCATACCGCAGTGAAGAAGAAACGCGTGGCAACATCACACAGCAGCGATGGTGATATTATTCATCATAATATTGAAGCGCCAGTTGTATTATATACTGGTGCTAATTATTGTTACACAGCCAATACCGCACTATATGGATTAAAGCGTGAACCAATAACTAGCCGGTATGGACCGTTTTATTATTTTACGACATTTGAACATTCATTTCGATGGGCGTGTTATAATTATAAAAATATGATAACGTTTGATCCAACATTTGAAAATATGAAGCTTTTATCCAAAGAAGGCGAAAAATATTCGGGTGATGGCGGTATTTCGCGATACGCCGTATTTACAAAACGAATGAAAACGGTGTTTTTGGATGATGAATATGACCCCGAAATCGTGAAAAAATATAAACTGAAAAAGAGTTTGTTTGAAGTATCACACATTCGCGATCACGCATTATCTAATTCCGCTCACACAAGTGCGAGTGCGGGTGCGAGTGCGAGTGCGAGTGCGAGTTATTCTGAATATTTAGATAAAACAACAAGTCTTCATTCATATGATTATTCGTGGACAAATAGTTACGATACAATATACAACGGGTTTTATGTTTTCAAAGAAAAACACAAACAAACAAATACGAACAAAACTATACTTCCAGTATGGTGTGTGTACAACCATCGTAATTTTGAACCACTGACCTTTCATAAAGTAGATACGAGAGATTTACCAGTGAAGTATGATTACGAGTTCAATGACTATCACATATTATAATGTTATCATCATATATGAATAATTATTTTTGGTTAAACTACTAACGTCATATACAGAATGGGAATCTTTGATAATAAAATATATAATTTCGTGATGCTTTTCTTTGTAAGCGCAATTATAATGAAAATTATGGAGTTTTTGGATATAGAATATGTATTTTATATAAGCTATTTATTGTGGTTTATAGCAATAGGTATATTTGTGATTATTCTTCCACGAAGCAATAGTTCGATAATTTAAATTTAGTGTATATTTATACAAATTTTAATGTTATACATATACATAAAATAAAATATGCCTGACGAAGTTATCCGGTACAACTCTGAATTAGAACAGTTATTAAAGGAGAACTCAGAAGAATGCGAGTCGTTATCTATTCTTCATCGTATGTCATATGAGAAATATAACAAGCGTTCCAATTATATCAACATTCCAGTTATTATATTGAGTAGTGCGATTGGATTTATTACTGGTATTGACTTACAGTATTCCCAAATGAATATAATATTGGGTGTAGGAAGTGTGTTTGTCGGGATTATTAAATCGGTGGATACGTATTTTCAGTTGGCCAAACGCGCCGAGTCGCATCGTATCTGTTCTTTACAATTCTCGCAGATTTATAAGAAAATACAGATTGAACTCACATTGAATCGTAAACAACGATTGACTGCTGAAAATATGATGAATATCATTAAGACCGATATTAAGAATATGCAGGATATCGCGCCTCTCATCGACGATGATATAATCGACCAGTATAACCAAAAATACCGTCGTTTTAAACGCGTCAAGAAGCCAAATTTTGTTAATGGACTCACCGAAGTCAAGGTAAATAGCGCCGAAGATGACTATGATTATGCCAGTCGACAGGGTAGTCGTGATCAAAGTCCTTCTGGTCGTTCAGAACACGGCACCACCGATCAAGACATTGCTAACCACAATGACCTCTCTATGCTCGAGTATACTGCGAATGCGAACGCATCTAATAACGCTGCTATTGCCATTGATAATGACGCGGAAAGTGTTGAACCACAAAATAATATTGTGGCTGGTGCTCAGATACCACCATCGCCGAGTCAACAACAGCTACAACAGCTACAACAGCTACAACAGCTACAACAGCTACAACAGCTACAGCAGAGATTCAATGGTTCAAATAAGAATTCTCCCGCCAATAGTGTTCGAAGTGGTGCGTCTATTCAGACTAGTGGACAGATTCGTATTGATGCTAGTGGTAACTCAACATTAGCCGCATAATCACTGCCTAATTTACTCTATAATTTACTCTACAATAATAAAATTGAAAGGAAAGGTGTCACGAATAGTAAATCATACCAACTATACCGTTAGTTAAACGTGATGAATTCTACACCTGCCTCAACTAGTATGATGCTGTCGTCCACCGCGAAGTTGACAACAACAACAAAAACCACGACTGCCAGTGCGATTCTGGCTGGGGCCGCGTCAAAACCCAAAAAGTCTGAAAAGAAAGAAAAAGGATATGAAGTATCTCGTCGTATGGAAGGCGGGATCATTGTGAGTAGGGTGGAGGGAAAGAAAGTGGAAGAGGGGGAGCATTGAAGTAGGAGAAATAGAACCGCCGGAACGGAGAAAGAAAAAGTATGAAGAGAAA
>Ga0114964_10000355_pt1 | contig 35893 bp, 50 predicted proteins | sample C_131016_MF_Meta_FD_92638 | JGI IMG/M metagenome (GOLD analysis project Ga0114964, IMG submission 92638) | Freshwater microbial communities from Lake Croche, Canada to study carbon cycling - C_131016_MF_MetaG | ecosystem: Environmental > Aquatic > Freshwater > Lake | place: Lake Croche, Canada...
GAGTGTTCGTATCGGCAAGCATGTCCCCGCGCTGGCGAGCATAAAGCTGGTCTTGCCGGTCATTTTTAGTGTTCGTATCGGCAAGCATGTCCCCGCGCTGGCGAGCATAAAGCTGGTCTTGCCGGTTATTTGAGCTGTTTTGCTTGATCTGGTCCATTGCCGTAGATAGCCCAAGACGCGCTGTATCTGGGTTTGTTGCCAGAATGCGGGCCATAGCGGACATATCGCCGGATGATGCCTTTGTTGGCCCGCCATCAACGGCGATGCCCGTCTGCATAAATCCGCCGGCGGGCATCTGGGCGGGGGTTGCACCTAGAGCAGATCCGCTCTGCGCATTGCCGCTATTGCCCATATTGGCGAAAGCCGGTGGGGTGTCGTAATGATCGAGGCTTGGGCCATATCCGCCTGTCGGGCTGGCCTGTGTTGGTGACCCCGCTTGCAGGGCTTGAGCGAGAGTGCTGGAATAATTCTTCTTCGCCTGATCTGCCTCATCTTGAAGCTTGTTCATCGCGTAAGCGCCGCTCAAACCCCTCAAAACATTGGTCAATGCCGCCGCCCATCCATTTTGAGCAGGGGCCGCGTTCGACGCTCCAGCCAGCAACTGTTGGGCTATCGCCTTGCGTACGTCAAAGGTGCTGCCATTGGGGCCGCTTCCGCTATCTCCACTGCCTGAAAATAGATTGTTGATATTTCCCCATTCCATCACAACACCCCTTTCAAAACGAGCCAAGCCCCATCCGTGGCATTAGCCGAAGAACGTAGCCCCCGCCATAGCGCCCTGACCCAAAAGACCCGCAAGCTGCCCATTTCTAGCGGCAGAGTTTTGGTTGTTGGCGTTCCATGCGGAAAGATTGCCGTTATAGCTGTTGTAAATATTGCCCGCGATGTTTGATGGCTGCATATTGTAACTGGATGTCGGCCCCTGTGGAATCCCGATTGCTGGCCGTCCCTGCAAGATGGCGGACAGCTCATTCAGCGGCTGACTGCGTTGCATGAGTAGGTCCGACACACTTTGTTGGTGCGCAGTTTGACCAAGGCCAAATAGGCGGGATTGTTCGTTTCCGCCAGCCGCAATCGCATTATTCATGGCGGTTTGATAGGTATCCGCCTTCTGCCGATTGTAATTGTCCATCGCATTATTATAGGCGGTTGATCCCTGCGTTATCCCTTGATTGGCAAGCAGGCTATCCAAGGCCGTCTGGCTCTGGGCAAACTGCGGATCAAGCCGAGACGCCTGCTGATTATAAACCGAATCGCGGACGTTGTTGGCGTCGCCCACAAGGTCGCTGGCATTATATGCCGGGGTGGATGCGCCGATATTAAATGGCTGCTGCTGCCCAAGTTGATCTGAAAGCCCCAGCCCGATCTTGCTCAAGTTGCTTAATTGGGCCTGCCCATCAGGTGATAATGTCGTGATCTGCGTCCGGTTGGGCGTGCCGATGTCGCCGCTCCATGTAACCGATCCGTTCGGGCCTTGTGTGTTGTATTGATTGTATTTGGCGGATGTCTTTATGGCGTCAAGATTGGCCTGAGACTGAGCCTGAGCGACGGCGTAGGGGTCCGGCGCTGCTGGAGCGCTGCCGCCGCCGCCCTTGCCCTGCTGCTGCTGGCAGGGTTGATCCATCCATATAATATCATTGGTTTTTAGGCTATCCATCTGCAATCCTCTTTCAGCAATCCATAGCTGACGGAGGTTGCTCCATCGATTCGCGCCTTAGGGTGCGCCCCCTCCTGCTTGAAGCCAATGCCGCTCATTAATTTTATCGCTCTGTTGCTGTCAACAGAACAAACGGCAGTGACTCTGGCGCATCCAAGCTGGACAAAAGGATAGTGAAAAAGCGCCCTTAAAACACCACGTTGAATCCATCTTGGATTTTCTGTGGCGATAGACATTTCTATATCACATTTACGGTAATTGTGAAATACCACAACACCAATCAAGGCCCCATCAAGATCCATGCCAATGGAAGCGCATCTTCCGAACCCCCCGGCCCCCTTGGCCTCTGGTAGCCGGTCTTCTGCCCATTGCTGTAATCCGTCCTGATTCTCAAAAACCAGCCGGATCACAATATTCCTCCAGCCTCATAAACAAAATCAGTCGATCTCATTGTAAGAGACATGCCGCCGACGCTCACACGAACATGCAGAGTGGCGCAATAACCGACTCCTGTGACCGACTGCCAATCCTTGCTTATTGCCTCAGCCGCCGCCCATGTTCCAATGCCCCACACGGCGCTACCCCAAGTTCCTCCACTAGGGGCCGAGGTTGATGGTGTCGCGCTTGATATGCTGTCATCAAAATCAAGATTCATATCAAGGGAGACCGCCACAGATCCGGAGGCGCTAAATACCGGGCGGGCCATCTTGAAAAGCTTCTGCCTCCCCGTTTCACCAAAGTACGAGAACGCGGGCTTTACATCAGCATAGATGGCGTTACCGTTGTCATAATACCCATTGTCAAACAAATAAACCTTGCCGTCAGTCCCGCCAAAATAAGCGTTATCCTTGTACACAACCCAGCAATTGGCATTCATCCCGGTAAAGCGGCACGCCGCCCCAGTGATATTGTTGAATACATATTGATAGGCCGTCTTGTTGTAAACCGCCGGGATATTAAATATCAGCATCGGCCCCTTGGGATAAAGCAGGGGTTGCCAGCCAAAATTAGAGCCGTAAGATCTGATCGCGTTATTGACGGCAGTGTTGATTTTTTCAGAGATGGAGACGGCTCCAGCCCCCAGTCTATCGATTGGCAGGACACGCGAGAGCTGAACAAACCCGTCTTGAGTGATGATGGCGGCGTCAGAGGCGAGCTTCATTGCAAACCGCGTCCCGATGGGCTTGCCGATTCGGTATGTGCCGACTCTGGCCCAGGTTGTTGCGCTACTTGGATCAATCCCCTGATAAACGGCAACTTCGCCCTCGGATGTCATAAATACGCAGAGGTCCTGCATCCCGCCGCCACCGTCTCTGGACCATGTGACCATCCCCGCCAGATACCCGCCGAGGCGGAACGTCCCCGAGAGATCAAACGATGACGCGGCTCCGCCGATGGTATTGACCGGCATATACCAAAATTTAAGACTGTTTTTCTCGCCAAATAATAAGCGGGACTGTGCGACATTGATCCACGCTAGATTGTTGAGCGTCGGCCCGGTTATGGTGGTTGCTGCCCAATTTGTGCCGTCGAAAATCTGGGGGGCGTCGCTTCCATTGACGCAGATTAAAAATGCGCCTCCAGCCGTCCCGAAATTCACATACTCCCATCTATTTGACGCCAGACTGGAGACGGCAGCCGCACCAACAGCGCCTGTCGATGACACGTCATAAATTCCGCCGTTTCCACAGGCAAACATCTTGGACGCGCTGCCAGATGTGTAGGTCATCAGGGTTTCAACGGCACCAGATCCAATCCCCGTCGCATAGGAGGTAAATCCGGGCCGAACCTTGATTTGGTCGGTCGATGGAAACCAGTTGTCCATAACAATAGCATCAGTTTCCGGCATATCCGCCAGAGCGTCACGAGCGTTCCAGCCGCCTACGGGAGCCGCCCGGCTGGATGATCTGGTTTGCGGTTGCGAGGGCATCAGCCGAAGTTTCCCTCTGGAACATTGATTTGCAGCAGGCTGCTTGTGCGGCTCCCTGCCGTAAGGGTTGGGGACCCCTCCTGTGACGCCGACGCCTTGGCTTTCTCGTCAAGGTATTGCTGATAAGCACCCTCCCAAGTCGACAGGCCCTTTGTCTTGAGCCATCGCCATGTTATCCCCTTCGACATGAGCGTCTCTGGAATGATGCCAATATCGGTATCATCTGCCCATGAGCTGCGTTTGGTTGATCCATCCGAGGACGAACACCATTTATTTGACAGGTATTCATAGGCAACGGTTTCGCCTGCTGTTGGCGATGGCGTTATTAAAATCTGTGATCCTCGAACCCGAAACCAGTAATTTACCGTTGCCGCCAGATTGAGCGCTTGCCGGGCCTGCCATTCTTGCGCCGTGATTGGCCCGAATATCTTTCTTCGCCGCGTCCGGTTATACATTGAATCGTCAACGAATCGGTCAAAGTCAACAGGGATTGCGCTGGTTTGCGCCGCCTGTGCCAGTGTCGTAAAGGTCGTCTCTGTGATGATCTCCTGCCACTGAACGGCACGAGCCAGCTCCTGCCCCTCTTGATTGGCGAGAACCAGAAGCTCTTTATATTTCAGATCGGTATTGGTGATAATCGTTGATGGTACTGCAAGTCCGATGCGGGTAGCTGCGTCCTGAACCATGCTTAAAAGAGACATGCCACCCTCACCAAATTAACGATGTGATGCCTTATAGGCCAAGTCCTCAATAACGGCATTGAGGCGATCAATTTCCATCAGAGAGCCAGCGTAAAGAGCCTCTAGCGCTGGAAGCGTCCAATGGTAGGTGTCGGCAATAGGCAGATCTGGCGTTGCAACAAATCCCTGAACGTCATCAGTTGTCAGCGCCGGAACTGATTCTATGGTTGATGCCATCACGTCAACCAATCCGTCTTCTAAAAATTCACCCATGATTTCGTCCTCAAGCCGCTTTGCGGGATTTACGTCCCGATTCGTCGTCGTCCTTTTCTGGGGCCGTCAATGCGTCAACCTGAGCCGTGAGGTGGGCAATCATTTCCCTTAATTCCTCGTTCTCAGCAGCCATTCGGGTAACAGGCTCCAAGCCCGCCGCCTTATCAAGATAGCCTTTCGCCGCGTCTCGCATGACGCGACCGCCGAGGCCAATCTCTGGCAGTGTCTGATCTGAAACGCTGGACAGGGCCTCGATATTGTGGATGCCAACTTCTTTCAAAGTGGCGATCTGGGACCGGTCCAAGATGTGCAATTCGTCAAGTGGCGTACCGGCGTGACCTTCTGCATTTCCAGCTTCCCAAGATTTTAATTGCTCATGGAACCGCTCTCGAACCTCGTAATGGATCACCTCTCCGCCTTCGCGCCTGCGTTCTATGACGTGGCTGGCGATCTGGTTTTTAGCGCCGGGAGACTGGATGTAAACCCAAAGAATATCATCATAAACAGGCCTGCCATGAGCTTCGGACGCGCTGTTATTGCGCTCGCTATCCCATTCAAACCAAATGACATTAAACCCCTGCTCATCAGGATGCTTGTGTTTCATCATCGGTGATTTTCGGTCGGTCATGGGCGTTCCTTTGACGTTAGAGATGTGGGAGGGGCGCGAACCCCTCCCGTTGGTAATTAGGCCAGAATGACGCCAGCCAGATTGCTTGCTTCCGCCGTGGTGGCAGTGATGCCGCCGCCAGATGCCGCCAGCACGCGCTGCACTTCGCCTTGGGCGGGGGATGCAGAAATCGTGATGGTTGAAAGCTGACCTGCGGTTGAGGACGAACCAAGGGCGGCACCAGCCGCCGTGCTGGTAGCGACCGAGGCAGCGGAAACAGGACCCTGCACAACTATCCAGCCATAAGAGCCGGAGGCGATAGCGATGGGAGCGATACCTGCTACCGACTGATTGACCGCCGACGTTGGTTTAACGGCATTTGGAACCGATGCCGAGGCCGTATCCATCTGCAATGCCTGCCCAGCGGTAATCGTGCCGGTAGCCAAAACATAGCGATACAACGCGCCATCATTTCCAATGACCTCAGTGCCCAAAACGTGAGGCACATTCTGGTTGGGTCCGTTGTAGGGCGAGGTGTCAACATTATTGACGTTGACTCCAAGCATTTTTTGAGCATTAAAAGCCATAATTTATAACCCTTTCAAGTGCTTAGGCAATCAACACGCCGTTGAATTTTGGGCCGCTGGTCGTCAGATTCCCGGCCCAGCCGATGAGCTTTACCAGAGCGTCTTGATTGACCGAAAAACGATCCCCGCCGATTGGCGTCATGTTCCGCTCTTTGTGAGGGCGGAAAAAGACATATTTAGAGTTGATGAAATACATATGATTGGCTGGAGCTGAGCCGCCAACACCACCATCAAGAACGACATCGGCGTTCATATACTTAAGGTTCATAAACCCGGCAGAGGCCAACTTCTCATTGGTGATGCGCTGGATTGACTGTAGGCTTTCCAGATATAGACGCCAATAGTTATTGTCGGCAACGATCAAATCTGGAGCATCGCGACCACGAACCAACTGCACATATAGGCGGTTCATATAGCTCTGGATGTTGGCCGAGGTGACAGCGCCCGAACCATCGGACGTGCCGCTAAACTTGATGTTGCGAAAAAACGACCAAGTGGCGCGGTTGATTCCGCCCACTGTGCCGGTGCTTGGGGCGTCGGCGATCAGCAATTGCAATCCGCCAATCTGCTTGCCGCCGTCTGCTGTTCCGTCCGAATAAACATCGGTAGACAGGCCGTTGATCATGCTGTTTTCGGCATTCTCAATGCGGGCTTCAAGTAGGTCAATGATCTGCTCAGGGCCGCTGTTCAACAACTCTTCGAGGCCGGAAATGCTGACGGATACAGCAACCTGTTTGATGTCAAATTCAGCGGCGGTGAACACGTCCTGTGGAGAAATGTCCAGAACATCATAGCCGCTATAGCGTTTGTATGAGCCATTCTGAGCATATTGCAGCTCTTGGACGATGGTACGACCGCCAGATACGGGCTTCACGTTGCTGCGCTCTTTCAGCCGATAGAGCAAGACGGTGTTGTTGGTCACGTTGTCGGACAATACGCCAGTGCGATTGCGCAGTGTAGTTGTGACAATTTCCGAAAGATTAGGAGATGGCATTATAAAGTTTCCTTAATATCAAATGCGGGAACCTGAGCCGGTAAATGCTCTGGTCAATTCCGCACGAAGGTTGGGGGCTGGCGCTGAACCAGAGGAGGATGACCCCATTCCTGGAGCGCCGTTAACTGAAATAGCCGCAGATTTTGCCTTTGCCGCCTGCTCTTGGGCAGCCTGAACATTGCGCTGTGACGATGTTGCTTGCTGTTCAGCGAGGACACGTGAGCGAATGGACGGGTTAGCATAAACAGCCATGTCATAGGCGTCTTGGAGGTCTTTAGCTTGTCCGCTATCCAAGAGCGTGCCCATTAGATACCGGACATCCTCAAAATAGGGCTTGTCTGCCTTAAATCGCTCAACCTGAGCCAGCAACGCATTGTTTTGCGATTCCTGCTGTTCCTGTGTCTGAGTCGAGAGGGTCCCTTCGAGCTGCTGGACTTTCTGCAAAAGAGTTTGAATGGTCGGGTCGGTAGGTTGTGCGCGAAACTGCGCTGCTTGCGCGAGGTCAATACCGAACTGGTCGGCGATCTGTTGGATGGCCTGAACCCGTTGCACTGGGGTGCCAGTGTGGAAAATTGCCGAGGTTCTCAGCAGGTCGCCAATCGCTGCGCGAGGTGTCCCGCCCTTCGATTGGATTAATTGGGCATATGGTGCGATTTCGCTCCACATTTCATCAGCGAATCCCGCCTTTTGCTCGTAGGTCTGCTTGAGCTTCTCAACGCCCTCTTGCTGTTCGATAGAACGCCTAGCGATGTAGTCGCGTAACTTCGGATCGGCTTTGTTGAACAGGTCGCGGGCTTCGGCGTTCCAAGACTTGGGCGGTTCATTAACCAAGTTTTGGGCGTCGGTCTCCTTCGGCTTGTCGGCCTCTTGAGAATTAGGTTTAGCCGCGTCATCTGGCTTTTTGGTCGGGTCTGCGGGCTTATCGTCTTTTTTGGCAAACTTGCCTTGATCATCACGCGATCTGTCGTCGGGCTTGGCGTCTGGAGTCGTCCCGCCATGCTCAGAAGATGGCGATTCGGGAGTTTGGTCAACCCGAATCGCCGCTTCAAGCTCATCACGCAATGACAGGCTCTCCTCAGAATTTACAGACTGGTTTCCACTTACTTCGTCCAGAATCCAATACTCCATTAAAGGATATTGCGCTATCACAGCACTATTTACTCAAAGTACACAAAATCTGGTGGTATTACAATGCACACCACAATAAATAGTTTATTACAGCATCCCCATGCTACGCTTTATCGCCTCAACGCGGTCCCGTTTAGTCATAGATTTTAGGTTTGGCGCAGACTTTGGCATAGGCTGATCACCAACCTCAATGCAGCCGTGGGCCTTTGTCCATCTTCTAAACTCTGATTTGCTCGCCGTGTGACTCCCCTCTGCCGGATGGAATAGCCCGTTGTGACCATCACCGGCATAATCAGAAATCACCGTCAGATTTGGCCCGCTGTGGCGACTATCATAATCCGCAATCCAATGATCGAGATAGGTTTCGGCGTCTTCTGGTGTAGTCATGATGTCACGCAAAAAACACCACTGTTTTAGCTCGCCATCGAGCATGATTGGTTTAGACATTGGGCAGCCCTCCGGGCGGTGGTGGTGGTTGAATGAGATTTGCTTGGTCCATTGCGTGACGGTGGCGCATGTCGTGGGCCTGCATAGCCAGATCAGTCATGGCTATTTGCTGGTCGGTCTGGCTGCGCTGGTTTTCGGCCTGCACTTTGGCTGCATCAACCTGCACTTTGGCTTGGTCTGTTTGCGCCTTGATCTGCACGTTGGGATCAGGTTGGGTTGGTGTCGGTGGCGGGGGCGGAGCCTCCATCTGCTCCATTGCTTTATCAATGACGCTCTCCAAACTCGCCGCCGTTTTGTAGCCACGAACCGCAAATTTAAGAAGCTCTCCGGCCAGTGTCGCCATGGCTGGAGCCTCCCTGATGATCGGCCCCCACGCTTGGACAAAGGACGAAATGGCCTGCAAAAACTCATTGCGTTTCTGCTTTTCGGCGTTTTCATCAGGCGAAACGGTAGAATCACTCTCAATGTCAATTCGCCATGATCTCAGGGAGTCAGATTTGAGCAGTTCAATGGCCTGATCGAGGACGGTTAATGGCTGTCCGGTCTGTGGGTTGATAACCGGCTGGGGTGGCGCGGGCTGCCCGGTCATTGGGTCAACCTGACCAGGAGGCCCCATGATAGGCTGCATAGCGTCCCTCATTTCGTCGGCGTCGGCCATCATTTTTATGGTGTCTGCGCTAAAATGCTCTGCAATGATCTCAGCCTTGATCCTGATCATGTCACGGGCAAACCGGGCAACTTCTGTTTGTTTCCCGCGCACTCTGATTGATCCCCATTGAGCCTTTATTCCCTGAGCAGTAGCCGTCTCATTGGGATCAGACGCACCCCTGATAATGTCCGAAAGCCCCGTGACCTCGTATAAATCGGATTTTGCCTTGTCGCGGGCCTCGTAGAGCTGGATTAACGCGCTGGCAATGTCCTTGAGCGGAACCCAAGAAATTGCCTTGTCCAAACCTCCCTTTTCGGCATACATCGCCCAATTCTGGACCGGAATCAGATCAAGATCGTTCCCGTCCTGAAATAGCCGCTTGATCTCCGTAATCTCGCCAGCATAAAGCCCGCGCACCTTAAGGGCTCCGGTAAGATGGGCAATGCGCTGTGTGAGCGCGTCGATCTCTTCTGCTTGGTCCTGATACTGGACAAAATCAGGGATAGGGATCAGGCTATCGTTTGTCAGTGTGGAAAACAGGGGTTTGGGGCATGGGAAAAAATCCGATAGCCGCAACGGATCATCGCGCACATCGAGCGGACCCTCTTTGTATTCCTTATGTAACCACAAAGCTTTTTTGCTCGATTTGTCCCAAATTTCATAGACTGTCGCTTTCTTGAACAGCTCATAGTTGCGGTCTTTTTCGTTCAACCCTTCCGGCTTGAAATCGAGCGGGACTTTCTTGCCGATTTCATCGCCAAATCGTTCTATCAACTCATCCCGCGTCAGATAGGCCCGCCGCCAGACAGCGTAAACCTCAGCCCAGATACGAGCGCCCGCATTGTGGCCCCAATCGCTCCACGAAATATAATCGTCAATGATCTCCTCAAATTCCACTTCCTGATAGGTTTCTGCCGATTCAGCGCTGGCTGATTCTGGGCCGCTATCGTCCTGTAGGTTGTCGATCTGAGCGCCCTCTTCGGCGACATCTTCCGGCTGGGCTGGAATAGTCACATCACGAAAATGAGGAACATAGCGTTGCCATGAGATCGACCGGCCCACGATCAGATAATCATCACGGCACTGCGCCATCACGTCATCGAATCCAGAGTGGCAGGTCAGCATATAATTAATGGCACGCTCCAAAACCTCAGAGGCAACGCGCCCAACGGGATCATCGTCCTTGAATCTCCTGCCAACGCTGGCCTTGGGCGGCTGAGTATAGATGGATGGCTTCAGTGTTTCGATGTTCGACCATAGTAGGTTAAACCGTTTCTGACTCGACTGATTGGCGTCCCGGTCATCACGATAGCGCCTGATTATTTTTTTGCACTGGTCGCCATACGCCTGAAACTTTTTTTCATAGAGCTGGATTTCGGTAGTCCATCGCCGGGCAAGGGCTGCGTCATCCGTTCCGAGGTCTTTTGTGGTTTCGATGCTGTCTGTCATGTCAGCCAGTCCTATACCATTTGTTTTGATTAATAGTGTATCGAGCGTATCCGTTGACTGATAGTGCAGTAATAGTATCACTGATTGTGTGACCACCATTTTGGACGCCAAGCGTCAATGCCGTGATGATCTGCGTTGATTTTATGGCGATCTCCTGACCATCCCAGGCGTTATTCGGGAATTTGACAGTGAGGGTTGCCAGCGTCCCTGCCGGGGTTAAAATCAGCGACGTTACATTATCCTGCATGTTGATTGTGGCAGCCGAAACAGGGCTGAACGCGACGCCGTTGGCTACTACTGAGGATGAACGCATTGTCATTTTACATGCCCTCCCCGACCGTCGCATAAATGGCAGCCGAGCCGCTCGCTGTAATGGCAGCGATATATGTCTGGTTATCAGGATTGCGCGTGATGATTTTTGACTGTCCGGGCAATAGTGGATAGCTGCCCACCGTGGCGACAACCGCCGAGCCGCCCAATGCGATAAATACCGTCACTGCCCCGCCGTTTTGCAGTTCGATCTGCGCACCGGTCCCGAACAATGCCACGTTGCCGGTCGTGACTGTGGCGCTCAAACTCGCTGTTGCGCCGGGCGATATAGAATAAACCGAGGACATGCGCCGATCTCCATAAAATTGGTTTGGCCGTCATCTCGACGGTCGGTTGCATACTACACCGGTGTCCCAGTTAAATCAATTAGCCGTCAGGCCTGTTTGGGCTGAGAAAAAATACGAAAATTAATCTACGCATTTAATCTCATTTAAATTCGTCCATTGCCCGAATTGATTTTGCCTTCAGCCCACATGTCCTCAATAGTGACGTTTGACACGCCGCCAATGACCAGACGTTTTGAATTTATGGATTGAGGTTTTTGGCTTGACCACGGCCTGGACATGCAGGCATAGCGCCACTCATCCAGGCAATGGTCCTCGGATTCGGTATCAACATCCTCCGGTTTTATCCTGTCGTGCTGCATCGTGGGAATCGTCCTGATGCTGTCGCGGCACGTCGAAAAACAGTATATAAGCGGGCGGTCGTCCTCGCCCTTCATGCGCTGGCGCATTTGATCCCATCCAGGCACACGTTTATTGTCAGCGCCCAATATGTTCAGCAGCCCCGCCCGGCCCATCCGCTCCTTGATGCTCGGTCCGCCGTCCTGCTGTCCTGTAGCTGGATCTGCGGCGATATATGATAGTTTTTCGTCTCGGCCCATCCTGACCAAAATGCCGTGTGCCACATCCTCAGCCGTCATTTTGAGTCCGACGTTTGGCGAGCTGGCACCGTACCATTCTCTATACCTGATCAATGCGCCACGCGGGAACTCTGGCAGCTCGCCATCTGAGACGGCCCACCATCCAAAACTAAATGGCCGAGCAGAACCCCAATCGAACGACCCAAACCGCGTCCAATGTGCTGGCAACTCGATAGGCTGCACGATGATTTTGGACGACCAGCAATCAAAAAACGCGCCCTCGATGACATTCCAATCTCCATCAAGCCACGCCCTGACCAACGCCAGACTACCTGTTTGTTTGAGGCGATCAACGTAACTTGGGTCGTTTTGCATCAACACACGGTTATCGTACAATCTGGCTGGAATATAAACGCGCTTATTGCCGATGTCGTCGGATATGATGGCGTTGCCGAGAGGGTTTGGATCGATGTAACGAGCCTTGACCCAAGTATGTCCTGGGCCACCAGGGTTTCCGGTTCCGTGCATCTGGCATGGGATGCCAACGCCAGAGCGTAGGATACCGTGCATTTTCATGACTGGCGATGGGTCTGGAAAATTGGTCAGCTCCTCGAAAAACACATCAGTGTAATCGTGGCCCTGGTACTTTTCCGAGTCACTGTCACGTTCCAGCGGCCTGAACTTCAGAGTCGCGCCGTTTGGGAAAACCCATGTTTTAGGCTGCTCCCGAAAAATAGCGCCTAGTTTGGGATAAATCTCTCTGGACCGCGATATAGCGGCCTCTAGCTGTGGCAGCTCACGCCTAAAAAAAATCCCCTTGGTATGGCCCCCGTAGCGTTTTTGTTTGAGCGCGAATTTGCCTAGCATCCCGTCTGTTTTACCGCCGCCCCTCGCACCACCATAAAAAATCTCATAAACCGGGCAGTCAATCAGCCGTTTTTGCGGTCCCTGCTGAGGACGCCACGCGATCATCTCCAGAATAGTTTCGAGATTATTTCAGCAAATAGGCCCGACCACGACGCCCGTTGGTTAAAGTGCTGTTTGTTGTTGCGGAGGCAGGCAGTTATGTCGGGCGCTGCGAGAGTGCAAAAATAATCGAAGTGGATGCAATTGGTGCAGTGTTTTGTCATGACTTGGCTCCTTTGCGTCACGTCTTGCCCTGAGCCTCCCATTCCTCATCTGTCAAAGGCTCGGACGAAACATCATAGATCAATGTCCGCTGTTCGACTCTATCGACAAACATGCCCAAATGTTTTCCGAGGTGAGCGAGTGCCGACACCCTCGCACTGTGGCTCGCGCCGTCATCCATGCGTTCAGATTCGACTTTGAGCCGACCGAGGACATATTCGACGGTTATACCGACATTTTTGGCATAAGCAGCCTGCGCCGTTTCGATGGCCGCTTTAACTCCAGCATTTCCCAGCAAACGAGGACCATCAACGTCAGCGTTCTTGGCGCTGTAACCCGCACGAATAGCCGCTTGCGTGGCATTGAGGTCGATTAAATATTCCTGCACAAATCTGGTTTGTTTTGGCGTCATTTGGTTCACCTGCCACATTAAACATAATTAATATGTTAAATCATATCTGGTGATTTATCCATGTTGATATTGCCAGCAGTCGCTGAACAATACTGACAAACCGGACCATTTAGCCAACGGACACGCTCAAGATGGGCTGTTGCCGCTTCGATGAGATGGGTTATTTCACCAAATTTCGGCTCGTCAATCCATGTGATCTCACAGAGAACAGTCTGGCTATCTTCGTCCGAAGCATCGGCGACGTAGACGGTTCCTGAAATCACGTCAGCCGGTTCCTCATCCGGCATCGGCAGTCCCTCATCATCACAAACGACGATCCGCGCCATGAAGCGCGGTGGCATCAAGTTAATGATGTATTTACGTTGATGACCGTCGTCCGTCAATGATGATCCGATAACCCATTGATCACGCGGCCATTGGCAGATGTCGACTGTGGCAATCAATTCCTTAATCTTATCATAGACCCAAAGAGGCGTTTCTCCTTTCTGAATCCAGCGCCGCACATGACGATTATCGACATCGAGAAGCCGAGCAATAGCTGATTGCCATCCGATGCTGGTACGCAAGATCGCCAGGGCGGCGGAAGTGAAATCGTCGGCGGTCATTCTGTTATTCCTTGATTTGGCGGAAGCCGAAGCCGCGAGTTGATAAGCGCTTGATCAGGGCTTGGCCGGACGGCAGTGTGATTGTGGCTGTCTGGCCTTTCACAACGACTGTGCAACCGTTTTCTGCGCGTTCTTCGTATGTCGGACGCTTCAAGCTGCCGCTCCATTCCAGCCATTCCACGCGGCAATTCAGATAGTTGACGCCATCGCTCTTACGTTCAGTCTTGTGGTTTTTGAGTGCCTCGACCGCAACCGGATTCGGCTCAAAATCTTCTTCGGCATAACCGTAGGATTCGAGTAATTCAGCTTTATCCGCGTCGGTGATCGGAATACCGAAAACGATTTTCACTTTTATTGTGTGATAAAATTTAACGCGGTTATAGGCCTTGGATGAGTGATGCCACTCTTCGTATCGGCAAAACTGCTCAACCAATACAGCCGGAACGCCTTTAATCTTCGAGGCTGGGACCAATCCGCCGTCATAGGCTGCGACGGCGTTGTTGCTCATTGAAAAACCATTGTAACCAGTCATAGTGGGCCTCCTTGCCGCTTCCGAGCGGGCTTCATGCCCTGCTCTATGATCAAAATTACGCTCACAACCTATCGATGTCAAGCCCTAAAGCGTACAATTCCGCATAATTCCCCCGCCATCACCAGAACACAAGCAGAACATATCACGCATAATTGCTGTGAGGATAGCAGAAAAAGAATATCAGTCTTGTACGAAAACAGTGTTTGACATTGCAACAAAATTTTCGTACAAATTGATTATGAGCTACGTCATTAAAATAATCAATTGCTTTGGAGGGGTTCGCCCTCTTGCCAGAGCCACAAAAAAACCGCCAACGACAGTACAGGGTTGGGTTGATTCTGGTTCAATCCCAGACCGACATAAGCAGTCTGTCCTAGAGGCGGCGCTTGCCGCTGGCATAAGCCTTACGACAAACGACTTCTTTCCAACCCCATCAACCACAAAACGAGGAGCATCAGCATGACACTGATCAACTGGATCATCAGCAAGCTCGGCGGACGACATAAAAGAATGGGCGGATCGGAACGAGGACAGGACGGTTATCAGAAGGCTTGTGCAACACAACAAGCCTGAATTGGCGTTGAGATTGACGGAGAGGCGAGGATGAGTTGGCCATCAATCACATACAAAGAGCAGCTCGCTAATGCAGTCAGAGACGAATGCAAACCGTCATCGCATAGGGTTTTTGGCAGCCAGTACAAGGCGACGACAGCGGCACTTGCGGCTTACGTCAAGGCCGATAAAGGCAAGATTTTGGGGCCTGAATGGGCCAGACAGGGGGAATCATGACTGATGTTACTACTGGAGTTGGCAGTGATGCTCTAAAATCTATCGTCGGTCGCGTCGAGCGGCTGAACGAAGAAAAAAAGGCGCTCAACGCGGATATTGCCGACATCTATAAAACGGCAAAATCACAGAGGTTTGATACCTCCGTCATCAAGGAAATCATCAAGCGCCGGGCTAAAGACCCCAGTGAAATCGATGAGTTTGAACAGCTCATTGATTTGTATTGCCATTCGATTGGCATGATTAATGCTACGTGTGCGGGTGCGCGTGAGACTTCGGAATGAAACACCTTGAAGATGCGCTCCAAGCCTCTGTTGTCGCGGCATTGCGGTTAAACCCTGATTTGCGCGTGCTGGCGATACCAAACGGCGGCAAGCGCAACATCATGGAGGCTTCCAGATTAAAGTCTCAGGGCGTGCTTGCTGGTGCAAGTGATTTGATGGTTGTTTGGGGTCCACATGCCGAAGTGGCATTCGTCGAGCTGAAAGCCCCTGGACTGATCAACCCAAAACGCCCGCTTGCGTGCCTGCGTGCATCCCAACTGGCTTGGCATGGGTTTTGCCAGTTATCGGGGTTTAATATCGCGGTTTGCGATTCGCTGGATGGCGTCCTTGAATTTTTGCGCGATTGCGGTGCGCCGGTTAAAGCGCGGTTGGCATCATGACGCAGGCTCGGGAGTCCCGGTTTTTAGCCCTTTGGGCTGACGTTCGCGCCTCTTGGTGTGATTTTGAAATCGAAAGGACAGCCCGCGCTCTTTCTATTTATCGCGCCAATATGTCGGCGTTTCAGGCCGCGTTTATTGGCAGGGTGGTGGTTCAATGAGCGCCGGGACAGGCGTCAGGTTGCCGCCCCATAATTTTGAGGCAGAGCAAGCCCTTTTGGGGGCCTTGATGCTCAACAATAGGACTTACGACAAGGTTGCTGACTTTTTGCGGCCCGACCACTTTGCCGATCCCGGTCATGGCCGGATTTATGACTCCTGCGCCAAGCTCTTTGACATCGGCAAAAGTGCCACTCCGGTCACTCTGGCGAGTTATCTTGAAAAAGACCCGCTGGTGATTGATCTGGGCGGTTCGGAATATCTGGCCCAACTGGCTGGCTCGGTTATCTCGACGCTCAACGTCAGTGATTACGGACAACTGATTTTTGATCTGCATCTGCGGCGAGAGGGCATCTTGATTTGCGAAGATGCCATTGATGAATTTTATACGGGCACCAGAGACGCCCCAGCTTCAAAAACCTATGAGCGCATGGAGCATCGCGCAGCGCAGGCTATGACTGCCGTTATGGGCGACGATCGGACAAAAAGCGCGGGAGATTCCTACAGCATCGCCTTAACCCAGATCGAGGCGTCCCGACAGGCGAGGCTTGACGGCAGGATGGTCGGCGTAACAACTGGCCTGATTGATCTGGATAAGGCTACTGGCGGTTTGCGCCGATCTGATTTGATAATTTTGGCGGGCAGGCCGTCGCAGGGGAAAACCGGGCTGGCCCTCAATATCGCCGTCAATGCGGCCAAGGCCGGTAACGCAGTCCTGTTTGCCTCGCTGGAAATGTCGCATGAGCAACTGACACTGAGGACCATCGCCGCCGAAAGCGGTGTCCCGTCAAATCTCGCGGAGCAAGGCGACGTGACTGATTGGCAGTTTGACCGGATTTTGTCGGCCCGCGACGGAATAAGCGGACTGCCGCTCTATATCGATGACACCTGCAACATGAATCCTCAGGGCCTCAAGACCAGAGCCAGACGGATTAAGCGCAAACACGGCCTTAACATGATCGTGGTCGATTATCTCCAGCTCATGCACTCTGTTGGTAAATCGGAAAATCGGACGCAGGAGGTGTCTGAATTGACCCGCTCCCTCAAGGGAATTGCCCGCGAACTGGACGTGCCAGTGCTGGTGCTGTCTCAGCTCTCCAGAGCGGTCGAGAGCCGCGATGATAAACGCCCAATGCTCTCCGATCTGCGCGAGTCCGGGTCCATTGAGCAGGACGCTGACGTGGTGATGTTTATTTATCGTGAACAATATTATCTCGAACGGGCAGAGCCGGGGCGCAAGCCTAGTCAGTCTCAGGAAAAACACAACGACGCGATGGCAGTTTGGAATAGCCAGCTTGCTGACGTGAAAAACAAGGCAGAGGTAATCATTGCAAAGCAGCGGCGCGGGCCTGTTGGAACCAAGTACCTGCACTTTGATCCAACGCTGGTTAAGTTTTCTAATTTGGCACAGAAGGGATTTTGATATGGCCAGAATACGCAGTGTTCATCCGAGGTTATTTACGGACGAGGCGTTCATGAGCCTAAGTTCTGATGCTCAGATATTTTTAATCGGCCTATGGACCGAGGCGGACGATCAAGGAATATTTGAATGGAAACCCATAACTCTAAGGGCGCGTCTCAGACCTTCAAGAGACGGAGATGTAACCATTCTCCTTTCCGAATTGACGGACGCTAACTGCATAGCCTCTTACGAAATTGATGGACGTAAATACGGCGCTATTCGGAATTTCCGCAAGTTCCAGAAGCCCAAATCGCCCAACTCAACCTATCCTATCCCTGATGGTTTACGTAAATACGTCCATCTAACCAATGTCATTTCCGAAACTAAGGAAGTTAATGAAAGTCAATTTCCCCAAAATGGAGAAAAGTCCCTGCTGGTGGAGGAGGGAGGAGGTAAGAAGGATGAGATAAAGAAAGAATCAGCTCAGACCCCAGAACAAAAAAAACCACCATCGAGCGAGGCAAAAGACTTGGCTGACGAGATTTGGAGAGCTGCTGGCAAAAACCCTGACGCAACGAGAGCTGTCGGTAAAATCGATGACATCACGTTTTGCCAAAGCCTGATTTCTGGCGGATTTACTGCCGACCAAATCGCAGACGGGGCGAGGGCAATCATCGGGAGATCACCGGAAATCAAGAGTTTGTGGGGGTTGCTCAGGGTGGCTCTGCCGGAGGAGCTGAGTGGGATCAAAAATGGGCCTCCTGAACCAAAATTTGACAAGTGGGATGGCCGACTGCCCTTGATCGACAAAGGGGTTTGGCTGGATACGTGGTCATCAAACATGACACCAAAGCACGTCCTCGACCGATACGAATCGGCAAAATTGCGGCTTGAGGGTGCAGCATGAAAAAGCCCGAATCATATCCATACGAAACCTGTTTTGTCTGCGGTAAATCTAGGCGTGTGGGGCCTGATGTGGTCCAGACTGGGTGAAAACATTGGGTCCATCACGGATCCTGCCACAAGAGGCTTGAGGCTAAATTGAGAGGTGAAAAATCAGCATGATCGCTATAACCGAAATATCTAGAGTGGCTTTGTCCGCCGTCATCGATGCTATCGGGACCTGGTTTGTTATGATGGTCGGGTATCTGGCATGGTGCGCGTTTTTTTGGGAGTGCTGAATTTTGGGTAAACGATCTGATTTTCCCCGACGCAAAAATGACTCCTATCCGACGCCCTACGAGGCGGTAATTCCGTTGCTGCCGTTTCTTAGGCCCGGAACAGAATATGTTGAGCCTTGTTGCGGCGGTGGTCAATTAATACGCCATCTGGAGCAGCATGGTCATCTTTGCACTTTGGCAGTTGACATCAACCCTACTGGAGTACCATACGCATGGACTGGTAGCGCGTTTAATATATCCGAGTGTGATGGCTCGGTTTTTATCACCAACCCGCCGTGGACAAGGGAAATCCTCCACCCGATGATTGCCCACCTCTCCGATATGGCTCCAACATGGCTGCTGTTTGATGCGTCATGGGCGCATACCAAGCAGGCTAGGCCATATCTGGCGCGATGCACTGATATTGTGGCCGTTGGCCGTGTCAAATGGATTCCCGATAGCAAGTTTAGCGGCAAGGACGATTGCGCATGGTATCGGTTTGACCGAGAAATAGACGGCAGGCCAGTACCAACCAGATTTTGGGGTAGGGCATGATGACCGTCAAATCCCCAGAGAAATCCTTATGGATCGCTGTTGTTGTCCAGGAAATTCGTGACGCAAAGCGCGCCGACTTAGCGCCCAAAAAACTATCCAAGAACCAAGTATGGATGCTCCAGCATTGGGACAAACAGCAAATTGTTTGCGCTGCCAAATACAAAACCAGAAAGGACGAAAACGCCGCCATTGATGCGCTACTGACTGAGCGTTACGATTACTTGATGGCTAAGTACGATGCGCGAGTATCCGCGTATAAATCTGGAAAAAATAACAAGACACCAAAAATCCCTTCGCACCCCAAAGAATTGTTGAGGTGCGCTCCAGCCAGATATGCCGAAAACATCGACAGGGATAACGCGAGATCGTGGCTATTGAGTAATAGCAGCGATTTTAGGGATGTCTGTGACCTCGCCGGGTTTGATCCAGATTGCGTTTTAGCTGGGGCGAGGATATTGGCTGCAAATGGCTGGTCAGATGCAGCTGACATCAAGGAGGCAGCGGAGTGAGTGATGGTTTTTTTACGATCACTCCATTGGCTCCAGATTATGAGCGGATGCCAGAAGTCGTTTTCCGTCACCGTGGGGACAATTTTTCATCGAAGCCACATCGATCTACAGCGCTGGTTTTTACTGATTTCACTAATGCTGTCGGCCAAAAAGGGGCTATCGGCCTGTCAAGCGGCCCGCGATCTCGGAATGCGACGACCGACCGTCTGGTAAATGATGCACCGAATTTGCGGTGCAATGGCCGATGATGGCCAGTTGCTGTCGGGCTTGGTCGAAATGGACGAAACCTATGTCGGCGGAAAGCCCCGAAAACAAAACAGACGTGACGACGATCCGCCGGGATTTCAGGGCGTAACTAGCAAGATTCCTGTCGTCTGGGCAGTTGAACGATGCGGCAATGTTAAAATCGAGGCCACGACAAAAGACGAGATGGCCGATGGCGGCTTGATCGATATGGTACGCCGCATGGTGTCATCAAAAGACACAGTTTTGACGACCGACGAACATCCTGGCTATGGCAGGGTCAATCGGCACGTCGCTCATCGGACAATTAACCACTCGGTGAGCTACGTGGAGCGGGATTTGTTCTCGGATCAGTTCGGCTTGACGCATACCAACACCATTGAGAGCATTTGGGCTATTGTGAAACGGGCGATTTTTGGACAATTTCATCACGTCAGCGCAAAATATCTGCCGCTGTACCTTAACGAAATCAGCTTTCGGTACAACCAGCGAAAAGCTGGCGGCGGATTTCACGGGGCACTTTATTTATCGGTGAAGCCCTAATGTGTATATGTCAGGAATTATGAGTGATTTGGTGGATTTGAGTGATTAGGCGGTAAGGTTGTTTGGGGAGTTGTCATGTGATGGCCGGAAAAAAGCGCTGTCTATTATTCGCTCTTTGGCTTTCCAACAACTAATTTCCGCTCAGCATCTACAAGAATCCTTAGTTCACGCACTTTTCATTTTCCTTTATGTCCGAAAATAGCGTTTGACATTGCAACAAAATTTTCGTACATTTTCCCTGCCAACACAGCGTTGGCTCCTCCCTAAACTCCCCTCGGCCTCAACCGGCTGGGGGCTTTTTGGAGGAAAACAGGGAGAGCGACAATGACTGAATACCAACAAATTCTAGAGGCCAAGGCCGACATGAAGTGCGCCATTTTCGTCGCCGTCATAGACGGATGCGCCAAAATCAATGCATTGGCTTGGGAGCCGTGCAGCCATAGCCTGATAATGGCTCAAATCGACGATGTGATTGATGACGCTATACATGCGGCGCTCACGTCTGCTGATTTCGGCGAGGATGACATCGCGCTAGGAGCTGGTAAGAACGCCATCAAGATCAGGAATGAGGTGGCGTCATGACTATTACGACTCAAGATTTACCAGAAATTTTGAAAAACCACTTGCTGTGGATTAACGGCGAAAAAGGCGGGGTGCGTGCCGTCCTGAGCACTGCCGACCTGATCGGTTCCGACCTGATCGGTGCCGACCTGAGCGGTGCCGACCTGAGCACTGCCGTCCTGAGCCGTGCCGACATGCGCGGTGCCGTTTTGAGCGGTGCCAACATGTGCGGTGCCAACATGTGCGGTGCCAACATGATCGGTGCCGTCCTGTGCGGTACAAACATGTGCGGTGCCGTCCTGAGCGGTGCCAACCTGAGCGGTGCCGACATGCGCGGTGCCGACCTGAGCACTGCCGACCTGAGCACTGCCGACCTGATCGGTGCCTACCTGAGCAGTGCCGACCTGAGCACTGCCAACATGATCCGTGCCGTCCTGAGCGGTGCCAACATGCGCGATGCCGACCTGAGCGGTGCCGACCTGAGCGGTTCCGTCCTGAGCGATGCCGACCTGAGCGATGCCGACCTGAGCACTGCCGACCTGAGCGGTGCCGTCCTGATCGGTGCCAACATGAGCCGTGCCGACATGTGCGGTGCCGTTTTGAGCGGTGCCAACATGTGCGGTGCCAACATGTGCGGTGCCAACATGATCGGTGCCGTCCTGTGCGATACCAACATGTGCGATGCCGACCTGAGCCGTGCCGACCTGAGCACTGCCGATATGCGCGGTGCCGACCTGAGCGGTTCCGTCCTGAGCACTGCCGACCTGATCGGTGCCGACCTGATCGGTTCCGACCTGAGCGGTGCCGACATGCGCGGTGCCGTCCTGATCGGTGCCAACATGAGCGATGCCGACCTGAGCCGTGCCGACCTGAGCGATGCCGTCCTGAGCGATGCCGACCTGAGCCGTGCCGACCTGAGCACTGCCGTCCTGCGCGGTGCCGACCTGATCGGTTCCGACCTGATCGGTGCCGACATGCGCGGTGCCGTCCTGAGCGGTGCCAACATGTGCGGTTCCAACATGTGCGGTGCCAACATGATCGGTGCCGTCCTGAGCGGTGCCGAGATGCGCGATGCCGACCTGAGCGGTGCCGTCCTGAGCGGTGCCGTCCTGAGCGATGCCGACCTGAGCCGTGCCGACATGCGCGGTGCCGTCCTGATCCGTTCCGACCTGAGCCGTGCCGACCTGAGCCGTGCCGTCCTGAGCACTGCCGTCCTGCGCGGTGCCAACATGATCGGTGCCGTCCTGAGCACTGCCGACCTGAGCGATGCCGACCTGAGCAGTGCCGTCCTGAGTACTGCCATCCTGCGCGGTGCCAACATGTGCGGTGCCAACATGTGCGGTGCCAACATGATCGGTGCCGTCCTGAGCGGTGCCAACATGCGCGATGCCGACATGTGCGGTGCCGACATGCGCGGTGCCGTTTTGAGCGGTGCTAACATGCGCGATGCCGACCTGAGCACTGCCGACCTGAGCGGTGCCAACATGATCGGTGCCGACCTGAGCGGTTCCGACCTGAGCGGTGCCAACATGATCCGTGCCGACTTGAGCACTGCCGACCTGAGCGATGCCGTCCTGAGCACTGCCGACCTGAGCGGTGCCAACATGAGCCGTGCCGACATGCGCGATGCCGACCTGAGCCGTGCCGTCCTGATCGGTGCCGTCCTGATCCGTGCCGACATGCGCGGTGCCGTCCTGAGCGATGCCGACCTGAGCGGTGCCGACATGCGCGGTGCCGTCCTGAGCGGTGCCAACATGATCGGTTCCGACCTGAGCGGTGCCGTCCTGAGCGGTGCCAACCTGAGCGGTGCCGACATGCGCGGTGCCGTCCTGAGCGGTTCCGTCCTGAGCGGTGCCGACCTGAGCGGTGCCGACATGTGCGGTGCCGTCCTGAGCGGTGCCGTCCTGAGCGGTGCCAACATGAGCCGTGCCGACCTGAGCGGTGCCGACCTGAGCGGTGGTATTAAAATAAACGGCTCAGTAATAGAGCTGGGGCCGATTGGCTCCCGCAATGACACTGTGCTTTTCTACCAAACAGATTGTGGCGTTTACGTTCAAGCTGGTTGTTTTTTAGGGGGACTCTCCGAGTTTTTTGACGCCGTTGAAAAAACGCATGGCGAAAATTCGCATGGATTCGCCTATCGGGCGGTGATTACAATGATCGAGACAGTTTGGGCTGATTTTATTGCTAAAAAATTTAATGAGGTGGCGGCATGAACGCAATCATAAAGACCGATCAACCAGACATGGAGCCTTTCTATGAGGCCATGTCGATTGCTTACGAGAAAGAGGCAGAAGCGCAATTCCTCTATGCCGATGCCAAAAATCTGCATCCAACCGATGCGATTCGGGATGGATGGATCGACCATATTGCCAACGCCGTCCAATTGTTAGAGAAGGCGGCAAAAGTCCTCGAACGCGACGAGGTAACGCTATGAACCCAACATCAATATTCGCCGAAACAGGCGATTTCGTCACCAAAATGGCGAACAAACTAAACGGACAGGATGAAGTTCAGGCGCTTGGCGCTGCTCTAGTCCAGTTCGGGATTGACGCGCTCATTCAAACGATGGGCCGTCATGATCTGGCCCAGACTCTCCGCGAGATGCTGCCTGAGATTTGTTCGACGAACGACAACGGGGAGTCGGTGACGTTGATCCCGCATATGGGAGCGGTGTCATGAGCTATGTCGAGGCGATTTTGACAGCGGCGATGGTTATCGCTTGTTGCATTAATTGGTAGGGGGCGTTTATGGGACCATATGAGATAGCCCGGCAATATGCTTGGGGTGTGGCCGGAGAGTGGATAATCCGCCGCGTTGAGGGCCGGTTTGACGTTCCGGGAATCGACGTGTCCGCCCCGAATCACACGTCTGCAATGATTGTGATGCTTACGCTAAATACCACCCCGGCGGAAAAGCTTTGGGACTCCGCAAAGATTGCAGTCAGAGAAACCCCAGACTATGCGCCGGAAACGGAGGCAGCAGAATGAGTACCATAGTCGGGATGGGCCATAACCATCCGCCCGAACCTACGGCCTATGAAGTGGTTAAAGGCCACATCGAAGATTTGTATAACACAGCCAAAGACTTTCTTGATGGCGCTCCCGTCGATAATGCTGGCTTGGCCGGTGCTGTCGAGCTTCTGGAGGTGCAGTTGAAAGCGTCCATTAAGCGGGCCGACGAAGCCCGCAAGGCCGAATCCAAAAAGCCGAATGATGAAATTGCAGAAATACAATCTAGGTACAACCCATTGATTGGCAATAACAAGTTTGGCAAGAGCATTGCCATTCTTGGCGTGGAAGCCTGCCAGAAAGCATTGTTGCCGTGGCGCAAAAAGGAACTAGCTGACAAGGAAGCGGCTGCCAAGCTGGCACGTGCAGAGGCGGAGGCCAAGGCCGAAGCCCTCCGTGCTGAACAAGAAAAGGCCATCGCATCTCAGGTCGATACCGTTGACTTGGCTGAACAAGAACGCCTGTCCAAGCTGGCAGATGATGCACAGAAGGCAAGCCGAATTGCCCGGAGTGCTGAGAAATCCGCCACCACCAAGACCGGCATCAGGACCACATTCAAGGCGGTTATGGTTGAGGGCGGCATGGATGCAGCTCTAACGCATGTTCTCATTAACGATGGCGATACGGTGCGCGGATGGTTGCAGGGTTGGGCTGACCTGGCCGTTCGCGACTCCGGACCTGGTGCAGCGTCAATGAATATCCCCGGATTTGAAATCAAATCCATACAGGAATCGAGGTGATCCAAATGTCCGAATATACAACGCCAGAAGATACGACCTCAGCATTAGGCAATATCCACCAGCGTATAGCAATGGCTATGAAGTTGGTGCATTATATCCAAAAAGAAAAAAGGCAAGGGATGCAATACACCATTGTTTCCCATGATTCAGTTACATCCAAAGTTAGGCCTGAACTATTAAAGTGTGGTATCCATTATTATCCATCTGAAATGACCTTTGTTCAAAATGGAAATAGAACAGAAGTCTTATTGAAAGTCCGGTTTGTTAATATTGATAGGCCGTCTGATTTTTTTGAAGTTCCAAGTTTTGGGTTTGGTTGCGACTCTCAAGACAAAGGCCCCGGAAAGGCGATTAGCTATGCTGTCAAATATGCCCTGCTCAAGGCAATGGGGCTTGAAACTGGTGATGACTCCGATCTGGACCACCATATAGACTATGACCCAAAAGACCCCGCTAAAACTATACCGCTGCCCCCAACTCCAAAGACAGGGCCAACGCCAAAGCCAGACCCGACTCCAAGGCCAGACCGTATTTTGTCATGCGAGCAGGTGATGCAGGGAATCAACCTGATCGAGTGCGAGACACCAACAAAGAGCGTCGAGGCGCTATGCGAGTATTGGAAAAATAGCCAGCCCAGCATAAAGGCAATGGCCGAAGGCGAGCAGACAGCAGCAAAGCGCCTGATAAGAACCCGTATCGATTATTTTGAGGGAATAATTCAGCAGGCGGCAGAATGATGACACTCCCTGCCCGCAAAAAACGCGCCCACCAAGAACTTCACCAGATAGGTGAACCCGAGTTTCAGTCCAAATACCAGAGAGACTTGCCCAGACTTTCCGCTAATTTCTGGAAATCGTCTCAGCATCGCCAAAAATGGGAATCATCGCATGAGTGAAATTATCCTCTATGGCGAAACCCAGAGAGATCACGCACTAAAGCTCATCTCCGAGCTTGATTTGTCGAAGCCCTGGCGGATCGTCGTCAAGATGTTTGTCAAAAGCAGAAGCAACCCTCAGCTTGCGCTTTATTTTAAGTGGATGGGGATTATTTCCAAGGAAACCGGCAACGATCAAGATGATTTGCATGAGTTTTTCAAGCAAAAGTTTCTTGATCCTGAAATCAAGGAAGTGATGGGTGAGCAAATAGCAATATTTTCTACCCACGGCACAGCTAAACGCATGACTGAATATATGGAAAAGGTGTTTGCCTTCACCACATCAACGCTTGGTATTTTTCTGCCACTCCCTCAAGATCAAGGATTACAAACATGCTCCAAGTTATCATTGCAGGACGCCTCACCAAAGATGCTGACCTACGAACCACGCAAAGCGGTGACGCCATCCTGACATTTAGCGTCGCTGTTGATGTTGGGTTTGGCGATAAGAAGCACGCAGTTTTCACGGATTGTTCTATTTTCGGAAAGCGAGGCGAAACCCTCAAGCAGTATCTAACAAAGGGATGCTCAGTGACTGTTGCTGGTGCTGGAGACCTCAGATCATGGGAATCAAATGGCAAGAGCGGCACTAGCCTGACATGCCGAGTGGCAGAAGTGACTTTGCAGGGCGGCAAGCGCGACGCGGGGCAACCTGACGCAGCCAGCAAAGGCGGATCATCTGAACGCGATTGGCAAGCTCCAATCAGTATTGACGACGAAATACCCTTTTAATTTGCAATAACCCAATTCGGGAGGCCCCACTCCCTATTCTCGGTGGTGCGAGGTCAAAGCTCACAATGACCACTGGATCCGGTCCAAAATGTCTTTTTTGGTCCAAGCAGGGGTCAACGTATGGGCCTTAAATAGCAGTGCGAATTGTGAGAATAGCCGTTTTTTGAAGGATGAATTAGAAAAATGACACGTCAAATGTTCAAAATTAGATGCTCTGAACCCGCTTTAGACCTCGCCTACGGATTTATGACGGACCTGCGCTATGGCAATCGTCTGGGTATCGACCCCGGAAATTATAGCACACAGGATTTTGGCTCGATCACGCTCAGGGCTTGGCGTAGAGTCGATGGAGGAATACGGATTTTAGAGATCGAGAGGGGATTAGCGTGAAACTTCTACTTCTCGACTTATTTAGCGGTATCGGTGGGTTCTCTCTCGGCCTCGAACGCACTGGCGGGTTTAAGACCGTCGCGTTTTGCGAGATTGAGCCGTACCCGCGCCAAGTATTGGCAAAGCACTGGGAAGGAGTACCGATTTATGAAGATGTGCGAACACTCTCAGCAGCTAGACTTGCCGCTGACGGAATCGAAGTCAATGCGATTTGTGGAGGATTCCCCTGCCAAGACATCAGCCTCGCCGGTAAAGGCGCAGGATTGGCAGGGGAACGGTCAGGACTATGGCGCGAGTACGCCCGTCTTATTGGCGAGATTAGACCGACATACGCGATTATGGAAAACGTCGCAGCGTTGCTTGTTAGAGGAATGGGAGAAGTTCTCTCAGACATTTCCTCGTTCGGGTATGACGCAGAATGGCATTGCATACCAGCTTCAGCCATTGGTGCGCCTCACAGACGCGACAGAATATGGCTCATTGCCTACCCCATGCGCAAGGGATTGGAAAGACACGGGGGGGGCAAGCACATTCCTCCGAAAGTCACCGAGTCTTGGAGCAATAGTTATGATGTTTCCGACGCCAACAGTGAGCGGGAACTACAACCGAGTCGGTTGTTCCGCACACTCAGGCGACGGATTGGCAACAGTTGTGAAGAAACTAGAGGGTGGTGGAGTTTTGAACCAGACGTGGGTCGAGTGGCTGATGGGGTTCCCCGCAGGGTGGACCGACTTAAAGGACTAGGAAACGCAGTCGTGCCGCAAATCCCAGAGATGATCGGAAACGCAATATTGGAATATGAGGGATTCACATGACACACCACATCCCCACCATTGCCGACTGCAAGAGCCAGCACTATCGGCCCCGCTATTGGATGAGCAACATGGCAAGGCCCATGACACTAGACGACATCGAAGCAAGCCGCTGGTGCAGAGCGTTCCACGGCAAAGAACAGCGGGCAAAGTTGCAGGGCAATGCCTGCGATGGATGCCTGCGAATACCGGAGGAACAGAGATGACCGATAAGTTAGATTTAACAAAACCCGTACGCGTGGAGTGGGAATAATGACTAACAAAATTGACCAGCTACTCGTCGTGCAGCAAAACACGATTATAGAGCTGAAACGGCAGTTAGCTGAGAGCATTACGGGTTTGGCGATGGCTTGCGCAAATGATGTCTTAAGCGAGGGGATTATTCGGCGGTTAGAACGGGAGTTGCTTGCCTGTAGAACCGCTACGGCAGGCACTGATGCACAGCCCGCCAAGCTCCCAGAATCAAACGGTGATGGCGGCGTATACTTGGCTTTGGAAGATACCGGAATGGGTCCTGAGGCATTCGCAAAGGACCACCGAAAGGGTGCGGTGATAACCAAAATGGCTCTTGCATACTGGAGGTGGTGTCACCTTCGCGTTATTAAGGTGTCCCGCGAGGAGTTTAATACCTTGTGGCCGGATGCGCCTATGCCCGTGTTGCTAAGGGGAGGAGCCAAGCCATGACAACACTAGCCATAAGTACATGCCAAAAATGTGGCTACGTCACCGAGACTAGATCGAGCAACATCGAAGCAATGATAGAGAAGCGCGTACTCAAGCAGGCGCTCAGCTGGGGAGACGACGCGCTGTATTGCGGGCCTTTTATTATCGGGTTTGTAGACATTGATGTTTACTTCAATCAGTTTAGCGGCGGCTTGCTTTGCGACATTTACGAAGGGGGTTGTTCTCGCCAGTTTGAGACGGAGGAGAAAGCCCGCGAAGCTGTCACGGCAGCAGCCTTGAAAATGATAGATGATGGACTGACGTGGATATGCTTACCATCATGACTACCGTGACGGGCGGATGACGTAGTGGACTTGATCCGCAAAGCCTGCAACGGCAGCCCGGCGAGGACCGCCAGAGCAAGCCGCCTCATTTGCTAACCGGAAGGATTACCATAGTGGTCAGGCTGACTGGAGTGGAAACGGGAACCGACACCAGATTGACTGTTGTTGGGATAGGGACGGAGCCTGGCAGCTTGTTTGAGCAGGCTTCCACCACGGATTCATGAACATGGGCTTCAACGGAATTGGTCAGCCCGATAGCCGCCACTGTGGCAGGATCAACGATGGTGGCGATAACCGAGACTGTTTTGAGCGCGGCATAGGCTATAGGATCGGCGGCGCAAGCCACAGTAGCGATCTGCTGTTGCGCCTGAGTGGAGCAGCCCGCGAGGGCCATCAGGCCGAGGAAAATATATTTATGCATTGGTTGTTCCTTTATCTTTGGCATGGAGGACATTGACTGCGAGCAAATCGACGATGTGATAGAGCTTGCCGAGATTCGTATCGGGAGCTGGCGTTGGCACGATTGCCGAGACAACAGAGGCGACCACGACTATGTGGGCTGGGTCTGAAAGCCATGTGATGATCTGATCCATTTTAAACTCCTATTCTGGTTAAATCGAAACAACCGGCGCAAAACCGTTACAAATCAACAAAAGCTGTCCCGGCGTGATAATCCGCCAAGGCCGCTCAAGCTGATGCCCGATAAACGAGTGTGACGGCTGAGTAAGCATCCCGGCAGCAAAGCCCGAACAGATCAGCCGCCCCGGATGGGACCAGTTGTCGCCCAGAGCGATGCCCTCAATGGCCTTGGTATCGTAAGGCGTGCCAATCATCGATTGCGCCCAATCGTAAGCCTCCCGCTCACAAACATCAGAGGTTGGCAGCGCCACCCGCTTGATATTGTAACCGCCACAAGACGCCAGATAGTTGGCGGGCCTGACCTGAACCCCGGCAGGCTTCCCGCCCATGCCACCCTCATGTTGCGCCCCAAGCAATGACCCATCCGCAAGCACAATATCCACATGGCCGACATCGCTCTCCGTCCCCCAAGCAATAATCCGGGCCACCGCACTGTCAAACGCACAAAATTGTAAGGTGATCTGTCCCATTTTAACCCCCTCAAGCAAAATAGAGCTGGTTGCCGATATCCGCCGTGGGTGCCCTGCCCCGCGCCCAATAAGGGGCCTTGATTGTCTTGGCATAATATTGAGTAGCCCCCCCTGTCGGGTCGGCGATGATTCCGCTCAACACCCTTGCCGCCACCCTGAGCGCCAGCCCAAACACTGGATCGGATTCCGTCACCGCCAGCAGCTTGCTATGGTTGGGATCGCCCTCATTCCAACAATCAAATTGCAGACGGCATTTGCAGACGCTGTATATATCGTGGCCCCACCAGCCCGGATGATTGACCCGGTTGCGGATGACCCAAGCCACGGCGGTCATACCCGCCTCGCCGCCGCCCCGATCCTCGCCCCAGATGGTACGGGCCAACAGGTCGATATCCGAGGATGTCGCGGTCATGGCTTGTCCACCATCGGGCAACCAATCTGGCGGCGCAAAGAATCCATCTCCCCATCAACCCGCTTGATAACCTCGCGGTGCAAATCCTTGTGAATATAGTTCTCGCGGATGTCCTTGGAGATGCCGTCCACCCGCTCATGGGTCCTGACCATGCGGGATTCGCTCTCCAGCTTGGTCTCCCTGAACTCGCTCTTGATTGATTGGTGCAAGGTCCATAGGCCACCTACGACCACTGACCCCACGCTCAAGACAATGGCGATGATATGCGACCAATCCATTTCCATCACGCCACCGGCTTGTTAGGAGCCACCGGCAACAGCGCCAGCAACCCGGCGATACTCGTAGGCTGACTGGCAACCGGCTCACCTTGGATCGCCCCAACAGCTGCCCACACAGCATCCCGCCAGCCCGTCAGGGCAGCAGCTTCGGCCTTGAACTGAGCCACGGTCGAGTTGGTGTAGGTGGCGGCGGAGGTGATGTCCGTATAACCCCAAGCCCGCGCCAGAGTATCGAGCATGGTGGCGACAGCATTGGCAGCCTCCGCCACAAGTTGCGCCTCAACCTGAGCCTGCACCGCCGCCGCATAGCCCGCAAATACTGCCGAAAGCTGGGCTGATGTCGGATATTCAGCCCCCATATCGACCGCACCGGTCGGGACTGGCGAGGGAGCCGGGTCAACCCAAGCAACCGTGATCCCGTTATTTGATGCAACATAAGTCATGGTTTTTCCTCACCAGCTAAAGTCAGAGACGTAAATGTTGTTGGTGCTGCCGCCGCCATTCGTGAGCACAAAGACGGTCTGGGCTGTAATCAGCGGGATGTCGCCAACGCTCAGAGCCGATCCAAGTGACGGCATCCCGCCGATTGTCGGGTTTAAAGATGCGCTCCCACCAGCAGACGTATATTTTCCACCCGTCCCTGTCGCATCGCCAGCAGCACCAAACACAGGGCCACTGGCCCCCGTTGATGTTGAACCAAGTTCCAGCGATGCAGTCCTAGCCGCAGCAGGAACAGCACCAGAAATACTTTGACTGGTCAGTGTCGTGATTGCCGCGTGGGCTGTGAAAATGACAGGATACGTCTGATAGCTAAACTTCCGGCCCAACGGATCGGCGATAAGACCTGGCACAAACTGACTTGATCCATTGGTCGGCCAGATACCAATCAAGGCCGAATAGGTGTAGCCCGATGGAATGCTGGCCCCGCCATAGATCGACGGAGACCCGTTGGTAGCCGCATTTTGAGCCAGAATGGAGGTGGTCAGGGTAGTCGGGTTATAGATGGCATAGAGATTGACAAACCCCGACACCGGAGCCGCCCCCGTATCCATCGCGCCAGCACCGGTGGTGGCCAGATTGACCGCCTGCGAATAACTGGCAAGCCGCTTATAGGCCCCGCCTAAAACCGTCTCGACGACGATCTCATCGGCGGTAAAGGTGCCGGTCGCCGACGCCGCCGTGACCGACATTTTGGCATTGCGGGTAGCACCAAGAACGGCTGCCTGTGGAGCCGACACCAACGCCAAGCCGCTATAAAGCTGGTATTTAACGCAACGCCAGTTGCCAGAACCCAAAGATATAAATGTTGCCGTGTCTCCAGCCGCCGTGGTGATTGGAAGTGCGGTGGGGAGTATGATGGTTGTTGCGTTATGAGTTAGCGTCAAAACTCCAGCAAAGACAACCTCGCGCCGAGTTCCAGCCTGAACCGTATCAAAGGCCGTAATTGTCGTTGTTCCGGTGATGTTGATAAAATTACCCAAGGCAGCGCCAATCGGGCAAGGATTCCCCGCCTGCACGGTATAGCTTCCAACTACAGTCGCAGTTGCTGCCGGGGCTACCGACACATTGAACGTCACTGTGGTGGTGTTCGGAATGGTCAAAATGGTCCATGTGCCGTTATAGTTGGCGGATGTCGCCCCAATGATGATGATAACATTGCCCACGCCAAGGCCGTGAGCAATGGCCGTGATCATGGTCACGTTGACGCTGGTGGCGTTTGGCACAGATAGGCTTGATATAGTCTGTGCTGCCACCGGGCCGGATGGAACAGTTATGTAAGCCTCATTTATTGCTGCCGTCAGGTTGAGTGTTGAGGCTCCAGACCTAATTCTGGATAGCTGAAAATAGGTTCCGTCAAACGTAATTTCATAAAATTTTCCTGATGCAATGGCAGCAGGCGACACAAGCCCGCCATCGTCTTGGATCGTAACCGGGCCAGTCAAGCCTGAGACGACAACTGTCGGCGTGTTCGTCACATTGGACGAAAGCGCCTTGAACCGGAACTTTTGCCCAGCAACATAGGCTGTGATGGCTGGCGACGGCGCAAGAGTCAGGGTGTCGGCAGAGCCTCCAGCCGTTCCGCACCATGTCGGAGTATCATCTTGGAGCTGGCCCATCGCCGGGTATTGGCTCCTGGCGGTGGCGTTCCCAACATTTGTATGATTATAGGCTGCCATCGGGAGGTTGGCAGTTGGTGACGTTTGCCCATCCCTGGAAATACTGGATGTAAGCGCCGTCGCTATGTCGGAAAAGTCCGAATTAACGTCACCCGCAATAATTGGGTTTCCATTAACAAAAGCTGCAACAGGGAGGTTGTAATTGCCATAACCGTCACGCGACATAATATCTATCTCCGAGAGGCGGCGCTGTCCGGCGCTGCACTTGTTACGTTATACTACATTCTAAATTATGTTAAAATGTACTTCTGGAAAAAAGGGCGGATTTGAATTATGATCATTGCATGATCAAGCTGATTATCATCACCGCCCATATCTTCCTGTTATGCGTCATGACTGTCTATTATGTATTCCTCAAATGGATGGGTTGGGAATTTTGCTTGGGTGGATTATGGGGTATCGCCCTTATCTGGATCACCACCAGGCTCCACTATGGCAGGTGGATTTAGCGCCTCTGCTGTCCACCAGATTCCGCTCCTATCCCAATCCCCAAAATCCTTGCCAAACCCTGCCGCTGCTGGTCAGTCATTCCCGCCGCCGTTGCTTTACTCCTAAGCGCCTGTACGACCCCGCTATTATCGCCCTGCGTAAATAGCATTGGGGAGGCCTGATCACCAACGGCAGACGGGGGTCTCTTGAGATACCTCACGATTGATTTAGCGGCGCTCACCGTCGCCCCCGGTATATTCCCCATAACAGCATGACCGATGGCGTTTAGCGGGTCGACTCCCATTTCATCCTGACCGCTCGTCCGGTAAGCAGTTCGGCTATTCCCGACGATCTGATTCCTGTTTTTTGCAAATTGCGCTTCACGCTCTACATCTTGAGTAAATGCAGCAAAAGATTCCTCATCTGGGAACACCGCCTGTAATTGCTGGCGGATACGGTCGTTACCAAATATGCGCCGGGTAGCGTCAGCCCCGTCCTGTGTGCGCGAGATTATTCCCTTAACTTTGTCGGCAACGCCAGCTTGGAAAAACTGCTTGTTTCCCTCGCCCATGCTATCCATGATTTTAGATAAAATGCGCGGATCAACATTGGTGAAGTCCCGGCCTTGAGACATCACATCCATAGCCTGAGATGGACCGGCCCACGCCTGCCGAGCTGCCTTATAATCGCCGTTCAGATTGTCCAATTCGGAAAGATAAGATTTCCGAACCTGATCTATCGCCCTGCCGCGCTGGTCAAATACCGTCTTTCCTGTTACCGTATCTCGGTACTGATCAAGCATGTTATCCAGCCCGCGCTTTACCGCGTCGAGGGTCCGCATGTTTGGTACTTTGCCAAAAGTTGGGTCTCCAGCCTCATTAAAGCTGGTTATTGCCGTGTCGGTTGGGTCAAAATGCTCACCATTGGCAAGAGCTTCGAGCCGTTGTATTTCCCGCCCCTGTCGATAGCCACTTTGGGCGATTGGGTCGTTTAAGAATTGCGTGAGCCTGTCGCTATGCACCGGCCCGCTATCAAACGCCTGCTGATATAAGGGGGATGCGTCCTTCGATCTTTGCGCCATGAGCTGGTCTGTTGCATTGACTGTATCTGTGGAAGAAAGGTTTTTATTAACGCTATCAGATAGGCGCTGCCCCTGCCCCTCCATCCGTTCTTGCATAACCCTAGCAGCTTCAACCCCTTTTCCGGGCGTATTGGCAACCAATTCAGCATAATTCGGGATAACGTCTGCGACTGTCGATTGAGGCCCAAGTCGCCGCAATTCAGACTGGAGGTCATCAATAGTCATGCCCCGGTCTTTTAATGCCTTCAAGATTTGCCGGGATGCCGCTGTTTCTGGCCAAAGACGATCTGAAATAGGCGAAACCGCCTTTTGAGTAAGCGATCCAAGTCCGCTTAATGCAGCGGGAACGACCGCCCCCAGAATTCCGCCAACAGTAGCGCCCTTCTCTGCTGCATTGATTCGGTTATCAATGCCGCCCTCGCCCTCGTTAAACCCAAAAACGCCACCTTGAGCCGCGCCAATGCCTGCGTTCGTTGCAGCATTCCCCCAGCTTCCCATAGATTCCACCAGGGGGAGGCCAGCGCCTTTAATAGCAGCGCCGCCAAGAAGCCCCGTTGCCAAGGCCCCACCGCCTTCGGCGGCAAGCGACGTAACCGGGTTTTCACGCTGGTATTGATCTCTCGCCCCGCGATAGGCAGTCAGCGCCTGATCGTAAGCCTTGCCAAATGGCAGTCCGCCCGTAATTATTTCTTTCGCCGCACTAACCCCGGCCTTTAGCTCATCGCCAAGGCCCTGCAAAACGCCTGTCCCGGCGCTGTCCATCGCGCCCCACGTCGCCCCGGCATTGGGCGTAAACCCCTTGCCCGCGACTGTCGGCGTAAACCCCTTGCCCGCGACTGTCGGCGTAAACCCCTTGCCCGCGACTGTCGGCGTAAAGCTCTTCTGGGCATAGGACACCACGTCATCATGGCTCGCATCATCGGGGGCCGTGATTTCATATATTTGACCATTTGGAGACGTGACGCGGTACTTAGCCATTATTGCACCCTCTGGATAGACCATCCGCCAGCCTGTCCGCTTGGCTTGGCGATCTGATATTTCTTCTGGAGCGTTGAAAGGGTTTTCTGTGCCTCCGGCGTCAACATATCAAGTTTTGCATCTGGCCCCATTGCGGATTGATATTGGTGCCTCAAGGCATCCATGCGGGATGAAAGCAATGACGTGACTTCGGATATTGCGCCAGCAAGCTGCTCAGGGCTGCTGGACGAACTTAGCTTTTTCTGCAATGCTTGGCGTTCAGCCTCGCCCCCAGAAGATCCGACGAAAGCCTTGTTGACCTCATCCATAGCCAAATCTTTGGATAGATTAAACCGGCTCACTGCGTCTGCGCCTGTTTGGCGTCCCGCGTAATTGGCGACGGCGTTCCATGCTGGTATGGGTCCATTATGAAGCGCATCAGATGCGTCAGATGCTTCGCCAAGATGGCTGATTGCCGTATTGGCGGCGCGGATGTTCTTTGCTGCATCTCCGCTGGTAAAGTTTTTTTCTTCTGCTTGCCTTGTGGCGAAAGCCGTTCCATCCAATGCAGGGTTTGCCTTCGTCGCCTTGTCAATGACACCACCCCAAAATTCAGGGTCTTTTGACAGGGCAAAGCTTGATGGAAACTGCATTTTTCCTTCTGCAAGCAGTTTGGCGAAGTTGTCGGAGTTATTGTTATTTGCGACGGAGGCGGCACTATCATATTGATGGTTTAGCGCAATGATACTTGCCTGATTCCCATAGCTCATATTCTGCAATTGCTTTTGACGATCAAACGCTTGGCTGTCCCCCTGCTGCTGCCAGTCGTGTTGCTGAGACGCATCCTGTTGATGCCAGTCATGTTGAGTGTTCGTATCGGCAAGCATGTCCCCGCGCTGGCGAGCATAAAGCTGGTCTTGCCGGTCATTTTTAGTGTTCGTATCGGCAAGCATGTCCCCGCGCTGGCGAGCATAA
>Ga0114964_10000356_pt1 | contig 35864 bp, 56 predicted proteins | sample C_131016_MF_Meta_FD_92638 | JGI IMG/M metagenome (GOLD analysis project Ga0114964, IMG submission 92638) | Freshwater microbial communities from Lake Croche, Canada to study carbon cycling - C_131016_MF_MetaG | ecosystem: Environmental > Aquatic > Freshwater > Lake | place: Lake Croche, Canada...
ATTGTCCAAGTTCCATAATACGAAGCTATATTTTGAGTAAAGTCATTGAAAGTGGTATTTGTACCATTAAATAATTCTATGTGTAATGTATTTGATGAAATGTAAATATCCCAACCATAATAAATACTAAAGCCTGCATTAAAATCAGAATTACTAATAGGCACTTGGCTATCTGCACCAATACCTCCTAAATTCATCCACCAATTCACACTAAAATCACTTGCGAAATTGAATTGATTACTTCCGTTTGGCAAGTCAACTCTTGCATTTGTTCCGTTAAATAGAAATGCGTTGCCTATTTTACCCGAACTATAAGTTAATCCTCCAACTGCTGTTCCATTGTTTGTGCCGTTGGAATCATTAGCGTTAGATTCAGCATTATAAACAGCGAATAACCCAGTAAGCAAAGTACTTGCAGGAGTTTTTTTCATTGAATTAATTAACGAATAGTACATTATGCTTGTTGATTAAGTCCTACAATATCAAATGTATCATCTGTTGCGTTATAAATAACTCCTAAATACATTGTCTTACTAATCACGGTTGTTGTTGGTAAAGTTACTCCTATTGCTCTAAATTTAGCACCAAAAGTAATTGTTCTTGCTGTTCCGTTGTCTTTAATACGAATAATTAAATCTTTTCCATCAATAGCTGTTCCTGTTGGATTTGCTAAAGTTAAATTTACTGCTTGAGCGGTAATTGTTACTAACTCATTTGAGAATGTAGGAGTAACGGTAGCTGAACTTGCAACACTTTGAACTCTCGGATTAATGTAAACTTGGTCTCCTGTATTTGTTCCCGAAGTATTGCCTATAACAGTAAGCTGTGCATCCGTAACATATCTTTTATTTGTAGAATCTGCAATGTCAACGGTTGTTGCATCTGCTCCTGCTGTAACTAATCCTTTTGAATCGTATGTTATTTTAGTTTTTGTTGCTCCTGTAATTGCTGAATTACCTGTTACTTTTCCATTCCATGTAGAAGCACTTGCAATTTGTGAATCTTGAATGTTAAATGTTCCTGTTGAACTACATAGCCAAGCATTCGCAGTTGTATTCCATCTCAACCAAAACGAACCTTTATCAGGCACAGTTACATTTGTATTTGTTCCTGTGTAAATAGTCTCCCCTGTCGCAGCACTTCCGTAGTTATTTACAATGGTAATCGAATTTCCTGTTGCGTTTGTAAGGAATAACGTATGACCATCAACAACTCCTCCGTTATTAGCACTACCGATTGATGTTAGCCCTGAGTTTGTAAATGTTACATTACATTGTGTATGCGATGGGATTCGTGAATTTGAACCACTTAACGAACTATTAATCGTTCCTGTCAATATAAATGAAGACCCGACAGTTAATGCTCCTGTCATCGTATCCCCTGCTTTGTTTAGCTTTGCATCTAAACTTGTTTGCAAAGAAGTAATATCTGATATACCTATTGTTGACCAATTTGACTCCCCACTACCGGTAACGTCTTTCAAAAATTTACCACTTCCTTGAGTGCCATCCTGTAACCTTGCTCCGTAGTTAGCTGTGCCACCACTTGCCAGTCCTTGTAATCCAATATTTTTAGCACTTGTTCCTGTAGCTCCCGCTGAAACACCTATATTTAAATAACTATTACCGCTCGCATTTCCTTGAACCCCTTTATTACCTCCTGCGTTTGTTGTTGATCCATTCGCAGTCGAAGTAATTCCAAAAGTATTCGCATTTCCTGTTTTCGATTCTTCTACAACTAAACCAGCACCCTCACTTGATACAATTTTTAGTTTTGAACCACTTGATGGAGATGTGTTAACTCCAATATTTACGCTGTTATCTTGAATCTGACTATTTGTAACAGCACCAGATCCGTTGTATTTTACTAAATAATTTTGAGTACCATTTAACAACCCATAAATCCAATCGTAGAAAGCCTTAACACTTGGAACTTTGGTTATTGACGTTTTGTTTGCATCAACATCTTGTGTTAAATCGTTAGTTCTTGAAAGTTTTGAGTCGTTTATATTTGTTAATACATCTTGTAAATGTTGACCTGTAATTTCTTCATTTACATTTTCGTAAACATTCGATGTTATATTTGTTTGTAAAAGACTATCAGAAAGTTTACTCATAATTAATGAAATGACATATTAAACGATTTGTTGAACGCTTTACCACTTACAATGGTAATCGAAGAACTTATACCTGTTTTGATATTTGCAATAAAATTATACAATGCGTAGTCTTTTATGTTCAGCTTACTATAATTAATTATACGTCCTTTTACATCATTAATTGAGTTCAATGAAATATTATTATCCAAAGACAATTTAACAATAGATTCTAATGTTGTTTGTGTTTGTAATGCAACATCGTACATTGTTTGTCCATCAAATCCAACCCACGACAATATACTTGAAGTTGTGTTAATTTTACCCGAATCTATCGAACTCGGCACATTATAACTAAGGCTGTCATCCCATACCAGCGTAAGCCCTGTTACATCACTATCGAATGTTAAACCATTCATTGATAACAACTCAGTCAAATACTCTGTGCTTCCGTATGTTAACACACAAATATCCTCAATATTTTGTCCGTCTTGCACCTTAATTTCTCGTAGCATCTAAATCAAGTGTTAATTCTTCATTTGTAACCGATACGTTCAAAGCATTGACAGTGTATCCATCAGCTGTAAGTTGTTGCCTAATTTTTTGATTTAAGTTTTGGTTAACATCGCTACCACTTAAAAAACTCATGATATTTACCCCTATTGCTGGATATTCTTTCCACCATCCAATATTTGAATAAATCAAATCATTGCAATGTTGTTGATCGCTTTCTCCAATAACAAAATCTCCGTTTTGAATCAACATATCGCCTGATTCATTTTGTAGTAAGTCAAATGATTTAGCCATGTTTCACATTATTATTTGTTAAGTCACTCAATATTGTTGGTACTAATAGTTCAGAAGTAAAAGGTGGAGTTACCGTTGCTGACCAAACTAACATCAAATTTAATAAATTTTCCATTTTATTTAGCTTTGATACAACGCTTGAAGCTTTAACAAGTCCTCCAAATTCACTTCCGTTTAATTCTATTCCATTTGAATCTATGCTTATTTCGTAATTGCCTATTGTAACACGTGCTTTTTGTAGGTCTGAAAACTGAATTACATAACGCTCGGATTTTTCAGTATACGCAACACGTACAATCGAATCTATCTCAGGGATAAGTATAAGCCCATCGTTTGGTTCTGCTGATAATTTAACCTCATCTAATGAAGTTATTGAAGTTCCTGTAACAGGTTCAACTGAACACGTTCTATTTGTTTCATCCACAGCAGTAACAACGCAATCTATCGTACGTACATAGTCTCGACCGAAAGTACCTGCTAATCGTTGTATTCCCTCTTTTATATTTCTATTCTCAATCATAATCCTTTCAATAATTCAGCTGGTGTAAAATCATCTACTTTTATATCCAATGAAACGTCCTGTCTAAATCCATTCATTCCAAACGATGTATTAACTCCTTTTACCATGTACCGACCATTTCGCTCAGGTATAACATCATCAATCAACTGAACAATATCGCCATGATTAACTCTTGGGAGTCCAAATGTTGTAAATGTACCTCTCCATCCCTCGTATGACAATCTATTTAATTGTTTTGCAATGTAGTCTTTTATTTGAGCGTATGGCATTTGCATCATATTGATTGTGCGAATCTCGCCATCAAATGCAGTCGGTTTTTCATTTACAGGTATAATTTTAAGTTCGTTATTGTCGTAATATCCAAACAAATCAACCTTTTGTTTTTTAGTTTTAAATGTACCATCTTTGTTTCTTGAAGCACCTTTTACTTGTTGATGTGTATGTATTTCAACTCCTATTTTTACATCGTCTTTTCGTTTGTAAATAAGATCATCCGATATGATATTATGTTGAAATTTGAATACGTGATTTTTGCGTGTATCAGGATAGTAAACAATGTAACCGCATCTCAATTCAGTACCAACAAAAAAACTTTCAAAACGAAAATCTTTCTGCAAACGTTCTAAAACCATTGCAATTGTTTCATTTTGTGTTGTAAAATCCCCAAACTTGGTGACCAATGGCAACCCGTTTAATTGTGTTTTAACAGTGTATGGGGTATCTTTTAACAACTCCTGCAACATTGTTTCTAAAGTATATTGTGATGTTTTAAAAGTTTTATTTGGTGCTTGAATTTGTTTCAATAACCACATATTATCTTCGAATGTTATTTCGATAGGCATTTTAGGATTAACCGATGTGATATAACCATCAAAGATAGTGTTCATTTCAGTTTTTTCGGTATCTATTAAGTCATAAATGTAACCTAATTCAACCTTAATTTTATCTCCTCTCAAAATCAATGGTGGATTAACTCCGTCACTTGAACCGATATATTTACTATCGAAAAATACTGATTTACCATCGGATGTTTTAAAATTCAAATTCTTTGGGATTCTAAGTGATCCTGTGTCGCTCAAATTTTGCCACGTTGACGAACATTCCAAATCATTTAAAAAATCAAACGAAAAAACTAATTTACGATCCTTAAAAGTGCTTATAGGTCGTTGTGTAATTGTAATATGTGATATTAGCTTTAACATTACTTGCTTATAATTACATCGTATTTTTGTTCAGATAAACAACTTATTTCAAATGGCACAAGTCCGTATTCTCCCTCGTTTTGTTCAAACTTATACGATTGTACAACAAGGTAATTTATTCCTAAATTATTCAAATACCATGAATTTACCTGTGCTACTTTTGAAGCCTCACAAAACATTTTCAAATCTTGTAAACTTGTTTTGGTCATCGATGTATATTGTGGGAATTGTCCTTTTTCGCCACTTAACACACCTTTGATTGTTACTTGGAAATCTCCATCAGAAATATATTCCTTTACAGTTCCATTTCTACCCTGTATTGGAGTTGTAATAATGTTTTTTGTCATTGAAACGACAAACAATGCAGTGTCAATGTTTACCGTTACACCATTACAAACAGCACTGAAATTAGAAAAGACAGGGGTCCCTAAATATGACTTAGTATCTATTTTAGGTGTATCAAAAGTTGGTGTTGCTGGTAATTTTGAAAACTTTTTATCAACATCATAGTTTTTTGCATTGTCAGGCAACATTGTATTAAACAACGTTTGCCTTACACCGAAAGTTCCTGCTGTTCTAACAATAAGTTTTGCTTCATTGTTTAATTGTTCAGCATTTGTAGGAATAACAAATCTTTGACTCATAATTATTGTGTTGCGATTCTATTTGAATCATTAACTACATTTAATAACACTTCTGCAACTGCTGTATGTAATTTTTCAGTAAAATCTTTTGTTGCATTTTCAACCTTTATATTTTGCGTTTCAATCAATTTACCGATATTAATATAAATATTGGTAGGTTTTTGACTTGAAACTTTTGAAGATGTTGGTGTTTCCGTTGATGCTGGTGCTGGCGGTAATACTCCTCCACCTCCAAAGTTTGTTGATTTTAATTTTTGAGTTGAAAGGTCTTGTTTTTTTTCTTTTTCCTTTGCCTTTCTTGTAGCAATCATTTCATTATTGTACCCAGCATTGAAATTCTTTTTAACATCAAACAATGAATTAAAACCACGTTTCATACGTGAAAAATCCATTGAATGGAATCCAATAACCAAATCAATTAAACTTTTAGCAAGTCCTTTAACAACTTCCCAAACACCCATCATTGTGGCTCTGAATCCATCAAATTTTTTCCAAGCTAATGAAACCGCCCCAATCAAACTCACAAATCCAACAACAATAGCACCAACGGGATTGGCAGTCATAGCCACGTTAAGTAACCAAACAGCACCTGTTAATCCTATTATTACTTTACCTACACCTCCTAATTGATTAAATCCCCATAATATAGCATGAACTCCCTCCATAACAACTCTTACAAGTCCACCAATAACATAAGCAATAGGTTTTATCCCATCCCATACGTTACTAAAAAACTGCATAAGGTTTGTAAACATATCTCGATTATTTTTGGCAAAGTCTTGCACATGATTCATTAGCGTTTGAATACCACTAACAACACCAGTTAATACATTGCTTGAAAGTTCTGCTAAAGTTAATTTCGTTTCTAAAATAGAATTATTCATCCTATTAAAATCTGCGGTTGCGGATTTAGAAGCTACTGCCATACCTCCTGCAAATTCAGTCTTTAATTGATTCGCAAAACGTGGTAAAAACACTTCGGACATTAACTCTCCGTTTTGCATCATTTTCATTAAGTCTTTAGTAGTCATTCCCATTGATCGGGATGCAATACCTAAAGCACCCGGTATTCTTTCCCCTAATTGCCCATTTAACTCCTCTGCACTGATTTTTCCTTTACTCATCATTTGAGATAAGGCTAAAAATGCTCCATTTGATTGTTCCGATGAAAGATGCATTACGGTTGAAGCCATACCTACACCCTCAAAAATATCTCTTGTTTTTTGTCCTGCGATTGCAGTTCCTCTTGTTGCTCCCTCTAATTTCGCAAAAGCTTCGGCACTTGATATTAAATCAAGTCCCATTTTTTTAGATTGTTGACGAACATAATCAAAATCAGCACCACCTTGCTTTGCACTACCCGAAGCAAACGACATTTGATTCTGAATCCCCTCAAGTTGCATTTTAGTGTTTAGTAATTCCTTACCAAAGCCGATAACTTTTTCTATTGCAAAAGCAACCGCTGATGCTTTTGCAAAAGTTTTTAGTCCACTGGATGCTTTATTAAACGAATCATTTAAATCATCAGTTTCCTTTTTGGCTTTTTGTATTCCATCACTAAATAAATCCTTTAGCCTTAATACGTATTGAACATCGTTTGTCATTGCTCTAATTTACCGAATTTTTTTAAACACCATTCTAATTCGCCCCACAATTCCCAAAATTTATCATCTGACAAATTATCAGTTTCTATTTTAAAAAAATAGCGAAGTAAAGCACTAACCTGTCTTTCTTCGCTACTCTCATCAGTTACCTTATACTTTAACTTTTTTTTTCAAGATTCAAATTGTACAATTGTACTAATGTTGAAGCATACATATTAAAAGATAGGTAAATCGCGTCATTCTCTGGCTTATCTTCCAATATACGATGATCGCTTTCTTCTTTTATCAAACAAGCATTTAATAACATATCGTTGGCTTGTGATAACGATTGAGAAGCCATGTCCAAAGCATACATTTTAGTCATACGATTAGGCTCTTTAAAGAAACCAACAATATGTTCGCCTTTTTCAGTTGTAATTATATGAGCGGTTACTTTTGAACCTAATTGCTCACTTAATTTTACAGCTTTTTCTTCAGCTTCTTTTTTTACATCTTCATAGATTGCACTCATAATTAAAGTTTTAAAAACAAGTGCAATTTACGAATTTTTTTATTATTATCGTTCGATTGATCCGATAATTATTGGAATAGTTACAGTCAATGAAGTATCTCCCTCGTTTGCAGATAATGGATTTTCCATAAATTCAACCATTTTCAATACATCTTTACTTGGTGCAACTCTTGTACCACCAAATACAACCTGTACATCAAATGGAGCGATATCTAACGGATTTCTACCAGGAGAAGAAGCAATGATACGTTTCCATTCGTCAGTTTTCAATTCGATTGATCCCGAATATTCAACCTTACCATATCCACGAGCAACAGGTTCATATCCTGCTCCGTAAATATTTTCTTTATTTTGTTTTGAGGAGTACTCTATCTTTGTGATAGATGTCAAAGGCACTCCGAATAGGATAACTTGTACGTTACCCCATCCATAAGCCACTCCATTAATTAAAGGTACTGCCATAATTTATTATAATGATGTTGTGAAACCTATATTTACAGTGATAAAATCAGCTACACCAATTGGAAGCAATTGTATCGCTACAACCAATGTATTTGAAGTCAATACATTTTGTGATGGATTGATAGTTACTTCGTATGCTGAAAGTTCGCCATCTCTTACCATTTGAGCAAGGTTTAATCCTGCTTGACTTTCTAAAAAAGCAACTGTTGTATCTTTCATTGTACCGTCAGAGTTCAAAGCAATTGGCGATGAAAGTTCTGGTAATAATGATGTTCTAACAACTCTTGTGGCTTTGTCAATTGTACGGTTATTTTGTACAAAGTGATAGTCAGAAGATGGTAACGTACAAGTGTAAGCTGGTGTGTTATAGCTTCCTGCGATACCTACCAATTTGCGTAAAAATACATAACCATACCCCGAAATAACATCCAACGTGCTTTGAGTTGTTGAATTGTAAATCACACCGTTTGAAAATGCAACAACATCCAATTCAGTAGTATCTGACATATTCAAATTACCAACCCATGCAATTGATTCATTTACTTTTGAGTAAGCGACAGCCCCTAATTTAGCACCTAAATCCGAAATTGATTTACCTACTGTTTTGTACAATTTGTATCCTTTTGCGTTTCCATCTTGTGAAATAACAACCGATACATTTTTTGAAGCTAAACCAGTCAAATCGCTTAACGATGTCAAAGTAGATGTTCCACTTATCTCAGGTGCGTAAAGTATCGAAAATGGTTTGTATAATGCTTGTGATGAAGTAGCCACTGTTTGCAATGCTGTTACTTGACTTGTTGCAAACGATGTACTTAAATCATTCATTACGCCCATTTGACCAATTTTACCATCCGCATAGTCACGAATCAACTCTAAATTTGAAGCTGAATAAGTATCGTAATACGCTACATATAAAACACCTTTAGGTTGGATTCTAAAAAATTCGCTAACATGGTAAGATTCAACTGCTCTTTTTGATGCTACACCTGCAACAACGTTTTGTACTAAAGTAGCTGCGAAAGTGGCTCCACTTGATAATGTCAACGCGTAAGGCGTTCCACTGTTTGGATAAATACCCTCACCAACTTTACAAGTGATTGTAACAACTGCACTTGATGAGTTCGCTGTAAATCCGTGAACGTTAGTGTTTAAATTGATTGCGTTTTTAATCGCAGTTGCAGAAGTTGTTGTTGATGTAATATCCGCAGTTACTAAAGTATAACTACATAATGTAACCACAACACCTGCATAGTCAGTGTATTTAAGTGTAACAACATCCCCTGCCACACCTTTGTTCGTTACGGTAACCGTAGCTGTACTTTTCGTTTCGTCTGAATATAAATTATCAATACCTAATGCAACAGCATCCTGTACCGAAAAAATTTTATTAATTCGATTCGATGAAGAAAAACCACTTGGTAGGCTTGAATTAGTGAACATAATGCCCGAAACGTGATCTTGTCCAGGTAATGCTCTACCTAATCCTCCTTGTCCGTAAACAAATAAAATATTTGGTAAACTCATAGTATCTTTGTATTTAAAAAAAGCCTACGTTAAATAGGCTCTTTAGTCGTGTGTTTTACTGTTCTTTTTTCCTTTAAGATTTCTTGTCTTAGCTTCGATTCAACACATTCTTTAGTTTTATGTATGAACCAGTTTCCTTCTTCGTCAAAGAAAACTTCCGTAACATGAATCAATTCTTCAGTTAAGGCACGTTTCAAATCTTCCATTACGCTGTAATAGTTCTTGAAACTTCTAACCAATAAGTACCATCAAATACAAACTTAACAGTTGCGTATTTTGAAGCTGTTACGGTTACAGTTCCAGAAGTTTTGAAATTCGTTCCAAATGTTACAACTCTATTTGTCCCGTCAGCAGAGAAAATGAATTGTGCTTCGTCATACTCTTGACATGAAGTAACAACAGCATTGATTGTAACTGCTCCTGTTAATTGTGCTGGTTCAACGAATGTTTTTGAAGCGTTCAATGCAACACTTAAAGTTGATGCATACGCTGGTTTTTTGTAATCATGAGTTAATACACGTCCTGTGTTGTCCTCATTTTTTGCTATGCCAAATCTTGCCATTTCTTTATAAATTTTAAAAAGGGAGTGTATTTCAACTCCCTAAGTTATTAATTACGCAGTTAACGTTGTGTAACAAACTAATTGATCCGCAAAACCGATTTGAGTATCCATTTTGAATAATCCTTTAACAAAGAACAATTCTGAGTTGTTTTGCAATCTCATCAATTGTAATTGGTTATCTTCAGTAGAGTTGATTCCTAACCATAAGTTAGAATCGATGTCAGGTTTAGCGATACATAAAAAGAATGTATTCTCAGGAAGCCCAGCACAAGCAACCAAATCATAACCTCTATATTTTTCAATAGCTGTTTCAGTCGAATCGATGTTTTTGTAAGTATCAGTTCTTAATGCTTCTTCATACTTCAATTTATCAGCGTAAGAAATTAAGAATTTCAAACCACCTTTACCGTATCTAAACAATAATGCTTTTGGCACTAAATTGATTGCTGCTGTAAATTTGTCACGAATGTTTGATGTTGTCAAAGCTACTGGAGAAGCTACTTGTACAGTATTTGAGTTATCCAATGCTTTTTTAATCAAACCATTAAAGTACAAATAATTTGAAGCATCTGCAGTATCTCCTTTAGTTGTTGGATCAACAGCTGAACCTGCCAAATCATAATCAGTACGTGATCTCCATATTGCATTTTCAAAAAATTCATTCGCTCTTTTTAAAGTTTGCATCATGATGAAATTTTCTGCTGTAACAGGCAACTCACGACCTAACAATTTAGGTTGTAATTGTTCAGCATAGAAATGTGTTTCAAAATCACGTGGATTGATTTCGTAATACAACATTAAATCTTGAGGTTCGATAACCGCACCATCAACAGCAACTGTTCCAACTGATGTAGGAGTTGCGTTTCTCTTTTGGAAGAAATTCGATACCTCAACGCGTGGAATTGTTTTTTTCTTTTTGATACCATCTTCTACATAGATAGCACCTTTTTCGATTGTGTCCGCACCTACAACAGCACGAGTAATCATATACGATGCAGCGTTACCACTCCATGACGTATCTTGAATGTTTAAAGCTTCAGCCATTTTATTTAGTTGTTAAATTTGTTTTGTAAATCAATCATTGTTGAAGCAACCACCGAATAAGGTTTCCCCTCAGTCGCAACATCAATTTTATTTCCTACTTTTGAAATAGTCAATCCCTCAATCATTGTTGAAGTATTGTCATAGTTTTCAATTGCTAATTTTACCCAAGAATTTTTTACTTCTTCGGTGTCAACGATTTTACCAGATTTGATAGCATTTTCAACTAACTCAGTAGCTTTGTTTTTGCAATCTTCTTCCGCTTTCAATTTCGCTTCTTCTTCCATAGCATTTTTAGAATCTTCTAATTCTGCTACTTTCTTTTTCATCTCGGATAATTTATCCTCCATTTCAGAAACTTGTTTCTTAGCATCTTCTAAATCGTTTTTTGCTTTGTTTTCGATTTCTTCGATTCTTGCTAACACTTGCTCTTCCGTTGAGTCTTCGTTTAATCCAAGTTTGTTAATTACATTAATCATACTTGTTTTATTTTGGTTTAACTTATTTACAATGTGATAAGCCTCTTTGTAAGCATCCTTGATGTTTGTTGAACTTATGCGAGGCTTATTATAGTTAGAACTTTCTTCAATATAATCAGTCAACCCCATTGTTAAGCAATCAATAGCACTTAACCATGTTGTTTGATTCATTAATTTTGATAGTTTTTCTTCTGAAATTGTAGTCTTTCTTGTTAACATTTTAATCAATGAATCTTTCATTAATTTCAAAACGTTTTTATCATTTCCTCCATGTGGATTATGCATCATAAATAATGAATAATCGTACATATAACGATTTCTACCAGCTTGGAATATCACACCTGCAATACTTGCACAAATACCAACATTATAAGTATCTACCTTTGCGTTTGTCGTTAAAATAGCGTTATAGATACTCATTCCATCCATTACACTACCACCAACTGAATTGATTTGAATTTTGATAACTTTTTTACCTAAAGAATCTAAATACAACAATTCACGAGCAAAGTCTGCACCGTTTATTCCTTGACCATCTTCTGAATCAAAGCCAATGTGTTTATCAAGCAACATTATAGGCTCGTCAACACTTGCATCAATTGTGTATTTTAATAACATGCTACAATATTATAATTAAATAATTTGTTGTATATTTGTTTACTATAATAAATATTCGTATGAAAGAAAAATACAACAATTGTAGGGACTTTTTAATGGCTTTTTATCCACGTCCGAGAATCTATAAAATTTTAATTGCTTTAGCGTATAGACGTGGAGAACCCAAAGCAAAGATAATCGAAGAAGCTGTTAATATTTATGTTAACTCTTTGGATTTAGAAGAACAAAAAAAGTGCCTCGATATGTACGAAGCACTTCCGCAAAAAACACGTAAACATCCAAGAAATACGGGTAATTAATCGAAAGTTAAAACAATTGTTCCGTAAAATTGAAGATTTACTGAATTTGTTTGAAAATTTACAAACGAACTTCTTTCTGGTCGAATATAAATTGCATCTCCTGTTGTTGTAATGGTATTATTAGCACTTATACGACATAACGTTTGCTTTGTTTGTCCTGATGTTTCAGATGTTGTATTAAACGAATTATAAAACCATCCTGTTCCAAAGAAATTTTTAGTACATTTCAAAGATGCTGGCAACATCATATAAAGTCCTGCAACGTTATCATCACCAAAACTCAAGACATTTATCTCAAAGTTCATAGTTAATTGTTTCTTTGCCCAATCAATTATGTATCGAATCACTTTTGTTGTAGAAGATGCACAAGTAACTGTTCCTGTAGAAGCTTTCAACATTGAATTTGTCAATGTCAATTCATTTATTTGATTCAAAAAAACTAAGTTTGTATACAATAGGTCATAAGTTGCTGAATCAACAATTACTCCTTTTACTATTTGATGAACATTATGTGAAGTATTATCACTAAATAAAATAGGATCATTCGAATCGTAAGTTGTAACAATATTTAATCCTATACTGTTCGTTATTGATGCACTTGAAAACGAATCAACTAAATAAATTGAATTATTGTAAAATATTGCACCAGCCGAAATATTAGGAGCAATTAAAGTACCTGTGTTAATAAGTCCATGTAATACAACTCCATTTGTTGAATCCAAAGAACTTGATAATCCCTCACTCATTCTACCAATAACTTTTTGAAAGTCTGTCGTGTTATCATTAAGCAAATCTAAACTTGCTCTTGTGATTGGCTGTTTAGCTGTATCGCTAATATTACCTGTAAATATTTTTTTCATGTTAGTATGATTGTGTGTTAAATTTTAAACCTGCTAAATTCAATTTATTTGCTTGTACTGTTAATTGTTTCTCAAATTCAATATTACTTATGCCTAAATCGGTTGGTATTGTTGATAACCATTTGATTGTATATGAATATTGATTGTAGTCTGATGGATTAGTTCCTACAAAATAATCAGATGTATAATCATGTAAACTTACATTACCTGACAAAATATCAGTTGTCGCTACCAAAAATATCAATGAATCAATATCATTAGTTTCAATGTAAATATCGTTTGTATAAGTAGATGTTAAAGGTGGTTGGCTTGGTGTAGTGTTATAAGTTCGTGCAAACCATGTATTCAAAAAGTATTCCATTAATGCTATTTGTGACGTAAACATTAATTGATCCTTTATTCCTATAAAATTGCTGTTTGTTTTTAACCAATACGATGTATTTACTGGAGTTATTCCTGTACAATCTTTAATACATAAGTAAATGCATTTATCAATATATCGTATTTGGTTTCCAAATGTGTAAGTCGCTGAATTGTCATAATTAGCGGATGAATCACCCTCATAAAAACGAGTAAAAATATTATTATGTAACCATGTTAAAGGTGTCATAAATGGTTTACCAAGCCCTATAAATGATGATAGTCTTTTATTAGGTGGTAATAGATTCAACCAAAAGTTGATGAAATTATAAGCATACTTATTCATTGTACTACAAATGTTAATGTGTCAGTCAATGTATGTCCTGTTGTGGTCTCAGGTTTAATATAACCAGCGTATGGAGTATAAACCCTTGTGTTTATTCCGTCAGTCAATGAATAAATTTTTGTTTGTTGTGTTATAAGATCGCTATCTTTTCGTACTAATATAGCGGTTAATTTTACATCATTTACACCAGCAACCGATTGTATAGCATCTTCAATTTTAGTAAATAATATTTGACCGCTAAAATCTAAATTCGACAAATAACTATTTATTGCATTTGTTACGTTTGTTTGAATAACTGCTGAATATTGAGCATTGTAATATATACTACCTTGTATTTCTATTTGATCGGCATTTGATGATAGTATTTGATATTTAATACCAGCGTTACCAATCACATTAACGTAAGATGTGAAAGCTTGCAATTCAGTATTACTTAAAGGATCAGGATTTGTACCTTTTGCAACTCTAATAATAGCTGTTCTATTTGCATCCGTAACAACCGAGCAACGTGTTATTATTCGATACGCTTCATTTATTGTTGGATAAGTTGGTATCAAGTTAATCAATTGAAGTATTTGTGGATTTGTAGCATTGTATTGAAATTTAAATGCCATTTGTTGCAACCATGCATTTGTATTTGGCACCCCATTATCAACAATTGTTTGAATGTCCGATTTAAATACATCCATTATTTGTTCTAATATATTGATGGCTGTTGCAACAATGAAAAAATATAAATTCCAAATTGCTGTTTGACTCGTTGATGTCAATCCACTCAATGACGCTTCATTGTTTTTAGCGTCAATCATTTGCTGCTTTATTGTTGCGATACTTCTTGCCATTATTCAAATGTTACGGTTAAATCTAAATTAGTTGTAGGAGTTGTTTCCTTATCCCCTCTATTTTCGTATGCTGTACTATCAATAAGCGTTGTTTTGTAATCCTGTGTAAATACGCTTATTTGTTTATGCTCAGAGTGCATTTTCTCATCTACACGAATAAACAAACTTGCTTTGGATGGTTCAAACTTTTGCAAAGCTAAATAAACACGTTCTTTCAAATCCATTATTGATGTGTTTTGATCCATGAAACCATCTGATGAATCGTATTCCAACGAGCCAATATAAACACGTACAATTAAAGGATCAAACAATTGAATGTCATTACCTAATTGCTTAATATTTTCTTCGCTTATAAACTCAATAAAGCAACACGGGAAACCAAATGAATAACTCTCCCCGTCTTCGATTTCTTCAAATTGGCTTCTATACAACCTAACATACATCTCAGGTATGAATGTTTCGATTTGTGTTTTTATAGCGTTGTAAAAGTTCTTTGTCATTTGAAACAGTCTTTAATTGCTTTATCAATAGTTTTTTCATGTATTTTAAGCAATGTCTTCGATACACCCATAAATTTACGTTGTGGTGTATTTGCCTTGTACGAATATGCTTTTACTTGTTTACCATTTCTTAAATATGATGAAACGCTAACTATTTTTTTATTACCCTCGTTATGAACTTTTGCATAATCAATCCCAAATGTCGAAACTACAATCTTATCAAAGTTAGCTGTTTTCACTTTTATTGATCTTCTTAACCTACCACTTTTTACAAGCGTACTACCACCTCCTAATTCAACACGTTTTGATTTCTTCCATGTTTTTATACCACCATCGTCAAAACCTTGCTTTTTAAATGAATCCTTAAAAAAACGTACGGACTGATTTGCCAAAACATCTGGGATTTCAGATTTTTGCTTTACAAATCGCTTGTACACTTGATCTAAGTTCCATCTATTCATAAAAATCAAAAGCTAAATTAGTTGCTTGAATACCATGTGCCAAATCAATATTTACTCCATCGAATTGAAACATTTGTTCTTGCTCTCTTAATTCTTCAAATTCAGTCTTTTTACCCAACTCTTGGTATTTTCTATAAATGAACATTTCCCATTGATTGTATAAAAACGGATGTAGATAAATCGTTTTTAATGGCTTCATTATTTGTCGATAATGACTAATAGCACTTGCAATCAAATCAGCAACCGTTGTGCCTGTTGGTTCATATCCTCGATGTATTTTCATACTACGAATTTAATAATTCTTGGTCAATTAATAATATCGAACTTGAATTATTATCAGCTAAATTTAATCTAGCTAATAAATCGCCATATTCCCCAACCGATTTTACTTGCTCCTTAACAAACCATTGTGATAATTCAAATACTGCCAAATCCGATTTTAATGACATATCAGATAGTTCTTTGTATTTGATCAACAATTCTTTTTCAGCATCGTATGCAGTTTTTAACAAGTCTAAAAATGTTGAACATTCATAAGATTGTGACATTAACTGAATCGATGGTAAAACTCCTAAATCATTGCAAAAATCGACAATTTTTTGATAGTGTTTTACTTCTTGTTCAGCTTCGTTTTTGAAGAATTTAGAAGCGCCGAAATAACCTAAATTTTGAGATATAGCCGAAAGTTGGCGGTACATATTTTCAGCTTGTAATTCTCCTGTAATTCTTAGCTGTAACTCAAATATTTGTTGATTTGATAATAATTGCTCTTTCATGTTTTTTATTATTTAGTTGGAAATCCAAAGTTCTTTTTTGCCCATTCTTTATATGTTTTTGGCACATCAAAGTAAGGATGTTTTTTGCTGAATACAACTTTTTCGTAATATGGATTCATTTTAAATATGTCACTCATATTATTGTCAGCAAGTTTTGATTGTTCTCTTACTGTTTTAATTTTAGTTACTTCAAACTCATCGTATTTACTTAATTGATGTATCTCACATCTACAATTAAAATGATTCAAAGGTGAATAAGTTTTCCAAAACTGATCATCAACTTTTCGAATGATGCCATCCAAATGTTCACAAATATCACTTGTTCTTGTATCCATTACAGCTGAATATTCCAGGTAAGGAAATGTATCTTTTTTATTTGTAATGTCAGTCCATTTACTAACCATTTGCCCCTGTCCAACTGATGTGTTATATTCCGTTTCCAAATAGTTTTTATTGTATATGTCAAATCGTTCTTTAGCTGCTTTTTTAAATTTGCTTAACGAAATTATTTTACCATCTTCAACCATTACGCTTTGAATATCTTTAATAGTCTGAAATGTCTTTGCACCACTGAACAAATATATATTTTGCGACAATTCGTTTCTCAATATTTCATCAACACCATCGTAAGTAATTAAACCCTCGTACAATCCCTTAATTAACTCATCCTTTGTACGAATGAACATATCTAAAGGTAGATTAAATAGATTGATTACTTTCGAATAAATCAATGTAAACAATCTATCGTAATCGTAATCATCAAATGCCATACAATTCCTTTAATTTGTTTTGTATTTGTCCCTCAATAGGTTCGTTTTCTTCCGATTTTTCAACTGGATAACCTGTTACTTTCTCAATATATTCAGCAGTTACTTTGTATCCATTTTTAGCTAATAAATCAATGTTTGCCAAAAATTTAGCGTTTACTTCCGATGTTTTTTCTAATCCCTCGCTTTTTTCTTTGTCATTTGCAAAACCAAAAATTAAGTTGCCAGGGATATCTATACCATGATTTCTCAATTTAGGAATAACCTCATCATTGAAGAAATTACATATAAATGACACATCATTCTTTTCAATTACCGATAATGCATCCTCTATTTCATGTGATTCACCAAGTTTACCTTGTGTGCTATCCATTGCATCTGCATGACCTAATAAAATTTTAGATATTTTCTTCTCACATCTTTGCTCTAAATTTTCGTAGCCTTGCCATCCATTAGAAGAACCTTTGCTTTCTAATAATTCAATCTCATCAGTTGGATCAAAAATCGCCCATCCCGAAGAACCTAAATTACGCATCATGTTTTCAAGTTCACCTCTTTCTTCTTCTGATGTCTTCATTGTTTTAGCAACTCTAATAGGCTGTGAATATAACTCCACAAAATCGCCATTGTAACCTAACAAATTACGAAGCATTATCTCGTAAATTGCAACACGGTAAAGCAAACCATAACCACATGTTGAAATACCATTCTCAGAGTAAGTAGGACACCAAAAAACCCAATCTTTATAATCTTCGTTGTCTTGAAATTGAATACCAGATAATGCATAAACATAAGATACAACTTGTAAACGATCAGGAGAAATATTATGACGTTTAATAACTTGTAATCCTTTCAATTTATTATTATCTATTTCAGAGAAGTTAATTAGATTGTAACCAAAAAAAATAGAATCTAAAGCGTAATTCATCAATTGTTTAAAACAACCATCGTTGAAATATTTTGTCCATTGTTCATTGATGTTATCGCTCTCATCTAACAACACAATGTTTTTTTGTAGTGTTAAATGCTTTCTCTTTTCCATACAAGCATAAACATGACCATTCAACGCAGTATCATTGAATAACCTTTGCATTTGTACCCTATGCGGATAGTATGCGAGTTCTGCCTCGGTTACAGCTTCTCTCCATGACTGAACATCCTGTCTAATTCGTTGAAGTTGTACCCTTGCAATGTACTTATCTAAATGCTTTGGATCTTCAGTTCTGCTTATACCCTCACCATCCCCTGATAATGGATTTGAAGCTGTTGGAAACCAATAGTTTTTTATTCTTTGAAATGGATTAGCCATCTTAATAGTTATTTATGTTTCTTGTATTACTCCCCCATCTTATACGACCACCTTGTTTTGGCTGTAGCAATGGAATATCTGCTGTAATTGAATTGTTTTGTCCTCCAGCTTCTAACAGCCACTGAATCGCATAATTATAATTGTCTTTTCGTAGTTGTGGTATGTTTTGAGGTGCTATTCTCATGTGTAATTTATAAAGAACTAAATCGACCATGAACGCAACCAATTGTTGACTTCTATTGTCCCCATTTCCCCATTTGATAGGTAGGAAGTAATTTATATCGGTAACTGATTTGTTTAAATTGTTATTTTGTGTGGAAATGTATATGTTACCGCTCGATTGTACAATTGCGTTTTTTGAGTAAGTTGTACCACTACTATAAGCTGAAAAATCAGACGCTACATTGTAAGGTTCAACCCCTGTAAACGAATAATCAACACCAGTAAACCAATAGTATTTACCTTGATTTACATCAGTTGGCATAACATTTGTATTTGAAACCCTACACTTGTATATTTTATTTTTGTAGTACACCAAGTCATTTTCTTGGTATGCTGTTTTGTATGAATAAGGACTTGCAGGAGGCATAACAAAAAACAAATCTTTTGATTTACCTATCAATTTCCAATGGCTTGAATTAAAAGCTTCTGGAGTAGTTATTGCTGTTGTACAAACATAAATGTTACCAGCGTTATTTGTTAATGAATGTAATGTGTAAGTGTTACTTGCTGAATAATTAGAAGCACTAATCTCTGAAAGATTATTCGCATAATATGTTTTACCGTATGAATAAGTAAATGTATTTCTAAATTCCTCCTCAACATCGTATTTTTGAACCAAATATGATATTAATTCAGACTGACTTTCAAGTTCACAACTTAATCGTGAGAAGTCATTATTTTGAGTTATTTGATTAAGCTGAACCTCTTGTATTCTGAAATTCAAGTAATCCTGTAAACGAAGATAAGCCATAATTCAAAATTATCTAATTACTATAATTAATAACCGTGCTTACTATAATTGTTTTTACCAATGTTGAAAGTTAAATTTTTACCACCTTTCAAGTATGATTGAAATTCAACTGCAAAAGCACTGCAAACAATATAATCAAACAAATCGCTAAAGTGACCAACTTTTTGAAACCTCACTTTTGTTTTTGGATCTGTATCCATTTCTTTTAGTTTAGTTCCATCGCTTGCCTCTTTTAGCATAATAAAATCATTGATTGTTGTTTTACAATTTTCGCCAATTGTAAACGTTAACCCCTCAATATTTCTATCAAATATACTATTAATAAAATTACCACGCATAACAACGCTTGGATTTGATCGTAAAACTCGATTTGTAGGTTTAAAATGTGCTAAATATTCGAGAATCAAACGATAGAAATTATATCCTTTTTCAAGCTTTGTATCTTCCTTGTTAGCTGTTGCATCTCCATAAACAAACATACCACTACTATGACCTTGATAACGTTTTGAAATTTCGCTACAAACAGCCTTAACCGTATTATATGGTGTCACTCCTTTTATTTCATCAATCATTATTAATTCCTTGCCTACAATTTGAAATATACCACATGGTAGATAAGGATTAACGTTGTCATCCCATGAAATATGCAACGGTAATGCAGGATTGTAAGATACTGACCGAACATGTTTATTTATTTCAAAATCTTTGTAAAATTCCCCTCCTGTTTTTAGTTGAATATCCCAATTACCCATTACAAACACTTCATATTCAAATCGTGGTAAATTGTTTAGATTGTCAATATAGCTTTGTGGTAAATGTGGATTGTCGGTTATTTTAGCAGGAATATAAGCCCAAGTTTCTGGAAGTGTATTAGATTTCCAACGATCATATATTAAACTTTTTACCCAACCAAATGTAGGATTACAAGTTGCTAATATAATTGGTTTCGGTTGTATTTTAGCATCGTTAATAATCCAAGACCCAGCACGTTCAAAAGCTTTATAAAATGTTTGTTCTTGGCACTCGTTTATTTCCTCAAATAAGAAGCCATTAACCTCTAATCCTTTCATCCAGTCAATATCTTTATCTTGAGCATAATTCTCTGACTTGAATAGTATAACCGATCCGTTTGGATGGTAATATTCATAAGGACTTTGACGAACAACACCACTTGGCTCTAATTTCTTAAATGATGGGATAGTGGTTGTTCTTAATTTCTCGCTATTTTCACGAATAACACACCACCTTGACTTAGGGAATACTTGACACATGATCAATAAAGCTGACAAACCCCAAACACTCTTACCACCTCTAATACTACCTCCATATAATAAGAAGTTGTACTTTTCACTTTGTAACAACTCCATTGCTTCTGACTGCTTTGGAGTTAAAATCATATTTGAACCTCGTTATCTCCCCAAATAATAGTTTGCCCTTGAATGTCTTTACCATTTGTAGTAACGTCAATCATTTGCTTAGGCATACCAAGACGATACTTAAGCCACAACTCAATTGCTTTAATATCTCCTGTTGCTTCTATTTTATCGGCTAATTTTTGAAATATTTCTTGAGGTATAGCAATAGCATCCATTGATTCAATAAGCTGAAACAACTCATCTTTTTTAAGTCTACCTGTGTTAGGTCTTGCACCACCATTAAATTTTCGCTTATCCATAATTGAAAAAAATTGAAATCCAATTGTTCAAATGTACAAAAAATCCCCTAATAAATTAATAAAAGGGGATAAAACCAAATGACTTGTTAAATATACAAATTAATTTTGATCATTCAACAAGTAATAACGAATAAATGTTGAATTAATTAGCATCGGTTCGTGTCGTTTTGATCTAAGTTCGCGTAACCTTGCTAAAATTAGATGCTTTTTGATACTTTCCATGCCGAAATAGTATTGAAGAACACACCTGTATTTGTTCTCGATTCGTTTGACTTTAGGTTGTATTCGACATCAACAACGTCACCTATTTGATTGTACTTTTGGAAGTTGTCTACCTTTTCATTTCCAAACACTTCGAATAGTGCCGATTGTGGGTATTGCCCTACGTTTTCTTGGACTCTAAACGTTATCTTCTTAGCGTTTGCCACTTCTTGAACGTCACTAATGAACGTTATTACTCCTGATAATTTACTCATTTTACTTTTAATTTAATTCTTGATACTGTATCTGATAATTTTTTTTGAATATACGAATAATTTTCGGATTCAACGACATCTAACTTATCTGTTAGTTGGTTAAGCATTTCTTCAATTTGCATAAACATAGCTTCGTATTGCTGTTTAAAAATGTTCTCGTCGTGCAAATCTTCGAACTTATACAATGCTTGGTTTAGAAGCATATACATTTGGTATAGGGTGTTTAGTTCGTTCATACCTACAAATTTTTAAATATTACACTTTCGTTTATTTTAAAACATTCTGCTAAATTTTTAGGATTTAACTTCCTTAACACTGTATTACATATTAAAATAATATACTCATCTTTTATCTCATAAATTATATATGTATAATCTTTCATGATATCATCATTATCCTTTATGCAATCAATAGGCATCCCAACCTCAAGTATTTTTTTTATTCCTTGCTTTTCTAAATAGAATTGCTTAGTATTTAATTCGTTCATCAGTCTAAAATTTTAATTCGTTTTAATTGCTTGTAAACCATTGAATTTTGTAATACGTACTTGTATTCGTTTTGTGCTTTGAACTCTTTGAACTCACCTATTACCCATCTTTCATCATCACCATCCCTCACCAAACACAACTCACCGACCTCAGGTAATTCAATAGGTCTATCCTGTGTAAATCCTTGCAATGTGTATTCAGTGAATGAAAGCAATCTTATATCACAAGTTACATCTGAATTGTTTTCAAAATCAACAACAACACCAAGTCTTTCGAATTTTCTTATTACACCCCAACCGTAATATACCACAAATACTTTATCCCCTACTTTAAAAATCTCTTTTTTCATACTAACAAACTTTTAATTTTTGAATCGTACTCATCTAAAAACAAACGGCAGTTAACTACCTTTGCCTCCATTTTTTCAATTATCATTGGATCGTATTCGATGTCAAAAGCATAAAATCGTTCGTTGATTGGCATATGTGAGTAAAATACATCGTTACCGTAATTTGCTTCGGCTGGAGTGTCAAGCAATACATAAACTAACTTTGCTTTTTTGATTCCTGTCAAGTGCATATACACCTGTAATTGACATTCGTAATCCTTATTAATTGGACTTGTAACAGCATCTAAAAACGTAGCGTAATCCCACGAACACTTAGTATCAATTATAAATTCATCGGTAATAACATCAGGTGTACCGTTAAAATGCTCATCATTGAAATGTACTACGTTCTTTTCTAAGATACCTAATCCAAAACGTTCAGCACAAATATCAATGGCTTCGTCTTCACACATATTCCCTTTATCAAAATATTTGGATCGTATTTCTTCACGAATACCTGACTTTTCCTCCGCATACCATTTCTTTAAGTATGTTGTCATTGTAACTCCTAATCCTAATGAGTCTTTTCCGTTTGTTAAAAGCAAGCCTGATTGACTTGCTCTGTGGCGATAAATTTTATTTTCCATTTTCTAATAATTTTTGTACCGCTTCCGATACGTTATACTTCGTTTTTACTTGTTCAATTGTGTACTGCTTTGAATCTAACGCTTTTTTAACCGCTTCAAAGTTTGGTGTGTTTGGTAATAAGTCAGGAAGTATTTTGAATCCTTTTACTCGAATACCTCCAACTACTTTACCCATCATTTTAATTGTTTCATCAAAGTACAATTCAACTTTAGTTCCAATCCAATTACCGATATTACGTGAATCAATCAAAGACAATCCTTTTTCAAGTACCAAGTTATTAGCTATTATTTTACGATTTGAACTATTCACGACCATATCCATTACATCTTCTTCAAATTCTAAAAAATACCCATCGGTTTTGTTACCACTAACATCAACTCCACGTGAATAATACGCATCTTTGATTGTTAATATACATTTGCCTTTCTCGGCTGTGATTATTGATACATCTACACCAGCAAGGTGCGTATGTTTACGATATTTCATCGCATCTATGTTATGCTCTTTCATCTTTAAAATAAGGTTTCATTGATTCAATACTATCTTTAATTAAACGTACGATAAATAACTGCCCTTTAGTTACATCATACTGGCTTGGCATTAACACCATTTGATCTACAAGTGTTTTCTCTAACGACTTCAAAAGTCTTTCTACGTGATCATTCATCTTCTTTTAGTTTTTGTATTTGTAATTTAATTCTGTCAATCGCGTAGATTTGACCTCTAAGAAATTCACTACTTTCGTATTCAGCAGCTCTTCTTTCTAATCCACCTTGCCATCCTTTCAAGAATGCTTCAAGTAATTCTAATTTGTCATTCATCTTCTTTTCGTCTTTCGTATTCATAATCTTCATCTCTTTCATCCTCTCGATCATTATCTTGATCGTCAAGGTAATTGTCTAATTGTGACTCCCAGTATCTATCAAAGGGATCATTTCCATAACATCCTGCCATTTGGTTTTGGTTTTAAGTTATATGCAAATATATATATTATTTACAAATAACATTACATAATTGTAATTATATTTCGAAAATCTTCTAAATTTTTTACTACATGGTATTCGAAGCCTTGATTTTGCACGATTTGTTGAAATTCTATTTGCTTTGGTGACTGTCTACCTGTGTCTGTTTTTACTTCAATGAAGTATACTTTACCAAAATGTATCATAATTAGATCCGATACACCAGCATACAATCCTGTTGCTACCTTACGCATTTGTTCAACTGCATTCTTTGAGTCGTTAGGTACGCTAAAAATGATATTTCTAGGTGTGTGATGTTTCAAGCAGTAAGTATTTCTGTAATACATTACTATTTCTTGTTGGATTTTATTCTCTGTGATTGTTTTCATAGGTAACTTTTAATTTTATAACTATTTGATTTTTAAGAAAGTTACCTAAATTACCTAAAAAAATACAACTTTAAAAAGTATATATAATTAGTGAAATATATTATTACTTATTTTATATTTATATATAATATATTTATATATATATATATTTAGGTAACTAGGTAACTTGGTTGATTATCAGATTTTTAACAGGTAACTTTTAGGTAACTTTTAGGTAACCGAGGTAACCGATTAAAAAGGCATTGCATTGATAACCTCATTCTTTACATACAATTTAACTCCTTTTTTCTGACCATTATAAGTTTTATAATTTTGATAAACTATCTTATTTTTAACGAAAATTTCTTTAATGTCGTATTTTGTTGGCTTTAATAAAGAAAACTTATTCATGTGTTCTAAAATCTCTCCTTGGTTCATTATTCTTTCGTTTACATAACCGTGTTTCTTTTCAAATTGGAAGTGATCAAAAAATATTTCTTCAATTGGATATATATTTTCATTTACTTCAGAATTAATTTTTAGATATTCGATATCTTCTTCAGTTCTTATAATCCAATCGAAACCACTTTTAAGTAAATTATAAGCCTCTATAATAAGATGTGTTTTGTTAATTGATAGTACCTTGTCATAATCTATTTTTTCTACGTTTACAGGCAGTATCCTTCTATTCCCTGTAACATCCTTTAGAATATCAATTTCATTTGTTGTGCCGCAAAGTATTGCACGTCTTTTGTATGTTTTCGACTCTCTTTCGTATGGTCTACGTTGTGTTACTATATTGATATCAGAAATTGATTTGTATTCTTTTACATCTTTAAACGCTTTTCCTCCAAATTCATCGTCTAAAATCATTAAGGAATTACAAAGTGTATATGTAGAATCTTTGTCATGTCCGTTTATTTTTCCCTCTACTAAATATTTGTCTAATTCTTTAGGCATTATATTACGTAAAAAAGAAGTTTTTCCTGTCCCGTGTTGCTGACCAGTTAAAACAAATGTAAGAGGACATACAAGTTTTTCATCTTTTGAAGCTGTCCAGTTATGTAAAGCACCAACAATCCATTTTTTAAATGCCCAAACATTATATTCAGATTGTGGATAAACACATTTGGCATACTCTTCTATTATTCCTGTATGATCTCCTTTGTTATCTTTAAGGAAATCGTTTAGAACATTTATTTTAGATATCCTATTTGAGTTTAAAACGCTTCTAATATCGTCTTTCGAAACATTAAAATCAAGATTCTTTTTTGCACTCAAATAGATGTCGTTTACTTCTGTATCTGTTAAATGAACATTATCTAAAATGTAAGTAATATTTGTGATTACATCAATTTTAGGTTGAAAATTATCTATTACAAATTTTTCTAATTTTTCAATTTCGGTTAAGTTTGAATCGATTTCTTTAGAAAAATCTAAATTAGATTCTATTAATTCTTTAATTAGTAATTTATCATTTTCATTAGCTTCAATTTCATTAGCTACTTTTAAATTTGAAACAATTGCATCAACAGTTGGATTACCTTGAATTTTAGCTGTTTTTACACGTTCAATTATTTTAGTAGTTTTTTCAGAATAAATAGAAATACCAGCTTGTTTACAATAATAATAAAATGTACCTATTGTTATTTTTGATTGATTACGACAAAAACCTTTATAATCTTTTTCGCATCTTTTTTGATTGTATTTACCTCCAAACGAACATATAAAATCAAAATATTCAAATCCACTTTCACCAAATTTTGAAGCTAAAGACATACCTATTCTTACATAGTAGAAATAATCTTCTTGGCATAAGTCTATTGACCTATCTTTTATTTGTTGCAGTAGATTTTGAAAGTCATCTTCTACATAAATAAAAGATGTGTTTTTAGGTTCAATAAATTTCTTTGTGTTTTTAGGTATAAATTTATTTGATTTAGGATTATGGTATAAATTAGGATCATAAGAAACATATCTTAATCTATTTCTATTTTTACATGCTTGATCTATTGTAATGTCGAAATTATTAAAATAGTATTCCGATAGTCCATGAAATGAATCTTCAAATTTTTCTGAATTAATTTTTACAAAAACACAATGTCCAAAACCATTGAATGATTGATGAACAATAAAAGTATATTTATCATTTTTAATACTATGGTATTGTTCATCTGAAATTTCATGATCAATATCTAAAATTATCAATCCGTTCAACTCTTTTATGTTGTTGGCTGTTTTTTCTTTTCCACTATGAAAAGTACAGCTACCTGTAATTGCGGTTGATGTGTTTTTAATTTTTTTATATTCATCAATATTGCCTTGTTGACGAATTGCTCTTGCTTTTAATACAAGGTCTTGATTTGCTCCATGAACTATAAAACCGATATAATTATCGATTGAAAGATCAGAGTTGTCTTTTTCATACACGTTTTTGTAGAGACTAAATTTCATAGTAATTTTCAAGTTTAGTTAACACTTTGTTTATTATATATTGCTTTGTTCTATTATTGCTGGCTCTTATATCATTTTTCATTATTAATATATGATACGGTTGTTTGATAAGTTTTGTTATACTTTTAATAAGTTTTCCATTTTCTTTTGTATTAATATATTTTTGTTTATCTACCCGGTAAAAAATAAACATATCAATTATTTGATTTATTAAAATCTTAAATGCAAAGTTAACATCTTCATTTAATGATAGTGTATATTTGTAAATTGCTTCTCCATTAGGTGGTGGTATTTCAGTTATTGGTTGTAGAACTTCTTCTGAAATATCAACTCTTGTTCTATTTCTTTCTTCAACTATTTTAAAACCACATATAGGACATTCAGGTTCAGACTTCATGTATAACGCACCACAATTTAAACACGTTGAGACATCCATGCTATCTTCTTTTTTAGGCTTTTCTTTACCTATACCATTTTGGAATATCATTTTCCAATCTCTTGTTGGATCGCTAAACTCTTGATGTCTATCTACATTCTCCCCCCCATCGATTAAAATTAATTTATCTTTAAAAATATTATTTGTGATCCTTACACCACGTCCAACCATTTGAAGAAATAAAGAAAGTGAATTTGTGGCTCTATTTAAAATAACTGCTTCTACATCGGTAACATCAAAACCTGTTGTAAATACACTTACATTACATAGTATTGCATCTCTTTCGTTTCTAAACCATTCGATTATATCTTCTCTATTTCCAGACTGTTCTTTGTTTACTGAATCAAACATTCGAACATTCAAACCATCTGCTTTAAATTTTTCATAAACAAGCAAATTAGTAGTTGATGAATTATTAAAAATAATAGTTTTTTTACCAAAACATAATTCTTTGTAATTTTTTAGAACATTAAAAACAGCTTCTGAATTACCATACGCAACATCTAAAGATTCGTTTGTAAATTCTCCTGTTGAATCAGTTTTTAAATCATTAGTATTGACATATTTTTTAACAAAAGATATTTCTTTAACCAAACGATTCATATCTATTAGTTCCGTTATTTTTGGCCCTAAAACAATATCTTGATAAATATTAGACATTGGATATGGTTTTGTATATTCCAAAACTTCATGATTACAACAATCTCTTAAATGCAAATAATTTTTTTTACAAAATTTACATCTATAAAACCTTTCTCTTTTAAAAACCACTGGTGTTGCGGTACATCCTAAAATTTTAGAATCTGGAAAAAAATTAAATACCTTATCAAATATCAAGATATGACATTCATCTGCAATAACAAGTCCAACATCTTTGAAAAAATAAGGATTCTTAACAAGCCTATTGTGTGCAGTTTCAACCATTGCTACATAACAGTCAGAACTATGATTCAATTCTTTTACTTTAGATGTAACAGCTTCACAGGTTACACCTATACGAATCATTGATTTAATAGTTTGATCTATTAATTCGGTTCTATGGCAAAGAATTAAAATTTTTTTATTATTTTGTTCAATCCATTTTTTTGTTAAAAAACAAAATATAAAAGTTTTACCGCCCCCTGTACTTAATTGATAAAGTACTCTTTGATTTGTTTTAAATTTCTCTAAAATTTCATTGATACCATTTTCTTGATATTCAAATGGCTTTACTTCCATTTTTAATAGTTATTAAATTAAGAAACCCCATCAAATCAGTAGGAGTCTCACGTCTACGTCATTGATAGGGTTTCAATTTTTTTTAGTTCACTATGTTTGAGACTCGAACCGATACGCAAATTTAATAACTATTTTCCAATTACACAAACGTATAAATGATTATTTGATCATTTAGGTGATGTTTTACACCTTTATATATAAAAACGCAGTTACCGATTTGAATATTACTTGGTATTCCTTGCGATGTTAATACGCGGTGTTCTAATTCAGCTAGCATACTAAATGGTCTATCAGCACCTCTTTGAAAGAAGTCTTGAAAGTTTGATACAATTACTTTTCTCATTATTCCATTATTAGATTATTGTCGTTCATAATTTCACGTATTTTGTTTCGTACTTGTTCCGCCATTTCTATTTCTTCCCCTTTTTCGGAATATTTGTAAATAGAACGATAATATTGATCAAGTTCGTGTATTACATTACTATACTTCCAACCATCTAAAGCGTAGTTGATATCATCTCTATCTTCAACTAAATCAAATTCAAATGTAACTTTTGCCATAATTTTAAAATAAAGTTGTAATTCTACTAACTTGCCCAAACTCTTTATGGAATAGAAATCCCTCTATTGCCAATGGTGAGTGTTGATAACCCATTTTGTGATGCCATGAATCTGCTGGTGATGGACTTCGTAATGATTCTATTTGAACCGACATTATATCTTTTGAAGTTTTGTGATGTACGTGATGTGTAAACCAATAACGATGCTTACAAACGTGCCAATGTTCGGATGCTTCGTGGCACATAAGCAGAGGTAAATCGTTTTGTTTTGCTCCATCACCGTGCGTAGTACCGATGAGGTTTTTGCCATACACGGTATATTTACGATGTGATGGTGAACGATTAAATGTGATGTTTGGGTGTTCGTTAAACCATGAATATATACTATCCATTAGGAAAAATCCGCTCATCTCGTCATGGTTGGATACATTGTAAACAACTTCCAAATCCGATATTGCTACTAGTGTACTAATTATATCAATATATAACCGTTTAGCCATTAAGAATGCATCGAACCACTTCATGTGAGTATCTTGCATTGTAAGTTTTGTGGTTGAATTTCGTGTGTTATCCGTGTTCAAAATGTCGTTACCTACAATAAGTATTATCTTATCAATATTAAACCCATTAGACTTGCTTAAAATAGATGAAACACCATCCTCAACACGTTGCACTGCTATTTGAGAGTTGTAATCTATTCCAGTTTCGAACGCTGAACATAACTTGTTTACGTGTACATCGGCTGGATCTATTAATAAGCAATGTGAATCGTTATCTGAATCCTTTCTAATTATCTGAATGTAGTTAGGTTTTAAATCCTTAACAGACGCTATGAAGTCCTCCTTAAAATCTTCATACTTAAACGTGTCGTTTTCCCCTTTTACGTTTATCGAATAGTTTTTCCCTTTGTACCAATAGTGTTTGACTTTTTCGGGATCTATTCCGACCTTTTCGCACTCTTCAAAAACACCCTTGTTTTTTGCACGTTGTATTATCTTACCAATCGACCTACGTACATAGTCGTTATATTCGAAATTGTTATCAAGTGCTATTTGTTTAGCCACTGCAACCCCACTAATTCCTGTCTTGTAAAGTTCAATTATCCGTTCTCGATGTTCTACCATAATGCATAAAAAAAAGCCCTAATAAAATTAGAACTTTTTTTGTTAACTTATTGATAATTTATTATTATATTATCAGTCGTTGAATCTTCATCAATTTCATGCGTTCCTATTGGTATATCAATCGTAATAAAAAATCGTTTGTACTTATCACATTTATACGTTTGACCGCCATACAAAGGTGTAGCAAGAATAAACAAAACATAGTCATCGTATCGCTTCACAATATAGTTTTCGTTTGCTTGGGATAAGTCTGACTTGCATTTGATACACTTCTGCCCTGTGAAGTTTTTACCTGTTACTCGTATCATCTCGCTTCAATTTGTTCGTAATACGCTTCGTTTACTTCAGTAAAGTAGAATATATCACGAATAGTAGTATTTTGTAAATTATCTATATTATTAATATAATAATCATAAAATTGATTAACTATTCGATTAAATTTTGCTACCCATTCTGAGGCTATTAATTCGCTTTCAGTAACAAAAACACTATGTCTTTGGAAGTCATCGTAAGCACCTGTTGTGTAATATACTATGTACATATTCATCTCTTAAAAAAATATTTAAAATTATTAATCTTGGTAAACTCGAACTTTCCATTTACTCTCATCATTAACCCTCCTTGTGCTTTGCTTCGTTTTAAGCAACAAAATCTACATTCGACAACTTTACCCTTGTTAGATTTTAATTGATACATTGAACCGTCTTTATGGAATAAAAACAAAGGATAGTTACGTTTGCACTTGAAACATTCCTTAGTCTTCATGTTTTATGTCAAAATTTTTAACTTCTCCTGTTTTTGTATTAGTCACTTTAACAGACTTCATTTCATTTTTCCCATCATCAATCCAAATAAATTTGCCTTTTGCTATTTCCCAATTAGTTTTGTCTTTACATACTTCTGGATACTTATTTTTAGTGCCATCAATTACTTGAATATAGTAATGTATCCATTGAAGCAAATCAATTGTAAATCTATCGAAGTTTTCTTTATTAACTACATTCAATAACTTTTCAAATGTATCAATTTCGTATTTTTTTTCTTTCATCTTATTTCTCTTTATGAATTTCACATAAGTACGTTTGCCATGGACTGCCCTCTCCTAAACGGAAGCATTGACAATTTGCGTTAAAAAATCCTTTATAATGTGCTTCTGCAAGTTGCTTTTCTTCCATTTCTTTAGCCTTGAGTATTAACTCACTTTGTGTAGATGGAAACCACTTATATTCTTTTTTAAGTTCCCATACTAAAAAGTCTATTGCTGTCATAGTTTCTCTATTTGGTTTTTAACTTCTTCCCAATACCAATCTTGCTCATCGCTTAAAGCCTTTTGAATCTCATCAACTGTAATTAATGCACATTGTTTGGCATTATGAAAACTTTCTGCGTAATTATCTTCGGTATAATATTTATATTTATTTACTAATTCTAATGCTTTTTCTATTGCTGTCATAGTTTTTTCTATTTCTTGTTTAGGTTCTTCTTGTGGTAATTCACTTATCTTATTAAATACACCTTTTGATAAAGTAAATTCAGGAAGTATTTCTTGTTTAGGCTCTTCTTGTGGAATTGTGATTTTGTATATTAATTTATCTTTTGATATTAACTCATTTGATTTTATAAAAACTGCCATACCTAAATAACCCTTTTCAACCTCAATTTCCTCACAGGTAGGGTTCTTAACAAACCACTCAAGGAACTCATCATCAATAGCTTGAACACCATCTGCAATTAGAGTTGGGTCTGTTGTTAGGATTATTTTTTGTATATCATCTCCACTTATAATATTTACACATGTTTTAAATACTTTTTCATTATTAATATCTAAAATCCAAGAACCATAATTATGATGTACTCCTTCATCCGATACACTATTTCCATTATTAGATGTGATATAGATGTGTTTTGCAGTATTACTTCCAATTAAAATTTCTTCATGTAATTCTAATTTACCTTGAAGTAAATAATTTATCCATAACCTACTTGGTTGGTCTGTTGGGAGTATGTGTACGTTTTTCATATTTTTCACTTGTTTAATTGTTGTATATGCCATTATATATCTCCATTTCACTTTCACTCAAATCACTAATTTTACATTGGAATCCGTTGAGCATTTCAGATTCAGTTGCGTAAGATTCATCTTTGTATCCCAAACAAGCCTGTGACTTATATTGCTGACTTATTTTATCCATGTACAATCTTGCACGTAATTGACATTTGAAGACCGTTGTAGCACGTTTATTTAACACTTTCAATGCTTCGGTGTTTAACGGATCATTTTGTAGTATTTCCGTTAACCTTTCGGTACTTAGTTTGTAATAGTTTGCCATACTATTTTAGTTCCTTTTTTTGTTGGGTATAACTTTGAATTTACTAATCTATCAAACGAACGATCAACCATCCAATCAATTTTGAATTTACTTTGCCTGGTTACGTTCTTGTACGAAAGTCCGATTATTTCGGATACTTCTTTCATTGAATAGTCGGCTAACATCAATCGTTCAATTGCTATTCGCTTCATCATTACCCATTCTTGTGAGTGTGGTAATTCAACATCGAAGTAGCTTTTTATCTGTTGTATATCCATAATAATATGTTTAAGGTCATCATTATTGTAAATAAAATGTATTCAAATGCTTTGATATTTATATTACGAATTAAGCAATACAATAAAGCAAAGAATAGTAATACCGTTTCAAACGATAAAATGTAAAGTAGGCTATTTATTTCCATTTAAAAAATTTAAGTATGATTTATACGCTTCGAAAACTGCTTGAATTTGTTTAAACTCATTAGTATTACGTTGTGTGGTAATTACAGCATTTGAATTAAAAAAAGTTTCCCATTCTTCAACCGTTCTTTTTTCGCAACCTATATGTATTTTATTTCCAGTTATTCCGTGTGTCCATTTGCAATACATAGGTATTTTTATAGCACGCGAAAGGTTAGCATCCGAAAGGCTAGCACCGTAAAGGTTAGCACCTGAAAGGTTAGCACCTGAAAGGTCAGCACCGTAAAGGTTAGCATCCGAAAGGTCAGCACCCGAAAGGTTAGCACGCGAAAGGTTAGCACGCGAAAGGTCAGTATCCGAAAGGTCAGCACGCGAAAGGTTAGCACACGAAAGGTTAGCACCCGAAAGGTCAGCACGCGAAAGGTTAGCACACGAAAGGTCAGCACCCGAAAGGTTAGCACGCGAAAGGTCAGTATCCGAAAGGTCAGCACCCGAAAGGTTAGCACGCGAAAGGTCAGTATCCGAAAGGTCAGCACCCGAAAGGTTAGCACGCGAAAGGTCAGTATCCGAAAGGTCAGCACGCGAAAGGTTAGCACACGAAAGGTTAGCACCCGAAAGGTCAGCACGCGAAAGGTTAGCACACGAAAGGTTAGCACGCGAAAGGTTAGCACACGAAAGGTTAGCACACGAAAGCTTAGCACGTTCTTTTACAGCTTGTTCAACTGTTTCTTTTAAAGTGTTATTTTCTTTTGTATATTCAAAAATTACACTTCCTGTAAATCTGTTTTTAATTTCAATTTTAATCATGGTTTATCGAATTGGCGTTTAAATTGTTGACGAATTTTGTAGCATTTTTTGTTATCCTGGTCAAATCGGTAGCATACGTAACCGAATCCTAATAGTGCTGGGATACACAAAAAGAAGTAAAGTAAATCTAACATATCTAATAATTTAAAGTTATACGCAAATATAACAATTAAATATATATAATTGTAACATTATACATAAAAAAATACGCAAATATTTCTAAATGCGTATTTATCAATTACTTAATTAAGTTGTAATAATGGATTGTTTCAGCAATTCGTTCGTTTAAACCATTTGTACCTCCATTTACTCGCTTAGATACTTTCGTGATGTGCTGCACATCTACTTCGCCACACATCGAAAATAAATTATTTTTACGAAAAAAGAAAATAGCACTTTCAAAAAAGTACGTTTCTTTCAATAAGTCAGGATTATTAATGCAATCAACCCCAACGTAATCACTAAATGCTTTGTAATTTTGCTTTCCTGTAGTTTGGATAGCACCTCTACCACGAAATTTATAACCATCCATTGATTCTTCTAGTCCATTACCCATGCGATTTGCGTAAACACGCGATCCAATCTTAATCGGATTGTATGCGTATTGTTTAGCAAGTTCTAAACTCGCGAAATATTTAGGGAATACTTGAACCAATCGATTAGCTGAATAGTTTAGATTTTCTTCATCCACTCTAAACCCTCCGCTTTCAACATGACATTGTCCCATGAAGTGAGCGAATTGTTTCTTGTCGCTAATTTTCAAAACTTCTTGAATTTTAGCAAGTGTCATTTTACCTATTACTCCATCCGCAGTAAGTCCGTGTTTGGCTTGAAATTCCTTTATCATGCTTATTGCGTTTTTTGAGCGTGAAACAATGCTTTACCACCGAATACGATTGATCCGATTGTTAACGCTACTATTCCAATCGGATTAGTCACTAAACCTGTTGCTAACACACCAGCACAAACGCTTCCTAACATTGTGCTATTAATACCCGCACGTTTATGATGTACAGGAGTTTTCGATTTGATTCGTTCAATTATGTTCATATATTTTATTTACTAATTTTTCGACTGTTTTACTCAATTCACTCACATTATTCGCAAGTCCTTTTATTTCAAATTGTACCATTTCTTGCAATGCTTGGTGTTTATAGTCGTTAGCTTGACTAACCATATCTATACGACCTCTTAATTTACCATTTTCGGCTGTGTTTTTTCGCACATCATTATGCACAATCTTAACAAAGTATCCGATTATCGCGGTAACTGTACCAATTACAAACATTACTATTTGATTACTCTCCATGACTTGTCGTTAAATATTACATAAAATTCAGTAGCAGCAAAATTACGATGAATTTCTACTATCTTTTTCCCGTCAATTACTTGACCTATGTATGGTCTATTAGATTTCATTTGTTATAGGATTGTAATCAATTTCAGGTAACGTAAGAAGCCACGCATCGCAAGGTATAGATTCCGCTTGTGCTAATGTACATCCGTTTACTTCTTCATTCGATATAAACCAAAATCCGTTTGCGTCAATTTGAGGATTAAATAATTGACCATTAAAACCCCACACTTTACCTACTAAAATATCCTTTTGTTCGGTTGTTAATTTTCTTACTTTCATATTTTATGGTAATAATTTTGCACTTCCTGAATTGTATAATTCTGTTACCTCAGTTGACGTTATTCCTCTTGCATTGTGATAACTAACTAAATCAATTAAACCTCCGTTTTTCATGTAGTAATATGTTCCTTGACTTGTTTTTTTTGCCCCTATACTTGGTACTTGTCCACTTGCATAACCTATTGTAATTGTTTTTGTGAATGTAGCTACTAAACTGCCATTAATATACAGCTTTACACTACTTCCACTTATAGTCATCGTAAACATTGTCCAAGTTCCATAATACGAAGCTATATTTTGAGTAAAGTCATTGAAAGTGGTATTTGTACCATTAAATAATTCTATGTGTAATGTATTTGATGAAATGTAAATATCCCAACCATAATAA